>Ga0247730_1000346_pt1 | contig 37769 bp, 32 predicted proteins | sample UWRJL073202C2_FD_180959 | JGI IMG/M metagenome (GOLD analysis project Ga0247730, IMG submission 180959) | Plant litter microbial communities from Arlington Agricultural Research Station in Wisconsin, United States - UWRJ-L073-202C-2 | ecosystem: Environmental > Terrestrial > Plant litter >... | reverse complement strand
AATTCCGCGAAGCCCGCACCCCCCTCGTCGCCCCCGTCAGCAACAACCTCGTCCTGGCCTACATCGGCCAAAACACCCTCGGCATGCCCAAGTCCTACTAACCCCACGCCGACCCCACCCCCACGCCACTCACCAAGGAGTACCCATGCAGATCGTGTCCTTCCGCCCCGCCGGCTCCGACGGCTCCCACCGCGCCGGCTTCTCGGACGGGACGTCCATCGTCGCCAGCACGGACATCGGCTATCCCGAGTCCGTCAAGGACCTGCTGAACGAGAACCCCGACCTCACCGCCGCGCTGGACAAGGCGCGCGCCGCGCTGGCCGCCGGCGAGGGCCTGGTCGACGCCGCCTCGGTCCACCTGGGCCCGGCCGTGCCCGACCCCGACAAGATCCTGTGCATCGGCCTGAACTACCACGCGCACGCGGCCGAGGCCGACAAGGAGGTCGAGGAGTTCCCGCCTCTGTTCGCGAAGTTCAAGAACTCCTTGGTGGGACCGACCGACGACATCGTCATGCCGGGCGTCAGCACCGAGGTCGACTACGAGGTCGAGCTGGCCGTCGTCATCGGCGCCCGCTGCAAGAACGTGTCCGTCGCCGAGGCCCTCGACTACGTCGCCGGCTACAGCGTCTTCAACGACATCAGTGCCCGTGATCTCCAGGTCCGCAGCAGCCAGTGGACGACCGGCAAGATGCTCGACACCTTCGGGCCGCTCGGGCCGGGGGTCACGCCCCGGCAGGAGATCGAGGACGTCCAGTCCCTGCGCATCCGGACCAGGGTCAACGGCACCACGCTGCAGGACAGCAACACGGCCGACATGATCTGGCCGGTGGCCGAGATGGTCTCGTACCTGAGCGAGATCCTGACCCTCGAGCCGGGCGACGTCATCGCGACCGGCACGCCCGAGGGTGTCGGTCTGGTGCGCAAGCCGCCGATCTGGCTGAAGGCCGGCGACGTCGTCGAGACCGAGATCGAGACGCTGGGACTGCTGCGCAACCCCGTGGTCGAGGCCGCGGCCCGGTGAGTGGGGCAGGGGCGACCCGCGCGGCCTCGCGCAAGACCCTCCAGGTCTTGTTCGACCCGCGATCGGTCGCGATCGTCGGGGCTTCCAGCAACCCGTCGAAGCTCAGTGGTCGCCCCCTGCCCAATCTGCTGCGGTCCCGCTTCGCGGGTGACGTCTTCGTCGTGAACCCCCGCGTCGACCACATCGACGGGGTGCGGGCCTACCCCACGCTGTCGGCGATCGACGCCCCCGTCGACGTGGCGTTCATCGTCCTGCCGGCCGAGCAGGCGGTCCGCGCGGCCCGCGAGGCGGCCGATCACGGCGCTGCCGCCGCCATCATCGGCGTGAGCGGCTTCGCCGAGACCGGCGAGCGGGCCGGGCGAGAGCTCCAGGCCGAGCTGGGCGCGATCGCCGCCGAGACGGGGATGCGGATCGTCGGACCCAACACCAACGGCATCTACGACGCCGTGTCGGGTCTGTCGCTCGGCTACAACAGCGCCCACGGCGAGGACATCGCCCCCGGTTCGATCAGCATCCTGTCGCACAGCGGAGCGATGTTCAGCGTCTTCGCGGCCAAGCTCAGGGCAGCCCGGGTCGGCCTGTCGAAGTTCGTCGCGGTCGGCAACGAGAGCGACCTGGACATGCTCGACTATCTCGAGCACCTCGTCGACGACCCGGCCACCGAGACGATCGCGCTGCTCATGGAGGCCATCGCGGACGGCGACCGGTTCAAGCAGCTGTGCCACCGGGCGACCGACGCCGGCAAACGGATCGCCGTCCTCAAGCTCGGCCAGTCCTCCGAGGGCGCCCGCACCACCGCGGCCCACTCGAGTCGGCTCGCCGGCAGCGCCCGGTCGTACGAGGCGCTGTTCGCCCAGCTCGGCGTCGCGTCCGTCGAGACCCCCGAGGCACTGATCGCCTCGGTCGCGCTCGCGACGCGGGTCGGGATGCCCCGCCACCCCGGACGTGGACTCGGGGTCGTGACCTACTCGGGGGCCGCGAGCTCGATCGCCGCCGACTCGGCCTCCCGCAGCGGACTGCCCCTCGCGAGCTTCGACCCCCAGACGCTGGCGGCACTCGACGCCGTCCCCCGGTCCGGACCGGTCACCAACCCGCTCGACATCGGAGGGGTGGGCGGGATCGCGCACTCCTCGCAGGTGTTCACGGCGGTGGGCCTGGACAGCGACGTCCGCCTGTTCCTGAACTGCGCCCACATCCTGCAGACACCTGAGGACCGTCGTGCGGTGTTCGAGGCGTTGCGCGCCTCGATCGGCGCCAGCGACAAGCCGCACGTCGTCCTGGCACCCGGCGGGCTGTCCGAGCAGGAGGACGCCTGGCTCGACTCGATCGACGTGCTGCAGCTCGCCGACACGACGGTCTGCTTCGCCGCCCTCGCGGCGTACTGGCGGTGGGCCGACGCCGCGGGCCGGGTCAGCCCGTCCCCGCCCGGCGTCGCCGACGAACCGGCCGTCGTGAGCCTCGAGCCGGCGAGCGGCCCCGTCCTGAGCGAGCGCGAGAGCCTGGACGCACTCGATGCCGCCGGCGTCCGCACCGTCGAACGACGATTCTGCGCCGCCCTGGCCGACGTCCCGGCCGCCGCGGCCGAGCTGGGATATCCGGTGGTGCTGAAGGCGGTGGTCACCGGCGTCGCCCACAAGTCCGACCTCGGCCTCGTCGAGGTCGGCATCGGCTCACACGCGGACCTCGTCGCCGCCTCCGCCCGGCTGGCGCACAACACCGCCGCCGCGGCGGCGACCGGCTTCCTCCTCGAACGCATGATCTCGTCCGATCTCGAGGTCATCGCAGGCGTCACCCACGAGCCGGACCTCGGAGCCTTCCTGCTCCTCGGGACGGGCGGCGTGCTGGCCGAGGCCGTCGACGACGTCGCCCTGGTGCCGCTGCCCGCGAGCCGGGACGAGATCCTCAGCACGTTGGCCGGCACCACGATCGGTGCCGTGCTCGCCAGCCCACGATGGCAGCACCCGGGGACGACCGATCTCCTCGTCGACGCCCTGGTCGGCATCGCCCGGCTGGCCACGACACCCGGTGCGGCGATCTCGGCGGTCGACGTCAACCCGTTGTCGGTCTCCGCGGCCGGCGTCATCGCGGTCGACGCCCTGATCATCCTCGCCGGGGACGCGTCATGACGCCGGACCGCGGGTCGGTGGAGGGCCCGCTCGACCTCTCGGGAGTCATCGACCTGCACGTGCACACCGCGCCGTGCCTCTTCCCCCGACTCGGCGACGACATCGAGACGGCCCGGCAGTGCGCCGGGGCGGGGATCCGCGCACTCGCGATCAAGAGCCACCACGAGAGCACCGTGGCACGGGCCCGACTGGCCGGTCAGGTCGTGCCGGAGGTCCAGGTGGTGGGCGGCGTGACGCTCAACTGGACCGTCGGCGGCGTCAACCCCTACGCCGTCGAGGCCGCGCTGGTCACCGGAGGGCGGGTCGTCTGGGGCCCCAGCGGGCACGCCGCCTACCACGGTGAGGTCATGGGATCGCTCGGCTCGTGGGGCATCGCGGGAATGGACATGCCCGGCACGGTCGAGCACGGAGTCACGGTCCTCGGCACGGACGGCGAGCTGACGGCCGATGCGATCGCCGTGCTCGATCTCGTCGGCGAGCACGACGCCCTGTTCGCCACGTCCCACCTGGGGCCCGACGAGATCCTCGCGGTCCTGCGGCACGCACGACCGCGCGGCACCCGCGTGCTGGTCAACCACGTCTACTACCTTCCCCGTGTCGACGAGGAGTTCATGGAGCAGATCGTCGACGCCGGCGGCGTCATCGAGCTGATCAGCGCCGTGATGATGGTGCCTCACCTCCAGCAGCAGCTGGACTACACGTACGACCGGCTGGTCGCCGCGATCCAGCGGTTCGGCGCCGAGAGCTTCGTCCTGGCGTCCGACGCCGGCGGCGCCTCGATGGCGCTGTGGCCGCACGAGCAGCTGCGCCTGTTCGGCCGGCTGCTCCTCAACGCCGGTCTCACCCGTTCCGAGCTCGACCTGACGACACGGACCGTCCCGGCCCGTCTCCTCGGTCTCGAAGCCTGATCATCCGCCCCCCACGAGCCGGACAGGAGAACACGTCATGAGCACGACCCTCTTCTCACCGATGACCATCCGAGGCGTGACGCTGCGCAACCGCATCGCCCTCTCCCCCATGCTGACCTACGGCGCCGATCGCGGCCACGTCACCGACTGGCACCTCGTGCACCTGGGCAAGTTCGCCCAGGGCGGGTGCGGCCTGGTGTTCATGGAGTCGACCAAGGTCGATCCGGGGGGCCTGACGACCCCACGCGACTGCGGCCTGTGGAAGGACGAGTTCATCCCGGGGCTCCGCCGGATCACGACCTTCCTGAAGGAGCACGGTGCGGTCGCGGGCATCCAGCTGGGCCACTCCGGCCGCAAGGCGCGGAACTCGGTGCCGTGGGAGGGCCGCTCGCAGCTGCCGGCCCCGTACCCCGACGTGGAGGACGGAGACGACTGGGAGCTCGTCGGTCCCAGTCCCGTGCCGCACGCCCCCGGGCTCGATCCGCCGCGCGCGCTGACGGTCGACGAGGTGAAGGAGATGGTCGCCTCGTTCGCGTCCGCCGCCCGACGGGCCGACGAGGCGGGCTTCGACGTGGTCGAGATCCACGGCGCGCACGGCTATCTCGTCCACGAGTTCCTGTCGCCGACAGCCAACCTCCGCGACGACGAGTACGGCGGGTCGCTGCACAACCGCATGCGGTTCGCGCTCGAGATCGTCGACGCGGTTCGCGCCGTCTGGCCGCAGGACAAGCCGCTCTTCTTCCGGGTGTCAGCCGTCGACGAGGACGGAGGCACGATCGAGGAGACCGTCGAGCTGTGCCGTGGCCTGCGCGACCGCGGCGTCGACGTCGTCGACTGCAGCACCGGGGGCATGCGGCCACGCAGCCCCGAGCGCATCATCAAGGCGACCGGCTACGGCTACCAGGTGCCCTACGCGGAGCGCATCCGGCGGGAGGCCGACATCGCGACGATGGCGGTCGGCCTGATCGTCCACGCCGACCAGGCCGAGGCGATCCTCTCGGAGGGCCGGGCAGATCTGGTGGCGATCGGCCGCGAGCTCCTGCACAACCCCAACTGGGCCTTCGACGCCGCCGACAAGCTCGGTCTCGAACGGCCCTACAGCAGCGGACCGGAAGCGTACAGCTACTGGATGGACAAACGACGCGGAGTCGACGTGGACATACTGCCCGGCATGACGACCATGCCCTCGACCTGGCAGGCGGGCATCGACGCGCCCGGCCCGGCCCAGCCCCCGACCGTCTCAGGAGGACGAGTCTCATGACTGTCGTGACCCTGCCCTTCCCCGTGTCGGCCCTGGCCAGCCACCCACCCGAGCTCGACTACCGGGTCTACGAGGTCGGCGACTCCTTCGACCACCTCGAGTCGACCGCGTTCTGGGTGCCGCCCTATCCCGGCGAGCTCGACTACGCGGCGGCCGCCAAGGCGATGCCGGACCTGCGGGTCGTCCAGACCCAGACGGCCGGCGTGGAGAACGTCGCCGCCTTCCTCGACGCCCGCACGACGCTGTGCAACGCCGCCGGCGTCCACGACGCCGCCACCGCGGAGATGGGCATGGCGCTGATCCTGTCGGTGCTCCGTCAGATCCCCCGGTTCGTCCGCGCCCAGGACCGCGGCCTGTGGGACCGCGACAACACGGCCGAGTCGCTGGCCGACAAGACGGTCCTCGTCGTCGGCTACGGCAACATCGGGCGGGCGCTCGGGCGTCGCCTCGACGGGTTCGAGGCGCAGGTGGTGCCCTTCGCCCGAAGCGCCCGAGACGGGGTGCTGCCCATCTCCGAGCTGGACCAGCACCTGCCGACCGCCGATGTCGTCGTCATGCTCGTGCCGCTGACACCGGACACGCATCACCTGGTCGACGCGGACTTCCTGGGTGCCATGAAGGACGGTGCGCTCCTGGTCAACCTGGCCCGGGGTCCGGTCGTGGACACCGAGGCGCTCATGGCCGAGCTGCGGGCGGGCCGTCTGTTCGCGGGGCTCGACGTCACCGACCCGGAGCCGCTGCCGAGCTCCCACCCGTTGTGGTCGATGCCCAACCTCCTGATCACGCCCCACTCGGGCGGCGGCACCAGCGCGATGGCCCCCCGTCTGCAGCGTCTCGTGGAGGCCCAGCTGTGGTCGTTCTCCCGCTCCGAGCCTCTCGCCAACGTGGTCCACGCAGGGTGGTGAGGACCGGTCGTCCGATCCGGGTCGGCATGATCGGCGTCGGCGACTGGGCGAGGTACGGCCACCTGCCGGCGATCGCGACCCTGCCCGACGTCGACGTGGTCGCGATCTCCAGCCGGAGCGTGGGCACCGCGGCGGCGGTGGCCGCCGAGGTCGGTGCCGCCCACGCCCTCGGCGATCACCGTGATCTCGTGGCGCACCCCGACGTCGACCTCGTCGTCGTCACCGCGCCGGTGCCCGAGCACGCGCGACTCGTGGGGGACGCGATCGAGGCCGGCAAGGACGTCTACAGCGAGTGGCCGCTCACGACCTCGACCCACGCGTCCCTGGAGCTGCTCTCCTCGGCCCGCGCGGCCGGGGTCCGTCACGTGGTCGGGCTGCAACGAGGGCACTCGCCCAGCGCGCGCTTCGTGGCCGACCTCGTCGCGCAGGGCCGGGTGGGCGAGATTCGCGGCGCGACGATGACCGTCCGCGTCGACGCGCTGCCGACGCACGTGACCCAGCGGCACGCGTGGTCGCTGGAGCCCGCCGGCTTCGTCAACCTCCTGACGGTCTACGGGGGGCACTTCGCCGACCTGTTGTTCCGCACCGTGGGCCCACCGAGCCGGGTGTCCGCGATCATGCAGAACCAGTTCCCGGTCTCGACGATCGTCGAGACCGGCGAGCAGGTGCCGTCCCGTGCGCCGCACGCGGTCATGGCCATGGGTGAGCTGCAGCGCGGCGGCCTGTTCTCGATCCACCTCGAGGCGGCCCAGCCCCGCGGCACGGGGCTGCAGCTCGACATCACCGGGACCGAGGGCGTCCTGCGCCTGCACAATCCGCGCGCCTACCGCAGCACGCAGGACGGGACGGTCCACGGGATCTTCGGGCACGCCACCTCGTTCGCCTCCGTGCCGGTCCCGGCGTCCTACCGGCGGCTCGACGACAGCGGTCTCGACGCGAGCGCGCGGGACGTCGCGTATCTCTACGACGCCTACGCGCACGACGTCGCAGCCGGCACGACGACGGTGACCGACTTCGAGGACGCCGTGCGCCTCCACAGGCTGATCGACCACATGGGGCAGTCGTCCGAGCTTCTCCTCGACGGCCCCGGTGCCGACATCCTCGGGGGCTGACACCCCGAGCGTGCCGTCAGCGCCGCAGGATGCCGCGGACCAGTGCGGACCAGCGCACCGCAGGGCTCCTCGGACAGTGACGGTCGTGCCGCACGACGTCGACGCAGGCGACGTCGGGGAGCGCCCCGAGGACGACCTGGGGCACCACCGGACACGAGCACGCGGGCGTCACCCGGCGGCGCGACCGTCCGTGCCGGACGTCAGCCGACCCAGCCATCGGACCCCATCTGCTGCAGTCGGCGCACGGTCTCCAACGGCGGACTGGCGTAGTCACCGGTCCGGCCGACGACCAGCCCCGTCCGTCGCTGCAGCTCGACCAGCATCATGGTGTAGCGCAGGAGCGACCCCCAGGAGTCGAGCACCGGAACGCCGCCCACGTGCTGGAGACCCGCCCGCACCAGCAGGACGTTGAGGACGCCCTCGGACGGGATGATGACGTCCACCCCCGTCGAGACCAGGCGCCGCAGGTCCTGCTCGATCCGCTCCACCAGGAGCAGCGGGTCGGCGAAGGCACCGTCGAGCTCGAACTCGGTCAGCGGCTTGTCCGGGGAGGTGATGGTCGCGACGCGACGGTCGAACCCGTAGTCGCTGACCAGATCACCCAGCAGCGTCTCCATGTGCCGGTCCAGTCCCATCAGCGCGAAGCGCTTGCCCATGGTGTCCGCGACGAACAGCGAGCTCTGGCACATGCTGATGACGGGGATGTCGACCAGGCTCCTGGCCAGCTCGACCCCGGGATCCCTGAAGCAGCTGATCGCGACCGCGTCGTAGCCCTGCTCCTGCGCGAGGACGCAGTTGCGGATGATCTGCTGGTCGACGAGCGCGAGGATCAACGGGAAGCCGGCCGTGTCGATGGGCGCGACGCCCTGCGCGTACGTCCCGGGATCGACGCCGTGCAGCACCACCTCGACACCCGGTTCCGTCACCCGCTCAGCGTGCTCGGCCAGCATCGCGGCGTAGCCGGGCAGCAGGTCCAGCTCGGTCGTGCTCTGGTGCCATATGCGCATGGTCATGGTCGGACTCCGTCCACGAGAAGCGATCGGGACGCGGCCGCTCCGGTCCCGTCTCGCGACCCGCGCCCGACGATTCCGCGAGCGTGAAGCGGGTCACGTCGCATCCTCGCTCAGGGGAAGCGGACCCACGAACGGCCGTTTGTGCATTGCTCCAAGACGTCGGGCTCGGTCAGGAGCCGGTCCAGCGCGGATCGCGGCGCTCGGCGAACGCGACGGCACCCTCCCGGGCGTCGTGCGAGGCGAACACCGTGGCCGCGACGGCGTCCTGGTGCTCCCACATGAGCGGATCGTGCTCGGACGCGAACGCCTGCGCGTCGCGGATGAGCCGCTTGCTCGCCTGGACGGCGAGCGGTGCGTTCTCGGCGATGCTCGCCGCAAGGGCCAGCGCCGCGTCCAGCAACGACTCGTCGTCGACGACCCGGTTGACCAGGCCCAGCTCGAGGGCACGCTCGGCGGTGACGGAGTCGCCCGTCGCGATCAGCTCGAAGGCCAGCTTCGGCGCGATCTGGCGCGGGAGCCTGAGCACACCGCCCCCCGTCGCGATGAGCCCGCGCCTGACCTCGGGGAAGGCGAGCACCGCAGAGCGCGCTGCGACCACGAGATCGGCGGCGAGCACGATCTCGGCACCGCCGCCCATCGCGAACCCGTTGACGGCGGCGATGATCGGCTTGGCGATCTCGTGCTTCACGATGCCGGCCCAGCCCCAGTCGGCGTGACCCGGCGCGTTCACGTCCTCACCGGCGGCGTACGCCTTCAGGTCCATGCCCGCACAGAAGGCCCGACCGGTCCCCGTGAGCACGATGACTCGCACGTCCGGATCGGCGTCCGCCCGCTCGAGGCCCTCGCCGACCGCGAGCGACAGCGCTGCGTTCACGGAGTTCATGGCCTTCGGCCGGTTGAGGGTGATGATCGCGACCCCACCGCGCACCTCGTACAGCGCCGCGGGCTCCTGAGCGTCCGCGCTGCTCATGCGTGTCCCGGCTTCGGCATGAAGGCGAAGGCCGAGCTGCCGATCTCCGCCGCCCACTGGAACTCGGCGACGCGGAAGGGCTCGAAGATCGTGCCGGCCGGTGCCGTGAACGTGGCGTCGATCAAGGTGCCCTCGGCGAAGTCACCGATCCACGGCTCGTCGCTGACGACGATCTCGCCGGACTCCTCATGGACGCTGACCCAGCGCAGGATGCCGGCGGAGTGGGTGCTGGTGGGGCTGATCGTGAACTCCGTCGTGAAGAAGTCCTGCCCCGCCGTGGTCGCCGTGGCACGGACCCCGTCGGCCGTCTGCTCGACCCGGGCGCTGCCGACGCTGGTCGGGAAGCCGACATACCTGCCCATGAGGTCGGCAGGCTCGGGATCGGGCCCGTACGCCGTCGCGAGCATGACCCTGGCCTTGGTGCCGTCGGCCGCGTCGTACCCCTCGACGTCCGCGCTGATGTACATCCCCGTGTACGCACCGAACGGGTACGACGTGGCGCACGTGTACGTCACGACGTGGCCCGTCAGCCCCGCTGCCGGCTCGACCCCCTGCGGCAGCAGCCCCTCGAGGCTGCCGTCCTCGAAGGTGATGCCTGTCAGCAGCAGCTGCACGCCGGACATCTGGTAGGGCGGCCTGATCGTCGGGTCGTCCTTGGCGAAGTTGGGTGCGCCCATGGTCAGATCCGTTCGATGATCGTGGCGTTCGCCAGGCCGCCGGCCTCGCACATGGTCTGGAGGCCGTAGCGTCCGCCCGTCTGCTCGAGGTGGTGCAGCAGCGTCGTGAAGATACGCGTGCCGGAGGCGCCCATCGGGTGCCCGAGGGCGATCGCGCCCCCGCGGGGGTTGAGCTTGTCGAGGTCGGCGTCGAGCGCCTGGGCCCACGCCAGCGGGACGGGGGCGAAGGCCTCGTTGACCTCGTACGCGTCCATGTCGTCCAGCGTGAGGCCGGCCTTCTTGAGCACCATGTGCGTCGCCGGGATCGGTGCCGTCAGCATGATCGTCGGGTCGTCCCCGCACACCGCGGAGGCCACGATCCGCGCCCGGGGCTTGAGCCCCAGGCGGCTGGCGGTCTCGGCCGACATCAGGAGGACGCCGGAGGCGCCGTCGGTCAGCGGGCTGGAGTTGCCGGCCGTGATGTTCCACGTCAGGTCGGGGAACCGCTCGACCATCGCGTCGTTCTTGAACACGGGGCGCAGACCGGCCAGACCCTCGGCGGTCGTTCCGGCGCGGATCGTCTCGTCCCGCGTGAACGGGACGACCTCGCCGTCGACGACGTGGTCGACGGGCACGATCTCCGTGCCGAACGCACCGGCGCGGCTGTGCTCGTCGGCGAGTCGGTGCGACCGCTCCGAGTAGGCGTCGAGCGCGGCGCGGTCGAAGCCGAACCGCTCGGCCACCAGGTCGGCCGCGACGCCCTGGCCCACGAGGCCCTCGGGGTAGCGGGCGGCGAACTTCTCGCCGTACGGATCGGCGCCGCCGATGGGCGATCCCATCGGGACGCGGCTCATCGACTCCACGCCGCACGCCACGACGATGTCGTTCATGCCGGCCGCGATCGACTGGGCCGCGAAGGTCAGCGCCTGCTGGCTCGAGCCGCACTGGCGGTCGATCGTCGTGCCGGGCACGGCGTCGGGCCAGCCCGCGGCGAGCACCGCGTTGCGCGCGATGTTCATCGACTGCTCCTGGTACTGGCTGACGCAGCCGGCCATGACGTCGTCGACGAGCGCGGGATCGACCCCCGTCCGCTCGACCAGCGCCGACAGGACCGTCGCGAGCAGGTCCACCGGGTGCACGCCGGACAGGGCACCTCCCGGACGTCCTCGTCCGGATGCCGTTCGTACGGCCTCGACCACCACTACTTCTGTCATGTCGTCACCTTTCATCTGCTGCCCACTGGCAGCATGCGCCTGCTGAACGGCTCAGCCCTGCGCCGTGTACTTGATGCGTTGGAAGGCACGGAGGGCCTCGGTGCCCCCCTCGGTGCCGATACCGCTGTCGTCGAAGCCGCCGAACGGCGTCTCGGGCAGCGACGCCTGCCACCGGTTGACAACGACCGAGCCGGCGTCGATCTCGTCCATCAGGCGGGTCGCGGCGGAGAGGCTCTCGGTCCAGACGTAGGAGGCCAGCGCCCACGGCAGCCGGTTGGCACGGGCCACGGCCTCGTCGAGGTCGTGGAACGGGCTCAGCGCCGCCATCGGCCCGAACGGCTCGACGTTGGCGATGCGGCGGTCGTCGTCGACGCCCACCAGCACCGTGGGGGCCCAGAAGCTGCCGGCCCGGTCGACCCGATCTCCGCCGGCACGGACGTCCACACCGTGGGAGCGCGCCTCCTGGGTGAGGTCGTCCATGACGTGGATGCGCGACTCGTTGGCGACGGGCCCCATCTGCGTGAGCTCGTCGAACGGGTCGCCGACGACCAGCGCGGACACAGCCGTCGCGAAGGCGTCGGCGAACTCGTCGTGGATGCTCGCGTCGACGTAGAAGCGCGTGGGCGAGGTGCAGATCTGGCCGGAGTTGCGGAACGCGGCCCGCGCGCCCGACGACGCGACGGCTGCGACGTCCACGTCACCGGTGACCACGACGGGGGCGTGGCCGCCGAGCTCGAGCGTCAGCCGCTTCATCGACGGCGCCGCGAGCGAGGCCAGGGTGCGGCCGACACCGGTCGACCCCGTGAACGTGACGGCCTTGACGCGGGAGTCGGCCAGCCACAGGGTGCTGATGGCCGACGGCTCGCCGAAGACGACGTTGAGGACACCGGCCGGCAGGCCCGCCTTCTCGAGCGCGCGGACGATGAACAGCGCGCTCGCCGGCGTCTCCTCGGACGGCTTGAACACCATCGTGCAGCCTGCGGCCAGGACGTACCCGATCTTGCGCGCCGGTGTGATGGCCGGCGCGTTCCAGGGCGCGAAGCCCGCCACGACGCCCAGCGGCTCGACGCGAGCGGCCTGCAGGCTGGTGCCGTCACGGCCGGGGATGACCCGGCCGTACGCACGGCGACCCTCCTCGGCGGCCCACTCCAGGTGCTCGGCCGCAACCGTCGCCTCGGCCCGTGCCTCGGCGAGGGGCTTGCCGAGCTCGAGCGTGATGAGTCCGGCGAGATCGTCGGCCCGCTCGCGCAGGATCGCCGCGGCGCCGCGGAGGATGTCGGAGCGCCGGACCGGCGACGTGCGACGCCACGCGGACGCCGAGCGGTCGGCGGCGTCGAGTGCTGCCGCGAAGTCCTTCTCGACGCCCAGCGGCACCTCGCCGACCGCGGTGCCCGTCGAGGGGTCGAGCACGGGGATGCTCTCGGAGCCGGACCCGCGGGTCCACCTGCCGTCGATCAACAGCTCCAGCGCCGGGTAGGTCGGCCGCGTGACGCTCATGCCGGTGTCCTGTCCGCGAGCACCGACACGTCGTCGCTGAGTCGGCCGAGTCGGCCGCCGAGCTGGCGCAGCTCCTCGTCGATGACGGCCGGATCCTCCTGGCGGTACCAGAACACGGGACCGCCCTCGTGCTTCGGGAACCCGTAGCCCAGCGTCAGCATGACGTCGATGTCCGGTGCGGCGGACGCGATGCCCTCGGACACGACATGGGCGGCCTCGTTGACCATCGCGAGCAGCGCCCGTCGGACGATCTCGCCCGAGCTGATGGGGCGACGTGTCACGCCGGCGTCCCGGGACACCTGCTCGACGAGCGCCTCGACCTCGGGATCGACGACGGGTGTGGTCGAGCCGGGCTCGTACCGGTACCACCCCGCGCCGGTCTTCTGCCCGAACCGGCCTGCCTCGCAGAGGCGGTCGGCGATGACGGCGTCGCCCGTGGCCGGCCTGCTCCTGCGCATGTTCCAGGCGATGTCGAGACCGGACATGTCGGCGACGGCGAACGGTCCCATCGCGAAGCCGAACTCCTGCAGCGCGGCATCGACCTCGTGCGGCAGGGCGCCCTCGAGCACCATCAGCTCACACTGACGGCGGTACGCCGCGAAGATCCGGTTGCCGATGAAGCCGAAGCCGACACCCGAGACGATCGGCGTCTTTTCCAGCACGCGGGCCGACGAGACCGCCGTGGCGATCTCGGCGGTGCCGCTGCGGGCTCCCCTGACGATCTCGAGCACCTTGGTCGCGTGCGCGGGGCTGAAGAAGTGCATGCCCACGAGGCGCGTCGGGTCCTGCAACGACTCGGCCAGCAGGTCGAGGTCGAGGTACGACGTGTTCGTGGCGATCACGGCGTCGGCGCTGACGGCCGCCTCGATGCGCCGCAGCACGTCGCTCTTGACCTCCATGTCCTCGAACACCGCCTCGATCACGAGCTCGCAGCCGGCGAGGGCGTCGAACGACGTGCTGGTGGTGACCCGGCCGCGCCGGTCCTGCAGCTCGGCGTCGTCCAGGCCGCCGGAGCGCACCGCACGCTGCCAGCCGCTGACGAGGCGACCGACTCCGCGCGCCGTGGCGGCCTCGTCGGTGTCGACCAGCACGACGTGGAAGCCGTGGTCGACGAACGAGCGGGCGATGCCCGAGCCCATCGTGCCGGCGCCGATGACACCCACCGTGGTGACGTCCTTGCCGGCGGTCCTGCGATACTCGCGCGCGGTGGCGCGTCCGGAGAAGAACAGGTGGCGCAGGGCGCGGGCCTCGCGGCCCAGGCGCAGCCGGTCGAACTCGGCGCGCTCGTGCCGCAGCGCCGCGGGAGCCGCGACCGAGACGGCCATGAGGATCGCGCCGACCGCGGCGACGACCTGCGGGCGACCGCGTCCCTTGCGCAGCTGGTCGGCCGCCGCGGCCTCGACCGCGCCGGGGACGTCGGCCGGCACCGGCAGGTCGATCAGGAGCCGCTTGGGGGCGGTGCGCGCGTGGGCGATCGCGTCCTCCAGCAGGTCGCCGTCGGCGACGGCGTCGACGATGCCCGCCTCGAGCGCCTTCACGGCGCCCAGCCGGGCACCGGAGCAGACGATCTGGATCGCGCGGGCCGCACCGACCAGGCGCGGCAGCCGCTGCGTGCCGCCGGCGCCGGGGACCATGCCGAGGCTCACCTCGGGCAGACCGACGACGGTCGACGGGTGGGCCACGCGGGCGTCGCAGCCGAGGGCGAGCTCCAGCCCACCGCCCAGCACCGGCCCGGTGAGCGCGGCGACGACGGTCTTGGGGCTCTGCTCGATGGCCCGGATGACCGACGGCAGCTGCGGATCGGGCAGCGGCCCGTCGAACTCGCGCAGGTCCGAGCCCGTCACGAAGGCGCGATCGGTCCCGATCAGGACCACCGCGACGACCGCGTCGTCGGCCGACGCCCGGCGGATGCCGTCCGTGACGCCCTGCCGCACCGCGACGGTGCTGGAGTTGACCGGCGGGTTGACGATGCGCAGCACCGCGACGCCGTCGACGACGTCGTAGCCGACGACCTCGGACCGGTCGGTGACGGTCGTGGTCACAGACCTGCCTCGATCGTGGCGAGCACCGGCGCGAGGTACGACATGAACAGCGGGTGGTCCTCGCTCATCGGGAAGTGCCCCAGGCCGCGCATGATGACCGCCTCGGTGCCCTTGATCTTGGACGCGAGGTGCATCGTGTCCTCCGGCATGCACGAGTAGTCGTACTCGCCGGTCAGGAAGTACAGCGGGCACGCGGTCGTGTCGATCTCGGCCAGGTCGTCGTCCGAGAGGCTCTCGTCCTTGTAGAAGTGCAGATCGCCCTTGAACACGCCGGGGCCGCCCTGCGCGTAGTGCCACAGCGTCTCGTCGCGGTTGTCCGTCGGTGCGTCGGGGCCGATCAGCCCGGACATGAGGGCCGCGATGAGGTCGCCGGCGTGCACGTCGGGACGGTGCAGGTACTCGCGCTCGTAGTACGGGGCGACGTGGGGGCCCGACTGCAGGCCGATCAGCGCGCGGAAGCGGTCGGGCCGCTCGAGGGCGAGCTTCAGCACGATGCGTCCGCCGATCGAGCAGCCCATCACGACGGGATCGACCAGGTCGAGCGCATCGGCGAACTCGATGACCATGTCGCGGTAGGCATCGGCCGTGAGCTCGTACGGGTCGTCGCGCCATCCCTCGGGTGCGGACGACTTGCCGTGCCACGGCATGTCGAAGGCGATGACGCGGAACCGGTCGGTGACGGCGGGGTCCTGCATCAGGTGGCGGTACTGGCGGTTGTCGGCGCCGGCCGTGTGCAGGCACAGCAGCGGGATGCCGCTGCCGGCCTCCTCGAAGTAGATGCGGTGCTCGGTGCCGTCCAGCGTCAGCCGCAGGTACCGTCCGGTGATGGCCTCGATCGTCGCGCTCACGCTGCGTCCACCTTTCCTCGCGGGATCTCCAGCACGTCCTTGAAGTACCTCAGGTTGGCCATGAGCGGGTGCAGATCGCCCTCGACGACCATGACCTGGCGGCGCAGCAGCGCCATGATGTCGTGCGAGCCGGGCACGGGCCGCGCCTGCCAGAACGCGGTCCACTCCTCGCGGGGCGCGCGGATCGCGAACGTCCACAGCGGCATGACGCGCGGCTTGGGGACGATCGACTCGATGCGTCCGTCGCGGATCGAGATCAGGTGGTGCTCGTCGCCGAGATCGAGCAGCACGACGGCGTTGACATAGCGTCCCCGGTGCACGAGTCCCTCGTCGGCGTTGGCTGTCTCAGCCCATTCCTCAAACATGGATCTGGCGTTCCTCTCGATTCACTGAGCCGGCCGGCGACTCGGTCGATGCCTTGCGAACCGCTGCATCGACAGCCACCACTCCGGCGCCCTCCGCCCGCACGATGACGGGGTTGATCTCCGCCTCGACCACCTGCGGGCTGAAGCAGAGCTCGGACAGGCTCACGACGGCGTCGACGACTGCCTCCAAGTCTCCTACCTCGGCGCCCCGGAAACCTCGGAATATCTCGATGGCCGCGACCTCGTTGAGCATGTCGTGCGCGATGTCCCGGTCGACGGGGGCCATCCGGATGCTGCGATCGGCATACACCTCGGCGCGCGTCCCCCCTGCTGCCACCAGCACCAGCGGTCCCATCTCGGGATCGATCCGGTACCCGAGCAGGATCTCGCCCACCCCCCGCGTCATCTGCTGCACCAGCACCTGGCCGATGGTCGTGCCCGATCCTGCCAGCACGTCCGCGCAGATGGCCCGCGCGGCTGCGTCGAGCTCCGCGTCCGACGTGATGTTGAGGCGGACACCGCCCACGTCGCTCTTGTGCGCCAGCTGGTCGGACAACGCCTTGACCGCGACGGGGTAGGAGACCTCCGCAGGCACGGACAGCGGCGACGCCGTCAGGTCGAGGACCGCGAACGGCGCCACCGGGACACCCGCCTCCTGCAGCACACGGTACGAGTCGGCCTCGTCGATGAGTGCCGACGACAGCGGCGGGGCGCTCCGTGCGACGTGCGGACGGGGAACGTCGCGGTACAGGCTGGCCGTGATGGCGTCCGCGCACGCCTCGGGCGTGCGGAAGCTGGGCACACCGGCGGCGTAGAGCATCGCCAGCGCCTCGGGCGCGTCCGGCACCAGGAAGGTCGCCACGGGATGCATGTTCGGACGGGTCGCCACGTCGATGATCGGCTCGACGACGAGGCCCGGTGAATGACGAGCCGAGGATCCTGCGACGGCGAGGATCAGGTCGAACTCCGGCGCGACCGCCAGCACCTCCAGCGCGGCGCGCATGATCTCCGGCCTCGTGCCGGCCAGGGTGAGGTCCGTGATGAGCCCGGGCTCGACGACGGCACCCGCCTCGGCCATCTTGCGCAGCGTCTCTGCGCTGGGCGGCACGACCCTGGTTCCGCGCATGCCCAACTGATCCACGACCATGGCCGCTCCGCCGCCGGTGGTCGTCACGACACCGACCGAGGGCCGCTTGCCGGGCGTGCGCGCGGGAGTGCGCGCCACCAGCGGCGCGCCTTCGAGCAGCGCCTCGAGGGTGTGCACCCGAACGATGCCCGCATCGGCGAGGAATGCCGACGCGACGTCGTCCTCACCGGCCAGCGCACCGGTGTGCGAGGCGGCCAGCTGGGCAGCCATCTCGGACTTGCCCAGCTTGTAGGCGAGCACGGGCTTGCCCCGCTCGGCAGCGCCGGCGGCGAACTCACGCAGATCGGCCGCGTGGCGGATGGTCTCGAGGAACAACAGGTAGCCCGTCACATCGGGATCGTCGAGCGTCGCACCGCACAGCTCGCCGATGCTCAGGTCCATCTCGGCGCCGACCGACACCAGCTTGGAGAAGCCGATCCCGCGCACTGCGCCGCGCGACAGGAGCGCGCCGATCATGCTTCCCGACTGCGAGGCCACGAACAGTCCTCCCTGCGGGAGATCGGTCTCGGCGAACGCCGCGTTGGCGGTCAGCCGCAGGCCGTTGCTGTTGTTCACGAGACCGAGGCTGTTGGGCCCGAGGAGGCGCAGACCGCTGGTGCTCGCGACGTCCAGGAGCTCCTCCTGCATCGCGAGGCCCTCCGCGCCGGTCTCGCCGAAACCGCCCGCGAGGACCGTCGCGACGGAGACGCCCATGGCAGCGCAGTCGCGGACGGCGTCCAGCACGGCGCCCGTGGGCGTCATGATGAAGGCGTGGTCGGGGGTCTGGGGCAGCTCGGTCACCGACTGGTAGACGTGCTCGCCGTCGAAGGTCCCGCCTCGGCGGTTGACGGGGTAGACGTCACCCGCGTAGCCGCTGGCGCGCAGGAAGCCGAGCGGCCGCGACGACGCCTTGATCGGGTCGGTCGACGCGCCGATCAGCGCGATGGAACGGGGGGCGTAGAGCGCGGTCGCGAGCTTCGCGCCCTTCACGTCAGCCACGCTGACTGAACCGGCGATCGAAGACCGACTCGGCGATCTTGTTCTTCAGGACCTCGGTCGAGCCGCCGGCGATCATCCAGCCCCGCGTGCGTCGCATGCAGTACTCGACCAGCGTCTCGGTGCTGTATCCCATCGCTCCCATGGCCTGCATCGCCGTGTTGGCCGCGAGGAAGCCGGCCTGGTTCGCAGCGTACTTGGCAACGGCCGTCTCGTAGGCGGAGGGCAGTCCGTCCTTGGCGTTGCTGACGGCCCGCTCGAGCAAGAGCTGGGCGCCGTCCAGCGCGACGGCCGCCTCGGCGAACATCCACTGGATGCCCTGGAACTCGTTGATCGTGCGACCGAACTGGCGGCGCTCCGACACGTGGTCGCGAGCGATGTTGAAGGCATGACGACCGACGCCGATCGAGCGGGACGCGTTGCCGATCCGCTCGACGTTGAAGCCACCCATCTGGCGCTTGAAGCCGCCCGGCCCGAGCAGGACGTTCTCCTTGGGGATGCGGCAGTCCTCGAAGTACATCTGCGACCAGACCTCGCCGCTCATGTACTCGCTCGGCTCACCCAGCGAGAAGCCGGGGGTGTCACGGTCGATGAGGACGGATCCGATGCCGTCCAGTCCCGGACCGAAGCGGACGTACACGAGGTACAGCGTCGCGTCGGCGCTGTGCGTCGACCAGATCTTCGTGCCGTTGACGATGAAGTCGTCCCCGTCGGCGACGGCGCTGGTCTTCAGCTCGGTGACCGCCGAGCCGGCCTCGGGCTCGCTCATGCCGAGGGCGAGCAGCTCGCGCCCGCCGAGCAGACCCGGCAGGTAACGCGCCTTCTGCTCGTCCGTGGCGAACTCGGCGAACGTGCGGATGGCACCGAAGTTGCCGGCCTGCACGATGTCGGCACTCTTGGGGCACACCAGCGCGAGCTCCTGGATGGCGATCATCGCCTCCATCAGGCTCGCGCCCTGGCCGCCGTCGCTCTCCGGGACGGTCAGCCCGATGAGGCCCTGCGCGGCGAGCTGCTCGGCGACGTCCCAGGCGTAGGCATGGTCGTGGGCACGCTCGAGCGCGCCCTTGGCGAGACGGTCGTGCGCGAAGGCGCGGACAGAGGCGGCGAACGCCGTCTGATCCTCGGTCAGGACAGGCACCGGATCACTCCTTAAGAAAATGTATGCTTCACCATACGTCGGTATACATTGCTTTGGGAAGGGCGGGTCCCGTTCTCGCGTGGTGCCACAATGGGCGCGCCCCGACCCACATCGAAAGGACGGACCCCTCGTGGACGACCCCCGCTGGAATGCGACGCACATCGACTCGACGTGGTGGACATGGACGAGCGCCTACGGCGGGTACGTGGCCGCCATGGCCGTCGCCGCCGCACGGGACGCCGCACCCGAGGGGACGGCGCGAGCCGCGAGATTCAACCTGCTGCGGCCGGTCGGCGCCGGCGAGCTCACGACGACCGGCGCGATCGTCCGGGCGGGCCGGCGGGTCAGCATCGCCGACGGGACGGTCGCCGAGGACGGACGCGCTGCCGTCACGTGCGAGCTGTTCACGGGGCCGGACGGGGACCCGGCATCGGCCGTCGTCCCGGCCCGGAACGCTCCTGACGTGCCGGCACCCGACGACTGCGAGGTGATCGAGCCCCAGCTCGACCTGGTGCCGTTCACCCAGCATCTCGACCGCCGCACGACCGACGGACGCGCGCCCCTGCGCGAGGCCGGCGACACGGCTGCCTTCACCCTGTGGGTCCGGTGGCACGAGCCCGTCGCCGATCCGCTCCTCGCCGCCGTCATGAGTCTCGACGCCTGCCCGCCCGCGCTGTACGCGACGACCACCGACGCACTGGTCGTGCCGACCGTCGAGATGTCGGTGCACTTCGCCGATCTCAGCCGGCCGCTCGGCGACTGGCACCTCGTCCGCATGACGACGGAGCAGGCCGGGGACGGCTGGTGCGTCGACGCCAGTGACCTGTGGTCCCAGGACGGGCGCCTGGTGGCATCGTGCCGCCAGACCCGCCTGGTGCTCCCGCCCGCGTGACATCTCGCGTCAGCGGCCGGACGACCTGACGAACGCCAGGTACTCCGCCGACTCGTAGAGCGCCGGAGCTGCTTCGAGCTCCACCGCGAGCGACTCGCGCAGGCTCGCCGCCGGGCGCGCGAGCGTCCGCTTGATCGTCGTGTTCGCCGTCGGCGATCGGGTCGCGATGTCGGTGGCCAGGGCGATCGCGTCGTCGATGACCGATCCGGGCTCGCCCAGCTGGTCGACGAGACCGAGCCGGTGGGCCTCGGCGGCGTCCAGCCTGCCGCCGAGGTACGCCAGCCGGCGGGTCGCCGGGAGGCCGATTCGTCGCTCGAACGTGTACATCGCGCCGAGGTCGGGGGCCAGGCCGATCCGGTCGAACGCCATCGCGAGCCGCGCGTCGGTCGCCGCCACCACGAAGTCACAGGCCGTCGCGATCGCCAGGCCTCCCCCGGCCGCTCCACCCTCGATGGCCGCCACCACCGGCGCGGGCAGCTCGTCGATGAGCACCACGATCTCCTGCAGTCGCTGGACGGCGGCGACCGCGGTCGCCGTCGTGCTGGCCATTCTCGAGATGTCGCCGCCGGCACTGAAGTAGCCGCCCTCCCCGGTCAGGACGACGGCGCGGCAGCTGTCGTCGCCGGCCAGCGACTGCAGGTGCTCGAGCAGCTGCTCCTCGACAGCGGCCGAGAGGCTGTTGCGACGCCGCGCGTTCTGGATCGTGATGACCGCGACACCGCCGTCGAGGCGCTCCAGGCTGCACCCGTCGCTCGGCACGTCGACGCCCATCAGATCTCCGCCGTCGTCGAGGCGGTGCTCACGTTCTCGAGCACGACGGCCAACCCCTGCCCGACGCCGATGCAGATCGCGGCGACTCCCCAGCGTCCGCCCTCGGCCACCAGCCGGTGCGCCAGCGTCCCGACGAGTCGGGCACCCGAGGCACCCAACGGATGTCCAATCGCGATCGCACCGCCCTTGGCGTTGACGATCTCCGGGTCGACCTTCCACGCCTCGATGCAGGCGAGCGACTGCACGGCGAAGGCTTCGTTCAGCTCGACCGCGTCGACCTGCGACCAGTCGATGCCCGCACGCCGGAGCGCACGGTCGGCCGCCTCGACCGGCGCGAACCCGAAGCGTTGCGGGTCGAGCGCGAACACACCGCGCCCGGCGATGCGAGCGAGCGGGGCACGACCGATGGCCTCGCGCGCATCGCCCGATCCGATCAGGACCGCCGATGCACCGTCGTTGAGCGGGGACGCATTGCCCGCCGTGATGGACCCGTCGGGGCGGAACGCGGGCTTGAGCCTCGCCAGGCTGTCCGGCGAGCTGCCGGCCCGGATCGACTCGTCGCGCGCCAGGTCGATGCCGGGGACGGGTGTGACGAGCTGGTCGTAGAAGCCGCTGTCCCAGGCCGCCGCGGCCTTCGCGTGCGATCCGGCCGCGAAGACGTCCTGCTGCTCCCGGGAGATGGAGAACTCGTCGGCCAGCTGCTCGTTGCACTCGCCGAGGGAGATGGTCCACTCCGCGGGCATGCGCTCGTTGACCAGGCGCCAGCCGAGTGTCGTCGAGACGGCTGTCGTGTCGCCCGCCGGGAAGCCGCGGGCCGGCTTGGGCAGGACCCACGGGGCACGGGTCATCGACTCGACCCCTCCCACGACGACGATCTCGGCATCGCCGGTCTCGACGGCGCGGGAGCCGATCATGCAGGCGTCCAGGCTGGATCCGCACAGCCGGTTGACGGTCGTCGCCGGCACCGACGTCGGGAGCCCGGCCAGCAGGACCGCCATGCGGCCCACGTTGCGGTTGTCCTCCCCGGCCCCGTTGGCGTTGCCCCAGACGACGTCGTCGATCCGGGCAGGGTCGAGGGCGTCGGCCTTGGCGAGCACCCCGGACAGGGCGGTTGCCGCGAGGTCGTCGGGGCGGGTCCCGGCCAGGGCTCCTGCGAATCGACCGAAGGGTGTCCGGGCCGCGGCGTACACGTAGGCGTCAGTCATGGGTCCTCATCTGTGGGTGGAAGGTTCGGTGTCGGGCAGGCAGGAGGTCGCCACCACGCCCGCGCCGACCAGCGCTGAGAGCTCGAGCTCACCGATCCCGATCTCGGCGAGGATCGTGGCGCTGTCGGCCCCGGCCTGTGGCGAGGTCCGCGCGACGGACGGCGTCCGCGAGAACCTGGGCGCGGGGTTCGGCTGGAGCGCACCGGCCACTCGTCGGAACACCCCCCGATCCGCGTTGTGCTCGAAGGTGTCCAACGAGTCGGCCTCCACGACGGGCGTCACGCACGCGTCGGTGCCGTCGAAGACCGCCGTCCACTCCGCTTGCGTGCGGGTCCTGAACACACCGTCGAACAGCGTGTGCAGGGCCGGCCACCGGCGCCGGTCGTCGCGGTCGGGCACGTCGGCCGCATCGAGCTCGAGACCGGCGAGGAGCTGGGCGTAGAAGGGTGGTTCGAGGGCGCCGACCGCGACGAAGCGACCGTCGGACGTCTCGTAGGTGCGGTAGAACGGCGACCCTCCGTCCATCAGGTTCTCGCCGCGCGGCGCCCCCCAGCGGCCGGCGGAGCGCTCCGCCAGCACGAACGCCGTCAGCATGGCCGAGCCGTCGACCATCGAGACGTCCACGACCTGCCCGAGGCCCGATCGGGTGCGCTCGAGGAGGGCGGCCACGACACCCAGCGCGAGCACCATGCCCCCACCGGCGAAGTCCCCCACCCCGTTCGTGGGTGGAAGGGGCGGCGAGCCGGCCGGCCCCATGGTCGACAGGGCGCCGGATGCCGCGATGTAGTTGATGTCGTGACCCGCGGTCCTGGCCAGCGGCCCGGTCTGCCCCCAGCCGGTCATCCGGGCGTAGACCAGGCCGGGGTTCAGCGCCTGCACCCGGTCGGGCCCGAATCCGAGGCGCTCGGCGACCCCCGGACGAAAGCCCTCGACCAGGACGTCCGCCGAGGCCAGGAGCTCCAGCAACAGCTCGATCCCGCGGGACGACTTGAGGTCGAGCACGACGGACCGCCGGCCGCGCCGGAGCGGGTCGCCCGTGCGGTCGACGTCATGGGCGCCGGGCACGGCGGGACGATCGACCACCGTGACGTCAGCGCCCATGTCGGCGAGCATCGTGCAGCCGAAGGGCGCCGGCGCCATGCTGGCGATTTCGACGACCTTCAGGCCCGACAGCGGCCCCGTCGCGGACAACGGCACCTAGATCCTGAAGGAGGTGACAGCCGACTCGCGCGACCTGACCGTCACGGCGTCCGCCGACGCGTCGCCGAGACGAGCGCCGCCGTCGACGTCGACGACCGTGCCGGTGATGTACCGCGACTGCTCGCCCGCCAGGAAGACCGCGACGTCGGAGACGTCGCTCGGCTGGCAGTAGTCCCGCAGCGCCAGTCGACTCTTGAAGAAGTCCTCGTCGTCGGCCGTCGGGGTGAGTCGTGCCATGCCCTCGGTGCCGACGACCGGCCCGGGCGAGATGGCGTTGACGCGCACCCCGGCAGGGCCCCACTCCATCGCCAGGCACTGGACGAGCATGTTGATGCCGGCCTTCGCCGCACACGCGTGGGCCTGGAACATCGCCGAGCGCTGACCCTGCGGAGAGCTGATGACGATCATCGAGGCGCCGGGGGTGTTGAGGAACGCGAAGGAGGCGCGCAGCACGTTGAAGGTGCCGAGCAGGTCGATGTCGATGACGGCCTTGAACGCGTTCGCCGACATGCCGAGGGCCGGGGCCAGGAAGTTTCCGGCTGCACCCGACACGACGACGTCGATCGGGCCGAAGGTGTTGCGCGCGGTGGCCAGGGCCACCTCGACCGCGTCATAGTCGCGGACATCGGCCACGAGGCCGATCGCGCGCTCGTGCGACGGGTCGATCGTGTCGACCGCGGCCTGTACGCGCTCCTCGCTGCGGCTCATCAGGGCGACCTTGGCGCCGCGGGCCGCGAACTCCTGACCGATGCTCAGGCCGAGCCCGGACGACCCACCTGCGACGAACACCACTTTGCCCCGGTAGTCCTGCACCTTGCTCTCGCTCATGCCGCGTCCTCGTCGTTAGCGTCGTAGACATCTGTCTACCACTGTATGCAGACCCTAGAAACGTTCATCTGTGATGTCAACCCTGCCTTCGTGACAGGCCGCCATCTTCCTCCGATCGCGGTATACTCTTGCACTCCAGCACATACCAGGGGGCCCATTCCCATGTCAGAGCAGTTGGCCGACGGCCCGGTTGAATCCCGCAGCCCGTACGACGTGCTTCGTCGCGAGATCATCGAGGGACAGGTCGACCACGGGGCGACCTTGGTCGAGACCGCGCTCGCCAAGCGCCTCGGCGTCAGCCGCACGCCCGTGCGCGAGGCGCTGAAGAAGCTCGAGCAGGACGGCCTGATCGAGCGCCACGACCGTGGTCTGCGCGTGAGGACCCGCAGCGCCGAGGAGATCCTGGAGATCTACGAGGTGCGCATCGTGAACGAGGAGTTCGCGGCACGCCTGGCGGCGCAGCGCCGCACCCCCTTCGACCTCGCACGGCTGCAGGCGGCACACGACCAGATGGCCGCCCGCCGGCCCGACACGGCCGCCGAGCAGATCAGCATCAACCGGGCGTTCCACCAGGCCCTGTGGCGTGCCGCCCACAACTCGACCCTGACCGACCAGCTGCAGCGGCTCACCGACCACGTGTCCCGCTACTCGTCGACGACGCTCAACAGCGACGGACGCTGGGAGGAGGCCGTGCGCGAGCACGCGGCCATCCTCGAGGCCGTCTCCAACTCCGACGCCGACGCGGCCGCGAGCATCGCGTCGCAGCACTTCAAGTCCGCGCGCGACATCCGGCTGCGCATGTACGCCTCCGACGAGCTGGCGTAGCCCTACTTCGGCGGCAGGCGGACGCCGCCGTCCACGCGGATCGTCTCACCGTTCATGTAGGAGTTCGTGAGGCACTCCAGGACCACGGAGGCGAGCTCCTCGGTGGTGCCGAGGCGGTGCGGGAACAGGACGCTCTGACCGAGCCGTGCCTTGAACGCCTCTGCCTCGTCACCGTGCCCGTAGATCGGGGTGTCGATGAGTCCGGGCGCGACGGTGTTCAGCCGGATGCCCGCCGCCGAGAGGTCCCGTGCCACCGGGAGAGTCAGCCCGACGATGCCTCCCTTGGACGCGGAGTAGGCGGCTTGACCGATCTGGCCGTCGAACGCCGCGACACTGGCCATGTTGACGATCGCACCGCGTCCGCCGTCGGCGTCGGGCTCGTTGCGACTCATCGCCGTGGCTGCCTGACGGACCACGTCGAAGGTCCCCACGAGATTGATCGTGATGACTCGGATGAACGCGTCGAGGTCGTGGGCCGACTCCAGCTGGCCGTCACGTCCGATGGTCCGCTGCGCGGGACCCATGCCGGCCGAGTTGACCACGGCTCGCAGCGGGGCGATCTCCGTGGCGACGGCGACCGCGGCGGTGATGTCAGCGGTGCTCGTGACGTCCACGTGCACGAACGTCCCACCGATCTCGTCGGCCAGGGTCCTGCCGGCGTCGTCCTGGATGTCCGCCACGACGACGTGAGCGCCGCGGGCAGCGAGCTGCCGCGCGACTCCTGCGCCGATGCCGGAGGCGGCCCCGGTGACGATGGCGGTCGAGTCCTTGATGTCCATGTGTGTCTCCTCGTGTCTGGAACTGCGCATCTGGCGCAGGAGTCGTGGTTACGTGGTGGCGAGCAGGTCGGCGCCGATGATGACCTTCATGATCTCGCTCGTCCCGCCGTAGATCGTGGCCACGCGGGTGTCGAGGAAGGCCCGGCCGATCGGGTACTCCTCCATGTATCCGTAGCCGCCGTGCAGCTGCAGGCACTGGTCGACGACCCGCTTGTGCATCTCGGTCGCGGCCAGCTTGGCCTTGGCGGCCTGGACGCCGTCGAGCCGTCCGGCGTTCTGCAGGACGACGCAGGAGTCGACGAACGCCTGGACGACGTCGACCGACGTGATCAGGTCGGCCAGCACGAAACGGGTGTTCTGGAAGTCGGCGACGGCCTTGCCGAAGGCCCTGCGCTGGTTGACGTAGTCGACCGTCCAGGCGATGGCCGCGCGCGCCCCGGCACACGAGGTGACCGCCGTGCCGAGCCGCTCGAAGGCCAGGTGGTCCTTCAGGTACGCCATCGCCATGCCCTCGTCGCCGAGCAGCGCGGTCGCGTCGAGGCGGACGTCGTCGAACATCAGCTCGGCGGTGTCCTGCGCGTGGAGGCCGACCTTCCTCAGCTGCCGGCCACGGGTGAAGCCCGGCGCGTCGCGCTCGACCACGAACAGGCTGAGCCCGCCGCCGGAGTCGTTCTCGCCCCCGGTGCGCGCGACGACCACCACCACGTCGGACTGGATGCCGTTGGAGATGAACGTCTTCGATCCGTTCAGGACCCAGTCCGCACCGTCACGTCGCGCCGTGGTGCGGATGCCCCGAAGGTCGCTCCCGGTGCCCGGCTCGGTCATGGCGATCGCGGCCAGTCGACGGCCGTCCACCAGGTCCGGCAGCCATCGCTTGGCCTGCTCCGGCGTGGCCAGGTCCACCAGGTACGGGATCGTGATGTCCGTGTGCGTCGTGAACCCCACGCAGACCGCCGTCGCACCGGCGCGCATCAGCTCCTCGATGAGGACGACCCGGAAGCGGTAGTCAGCCGTCCCGGCACCGCCCAGCTCCTCCGGGACACCCAGGCCGAGCAGCCCCGCGTCCCCGGCAGCCTCCCATGCCGACCGGTCCACCATGCGCGCCTCGTCCCATCGCTCGAGGTGAGGCGACACATGACGTTCCACATAGGTGGACACCGATCGCCGGAAGTCGTCGTGCTCGGGGTCGAAGAGTGGTCGGTCGGCCCAGATCGGGGAAGACAAGAAGGGTGCCTTTCGGGTCGTTCGGCTGTGTCGTTCAGGGGTGCAGGATGTCGAGGTCCCCGGCCGCCGCACGTGCCCGCAGCGCAGCCTTGTCGATCTTGCCGACGGTGGTGCGCGGCAGGGACTCGACGAAGGCCCAGTTCTCCGGCGTCCACCACGAGGGGATCCGGCCGCGGAGCGACTCCCGCAGGTCGAGGACCCCCGGCGCCGGTTCGCCGTCGCGCAGCACGACGTACGCGAGCGGACGCTCCTGCCACTTCTCGTCAGCCATGCCCACCACGCTGACCTCCTGCACCGCCTGGTGATCGGAGATCGCGTTCTCGAGCTCCTGCGACGAGATCCACTCCCCACCACTCTTGATGAGGTCCTTCAGACGGTCGGTGATCTGGATGTACCCGTATCGATCGATCCGTGCGACGTCTCCCGTCCTGAGCCAGCCGTCGTCGAACGCCGCGAGGGAGTCGACACCGAAGTACGCGGCGGTGACCCACGGTCCGCGCACCTGCAGCTCGCCGACGGTCTCGCCGTCCCACCCGATCTCGGTGCCGTCGTCGGCGACGATGCGGGCCTCGACGCCGGCGATCACTCGCGCCGTCCGCAACGTCCAGTCGGGGTTCTGGCGGACACCCTCCTCCTTGGGAGGCAGGGCGAACGCCCCGAGCGCGTTGGTCTCGGTCATTCCCCACGCCTGGGAGATGTACAGCCCCGCCGTCTCCTTGAAGGCAGCGATGAGGTCGGGCGTCATCTGCGCGCCACCCGAGGCGGCCAGGCGCAGCGTCGTGAGGTCCGATCCGTTGGCCCGCGCATAGCTCTCGACATCGGCCCAGATGGTGGGAACCGCGGCACCGATCGTCGCCTCGACGTGCTCGAGGAACGGGACGAGCACGTCCGCCTGCAGGTAGCGCCCGGGCAGGGCCAGATCGGCCCCGCTGAGCCACGCGGCGAACGGATAGCCCCAGGCGTTCGCGTGGAACATCGGCACCGCGGGCAGGACGGTGTCGTAGGTGGTCATGCCGGTCACGTTCCCGGCGACGACGGCCATCGCGTGCAGGTACGTCGAGCGATGGCTGTAGACGACGCCCTTGGGATGGCCGGTCGTCCCGCTCGTGTAGCACATGATCGCGCCGGACCGCTCGTCGATCGCGGGCCACTCGGCGATCGGCTCGACCTGCTCCATCAGGTCCTCGTAGTACGACACCTCGATGCCGTCAGGCATCTCGATCGTCACCGAGGAGTCGGTGCAGATGACCCGCTCGACACGGTGCTGGGCCTGCTCGAGCACCTTCAGCAGGAGCGGGACCAGGTCGGGATCGACCATGACGACCCGGTCGTCGGCGTGCTCGACGATGTAGGCGAGCTGCTCGGCCGAGAGCCGGACGTTCAGCGTGTGGAGGACCCGCCCGGAGGACGGGATCCCCAGATAGGCCTCCAGGTGCTGCTGCGTGTTCCACATGAGGGTCGCGACCCTCTCCCCCATGGGGATCTCGAGGACGTCGAGCACCGATGCCAGCTTCTCGGCACGGGTCGCCACCTCGGCGAAGGTCGACCTCGTCCGGGTGTCCGCGTCGACACTGGTGTGGACGATGCTCTGCGCGAACACCCTCTGGCCGTGTCGCAGCAGCCCGCTCATCAGCAGCTGGTGGGCAGCGACCGTCGACGGGAACGGGATGGGCAGGTCGGTGGGTGTGGCGGCAGGACTCATGGGTGCTCCTTGAAGGCGACGCGGATGACGGGCGACGGGGCGCGCGTCATCGAGATCGCGTGGACGCCGTCGAGATGGCGACGGCGGCGACGAGCACCAGACCGTTGACGATGCTGCTCCAGGTGAACGGGACGCCGCCCACGATCAGGCCCTGGCTCACCCACACGACGAAGATGCCGCCGGCGATCGAGCCGGGCACGGTGTAGCGACCGTTGGAGAAGATCACGGTCGACAGGAACGCCGCACCGAAGGCGGGAAGCGCGAAGGTCGCCGCACCGTCGGGCGACGCAGCACCCTGACCGGCCGCGAGGATCACGCCGGCCACGGCGGCGATGGCTCCGCCGATCACGAACGAGGCGACCGTCGTGCGGTCGGTCTTGACGCCCGCGAGCCGCGCCGCCTCGGAGTTGGAGCCGGTGGCCTGCAGGTTGCGACCGAACACCGTCGAGCGCAGGGCGATGCGCAGGAGGATCGCCACGACGATCATGACGGCGATCGTCCACGAGAAGGAGCGCAGCAGCGTCGTCCCGTCGAGCACGACGTAGGCGAGGGCCACGACGATCACGATGGCGGCGACGATGCCGTACCAGGCCTGCGTCGTGAACCGGTCGGGCCGGTGCGAGAGCAGGCCCTTGACGACCAGGACCGCGAGGACCACGGCGGCGACGGCCGTCACCACCAGCGGCACCTTCTCCTGGAACGATCCCATCGATCCGGCTCCGACGAACCAGCCCGGCAGCTGCGGACCGGTCGGGTCGGGCACGAGCTGCGTGCCGCCGCTGTAGACGTTCGAGACGCCCAGCACCGCACCGCTCGTGCCGAGGGTCGCGATGAACGAGTTCATGCGGAACCGGACGACCAGGACGCCGTTGACCAGACCGATGATGACGCCGGCCAGGACGCACACCACGAGCGAGAGGATGAAGGGCATCCCGTTCTTCGTGCTGAGACCGATCGCGAGGAACGTCGTCAGCGACGTCGTGGCAGCAGCCGAGAGATCGAAGTGACCGCCCAGGAGGCTGACCATGACAGCGAGGCCGACGAGGATGACCGGCACGTTCTGGTGCACGTCGAGCATACGTGCGTCGACGTTGAGGAACGTCCCGCCCAGCCAGATGCCGTAGTACGTGAAGACGGCCAGGAACACGAGCGGCGTCAGCGAGCTGCGCGCGGCGTTCGAGGTCAGGAACGTGCGGAGGCCCGACGGTTGCTTCTTCTTCTCGCCAGCTCCCGGTGTCGGCGAGGCGGGCCGTTCGACGTGCGTTTCCGTTGCGCTCACAGCAGCGCCTCCATGTCTTCGGTAGTGAGGGTCTTGACTGGTTTGAACGGTCCGAGCTCGCCGTCCGCGACGACGCTGACCTGGTCGCACACCGCGAAGAGGTCCTCGGCGTCCGAGGTCACGATGAGCACGGCCTTGCCGGCGTCGCGCAGGTCCAGGATCAGCTCGTACAGCGCCGCCCGGGTCTGGACGTCGACGCCGCGGGTGGGCTCGCAGAGCACCAGGACGTCGGGGTCGTCGGCCAGGACACGACCGAAGACCACCTTCTGCTTGTTGCCGCCCGACAGCGTGCCGAAGCTCGCGGCGAGCGACAGCGGCCTGACGTCGAGCTCCTTGATGAGCTTGAAGCTCTCACGCTTCTCGCGACGCGCGTCGATCAGGCGGTGGGCGCGGCGCCACCGGTGCAGGGCACTGATGCCGACGTTGTCCTTGACGTGCAGGTTGTTGAACCCGCCCTGCGTCTCGCGGTGCGGGGGCACGAGGGCCCGCTTGACACCGGGATCGGCCGTGACGGTGCCGCGGTCGGGCTTCTGCAGTCCGTGCATCAGGAAGGCGAGGTCGTAGAGGCCGGAACCGGGCACACCGGTCACGCCCAGCACCTCTCCACGGCGCAGCCCCAGCGACATGCCGCTCAGCTTGCCGCCGGAGACACCGGACGCGGTCACGATCGCCTGGTCCTTCACGGCGTACGGGCGTCCGCGCTCGGACACCGCCGACGCGGCCTGGTCGTGCGACGCGAGGAGATCGACCAGTGCCGCGCGGTCGAGGTTCGTGGTCGACCGGTCGGCGGCGACGTGCCCGTCGATCAGCATCACGATGCGGCCGGTCGAGTCGAGGATCTCCGACAGCTTGTGCGTCACCATGACGACGGTGCCGCCGCGCCGGACGACGTCGGCGAGTGCTTCCAGGACCTGTGACGCCTCGGCGGGCGGCAGCGTCGACGTGGCCTCGTCGACGAACAGCAGGCTCGCACCCTCACCCATCGAGCGGGCGATCGCGACGAGCGCCTTCTCGCCCGGCGACAGCTCACGCACCAGCGTGGTCGCCGCGTGGTCCAGCCGCACGAACGACAGCGCCCGCTCGGCCTCGGCCCGCTCCGCAGCGCGATCCATCAGCGCCCCGCCGCGACCGACCTTGCGACCCAGCATGAGGTTCTCGAGGATCGTCATGTCGTCGACGAGCCCGAGGTCCTGGTGGATGAAGGCGACCTGGGGCGACTCGGCCAGCGACGAGACACTCTTGCCGCCGACCTCGATCTCACCCGACGAGCGGGTGTAGAGGCCTGCGAGGATCTTGATGAGCGTCGACTTGCCGGCACCGTTGGCACCCATCAGCCCGACGAACTCACCCGGCTCGACGACCAGGTCGATGCCCCCCAGCACCTCGTTGCTCCCGAAGGACTTGCGCAGCGACGTGACGCGCAGGCTCGGCGCACCGGCGACGTGCCGCGACGCGCTCTCGAGCGTCGCGGCACCTGCGTCGTTCGCGGTCAATTCATTCCCCACACCGACGTGAACTTCGCCTTGTAGTCGAACTCGGGCCCGTAGTAGGTGTCGTCGAGGCCGGCGGCGTTGTCCTTGGTCACCAGGATCTCCGGCGTGTCGGACGCGTCGACCAGGGGCAGGTCCTGCGTCGCCCGGATCGCGTTGTCGACGGCCGACCAGGCCCAGAACTCATACGGACCGCCGGTGCTCGCGCTGTACGGCAGGCTGCCGGTCTCGATGCCGCGCGCGGTCTCCTCGTTGACCTCGAAGCCCGAGATCGTGATGTCGCTGCGGTTGAGCTGCAGCAGCGTCTTGGCCATGGGGGCACCGAAGGTGTCGAACGGGGCGACGACGTCGGTGACGGTGCCGGCCGGGTTGCCCGAGATCGTCGAGGTGAAGGTCGGCGGTCCCGGCTTGGCGAGGTCGGACGTCGCGATCGGGACCTCCTTGTAGGTGCAGTCCGAGCAGTTGGTCGACAAGACCTCCTGGATGCCCTCGAGCTTGTCGGTGACCTGCGGGAACGCCTTGTCGTTGAACGCGATGACCTTGACCGGTCCCTTGGCGCGAGCCAGCATCGACCAGGCCACCCGGCGACCCATCTCCTTCAGATCGGCGAAGCCGTTCTGGATCTTGCCCTCGTAGGCGCCGATGCTGCACAGCACGCAGGTGATCGGGATGTTGGCCGCAAGGGCCTCGTCGACGGCGGACTTGATCGAGTTGAGGTCGACGAAGCCGATGACGATCGCGTCGACCTTCTGCTGCACGGCCTTCTGGAGCATCGAGGCCTGCACCGACGGGGTGAACTTTCCGTCGAGGATCGGGGTCATCGTCCAGCCGGCCGCGGTGGCGGCCTGTCCCACGTACGTGCCGACGTTGTGGCACTCACGTCCCTGCTCGCCGCAGCTGAGGTAGGCGATCTTCTTCGAGCCCGGCGTGACCGCGTCGGTCGGCATGGCCCAGGCGTCGTCAGGAGCCTGCTCGGCGTACTCGGCGACCTTCGCCTGCGCTTCGGTGGCGAGCTCGGCCGCGGGCTTCGAGTCCTTGCCTGCTGCCGGGCCGTCGGAGTCTCCGCCGCTGGAGCCGCAGGCGGTCAGCGTGAGCCCGAGGGCGACGGCGGATGCGATGAGGGCCTGTCGCCGGAACCGGCGTCCTGGATGGTTCATGGGGGGTTTCCGATCAGTGTCGAGCTCGGTAGGCGCGAGCGGTGAGTGTGACGGAGATTACCTACTGCATGCACAGTAACGCAACTGTATGCAGCCGTCTACAGAAATAATGCATCGGCGCAGAAGACCGTCGGGCCACCGGAGCGGCGCGCGCTCGCCCACACCTCGACGACCCGCCCGGAGGCGGGCCGACGTGGTGGGCGCGCGGACGGATCAGACCTGCTCGCCCTGCCGGAAGGTCGCCCGGAGCACCCGCTTGTCGATCTTGCCGATCGACGTCCTCGGGATGGCCTCGACCAGGTGCACGACCTTCGGCGTCTGGATCGGTCCCTTGATCGCCTTGACGTGCTGGAGCAGCTCGGCCGTGGTCAGGGCGGAGCCGGGACGCAGGATCACTGCCGCGGTGACCGCCTCGCCCCACCGCTCGTCCGGGACGCCGAAGACGGAGGCCTCGAGCACGTCCGGGTGGGAGTACAGGGCGTCCTCCACCTCGCGCGGGTAGACGTTGAACCCGCCGGTGATGACGAGGTCCTTCTTCCGCTCGGCCAGGAAGAGATAACCCTCCTCGTCGAGTCGTCCGAGGTCGCCCGTGCGCAGCCAGCCGTCGAGGAACGCCTCGGCGGTGAGGTCGGGAAGGTTCAGGTACTCGTCCATCATCGCCGCGCTGCGGACACAGATCTCGCCGATGCCGCCCTGCTCCACCTCGTGCCCCTCCTCGTCGAAGATCCTCACCTCCGAGGTCGAGACCGTCAGGCCGCACGAGCCGACGAGCTCGGGTGCGTCCGGGCGGTGCGCCGACGTGGGGAGCACCGAGATGGGATAGCACTCCGTCTGCCCGTACAGCTGGGAGAACACCGGCCCGATGCGCTCCAGGCCCTCCATCAGCCGTGGGACCGACATCGGGGCCGCGCCGTAGAGGAGCAGCTCCAGGCTGCTGAGGTCGGTGGTCCCCAGCTCGGGTGCGTCGAGCAGGTCGTAGATCATCGTGGGCACCATCAGCGCCGAGCTGATCCGCTCGCGCTCGATCGTCTGCAGCACGTGGCCCGGGTCGAAGCCGTTCTGCATGTGGATCGACCCGCCGAGCAGGAGCGACGGCAGCAGCTTGGTGGCGCCCACGTGGCTGATCGGCGCGACGGCGAGGTAGCGGGGCCGTCTCGGGAACTCGAACGCCGCCAGGGTCGAGCTCGCCAGCATCGCCGACGCGGCCTGCTGGCGCCGGAGCACTCCCTTGGGCCGACCGGTCGTCCCGCCCGTGAACGGGATCCAGGCGACGTCGTCGAACGAGGCGAGGTCCCGCGCGCGCGACGTCCCCGCCTCCTCCGCGGCGCGAGACAGGTCGCGACCGTACGGCGCCGGCCCGAGGGTCAGGACGTGGACGCTTCCGAGCGCCGCGGCCAGCTCGCCACCACGCTCCTCGAAGTGCGCGACGTCGACGATGACCGCGTCGACCGCGACGTCCTGCAGCTGGTACAGCTGGTCGGCGAAGGAGTTGAGGGAGTTGAGCCACGACACGGCCATCCCACTGGCCATGACGGCCATGCCGGCGCACCAGGCGTCCGTGCGGTTCGCGCTGAGCACGCCGACCCTGGCTCCGCGTCCCAGACCGAGGCCGGCGAGGACCGCCTGGTACCGGCCGATCAGGTCGGCGGCCTGGGCGCCCGTGAGGTCACCACCCTCGCCGGTCAACGCCATGCGCCCGGAGTCCCTCCGCAGGGCCCGCAGGGCCAGCGAACCGATCGTGGGCAATGCTGCTCGTGACTCGTTCATGCGTTCTGCCTCTCGTTCCACTGCTCAACTGTCTGCCTCTGCGCCAGCTCGTACTCGCGCAGCGTCGTCTCCACCAGCTCGGCGACCGACGACCTCGTCGTCACGCCGGACACCGAGTGCCCGGCGCTGAAGATGTGCTGCCACCGCTTCGGGCCGCTGGTCTCGCTGTTGCCGCCGTACATGACGGCGGCCTCCGGCGGCGTGACCTGCTCGTCGAGGAGCTGGGGGTCCAGACCGGCCTCGAGGATCGCGGGCAGGAGCATGCTCGTCGGCAGCCCCGTGAAGGCGTTCGTGAGCAGGATGTCGTCGAGCGAGGAGTCGACCAGCATCGCGCGGTACTCCTCCGACGCCATGCTCTCGTCCGTCGCGATGAACTTGGTGCCCATGTAGGCCAGGTCGCAGCCCAGCGCCTGGGCGGCCAGCAGGGACCGTCCGTCGCTGATGCCGCCCGCGAGCACGACGGGCCCGTCGAAGAACGAGCGCACGGCCGTCACGAACGCGAACGGGTTGAGCCAGCCGGTCTGCCCGCCCGATCCGGCGGTCAGCAGGATGAGCCCGTCGGCGCCGGCGTCGACGGCCTTGCGGGCGTGCTTGAGCGTTGCGACGTCCGCGAAGACCAGCGTGCCGACCGCGTGCAGGTCGTCGACGACCGGCGCCGGGGATCCCACGCTGGTGATGACGAGCTCGAACCGGTGGCGCACCAGGAGCTCGAGGTGCTCGTCGCGCCGGGTCTGCTGGATGATCAGGTTCGGGGCGATCGGCGCCGACGCCGGGCCGGTGCGCTCGCGCATCTCGGTCATCCAGTCGTCGAGCTGCTGTGCGCCCCCGCGCGCGTTGGCGGTCGGGAAGGATCCGATGACGCCCGCGTTGCTCGCGGCGACCACGAGGTCCGGACCCGAGATGCGGAGCATCGGCGCCGCGATCAGGGGAAGTCTGAGCCGATCGGTGATCGCGCCGGGAAGCGTGGTCATGGGGTCACTCCTGGGCATGGGATCGATGACGACCGTTCGACCCGCGCCGAACCGAATCAGCATACATCGGTATACAAAGGAATCCTAGAGGCAGGACACGCCGTCTCAGACCGCCAGGAGCGACTGCCGGGCGGCGCGGTACTCGTCGGCCCACCGCCGGACGAGGTCGGCGACGGGCAGGACCGCGTCGACCGCGCCGATCCCCTGGCCCGAGCCCCAGATGTCCTTCCACGGCTTGGCCTCCGGTGCCACTGTCCCGCCCCAGTCCATCGCTGACGGATCGGCTGCTCCGAGCTCGTCCGGGTCGAGGCCCGATGCGACGATGCTGCCCCGCAGGTAGTTGCCGTGCACGCCGGTGAAGCGATCGCTGTAGACGACGGCGGACGCCGAGCTGTCGACGATCATCTGCTTGTAGGCGGCCGGGTTGTTGGCCTCCTGCGTCGCGAGGAACGCCGACCCGACGTACGCCATGTCGGCACCCATCGCCTGGGCGGCCAGGATCGATCGGCCCGTCGCGATGGCGCCCGACAGCAGCAGCGGGCCGTCGAACCAGGAGCGGATCTCCTGGACGAGCGCGAACGGCGAGATCGTGCCCGCGTGTCCCCCGGCGCCGGCCGCGACGGCGATGACGCCGTCCGCGCCCTTCTCGATCGCCTTGCGCGCGAACCTGTCGCTGATGACGTCGTGCAGGACGATGCCGCCGTAGGAGTGGATCGCGTCGTAGACCTCGGTCCGGGCACCCAGCGACGTGATGACGACCGGCACGCGGTGATCGACACATGCCTGGACGTCCCGGTCGAGCCGGTCGTTCGTGCGGTGGACGATCTGGTTGACCGCGAAGGGCGCAGCGGGGGCGTCCGGGTGCTGGCCGCTGTACGTCGCGAGCGTCTCCTGGATCTGCGAGAGCCAGTCGTCGAGCATCGAGGCCGGGCGCGCGTTCAACGCGGGGAACGAGCCCAGGACGCCGGCCGTGCACTGCGCGGTGACGAGCTCCGGGCCCGAACAGATGAACAGCGGTGCGGCGACGACCGGGACGGTCAGCCCCTCGGCGAGGATCGGCGGCAGCGTCATGCGCTGACCCCGCGGCGGTGCGAGCGGGCGGTCACAGTCATCTGAGGACTCCTGATCGTGCGGCCCCGAGGGGCGAGCTCCTCGGGTCGACGGTTCCTGGTTCCGTCACCCGAGGAGCGTACCGCACTGTATACAACGGTCTACAGTGCCGCGTGGGCGACCGTCACGTGCCCCCGTCCCGGGACTGCGGCCCCCGCGGCTAGGCGGTGGGGAGGGTCGCGATGTCGATGACGAAGCGGTACCGCACGTCGGAGGCCAGGACCCGGTCCCAGGCCTCGTTGACGTGCGCCGCGTCGACCAGCTCGATGTCACTGGCGATGCCGTGCTCGGCGCAGAAGTCGAGCATCTCCTGGGTCTCGCGGATGCCGCCGATGCCCGATCCGCTGAGCGAGCGGCGCCGTCCCATGACGGAGAACAGGCTGATCGACATGGGCTGCGCCGGGGCGCCGAGCGCGACGAACGTGCCGTCGAGCGCGAGGAGCGACAAGAAGGCGTCGAGGTCGACCGGCGCCGAGACGGTGTTGATGATCAGGTCGAAGCGCTCCTCCAGGTCGGTGAACGTCGCCGGGTCGCTCGTCGCGTGGTAGGCGTCGGCGCCGAGCCGCTTGCTGTCCTCCTGCTTCGACAGCGTCTGCGACAGCACCGTGACCTCGGCGCCCATCGCGTGCGCGAGCTTGACGGCCATGTGCCCCAGGCCGCCCATGCCGACGACCGCGACCTTGGTGCCGGGGCCGGCGTTCCAGTGCCGCAGCGGCGAGTACGTCGTGATGCCGGCGCACAGCAGCGGAGCCGCGGCGGCCAGGTCGATCGCCTCCGGGACCTGCAGGACGAAGTGCTCGTCGACCACGACGTGGCTGGCGTAGCCGCCCTGCGTGATGGTGCCGTCGACGTCGACCGCGGCGTACGTGCCGATGTTGCCGTTCAGGCAGTACTGCTCCTCGCCGGCGAGGCAGCTCGTGCAGGTGCGGCAGGAGTTCACCAGGCAGCCGACGCCGACGCGGTCGCCCACGGCGTGCCGGGTGACGTCGCTGCCGACCTCGGTGACGAAGCCGACGATCTCGTGACCGACGGTCAGCGGCAGCGGGACGTCGCCCCAGTCGCCGCGCACGGTGTGGATGTCGGAGTGGCAGATGCCGGCGAAGGCGATCTCGATCAGGACGTCGAGCGGGCCGACGTCCCGTCGCTCGACGGTGCCCGGGGTGAGCGGGCCGGAGGCTGAGGTGGCGGTGTGGGCGCGGGCGGTCAGCAAGGGGAGGTTCCGTTCGGAAGGGGGACGCTGTCACCGAAACGGTAGCCGGGGGCACCCCGCCGGCCCAGGATGTGGGCAGAAGACGGGCCAGAACGCCGGTTCCAGCCCCGTCAGGTGCCCACATCCTGGGTGGGGGGTGGGGGTGGGTGGGTGGGTGGTGG
>Ga0247730_1000345_pt1 | contig 37776 bp, 50 predicted proteins | sample UWRJL073202C2_FD_180959 | JGI IMG/M metagenome (GOLD analysis project Ga0247730, IMG submission 180959) | Plant litter microbial communities from Arlington Agricultural Research Station in Wisconsin, United States - UWRJ-L073-202C-2 | ecosystem: Environmental > Terrestrial > Plant litter >... | reverse complement strand
CGGGGCAATGCGCGGTACGCCTGCTCTGGCTGGGGCAGCACCCGCTGCTCAAGCTGTGGGAAATTTCGTTTCTGGTGGTGGTGGAACTCTGTCGCGGATGGCAAACCTTGGCACTCAAGGTGCTGCTGGCGCTGCGCTGCTGTCCGGCGCATCTGATACGCCACTGACCGAACAGATGGGGGTAGGTGCTGCGCTGGGGGCCGCAATTCCCGCTGGCGCTGCATTGTTGCGAGGCGGTAAGAATGCCGCTCAGGCGCTCACCAATCCATTCACCGAGGCCGGGCGCCAGCGCATGGCGGAACGCCTTATCGGCGGCGAGGCGCGAGCAGCTGACTCCACTATAGGGCAGGCATCGGCACCAGCAGTCACGCAGTCAGCACCTCCGATTGGCCCGGGTTTCAGCCCTGAAGATGCGCTATCTACTGCCTCACGCGGCGGGCGCACTGCCGCGAACTTCGACGAAATCATTCCTGGCAGCAAGCCAACTCTGGCCCAGGCCACCGGCAACGCTGGTATTGCTGCACTGGAGCGCGCAGCACAAAGCAGGGCGCCGAACGCCTTCAATGAGCTGCAACAGGCAAACAATACAGCTCGGGCCGAATTCTTCGAAGGTCTGCGCGGTAATGCTCAGACGCTTGAGCAGGCTGTTGCTCAGCGTGAAGAGACAGCTATTCCGCTTCTGAAGGATGCGCTTGCCGGCGCCGGCAAGGCTGACACCGCCCCCGTCATGAGCACTATCCGCGGGATTATGAGCAGCGAGGCAGGACAGCGAGACGCTGTGAAAGCCGCACTCAAGCCAGTCATCGACAAATTGAGCATTGGCCAAAAGTTCACATCTGACCCGCTTATCCCAGGGACCAAGATCCCGACCGGGATTAATGGGAACGGGCTTCAGTACGACGTCAACCAGCTCTACGGCATCCGAAAATCCATCAATGACCAGCTTGAGAAAGTCTCCGGTCGAGATAACTCTGTATCCCAATTGGCATCGCGTGAGCTTATTCAGGTGCGCAAGTCGCTCGATTCGGCAATCGAAGATGCGGCGCCTGGATTCAAGGACTATCTCAAGCAGTACGCCACTTTATCCAAGCCGATCACCTCGCAAGGGTATCTGCAAAACCTTGATCTGATGGATCAGACGAGCAGCCAGTTTTCGCTAAACAAAGTAAAAGCTGCGGTCAACAAGATAGAAAAAATGCGCAAGGCTCCAGGCGCCAACGAGGCGAAGGATTTAAGCGACGATCAGTTGAATGGGCTGAAGGCATTGCACGCCGACTTGCAGCGCGAGGCTAACTCAGGCAAGGGCATGGCGCGAGGAAGCAACACTTTCCAGAACCTTGCAACCAATCAGCTGATCGAGGCCATGGGCGGCGGCGGTGTTGCTGGAACGGTCACGCCCGCCGCGATTGGTACAGGCCTTGGTTATTTGGTTGGTGGTGGCGCTGGGGCGCTTCTGGGTGGGTCTGTTGGAGGGACCATAGGAAACGTGGCTGGTGCTGCATTGCGGTCGAAAGCGCCAGATGTCGAGGCCAAGCTGATCAACCTGTTGCTCAACCCCGACGGCGCGAAGGCCCTAAAGGCGCTTGAAGATCCGGCGACGAAATCCATGCTGAACAACATTCTTCTTCAAAAGGGGGCGGTCCAGGGTGGGGCGTCTTCCATCTCTGGCGGCGGTACAAATAAGCGCTAACCACCAGAACCAGAAAACCGGGTTATGAACGTCTGTCACAATGGACAGGCAACGACTTAAAACAGTGGTTAAGTATTCCAAGGGGCGAACTCCAATGACACAGCTTTTACCGAACGGTAAGCAGCAATTTCTAGACATCAATGGCAAGCCTCTCGTCGGCGGTAAGGTGGCCCATTATGTCGTATCCACCAACACCCCGAAGGCCACCTATCAGGATTATGCGCAGACGATCCCGAACACCAACCCGGTTGTTCTGGATGCGCGTGGGCAGGCAGCCATCTACGGCACAGGGCTCTATCGTCAAGTGGTCAATGACGCTACTGGCGTGCTGATTTGGGACCAGATCATCCCCGACGCATCGGGCGTGTTCATCACTGACCTGAGCAATACCATCGATCCAACCAAGGGGGTTTCACTGATCCCGACAGCGGGCCGGATTGTGGCGACTATCTCCACGCTCCGTACGCTGCCAAAAACTGGTGGCTCGACAGCGGTATTCGTGCAGGGCTACTACGACAAGGGTGACGGCGGCGGCGGGAATTATTACCTCGACGTGGCCGACACGACATCCCCGGACAACGGCGGATCAATTATCGTTGCCACGGACGGCGGACGCTGGAAACTGGACCAGCCGCAGGCCGAGAACATTTCACAGTTTGGTGCGGTGGCGAGCATTTCTGATGCGGGCCCAAGGATCAATGCCGCGCTGTCTCAAGGTGGCCTGTTCAATGCCCGGGATGCCCTGTACAAGATCGTCACCCCCGTAACCGTCTCCTACGCGGGCACAGACTTCCCTGAGATTGCTGTTCCGTCCAAGCGCGTTGACTTCCTAGGCGATTCGATGGGCAACACCATTTTCGAGCATGCGCCGGTCGCGGGCATCGATCAGTGCTTCAAGTTCGAAGGGACGGTAGTTGGCGCTGTAGGGCAAGGGGTTCACGGCCAGGACCGCGTGGGCAACTTTTCCGTCTACTGCAAAGGCAGGCCCTACCCCTCCGGGCAAAAGGGTATCGGCTTGTACGTGCTGAACAAGTCATACACGTCGATTGAAAACATCTCCACGGAATACATGAATTACGGAATGGAGTTCGACGGCGTTCTGTCTTCCGAAATGCGCAACTGCTACCTGAAGAACGGTGTAATCGGGCTCATGGTCAACAAGACCGCAATCAGCCTTCCAAACGCGCTGACCTTCGTGAAGAACGTGTTTTCTGGTAACTCCCAGGCTGGCGTCATCTTCAACTCAATGGGTGCCGGCAACGTCTTCATCGGCGGCAGCATCGAGGGCAACGGTACGCAAGGTGATGCGGCTAAAGGCGGCATGGCCGTGAACCTTGACGGATCGAACGGAACCGCCTGCCTGACCATGAACGGCACCTATTTTGAAGCCAACGGTGGTGGTTTCGACCTGAAATTGGACAACGTGACGGCGTTCAACGTGACAGTGGTTCTGAACGGGTGCCTGTTCAACCGAACTTCGAGCGGGAAGTACGCCACCAACAACATTTTGGTCACATCCTCTGGCGGCGGGAAGGTCAAGCTGGTGCTGAACGGATGCAGCTTCCTGAGCGCGGGCACCTATGTCCCTTCCAACACCAGGCCATTCATTGATTTCGGCGCTAACTGTGAAGTGATCGGATGGGACACCTGCACCTACAGCGAAACCACATCGATCAAGCCAGCGTTCAACTCAAGCAGCTCCGCAGTTCTCTCGGGGTCTGTCCAGGCCAACGGCACAATCGATACGGCGCCTGTTGGCGTAGCTGTCGTTCGCAACTCTGCCGGGCAGTACACCGTCACCAAAACAGACGGCTGGGCGCCGACCGTAGATGGGTTCCACGTCATGGCGAACATCAACAACTTGACGGGCTCGCTCAAGATTGACTATTGCGTCAAGGTCGATCAAAGCACGTTCCGCATCGGGTTCCGTCTGGACTCGGTATCGGCATACACCGACACCGCCTTCAGCTTCTCAGTGGCTCGGACTAAATAACAAGGGTGAAACATGAGGCCTATTCCTATGTGGAGAAAATGGTGGAAGCGCTACAGCACTTACCTGTCGCTCGCGCTTCCAGCGCTGACGATTGCGCGTGAGGCGCTGCCAAACCTTCAGGAAGTCATTCCGCTGGCCCAGTACAAGCTGATCATCGGACTGCTGGGCTTCCTGATCGTGATCGCGGTAAACATCAAACAGAACGCCGTGTCCGGAGGGCCAGACGATGAACAGGGCAAGACTCAGTAAACAGCTCAGTGTGGACGAGGGTCGCCGCAGCCGGATCTACCTGGACACGGCAAAGCCGCCCAAGTGGACTGGTGGTGTCGGGCGTAACCTGACTGATCGAGGATTCAGCGAAGACGAGATTGACCTGATGCTGAGCAACGACATCAATCTGGCCGTTAAGGATGCGCGCCAGCTGGTTCCAGGCTTCGACAACCTTGACGATGTCCGCCAGGAAGTCATCGCCAATATGTCATTCAATCTCGGATACAGCCGATTGGCTGGTTTCAAGAAGTTCTTGGCTGCGGTCAATGCCAGCGAGTTCGCCGAAGCTTCTCTTGAAATGCTGGACTCGACCTGGGCCACGCAAGTTGGCGCACGCGCTCAGCGTCTATCCAAGGCCATGAGGGAGGGGAAATTCTGATGTCGATCACAGCCATCATTGCCGCGCTAATCGCGCTTGGGGGGTTAATTCTCGGATTCCTTGGCGGCCATGCTCGCGGGAAGTCCGTAGGCAAGACTGAAGGCGCTGAGCAGGCAACCCAACAACAGGAAGTCACCCAGGCCAAAGCCATCACAGCCGCTGTGCAGGAGAGAGCAAATGTGGAAGTTAAGGTTTCTGTTTCTACTGATGACGATCTTGACCGCGAGCTGCAAAAGCACAGTCGTCCCGATTGACACGGCATGTAGCTGGGTCAAGCCGATTAGCACGAACAAGGCCGACCGGGCAGCGATGGCGAAGGATCTGAAAATGCAGATCGTGGTCCATAACCAGCTGTACGACAGCCACTGCGCAAAATGAAGAAGGCCCCAATCAAGGGGCCTTTTTTATTAGATGAGCTGCACGAATAAAAAGAACGCGACACCCCATCCGATGAGGCCGACAACCAGGCAATCAACGAAGTACCTCATGGTGTCACCTTGCGCCAGCCAGCGTCGTAAAGCTGCTCGAACGGGTAAGAATTCAAAGAGCCGGCATCCATGCGCATCTGATTTATCTCAGTTGCGCGCTCTTCAGCTGCTTTCTGCTCAGCGGTGGGGATTGGGCGGAAGTTATTCGCAGTCGAGTAACTGACCGTGTAGCCGTTGTAGCCAGCCTTTCCTTTGCTCGGGTCGATGTATTCAAAGAACGCAACGTTGTGGTGGCGAACATGCCCGTGCCCGATGACCTGAACTTCAATCCAATTCGTGTGATCAGCTGTACCGAAGTGCTCGCACACCGTCCCAGCTGGCGGCAGGCTGTCGCCATTCCATTCAACTGGTCTCGCGATGTAGCCGGACTTGTCTTTCAGCGGAGCGGAGTCTTCCACCCAGCCGCCATTTTCGAAATCTGTCACGCAAAAATATCCATCCCTGTACCAGTGTGGGCATGTGCCACCTATAGCGGTGGTGGCCCCTGGATGGAAATGGGTAGCGCCTTCCGGCGCTTTGCTCCAGTTGATATCGGTCATTTCAATTCTCCAGCCGCATTGCGGCGCTGTCTGATCTTGCTGCACTTTGAGTGGACTTTCTTGTTCCTGGACAGCCCGCAGATATCGCACTTGCTGGGCAGGTCCGGGCAGTTGGATTGAAGCTTGCCGGGGTTCTTGCGCGGCGCTGTCATTTCGACAACGCCTGAACGTCCAGCACGTCCTCAACTTCAGTGATGAACTCACGAACCGCAGCCGCATAGCTCTCTGGCTTCTCTATGGTTCCCCGGTGAAGCGTGGCAATCATCCGCTCACGCCCGCCAGTTGTGGTAAGCAGCGCCAGTGATGACTCAACCACCTGAGCAGCCCAGCGGCGCCCGGTGATGAACTCGATTCTGTTTCTGATCATGGTCACTCTCCAGAAAGGCCACCGCAGTGGCCGGTGTTGGTTATTGGTCGCCGCGAGCCATCAGAGCAAAGAACACCTTTGCGCAGGCCTCGGCATCAGGGCGAGCTCGGTGCGCTTGGCCGATCTTCTCTCCCGGATAAAAGAAATCCAGGGCTTCTGCCATGTTTGGTGTCTTGAACGAGTTCCTGAAGCTGCTCTTCAGCATCTTGGCGGTGGGCGGGCACTTCACAATAGGCTTTGACGCATTCGCAGTGCAGTAGCCTGGAGCGGCCTTGAATCGTTCAGCAGGCGCATCACCGAAGTAACGTTTGATCGCGATACGCAAGATCCGGTCATCAAACCCGATGTTGTGCGCCACACGAACGTCAGCTTTCTTGTGCATCTGGCCGAAGCGGGCCACGGCTTCTTTCTCATCGCCGCCGTTGATCATCAGGAAATCTGTTGTCAGCCCTGTGATGGCTGCTGCCTCTTCCTCTACCGTCCAGCCTTTCGGCTGAATCAGTTGCTCGAACATTTCAATCAGTTCGCCATCCATGCTGTACAGCAGGCCGCAAACGTCTGTCAGGTGCGGCTGACTTGGGTCTGAGCTTGGCAGGTTGAACTTTGGCAGGCCTGTTGTCTCCGTATCGAAGACGAACACACGCTTTGCGGTCTTAAGGATTTCAAAGGACATCGGTCTATCTCCAGTTAAGCGTTGGTGGCCTGAGCGCCTTCTACCCAAACCTGTCCGATGTCGGCAGGCATCCCGGCGTATAGCTCTTTGTTGGTACCGCAAATGATGGCCTGATCCATCAGTTTCATTTCAGTGAGCTGCCGCATCATGCCAATCAACTGCTTGCGGCCTTTAGGGTCCAGCACGTCGAACCGGTCCAGTACCACGAAACGCAGCTCGCTGATCTGAGCGATTGCCAGCGACAGAAGGGTATCGATGCGCCATTGCGCTGACTCGCTCATGAGCCCGTACAAGCGACCATCGGCGGTGATTTCCATGTCGGTGCTGATGCTGACCTTCTTCCAGCCCGAGATACGCGACAGGATCGCCAGAGAGTCATTCACCGGCTTGAGTGCTTTCCCCAGGATTTCTGAAGGAATGCCAGCAGGTGACAGCGCTTCAGCGATCAGCAGCCAAGCCATGACGTTATGGTGAAGCGCCTTGGCCTTCTTGGTGGTCTCGCCAACAGCGTCAGCATCGAAGCGCAGTTGCTGTTTTGCATTGAACTCAGCACGCAACTGAGCTTCGCGCTGACGAAGTGCGTTGACCTTCTCCTTTGCAAGTTCCAGCTTGGCTTCGTCAACCATGTCGATTTCTTCAGCCTCAACCACATTCAGCTGTTTGGCCGCACCTTCTGATTCAGCAACGTCACGCATGTCGTTTACCAGCACGCCCTTCAGCGTCTGAACGGCTGCTTTTGCCTTCGTCACCTCAAGCGCCACATCGCTGAGAGCCTTGGTGTCCGCCTTGAGCCCGGCGAACTTCTCCAACTTGCCAGCGACCAACGTCAGTTCTTCCGAGCAGCAAGGGCAGACGATTGGCATTGAAGCGGTCTTGAGTTCGTCCAGTTTTATCTGGAGTGGCGCGAGCTTTTCCTCCCATCCCTTCAGATCCTTTTCAGTGACTCCCAACTTAGTCTTGCGGCGTTCCAGTAGTTCGGCAGTCTCGCGCAGGGCGTTGCGGCGTGCGTTGTACGACTGAGTTGCCGACAGTTTGGCAGTCTGCTCACCAACCCAGGCGATGCCCTTATTCAGCTCTCCTTCAGCCTTCTTGTGGCTTGCCATGACCGCATCAAGGTCCGCAGGTGTTGGAATCTCCACATCAGGGACTTCAGCCTCCCATGTTTCGCCAACGTTTGATCCCCAATTGGCGCCGGTCAGCTGACGCCAGGCGCCCTTGGCCTGCGTCGCACGCTCAGCAGCGTCCTTGGCAGCGGCTGGGAACCCACTACGCAGCATGGGCTTTACCTCTTCCACAAATGCAGGATCAGCACCACGCGTAAGCAACATCTGCTCGGTGACGTCCGGGCTTGCCTTGCAGGCCGTCAGCTTGAACAGCGCATTGCGCTTTTCCGCGTCGGGGAGGCTGGCGAACAGTGGGGAGTTGATCAGGTACGGGATGAACTCCGCATGCGCGATTGGTTCGCAGTGGTGCTCACCAGCGGGCAGTTTGTATTCGGCCAACAGCTCGCCGTCAGCCAGCAGCGTAACGCGGCCCTTCTTGGCGTCATCATGCAGCAATTGGCCGTAGTTCTTCTTCAGCTTCACGCGAACTGCATCCCCGATCAGCGCCATATTGATCGCGTCACGAAGAGAAGATTTGCCGGACTCGTTCATGCCCAACACCATCAGAATCGGCGTGGTGATTTCGATGTCGGCGCGATGCAGGCCGATGACGTTGGCGATTTCAATCTTGGATAACTTCACGGTGTTTCTCCTTGGTCATTGCTGGTCGGATGCTGCTTTTTCGATCTGTTCGCGGAGCCACCTGGGGCCCAGCTTTTCTTTGAAGGTTTGCCACTGCGCATCAGTCATGCGGATGGCTCTGTCTTTTTTCGGTTCATCTGACGCCGGTCTGCCGATTTTCTTTTGCATGGTTGCTTCCTCTTTCTGCCCGTACAATAACTAACTATTAGCGCGGGGGCAAGTAATAAAAAAGCCCCAGCGATTAGGCCAGGGCTTTCGGTATTTCTGGTTTATGCAACGACGCTGCGAATGCCCGCTTCGTTCTCTTCCGTCAAGATGCCTTCTGCCTCGAGGCGCTGGGCTGCCTCTTCCACAGTAACGTCATCAGCGATGTCCAGTGAGACCAGAACAGAGCCCACGCTGAACTTGCCAGACTTGATCACGAAATCTTTGATCTTGGCATACAGGTCGTCAGTAAGGCCCGCTGCCGTGTTGCCAATCGATTCGTCATCGCCATCAAAGGACAGATCATCTGTAGGAGCGAAGTCGAGCGGTTCGGCAGCCAAGTCCGTATCTGGCATGGGCTCGACTGTAGGAGCGGAACGCACCAGCTGATACTCGCCTGACTTGGAATCGCCGACAAACGAAACGATACCTTCAGTGACCATCTGATCGAGCACGGCAACAGCCTTGAGTGCGCCAATCTTCAGGCCGTTCTGAATTCCTGAAACGGTGCAGACCTGCTGATTCTTGATGAAGTCGCGGGCATCCTGGAGCAGCTTCGGAGGCAGTTCTGTGGCCTTCTTGGCGATGTTCGCCGCCGACGTTGCGCTGCCAGTTCCGGCGCTGGCGCGCTTGCCTTTCGACTTTTGCTCATCAGCGCCATCCAGCGGTAAAGACTTCTGGTCTTTCTCGGACTGGATGTTGTCCAGCGCTTCTGAATACTCACGCTCGTACAGAACCACCAGAACTTCAGACTTATCCTGCACCTTCGAAATCAGCTGATTGAATGCGGGCTCATCGCTGCTGACAACGCCGGTCAGAGTGCCGTTGCTGATCTTCATGTCTTTGCAGGTCATGCGGACAGATGAAGTGCCAGCGCTTGCCAGGATCCGACCGATGATTTCGGCAGTGCCTGTGAAGTTCTCTTGCAGCTCAGCCAAAACGGCGTCCTGCTGCTTTTCGGTCATCTTGTTGTAACCGACCTCATAGCGGCTCATCTGAGCGCGAGCGGCATTCACCAGATCATGCACCACCAGTTCGGCGGCCAGCTCGGACGGCAGCAGGCCTTCTTTTTCGGCGCGGGCCAGGATTGCTCTGTGTTCGGTCTTCATCGTTCATTCCTTCGGTCATGGATTGTGGTTTTGCGGTGTTGCGTGTCAATCGAAGTCGGGCAAGTCGTCGGTCTTGGCCTCGCTTACTTCTTCGGGCTTGGCTTCTGGTTCAGTGATTTCTCCGGTCTCCTTATCTACGCTTTCAAACTCAGCCTCTTCAGGATCTTTCTCGACCTCTGGTGCCTTAGCCTCTCGACTGCGAAGCTCTTCCATGTTGACGGCATAGTTGCCAGCACCATCAGGCGTTGCCTCGATGAAGTCCTGAACCTCTTCAGTGGATTGCAGGCCCATTAACAGTTCAGGCGCGTATAGACGGCCAAAGAAGCTGGCGCAGCGATAGCGCAACATCAGTTCGGGCATGGTCTGCCACTTGCTGCCATTCTTGGTCAGCCATCCCTCATCGATAGCCATCTGAATGGTGATCTTTGGAGACTCCAGGCGCTTGCCCGTAGATTTCTCAGTGGCAAAGGCGATGCAGTTTTGATGACGAACCGTGACTTGCTTTTTAATTTCGGTTCGCTGCTTTTTGCTGCCACCTTGTGGCTTGATCCACTCAACCGCAATGTACTCAACTACGGTTGGTTCGCTTGGTTCGCTCAGCTCATAATCCAGCGACGTATAGCGCCCGCAGCTGTTGATTGACGCAATAATGAATGGAGTGGACCAAGACGGTCGCCCCTCAATGATATGGAGGTTCTGCATAATCATGAGAGGGTCAGCGTTCATGCGCTGCGCCATGTTCAACGCAACGGCGCAGTTAGCCAGGGCGGCGGGGTTTTCTTCCCATCCGGTAACTTGCCCGAATTCCTTGATTTCCTTGAACTTGCGGTAGGCCACAGGGACCATTGTTGAAGCTGAGAGCATGTTGGACACGCGCAGCAGCTGGTCAAACCCGTCACTGGTCAAGAATGACATAGGGGCATTGTTCTTTGGCTTGGCAACAGCCGAGGTTTTCAGCTCAGAAAGGGTAGTGGAATCGGTCATTTTCGTATCACTCATGGTAAGGGCAGGAATTCCAACGGGGACAGTAAGCCTTGGCACACAGGTGGCTTGATGGGTTCGGCGGGAACAGGCCGGAGCGGATCATTTCTCCGCCTATTTCGATCAGGCCCTTGAACTCTTCGGTGCCAATCATGCGTTCTTTGGCGCCGTAAATCGGTGAAACGGCAATCTCAGGCTTGCCCCGAGTCTTCAGGCCAATGATTTCAGCAGGCTCAGTAATCAGTTCGCCGGTGGTGTGCTCGAACAGCAGTTCATAGGTTCCGATCTGCGCCGAATGGCCTTTCGTCTTCGCAACGCCTTGAGCGACAGATGCGCCGCCCGACTTCACGTCAGCCATGCCGATGCCGGTGCGACCTTTGAAGAACCGCGCCCGGTCCAGGGTTCCTGTCAGTTCCAGCTGAAGGCCGCCGCCCAGGTCCAGCAGCAGCGGTTTCACGGTCAGCTCGACAGCGTAGAAATCGAACTTCGGAGACCAGTCCTTGCAGTACATGGTGTGCAGGCGCAGGCCAATAGCTTCAGCCTGATCAACAGTGATGTCCGAGCCCTTCCAGTTCACGTCCTCGGCTGGGCGCCGCAAAACGTTCACCAGCAGTTCGGATGCATCGTAGGCGCTGATGTCTTCCCCGTTCATGCGGGCAACATCAAATGCCGCTGTGCTGGCGTGGATAGCGGTCCCAAGCAGGGCGCGTGGGCTGGATGGGCTACGGATGCCCAACAGGTTTATACCCTGCCACGCATAAGCGCAGTCGAAGAGTTTGCCCCATGAAGAGGCGCGGACACGAACAGGTGGCATTGGTCGAACTCCAGGTTTAAACGGCGTGGTCATTCGCCGTCTTGAGGCCCATTCTCTGCAATATCCGCCCCCACGTCAATGGGATTCTTTGGCGGCATTTCGAGATAGCTGACGCCCGTGCAGTACGTGGAACTCTTGCGGGCAACGACCAGGATTTTCGAGACATCACCGTCCATCAAGCGGCGCATTTCGTCTGGCCTGCAAAAGCCAAGACGCTTGCCTTCGTACTCCATCTTGGCGCGGGCCTTCACGGAATCGACATAGGCCAGAATCTCAAATAGGTCTTTGAGATTAACCGTGACCTCTTTGGCGCCATCATCGAACTTGCGGTGCAAGTCAGCCTTCATCCACAACGCGGTGTTTTCTGCGCTGGCCTTACGCTCCAGAAACCGGTCTTCACTTTTCATTTGATGCCTCCGTACTTGATGAATTTACCCACGGCTACGACAAATCCGCAGTAGACGATTATTCCGATAATCCACAGGGCGACGGTCATGACTGGTCACCGTTGAGACGCTCGATTTCGTCGAGGCAGGCATTCCAGCCATCTTTGTACGCTTCAACCTCAAAGCGATTTTCAGGAATGATGCCGAGAAAGTAGCGGGAATAAATCTCACGCTCCGGCATCACGACCTTGCGCGGGCCTTGTGTTCTGACATGCTCCAAACATTGAGGGGTGACCTCCGAACATAGTGGGGCGGCGTGGCGGTAAAGCTTCGTGATGGTGAATCCAGCGTCAACTGCATTGGCAATATGCGAATCTGAATTCCCGTAAGGGCCGTCAACTTCCCAAGACAAAAACATGCCTTGTAGCGGAGCATCGTTTGGCACGCGCCAATATCCAAACGGAACCGGCTCATCCACCATTGCGCGGACATCCTCGGCAGGGGCGGCAAGCACACGCCGTAGCGCGTCAATAAACTCCACCGGGCAATCTTCGTGCTGGTGTAGGTGCTCCAGCAACTCACGCGGCGCGCTCAGATATTGGTCACTCATCGACTTCACCATCGGTTTCCGGAGCGATGAATTCGCACGAATCGCATTCCCACTTGAAGCCTGAAAGCTTGATGCTTCCGCCATCACAGTGCGGGCACTCGTATGTCTGTCCTTTGTCTTCTGGGATTGAATCAAAGCTCATGAATATCACCCTTCGCGGCTGGCGCGGATTGGTGGTCGTCACCCTCAAACAGTTCTACCCATTCATAGCCATTGTCGGACCATTCTTGGACAACATCCCACTCTTGGGTGAATCGGTTAATGCTCGGGCCGGAGGTTTGAACCCACCCGAATGGCTCAGGATCGGAATCTTCTTTTCCGCATTTAGGGCAGACGAGCAAGTCTTCGCCGTTATCGATCCACTCATGACGGCACTGGTACTGCACAAGCTGCTCTTCCGCCAAGATTGCACGCACATTAGCCTGATGAAGGTCATCAGCCGCTACAGAGTTCAACTCCCGCGCCTTGGTCAGTTCGGCTTGCACGCGTTCGAAGTTGTCACAACAGACTTCACGCTCATAACGATTGGCTTCGTTCTCAGCATGTAGCCGTGCGTTTTCAGCAGTCAGGAGGGTGACGTGGGCGCGGTCTACTAGTTCGATACTAAACCTTTCAACGTAAGGGCCTTCTACAAATTCTGGTACGCAAAGTTGCCCGTCTTTATCCGCGTACCCCAGCACTTCCACATCGCCAGCAGGCGGCACAGGCGAATCATTCCAGCATTCCGGATCGCCGCAGCGTGGTCCGCCATGATCGCCGTCACACTTTTCGATTCTATCGCTCATTTCAAATCTCCAGGCTCAGTCTTTCCAATAATCGCTTGGCACCGCTTAAGGTGCTGGAACAGCGCGAACGTGTTGCAGAATTCAGCACCGCAGTGCGGGCAGGTTTCCATCACAGATACCCCATTGAGTTGAGGACAAGGATCGCCAGGATCAGTCCGGCTGACACCAGCAGATCGCGCTTGCTCGGATTGCGGGCGTTCATACCAAAACCTCGGCTACCCACATTCCGTTGCGCTTGAACGGAGAGCGCGAGAACAGCACGCCTTCCATGTGGATGAAACCGAGACGGTCCAGGACTTTGTAAAGGCCAGTCATCTGGCTGCTGATAATTGTGAGCTTCATGCCGCCACTCCCCGAGCCATACGCGTGGTACGAATCTGCTGCATGCGCTGGCACTCACGGTTGAACTCGCAATGCGTCAGATCATTGATCAGGTAGGCATATTCAGCCATTCCCATCGCCTGGTTCAGTCGCATTTCGCACAGCTCATCAGCAGGTGCCGACAGCGCCTCAGCCATCAGGTGTTCGTAGTGCGGGGAAACTCGTTTGTTGATCATGGTCGTCTCCAGGTGTTGTTCGTTTCGTTGAGCCAAGATTATGTGGAATTTGTGGGGGCGTCAATACCGTCTGTACGATTTATGGAAATATTTATTCGGCACCATTGCAACTGTTCTCGGCACGGTATAGATTGCGTCACATCAGCCATCAATGAGGAATTCGAAGTGAACCTACGCAAAAGCATCAGAACGGCCCTGGCTCAGCGCGACATGAGCCAGAAGGAGCTGGCAGCTCAGTTGGGCATGCTTCAGACCAGCCTTAGCCAGCTCGCCTCGCAGAAATCATGCACAGGTGCAACGCTCCAAAAACTGGCCGACGCTTTCCACATGAAGGTCAGCGAATTCATCAAGCTGGGGGAGGACTGATCATGGTCATAGACGGCACCAAAAAAGTGGCTATTGAGTGGCTTTCTGACGGCGAACTATTAATCGCCCAAGGAAACAAGGTTCTTCAGCTTTCTCCCAGGCAAGCAGCAGAACTGATGGCCGAATTAATCAGCAGAGACGACCCGGCTATAAAAAACGAGCTAGGCGCAATTGAGGCAACGAATCGAGGTAGGAAGTAATGCAATTCACAGTCATGATTAACCAGACGAAAGCCATCGAATGGGGCATGAACGCCCAGCAGGCGATGCTATTTGCATTCATCTACCAAGTTCCCTCATGGGCTAGGCCTGTAGTCGTTGATGGCAAAACCTACTATGCGATTAGCAAGGCAAAGATCATTGAAGAATTGCCTCTGCTCACCGATAAGCCAGACACCGCTTACCGGTTACTCAAGGCTCTTGAGGTTATCGAGGTGATAACGCTTTCAAGTACTCCAAAAATCACCCTTATCCGCCTCACAGAGAAGGGTAGAGAGTGGAATAGGTCGGATTTTTATCCGAGTGAGGTCGGAAATTTTTCCGAGGTAAGGTCGGAAATTTTTCCGACAAATCAAATAACCAATAATCAAATAACCAATAATCAAAAAGACTCTTGTCATCAGCAGGCTGACGACATTCCAGTTGAAGAGATTTTCAACGCTTACGAGCGGGTACTGCCAAACAAGCCTCGCCTTAGAATTCGCGACGAGCCAAGACGAAAAGCAGTTCGCTCCATGTGGCGCAAGGACAAGAAATTTCAAAGCATTGAATTTTGGGAAAAGTATTTCTCGGTGGTCAAGGAAAGCGAATGGCTTATGAGCCAAAACACGCTCGCGTTCGACTGGCTGATCAAGCCTTCGAATTTCAAAAAGGTCGCTGAAGGAAACTACTCGAAATGATCGACGAAAATTATCTTCAGCAAGCCCCGTACAGCTTGGAAGCCGAGCAAGGCCTGCTGGGTGCGATGCTGATCAAGCCTGAGCTGATCGACATCCTGAGCGCTGATGTGAAGGGCAGCGATTTCTTCTTCGCGTACAACCGGGAAGTTTTCGTCGCAATCCTGGCGCTGCGCTCGAAGAACCAACCGATTGATATCCTGACCGTTGCGGATGAGGTTGGGGAGTTGACTGGCGGTGACAGCGCGCTGGCCTATACCGGCGAGCTGTACCGCAACACGCCAAGCGCAGCCAATGCCAAGTCATACGCGGCGATGGTCATCAAGCGCAGCATCGACCGTGCACTGGTGGCGGCCTCAAACAACATCCACGAAATCGCCTACAGCGAGGCCAGCACCGAAGACAAGCTGTCGCAGGCTCAGGCCGAAGTGACGGGCATCCACACAGGCGGCGGCGAGGCCGAGACGATCACCGGGCGCCAGGCCATCGAGCAGCATGTTGACGAGCTGGAGCGCCGAGAATCACTCGGCGGCGCAATTGACGGCCTGAGCACTGGTATCGAATCGCTGGATGCAAAGCTGCTGGGGCTGAAGCCAGAACAACTGATTGTCATTGCCGGCCGTCCAAAGATGGGCAAAACCACGCTCGCCATGAACATCGCGGATCACAATGCGATCAAGTGCCACAAGCAGGTGCTGGTGATAAGCCTGGAAATGAGCCACCGTCAGCTGATGGACAAGTCTCTGTCGAGCGTAGGCTCGATACCCCTGACATCGCTCAAGGATGGGAGCGCAATGCGCACGCATTCCAATGAGCTTCTGGTGGCCTCCAGCAAGATCGCTGAGTCCGGACTGAACCTGTACGACCGAAAGGGCGCGACGATCAACCGGATACGCTCAGTTGCGCGTCGGCATAGGATGAATCACGGGCTTGACCTGGTGATCATCGACCACATCGGTTTGGTCGGGGTTGAGAACGGCAGGGCCAGCGCAGTTGAGCGAGTGTCGGAGATCACAAGGGAACTGAAGTTGCTGGCTGGCGAGCTAGGGATTCCGATCATCGCCCTCAGTCAGCTCAACCGGCAGCTGGAGAGCAGGCCCAACAAGCGACCTATCGCAAGCGACCTTCGCGACTCAGGGACCATTGAGCAAGATGCTGACACAATCATTTTCGTGTACCGCGACGAGGTGTACAACGAAAACACCGAGTACCAAGGCGTGGCAGAGGTCATCATCGGCGTAGCCCGAGAGGTTGAGGCTTGCACCGTGAAAACTCGATACCAGGGCAAGTACAGCTCGTTCAGTGACCTTAGCGCCGAGTACGAGGAGCCGAAACCAAGACCGCAGCGCACCTATGCCAGCAGCTCATTGCTGGATTAATAACCCAACGCAACTGGAGAACGACCATGAGCAAGACGACCGAAGAGCTGAAGCGTGTGATGTACCACTTTCTGGAAGCGAACAAGGCGTGCATGCGCATGGGGCAATTGCCGTATGCGTCATTGCCCTGTCTTGAAGACGCGCTAGAAAACTACCTCGAACGCCTGCGCCGCGAATCGCTTGAGCACGAAATGAAAACCAACGAATACGTGACTGAGGCTGTGATGCTCCGCGAAGGGTATGAGCGGTTCAAAGCGTCGGTCGCTGAGAAGGACAACGAAATCCAGGAACTCAAGCGCCTGCTGGTTGACCGCACCGACGAGCTGGGCACCGCCCGCATCGGCCTGTCAGATCTGCGCAAGGAGCAGACTGAAATCCAATCCAGGTTGCACGCCGTCGATCACGCCTACAGCGTCCAGAGCACTGCGAATGCCGTCGCGGGCGATCTGCTGCGCAAAGCGATGGAAACCATCAGGAAGCAGCAAGGATTCATCAGGACGCTCTACACGTCGCGTAAGGCGCGCAAAGTTCGACCCGCTACCTTGGTTCAAACTTCAGACGAAATCCTCCAAAAACGGGCATCTGGCCACCCACAGCACCCAGAAGCGTGCAGTTACGAGGGTCTGCACAACCGCTACGTCAAGAAATGTCCTCACTGCGGGAGTGAAAGACCATGAACTGCCAAGAACTCTTCGAGCACCACTACGCGGCAACCCACTTGCAGGAAGTGGACAAGATCAAAGCCCAGCGCATGGGCACCGACTCCTATAGACTTCCCGCAATTGCGTCTAGTTGGCGCATGTTTCGGGCTGGTTTTGAGGCAAAAGAAGGGGAGTTATTACGCGTTTCAATTGAAGGCTGCATAGATTCACCGCATAAGTGCCTTTCGTGGGAACAGGCAAAAGCGCCCGGGAAGCCCCATGCGGCAACGGGCGGCGTTGATTTGGTTGGGGAAAGTGGAAGCAGAGTGGCGGAATCGCGCTCTATCGGTGCAAAACTGCCAAGCAGCGGCAAGTTCTTAACGCACGACGAGTTGACGGAAGGGTGGAACAGGATCTTTAGAGAGCTCATCGGCGGCATTTGATTTACGCCCCCACATAACCCCGCTACACTACCCCTGCGCCACATGACCCGGCGCCTACCTGGAGATTGACCATGAATGATCAAACAACGGCAGTTGAACCTGATGTTGATCCTTACCCAAGTTATGCGGACATGAAAAAGTACAATGCCCGCGAGCTAAGGTGCACACAACTACCCTTCACGACCTGCATGTACGGCCCGACCATTGGGCAATCTTCGGATTCAACAGGCAGCGCTGTTATCCCCTTCCTGCTCGGCTGGAGCGCTGGCATTTTCACGGTGCTGATCGTGCTGGCGGGGATGGCATGAAGCATCATCTGATACCTGGAATTAAGATTGGCAAACTCACACTTGTTCGCAGAGTGGAAGGCCAGAAAGGTCGTGGGCCGCGCTGGATATGCCGGTGCGAATGTGGCGAGCAAATTGAAAAAGGCAGGGACTCACTTACAAACCCTATAGTTACGCATCGCTGTAAATCTTGTTTTATTAAGAGCCAGAAGGCCTATGCCGCACTCATGAAAGAGCTGAAGATATGAGTTCTGAGCGGGATGTCCTTCAAAACAGAGCAAAATCTAAGCGTGTCGCCAGACTTCGTGCAGACGGTGTTCCGGTTCGCGAAGTCGCTGCGCTGGTAGGTGTTAAAAAAACCCAAGTTAGGACTCTAGAGCTTATGGGGCAGAGACTTATCGAACTGGAGCAAGGCTCATGATCGACCATTCGAAGTTGAAGGCGCTGGCTGAGGCCGCAACCGCAGATATGCCAGAGTGGGATCCGGCATTTGGCCTCACTTCGTTGCAAAAGCATTTCGCTATTGCCGCCAGCCCTTCCGTAGTTTGGGAGCTGATCGCGGAACTGAAGACTGCACTGATCCAGCTGGACATCCAGCGTGACCTTGCAGGCAAGCGATTTGAAGAGCGCAATCAGCTCAAGGCCGAGGTTGAGGCGCTGCGCAAAGATGCCGAGCGGTATCGGTGGCTTCGCCAATACACCGTTCATAGCTACGGAGCTCATGGATCATTTAAGTCTCTTGATCGAGATATTGATGCCGCCATCAACATCGATGCCGCCATGAGCCCGCCAAATGATTGACCTATTCCAGCGCCCAAACCTGGACCTGCTCGACCAGATGGTTGTCATCGTGGTCGAGGGTGATCCCCGGGGAAAGGGAAGGCCCAGGTTCAGCACGCATGGAGGGTTCGTGAAGGTCTACACAGACGCCGCGACAGCCGAATATGAAGAGTTGATTCAGGTTGAGGTGCTGCGCCACATGGGCCAGCAGGCTTTGGTAGATCGAACGCGCCAGATCAAGCGCGCATCGTTCATCCAGGCGTTCAAGGACTTTGGCGGCGAGCCGATTTTTGCTGGCCCGGTGCGCGTCGAAATGGAGATCTATCACCCGATCAGAGCATCATGGACCAAGACCAAGAAGGCTGCGGCGCTCTCTGGCCATATCGCCCCCACGCTTAAGCCAGACCCCGACAACGTGGCAAAGATCTGGTTTGATGCGTTCAACGACTGCATGTGGAAGGACGACACCCAGGTCATACGCATGAGCGTCGAGCGCTGGTTTGCTGAAGATCCCTGCGTGCTGGTGCGTGTCATCCCGCTTGATTTGCTGCCAGCTTAATTCAACCAACGGAAGAGGATTTAACATGCAATTCATTGGAACAAAGATCGTGATTGGGTTAGCTATGACTCGTTTGGCTTACAACGATTACCGGGGCTGGGCGCTTCCTGAAGATGAAGACGGCGCCGACGAAGGCTATTTGGTCGAGTACACGGACGGCGGAAAACCGAACCATCCTGCCCATATTGGATACATTAGTTGGTCGCCCAAAGAGCAGTTTGAGAATGCTTACCGCAAAACCAGTGGCATGCCATTCGGCTTAGCTATCGAGTGTCTAAAGAAGGGGCTGCGCGTTGCTCGTACTGGCTGGAACGGGAAAGGCATGTGGCTGGTTCTTGATCCTGGTTCTGTAGTTTCGGGGATCCGCGAGGGCAGCGCGTACCACAAGGCCGGCATCACAGGATCGTTCACGATCAACCCCCATATCGACATGAAAACAGCCACTGGCGAGATGCAGCCAGGTTGGCTCGCGTCTCAGACTGATATGCTCGCGGATGACTGGACCGTCATTGACGCGGCATAGGGCAACTGAGTAGCATCGGCCTGCGAGTAACGAGGACTGGTCCCCTCTGTCGTTTCCTCACGGTGTACGACACTCCAGGCTCGCCGCCTCGCCCTCGTAAGGGGCTATCGAACAACCAACGCCAGCGACACGGGCCCGCACATGCGGCAACCAAACTAATCGCAACTCTGGAGATAGACCATGAGCGAATCAAACGGCCCAATCTACGAAATGCCTGTTACCAAAGGCGACGTTAATCAAGAAGTCAAAAAAACGGAAAAGCTGGTTAAGCGTTTGAGTGAGGCAGCCAAACGTCTGGAAACACAGCTTTCTTCGGTTTTAATTGATGGCGGCGCGGCTAAGGGTGAGAAGGAATTTAATCCAGGGACCGCTGGCGTGGCGCGTAGCCTGCTAGCTTCCCAGATTGGAAACAGCAATGATGCCCTTGAGATTCTCGCAGCAACGCTTGAACGCCTATGCGATAGCCTTCAGGTCTGATTGCCACCGGTAGTGAAACAGTATTCCGCTGCGGATCAGGCCGGAACACCCCGCCTTCGGGCCCCGCATCAGGGTAAGCGGGAAGCCTCAGCTTAAAACGCTGGGGCTTTTTTGTGGCCGTAATCTATCCAAGCAGATACTCTCTCCCGAAATCAGGGAGGTACACCATGTTCATTCAGGCTTCAGATTCATCGGAAGAGTTCTTCGCCAAGACCGGGCGCACGTTCAGGTCGGAGGCTACTGCAACGGTTGCGCTGGGCGGGCCGTATCTGATCGGGATTGCAACAGGCCCGCTGCCGCTGCGGTTGCTGGGACGGCGCTACCAGACCACGCTGACACCGATCACCGTTGAGCTGTCAGAAGCGGCATGGACAGGCGGGACACCGTGCCGCACAGCCAACAGAAACCTGATGATGAACTCAATCCCTCCCGCCACCTTCAGCCAAGGTGTCACCGGCACGCCCGGAACTACCATCACCGGACTGACTCTCAGGGATACCACTACTGTGATCACAGGCGGTGGCGCCGTCCTCACGCTCAGGCCGAATACGCAGTACATTGTCCGCATCGCGAACGGGATCATTACCGCTGCCGTGATCGAAGCATACTTCGAGTACCGCGACTGGCGTCCGGACGAGTGACCGCCAGCCCCCAATGTCCAACGAGATTTCCTGAGTGCTACCATGCGCCATGATTAATAAAACCAATTACTGGCCTGCACATCGAGGGGAGCAATGACAAATAATTCTGAAGAAAGGCCAGCGAGGGAAATATCGATGGATAGTGCTAGCTTCGAATGGCGCCTACAGCAGCTTGAGAACGAACGCTTGCCCCGCCGAGTGGCCGAAGTTGAATTCATAACTGCCCAGCTCCAAGGTGAGGTGACAGCGGTGAAGGAGATAGCCAGGGGTATCGGCGTCAAGCTGGATGCAGGTATCGAAAAGCTCAGCACCAACTCCGCAATCGAAATTGGCAAGATCCAGACAGAGCAGACCAAGGCCCTGTCGTTCATTCGTGGCGTTATGTGGGTGTTCGGCGCATCTGCCGCGTTCGTTGGGCTTGGCATCATGCTCGCCCCCGTGTTCAAGAAGCTGATGATGGGCTGATTCTGGTATGCTGGCGGCTCACGACCACCACTGACCAAGGATTCAAGACATGGCAACGAAGATTCAGCAAGGCCAGCTCACGACAGGCCTGAACCTCGCTCAGGCAGCTTCATACGCCAGCATCGCCGCACAGAAGCATGATCAAAACTCGCCAATCAGCATGAAGATGTCACAGCTCGTTGATCGTCTGGTTGACCTGGCACTGATGGACCTTGAGTCCGACAAGGCCGAGCAGCCTTTGCCAGATCCCGCGCCGACGGATACAGTTCAGTAAGCTGACCCGCAGCAACACACAAGCCCCGGCCAAGCGCCGGGGTTTCTATTTCAGGAACGAACATGGCCCGACCATCCCTGTACAAGCCCGAGTACCCCGAGCAGGCACGCAAGTTCTGCTTGCTAGGCGCCACTGACATCGAGATTGCAGACCTCTTCGGGATCAGCGTTGGAGCGCTGTCGAAGTGGAAAAAGAAATACCCGGAACTGAACGCGGCAATGAAGCGCGGCAAGGACATTGCGAACGCCGAGGTAGCCGCCAAGCTGTACAAGCGCGCCATCGGCTACACGTACCAGGAAGTCAGCATTCGGATGGCTGGCACGGTCGAGCACAAGACCACCACCACGAAGCACTGTCCGCCAGATGTGCCTGCCGCCATCTTCTGGCTGAAGAACCGTGACAAGGCCCGCTGGCGTGACAAGCACGAAACCGAGCACACCGGCAACGTGGTCTACAACAACCTGACGGATGAAGAACTTGAACACAAAATCAAGCAGCTCAACCCAGCTAAGCCGGAATGAAAAAATCCAGCTTCTGGCGCTGCTTGAGGAAAAGAAGCGGCGCTTGCAGCAGCACGCCTTCAAGGAACGGTTCGGCACGCTCTACGCCTGGCAGAAGAAGTTCATAACGGCAACAGCCTCAAACACGGTCTGCATGCTGATGGCGGCCAACCGCGTCGGCAAGACAATGACCGGGTTAACGATGGATGCCGCCCACCTGCTTGGCGAATACCCCGAAGACTGGACGGGCCACAAGTACGAGTTCGCCCCGCTGTGCTGGCTGCTCGGTTACTCAATGGAAAAGACCCGCGACCTGCTCCAGAATGTGCTGTTCGGCGTCTACGAGGGTGGAAAATGGTCTGGCGGACTTGTTCCGGCTGAAAGAATTGTTGGGCATTTGTCTGCATCAGGGACAAGTGGAGCGATGCGACAGGTCAGCGTCCGGCATTCAAGCGGCGGCACAGCCATTGCCCAGCTATGGTCCTACAGCCAGGGCCAGCACGCCATCATGGGTGACACCGTTGACTGGTTCCACATCGACGAAGAGCCCCGCGACAAGTCCATATTCCCGCAAGTGCTGACCCGTACCGCTACCGGCGATCGAGGCAAGGGTGGGCGCGGCATCCTAACGTTTACGCCAGAGAACGGGCGCACCGAACTGGTTGTGCAGTTCATGGATGCGGCCAATGAGGGGCAGTATCTCCAGAAGGCGACATGGGATGACGCGCCGCACCTGACAGAACAGACCAAGCGAACCCTTCTGGCCCTTTACCCTGAGTGGCAGCGCGACATGCGTACACGCGGGGAACCGCTGTTGGGGGCGGGCCTGATCTTCGACCTTGGCAACGACACCATTGAGTGCGCACCCTTCGAAATCCCTGAGCACTGGTGGCTGATCAATGGCATGGACTTCGGCTGGGATCACCCGCAGGCACACGTCCAGCTGGCGTGGGACAAAGATTCGGACATCATCTACGTCACCCAGGCCTGGAAGAAATCGAAGACCATACCCGAGGTTGCGTGGGGCGCTGTCGGGCCTTGGGCTAAGGGCATTCCCACCGCATGGCCAGCTGATGGCCTGCAATCCGAGAAGTCCAGCGGCAACCAGCAGCGCGACGGGTACAAGAAAGCCGGGTGGAACATGCTCCAGAATCACGCGACGTGGCAAAGCGGTGGCGTAGGCGTTGAAGCTGGCCTTGTTGAGCTGTATGCCCGCATGGAAAAGGGCACGTTCAAGGTGTTCAAGACCCTGGGCCCTTGGTTTGACGAAAAGCTGAACTACCATCGAGACGAGGCCGGAAACATCGTCAAGGTGCAAGACGATATATTGTCCGCAACCCGCTATGCGTACATGATGCGGCGATTCGCGATACAGAAGTGCGAGATAAACAAGCCGAAAGAAGACTTAACAGAGCGCCACCAGCTGGCACACGGCTCACAATCCTGGATGAATTGAGGCATTACCAATGAGTGAAAACACGAAAGACGAAGAAATCATCCAGGAGGCGCAGGAGCGGTTTAAGCGGTGCGAGGACTTCGAGGCCGATTTCCGAACGCTGTTCGTGGCCGACGTTAAATTCTGTAACGCCGACAGCGACAACATGTATCAGTGGCCCAACGAGTTGCGCCAGTCACGCGCCCGCGACTCACGCCCCAGCCTGACCATAAACAAGACGCGTCAGCACGCTCTGATGGTGCAGAACGAAATCAAAGAGAACCTGCCGGCGGTCAAGATAAGCCCAACCGGCGGCACTGCCTCCTACGACTCGGCCCAGGTCTATGCGGGGGTGGTGCGCCACATCGAGTACAACTCCAACGCAGCGGGCGCCTACGCCAACGCCATGACCTACCAGGTTCAGGGCGGCATTGGGTACTGGCGTGTTACCACCGGTTACGCGCATGAAGACTCGTTCGATCAAGAGATTTTCATCCGCCGCGTCAAAGACCCGATGAGCATCTACATCGACTGCGATTGTTCTGAGGCCGACGGCTCTGACGCCATGTACAACTTCGTGTTCGATGACATGGTGCCCGAGGAATTCAAGCGAAAGTATCCGAGAGCCAAGGAAACTATCTCCCGAATCAAGTTCGGCAACAGCAACTGGTGCAACAAGGACAAGGTGCGCGTGGCCGAGTACATGCGCTGCGAATACGCCAACGACTGGCTGGTTGCGCTGCCGATCCGTGATGCCCAGGGGCAGCCCATTGAAGGCGAATACGACACCCTGCGCATGTCCGAGATTCCCGAAGCGCTGCGCAAGGCCGTGCGCGATGACGAAACCATCAAGCGCCGCAAGATCGAAACCAAGAAGTGGAAGTGGTTCCTGATTGCCGGTGACGAAATCATCGACCGCAAGGACTGGCCCGGTATGTACAACCCCATCGTCCGGGTTGTCGGCGAGGAAATGCTGATTGAGGGGCAGCTCGAGCGCAAAGGGCACGTCCGCAACCTGAAAGACCCGCAGCGCATGTACAACTACTGGACCTCTTCAGCGGTTGAGCAGGTCGCGCTTCAGGGCAAGCAGCCCTACATGGCGTCCGTGCAGGCCATCAAGGGCTTCGAGAACTACTACCAGAACGCCAATCGCCTGAACTACTCGTACATCCCGTTCAACTCAGTGGATGAGCAGGGAAATCCACTGGCAGCACCAACCCGCGAGCAGCCACCTCAGATGGCAAGCGCCTACATCAACGGGATGCAGATCGCTGCCGAAGAAATGAAGATGGTCAGCGGCCAGGCAGATCCGACGATGGGCATGCAGGCCAATGAGCTTGCAGGTGTAGCCATTCAGCGCCGCATCAAACAGGGCGACAAGGCCACGTTCCACTTTATTGACAACCTGTCCAGTTCGATCCGCTACACCGGCAAGATCCTGATCGATCTGATCCCGCGCATCTACGACACCCCGCGCATCATCCGGATTCGGGCAGAAGACGGCAGCGATGAGCAGATCCGCATCGATCCAAGCCAGAAGGAAGCGCTCACCACTCAGAGCGAGGGGGACCAGGAAGCGCAGCGCATCTTCAACCCTGGCGTCGGCAAGTATGAAGTTGTGGCCCAGGCAGGCCCTGCTTACGCAACTCGTCGTGAAGAGGCTGCCGAGGCCATGACCGCCGTGTTCAGCACCAACCCGCAGCTGATGGCAACCGCAGGCGATCTGTTCTTCCGCATGCAGGACTTCCCAATGTCCGAGGAACTGGCCGAGCGCATGTCGAACAGCATCCCGGCCAGCCTCAAGGGCGATGGGCCCACCCCTGAAGAGCAGCAGCTTCAGCAGCAACTCCAGGAAGCGCAGCAGCAGATGCAGGACATGCAGGCTCAGCTCGCCAGCTCCATGCAGGCGCTCGCGGATGAACAGAAGAAGAGTGACGACAAGGCCAAGGCCAACGAAATCAACGCGTACAAAGCTGTCACTGACCGCCTAAACGACATGCTCCAGAGGATGGAGAAGCTTGGACCACTGCCGGTACTCGATCTGGTCAGCGGGCAAACAGCCGGCATCGCAATGGATGACCCCAACCCAATCGAACAGCAAGGAACCATCTGATGACTAAATTTCTCGGGGTCGCCACGGATGACATGACGATCAAGATCCTGTCCGGGCCTGCTGGCTCCTCACTGATTGGTTACGAGGAGGAGACTGTCGAGCAGGCCCTCGACAAGCTGAAGTCCTTCTCAACGTATGGGGCTTTGCGCTCCTACATTGGTGACGCGACGGTGGTGCACATCACTGGCCCAGGCATTGAAGGCTTCTTTACTCGAACCAATGGCGTATCCCCAGCAGAAAACAACGGAACCGTGATTGTCGATGGTGTTGGACGGTCATGGGTGCGGTCGTTCGTTGGGGGCATCCAAGCCATTTGGTTCAAGCCTGTTGGCACCAGCGACCAAGACGCGTCGGTTGCCGCTGCTGCTGCCGCCGTCTCATACGCGATAGACAGTGACGGCCCCTATCCGCTGGTGCCGTACTGCCAGTGGGCCATTGTTGATTTGCCTGCCGGAACTTGGACGCTGACTGAAGAGGTTGATGTAGCGAACAAGGAGGTGGTGTGGCGCGCACAAGTCGGCACGCGGGTGGTTAATCCGCAGTTCCTGAATGGTCGGCTGTTGCGGGACGGAAACAAGATAACCGACTTCTCTCACGGCATCCTTGACGCGGCCACTGGCTTTGCCGTCATGCTTAACCGCCAGATCGACGAGGTTGTCCCTGTTGGCGGTGTTGGTACAGCGAGCCGCCTGGCTGCCGGAAACGGGCGCGACAGCGTGGCATTCTACAGCGGGAATAGGGTTCCAGCTCCAAGCTACGGAACTGCCGCAGTCACTGCGTACACATCAAACGGCGTAACCTTGGCGACCGCCATGACCGATTCCGAATTCCGGCGTATGCGCGTGGGAATGATCATCCAGACGCGCCACACCCCAAGCAAATATGCGAGCTATGTGACGGCTTTTACTCGCACAAGCGTGACCGTTGCGGCGGGGTGGTTCCTTGTGGACGGCACAGCGGTGGGCACGGCCTCTACGCCGCCAGGAACTGACGGCCTGGACATCAACGTCGTTCGCAAGGCTTGGGCTGGCAACAGCAACGTGTTCATCGACACGCTTTCGTACGGTACCGAGGCTGTGGGTTACGAGGTTGGGGTTTCCAATGCCAAGGCGCAGTCTTCAGGCATGGGCGGAAACATCGCCACTTACGGCATTCTGTCTGCAAGCCTTCAAGGTGATGTGAACGACTACTACAACACCTATGCCGCAATTACTGGTGGGCGCTGGGTGAATGGCTACACACCTATTGGCGGAGTCCGAAACGCCTTCGTGTATCGAGGCGATTTGGGCAGGACTGATGAACTCCAGAACCTCCTAACCTGTATCAACGGCGCAGGGTTTACCAGTTACAACATTGACGCATCTGGCAATGTAGAGGCAGGTATCCGTGGCGGTGGCGTGGCGGCCCCTTACATACACGATTATCACGCTAGCGGTAACGTCAACGACTACGACGCCCGCGTTTCCGTAACTGGCGGGACAAGTGCAAACGCGCAGGCCATCTATGCAATTGTCGCTGGGCAAGTATCCCTCACAGCCCCCGCAGTCGATCTGTCTGGCGTGCTGAGGGGCGCCGTTGATCTTGGGTCGAGCGTCGGCCAGCTCGCTAGGAGAATGCTGGATGGGTTCTTTCAGCGGTTAAGATTCGGCGCTGGAACTGTAATGCTCACGTCGGGCACTGGTAGTCCAGAAGGCGTGCTAGCAGCCGCAGTTGGCTCCTTGTACACCCGCACAGATGGCGGCACAGGGACGGTGCTTTACGTAAAAGAAACAGGCGCAGCAACCGCTACCGGCTGGGTAGCTAAATAAACCAACGAGGGCAACAAAATGGCATACACAGGCGTAGCACAAGATAACCTCCCGCAGTTCTCTGTGGGTACTGTAGGGGCTGGATTCCCTTCCAGCATCATCACCGCGATGGGTCGAATCTCCCAAAGCATCACCCCGGCATCGGTGGCCGCCACCACGGCAGCCGAACAGACATTCACTGTCCCTGGCCTGCGCGTGGGCGACTTCGTGGACGTGACACCTCCCGGCCTGACCGCTGGCGTGGCTCCAGTCACCTCGCGAGTGAGCGCTGCCAACACCCTGGCGATCACATGGCTCAACCCTACCGCTGGCGCTCTGGTGCCTGCCGCAGGGGTATATCAAATTCAGGTAATGCGCTGAAAGTGACAAACAATTGCGCATAGTCCAGAATCCACGCAACGAAACACCGTCTTCGGCGTAATCCGATGCTTATCACTTGGGAACCAAGGCAATGACCGATGAAACTCTGAACGCGGGCGAGACTACCGATCAACTCGATGTTGATGTTGAACAACAGTCGCAAGAGGCCGTAACAGGCACCGACGAGGCCACGGTGCAGGAAGGCGAAGAGCAGGAAAGCCAGTCGAGCAAGACGCCAGCATGGGTCGAACGTCGATTTGCTGAAATGACTCGGAGCCGGCATGAAGCGGAGCGCAGGGCAGAAGCAGCAGAGCGAGACCTGAAGAATGCAATGGCGCTTGCACAGGCCAAGCTTGGCGAAGGCGAACAGACTCAGCAATCGGGGCATCAGATCCAGCCCGTCAGTGAGGACGAACGCATCTCCAAAGCAGCGGCGCAGATGGTCGAAACTCAGCGCTTCAATGATCGGGCCAACGAAGTCTATGCAGTGGGTGTGAAAGAACACCCGGATTTCGATGTCTCGCTAAAGAACCTCGGGATGCTTGGCGCCACCCCGGATTTCTTCAAGTCCATCGTGGAGCTTGACGACGCGCACAAGGTGCTCCATGCCTTGGGCTCGAACCCGGAAGAAGCGGCACGTATCCTGGCCCTGCCACCACTCAAGCAAGGTCGTGAACTGGAGCGCTTGGCTTCCAAGCCAGCACCAGCGAAAGGCAAAAAACCTGTATCCAATGCGCCAGATCCGATTTCCTCGCGGGTGGATGGGTCGGGGTCAAAAGCGGTAGACCTCGACAACTCTTCAATCGACGACTTCATGAAGGCGCGGAACTCACAATCCCGCAAAAGGTAATGAATCGTGGCCAATGCCCTGTTAACCACCAGCAAGATCACCCGCGAGGCGTTGCGCCTCTTCATCAACTCCAACGCGTTCCTGAAGAACATCGACCGCCAGTACGACGATCAGTTTGCCGTCGCTGGCGCCAAGATCGGTGACACCTTGCGCATCCGCCTGCCGAACGACTACACCGTCGGCAACGGTCGCGTGATCACCCCTCAGGACACCACCGAGCAGCAACGCTCGTTGACCATCAGCACGCAGAAGAACGTCGCCATTTCGTTCTCTTCGGCTGAACTGTCCTTGTCCCTGGATGACTTCAGCAACCGCATCCTGCTGCCCGCCATGAACGTGCTTGCTGGCGCTGTGGCTGCTGACGTGATGACGATGGCGGAAAGCGCCTCGGCTTTCGTGTTCAAGGATGCTGGTTCGGGCGTTATTGCCACCCCTGATGCAACCACCTGGCTGCTGGCCGGTGCGAAGCTGGATAACAACAGTGCGCCGCGCACCAGCATGTCCCGCCGCATCATGATGGACCCGCTGACCCAGGCTCGCACCGTCTCCACCTTGGCTGGCCTGTTCAACTCGCAAACCAAGCTGAAAGACCAGTACGAAATGGGTCAGATGGGCCACGACACGCTGGGCTTTGACTGGTACATGGACCAGACCGTCATCAAGCACACCCCTGGCACGTTCACGGCTGGTACGGTCAACGGCGCAGGCCAAACCGGCTCAACCCTGACCACCAACGCCATCACTGGGACGCTGGTCAAAGGTGACGTGATCACCGTTGCGGGCGTGTTCGCCGTCAACCGTGTGACCAAGCAAAGCACCGGTGAACTGCAGCAGTTCAACGTGACCGCCAACGTCGCATCCGGCGCCACGTCGATTCCGATCTACCCGGCCATCGTTGTTGCTCCGGCAGCATACGGCACCGTCACTGCATCGCCAGCCAGCGGTGCAGTTATCAGCCTGCTGGCAGCTCCAGTCACCACGTATCGCAAGAACATCGCCTACGTGCCTGAAGCCTTCACCCTGGCAACCGCTGACCTGCAACTGCCTCGCGGCGTTAACGAAGCAGCTCGCGAGACATACGACGGCATCAGCCTGCGCATGATCAGCGACTACGACGTGACGAACGACCTTTTTATTACAAGGATTGACATCCTTTACGGTTACGTCTGCCTCCGTCCTGAATGGGTCTGCGTTGTTCCGGACGTGCTTTGACCTAGCCTGGGAACGGGCTTAACCTGAAACACCACTTAGCCCCCAGCCATTGGGGGCTTTTTTCATCTGATCGGAGATAGACCAATGAAACACTTCCCTAAATGGAAATACTCAATCGGCAAATCAGTGGTCGTGGAAAACGAGGAGGAAGAATCTGCCCTGCGCGGCGAGTGGTTTGACCTGCCAAGCCAGCTGCAGGCCAGCCTGGATGAGAAGGCCAAGAAGATTGATGACGAACTGCTGGCCAAGCGCAAGACGAAAGCCGAGCAGGATGCTTTGGACAAGGAAATCGAAACGCTCAAGGCCAACATCGGCAAGGACAACTCTGACCACTCCGAAGAAGATCTGGACGATGCTCCCGACACAGAACTGCCGGACATCGAAACCCTGCGCGCCACTGCTGTGGGCATGGGCCTGACCGTGCATCCGCGTGCCGGCCAGAAGAAAGTGAGCGACCAGATCAAGGCCGCTATCGAAGCGAAAGGGGAATAACCAAATGACCACGCCCATCGAGCTGATCAACCTGGCGTTAAAGCAGTCCGGCGTGCTGGGCGTTGGTCAAACCGCTTCTGCTGGAGACGTTCAAGACGCCTTCAAGATTATGAACATGATGCTGGCGCAGTGGCAGACCAACCGCTTTCTGGTCTATCACCTTGTCACCAACAGCCTTGTTTGCACCGGACAGCAGTCGTACACGGTCGGGATTGGTGGGGACTTCAGCATTCCACGGCCTGACAAGATTTCTGCCGCTTACGTGCAGCTGACCTCACAGACGGCACCGAACCAAGTGGACTATCCGCTGACGATCATCACGGCTCGCGAGGATTACGACCGGATCGCAGTCAAGCAGCAGGGCTCCATGCCAACGGCACTTTTCTACGACTCGGCGTACCCGCTTGGCAGCGTGTTCCCTTGGTCTGTGCCTGACAACCAATACAGCCTGTTCATCACCACGTTTGCCCAGCTTCAGCAGTTCGGCACGGTCGCTGATGTCATCGACATGCCGCCGCAGTATGAAGAGGCGATCATGTGGAACCTTGCAGGCCGGCTGCGGCCCATGTACGGCCTTGAGCCAGAGGCGACCATTACTGCCCTGGCCCGCGCATCGATCAACACGCTGGCGACATCCAACGCACAGATTCCGACGATGACCATCGACCCGACACTCACCAATCGGGGCAAATACAACGTTTACTCGGACATCCCCAACTGATGAAAGCGATCATTGGCAATGCCTACTCAGCACAAGGCCTGCTGGCGAGCGCTCAGCGGTGCGTGAACCTCTTTGTCGAGGTCAACCCCGAAGACTCGCCATTCCCGACCACGCACTATCTGACGCCTGGCATCCAGACCGTGGCGACCGCTACCGACAACGGCTGGCGCTGCCTGTACGTGGCAACCAACGGCGCGCTCTATGGGGTTGTCGGGGCCAGCGTCGTCCACATCAAGCCAGCGGCAGAGGGCTACAGCATTTCAGTGCTTGGCACCCTGGCGACGACCGTGGGCTACGTCTCGATGGTGGACAACGGCAGCTCGCTGATCATCGTTGACGGCAGCACCAGTGGGAAGGTGGTGAACCTGGATAACGACATCATGTCGGACGTAGGCAACGCGGCGTTCTATGGTGCATCGCGGGTAGACCTGCTGGATGGATACCTGCTGTTCAACCGCCCCGACACGAACCAGTTCTACATTTCCAAGTTCTTGGACGTTGATTTTGATGCTCTCGACTTCGCCGGTAAAACAGGTTTTTCTGACCGACTTATAGGTGTTGGCGCAACAAAACGTCAGCTTTTTCTGTTTGGCGAGCAGACAACAGAAGTCTGGTACAACTCGGGCGAGGCGGATTTCCCTTTCTCCCGCATGCCGGGGGCCTTCATTCAGCACGGATGTGTGGCCGCTGGCACCATCGCGCAATTCGACGGCTCTCTGTACTGGCTGAGCCGCACCGAGGAAGGCGAATACATGGTTCAGCGCACCGAGGGTTACGACCGAGCGCGCAAGTCCACATTCGCCATTGAGGCCGAGTTCGCCAAGTACCGAAACGTAAGCGATGCCACCGGCTACATCTACCAGCAGAACGGCCACCCTTTCTACGTGCTGAACTTCCCGTCTGCGGACAAGACGTGGGTCTACGATATCTCCGTGGACATGTGGCAGGAACGTGTCTGGATGGATGAGTCAGGTGCCGAGCATCGCCAGCGCGCCAACTGTCACGCTTTCTTCAACGGTGACACGCTTGTGGGGGACTGGCAGAACGGCAAACTTTACCGTCAGAGCCTTGGATTGTTCACCGATGACGGCAACGAGATGATCAGAATCCGCACCTTCCCGCATATGGTCGGAGACGGCAACCGGATGATTTATCACAGCTTCAGGGCTGACGTGCAGTGCGGTGAGGGCGTCCCTAGCGGTGATCCACTGCCAGAGCTACGGCTTAGGTTCTCCGATACGCGTGGCCGATCCTGGAACAACCATATCCACAAAGAATTGGGCGAGACGGGCGATTTTCTGCATTCCTGTATGTTCCAGAGATTGGGCATGGCGCGGGACAGGGTGTTTGAGCTGTCGTGGGTTTCTAACTGCAAAACATCCCTGAACGGCGCCTTCGTTCAGGTATCACCGGCAGCCACCTAATGCAGAACATCAGCGCAACAGTCCCCGACATTGCTGCCCCGTTCGTCATGGATAACGGGAACATCAACCCTGTGTGGTTTCAGTTCTTCCTGAAACTGTTCGTGCGCACCAGTAGCGGCAACAACCCCGAAATCGAAAACCTCAAGATCATTGTGAATGCGCTTTACGGCCAGGACAGCTCGCAAGTCGAGGCAATCCCTGACCTGCGCGCCATGCTTAGCCAAGCGATGTCGCTGCAAGGCGTTGCGCCGCAACAGCCAGTGCAACAGCCAGACATGGGCCTGGTCCCTACGCACGGACTGCAAACAGATGAAGCGCTGCACGCGCTGGCAACTACCACTCTTGCCGGATTCATGAGCGCTGCCGACAAGGTGAAACTGAACGGTATCGCGGGCGCCATATCGTGCTTCTCCGCGTACCAGTCTGCGGCCCAGGCCGTCGCGCTCAATACGCAGACAACCATCACCGGATACACAAAGCTGTTTGACGACAACACCGAGTTCTCTACCGGCACTTCTGCCTTCGTTGCGGCAGCAGCAGGAACCTACGTGTTTGCTGGCGCAGTTACCGGAACCCAGGCGGCAGCCACACGCCGCCAGCTCTCTTTGTTCGTGAACGGAACCCAGCGGACTACGCTGTTTGATATGAGTGCTGCCACCGGCACTGCAACCATCACAGGCAGCTCTATGCCGATTCGCTTGGCAGCCAATGACAGCGTAACCTTTCGCTATCTGAGCGGGATCGCAGACACGACCGTAGTCGGTCAGAACCTCACATTTTTCGGCGGCTGGAGAATCAAGTAATGGCTATCAAATTCGTGGAAATGGTGAACGGCCAGATCATGACCGGCTCACCTGTGTCCTACTACACGGCGCCCGCGCTGAACGCTGCAACCGTGCAGGCCGCGACCGTCTACAACCCATCTGGCGCAGCGGCAGCGGTGAACATCTACAAGGTGCCAACGTCGCGCTCTGCAGACGCCAGCACGCTGGTTTGCACTCGTTCTGTTGCGGCTGGCGCCACGGCATCGCTGAATGAATTTATCAACCACAAGCTGCAAACCGGCACGCAGATTTTTGCCACCGGAAACGGCCTGACGCTGTTCGTGTCGGGTGTTGAGTTTCTGGCGGAATAGCCATGAAAATTATTGATGGCTTCCTATCAGTCCGCACCTATGCCGATCTGCGGGAGTACGCGGACATCTCAAAATTCTCAGATATCAAAAATGAGTTTGATGGGGTGGTTTATCCGAAGATTTGCGTGGAAATACCGGACCATGTTCGAGAAGAAATATTAGCTAAGTTGGAAACTTGGAAAGGATCAAAAATTACTGGTGAGACCATGTTTATGCGCCAGTCGCCGCTGGGTGTTGAGTGCCCGCACAAGGTCCACTCGGACCTATCTATGGGGAGGTACAGCCTGATGCTGTACCTCAACCGCTTAGAGCACTGCGCTGGAGGGACAAGCTTTGTGTCCCACATTGACACGGGCATTGCCTACCATCCTGTCTGGCCTGGTTTCGTGGACATCATCACGGCTCATCAGAATTTGGATGAAAGCTGGCAGGTTCGAGAAATCGCACACATGATCCCTAACAGGGCTGTGATTTTCGACGCTGGAGCTTTGCACCGAGCTGAGCCTATCGGCGGTTTCGGATCAACCCCACAGGACACAAGGCTCGTCCTGACATGCTTTTTCAGTTGAGGTGACTATGGTTCGCGACGGTAATAAGTTCGACCTCGATGCCGTTGTTGATATGGCTCGCGAGTTCTGGAAGCACACAATGTACAAAGATGACTTTGATCCTGATCACGTCCGATTCATGGCGTCGATGGCTTTGGATCATGGTCTTATGGCGGTCCTGGTTATTGGCGGGGTCACTCAGGGGTTTTGTGCGGCGATAAAGGCCCCATTGCTCGCCAACGCATCTGTCCTGACAGCCACAGAGATTGCATGGTGGGTCAACCCAGAGGCGAGAAAAGGACGAAACGGCTTGTCTTTGATGAAGCATATTGAGCGGATGGCCCAAGACCAGGGCGTAAAGTACTGGAATATGGTTGTCATGGAATCATGCCAGCCAGAGGTTGGAGCCGCCATCTATGAGGCTCGGGGATACAAGAAGTCTGAAACTTCATATACGAGGATTTTATAAATGGCCGCTACTACAGCAGTTGTGGGTTCAGCAGCATTAGGCGCTTATTCGGCAAGCAAGGCCGCCAAGACCCAAGCGGGGGCGGCTGGCGATGCTGCCGATCAGCAAGCGGGAGCAGCCGCGGCTATTCGATCAGACCTATCCCCTTATGCCAGCCTCGGACAGCAGGCCATCAACCCGTTGTGGGCGGCAATGGGATACAACACGAACACCAATAGCCCGGAAGTCGTAGCCAAGCAGCAACAGCTTGACCAGTACAAGGCCGCAATGGCGGCCAACCCTTGGTGGGATCAGGGCCAGGCCAACGAGCAGTTGGCGGCGTACCAATCCGAGCTGGACGCAGCAACCAATGGGTCACGAAGTGTTGACCCAAACTCGACACTTCAAAAACAATTCAGCTTCAATCCGCAAGACCTCGCGACCACACCCGGCTATCAGTTCTCGCTGGATCAGGGGTTGCGCCAGGTCAACAACTCGGCGGCAGCGCGTGGCCTGGGTCTGTCAGGCGCTCAGCTTAAGGGCGCTACCAGCTTCGCCACTGGCCTTGCAGATCAGACCTACGGGAACCAGTACAACCGCGCACTGAGCACCTACAACACGAACTATCAGGTGGCCGCGAACAACGTGAACAACCTGCAAAACCTCGTAAACACCGGGCAAAACTCGGCAGCTCAAACGGGGCAGGCAGGTATTGCAGCAGCCAACAACGCGGGCAACTATCTGACCCAGGCAGGGAATGCCCAGGCATCCGGCATCGTTGGTGCAAGCAATGCGCTCAGCAGCGGCGTAAACAACTACATGCTCTATAACGCGCTGTACAAGTGAGGAACTGAAATGGCTATCGATGCTTCCATCGCGCTGGGCGGCCAGCAACCGAACATCTTGCAGAACCTCATTGGCGCCACTCAGCTGAAAGGAGCCATGCTGCAACAGAATCAACTCACCCAGCAGATTGGCGCCAACAAGGCAATCTCAGCTGCGTACCAGCAGGCTACTGACCCTGCCACCGGGCAAGTAGATCAGAACAAGCTGCTTGGCCTGATCTCACAAAACCCGGATGCGGCCTATAACCTTCCCCAAGTTCAAGGTCAAATCCTCGAACAGCGCAACAAACAGCTGGAGTTCGATAAAAACAAGTTCGACCTCGGATTGAAGCAGAACAATTATTTCAAAAATCAATTTGGCCCTTTGCTGAAACAGCCTGAAATTACCGGGGCAGACCTCGCCCGTGTGGGAGCTGGGTTAGTCAAAGACGGGCTAGTGCCAGTTGAAGAAGTAATTCGGGGGATGCAGAACATCCCGGACACGCCAGAAGGCCGCAAGCAATGGGTAAACGAGCGCTACCTGCAATCACTTGATGCAGACGCACAATTGAAACTTTTGATGCCGCAGACTCAGATTCTGAACACAGGCGGTCAACAATCAATCGTGGCTATCGACCCGCTGACTGGGCAGCCCCGTGTTACTGGTTCGGTGCAGAACACGATGGACCCGAACACGGCTTCGGCCCCGGTGGCCGCGTTCGATCCGAACACAGGCGCGCCAATCAACCTCACCCGAGAGCAGTTTGCAGCCCAGGCGGGTGGCGCGGGACAACCTCAGATGGGTCTGCCCGGTACTGGCGCCAACGGTCGCTATCCTGGCGCTTCCGCCCCGGCTGGCGTGCAGACAGGCCCATCGCTTGGTCAGGCCGCAGCAGCGGAAACCATTGGGAAAGGTTCGGCAGAGGGTGCGCTCAACCTCCAAAACCAGGCAGAAGGCTCGCCGCAGCGCGTGTACTTCCTGCAAGACATGCTCGCCAACCTGCCTAAGTTCGACAGCGGACCAACTGCTGACTGGACAGCTAAGGCCAACGCTCTGGCTCTGCAACTGGCTCCCGGCATGGCTGCGAAGATGGGTATTGACCCGCAGGCGGTGGCATCCAAGGAAGAGTTCGCCAAGTTCGCAACGAACCTCGCGATCAACACAAGCGCAGGTCTCGGGGCGGGCACCGACTCGAAGCTGGCTGCGGCGGTGGCAGGCAACCCGAACGCCAGCCTGTCGAAGCTGGGCAACGAGCAGATCATGAAGGTGCTGATCGGCACTGAGCGCGCAACTCAAGCCAAAAACGAAGCGTGGCAGAACTCCGGCGAACAGCCGCAGAACTATGGCAAGTGGGCGGCGCAGTGGAACAAGGAAGTTGACCCTCGTGTTTTCGTGGCGCCAGAGCTCACCCAAGAAGAACGCTCCAAGATGTACAAGGGGCTCAGCGAGAAGGACAAGGCCACTTTCAGCCGATCCTATAACCAAGCCGTGCGCAGCGGCATCATTCAGCGTCCAGGGGGCTGATCATGGCTTACGACCAGTTGTTCGAGCAGGCCGGAAGGCAGTTCAATGTCGATCCGGCCTTGTTACGTGCGCAGATGAAGATTGAGAGCGGCGGCAATCCTAACGCCAAGTCTGAAAAGGGGGCGGTGGGTTTGATGCAGCTGATCCCTGAGACCCAAAAGGCCCTTGGCGTTACTGACCCAACCGACCCCAAGCAGTCGATTTATGCGGCTGCGCGCCTGATGGCCGAGAACCTGGACAGATACGGCAACGTGGAGGACGCAGTGCGCGCATACCACGGCGGCACCGATCAGTCTAATTGGGGGCCAAAGACCCAGGCTTACGCAAACAACGTCGTGGCGAGCTACACCGGGAAGGCAGCACCATCAGCTGCCAAGGCTCCAGACGAAGAAGACTTCGCCGCGCTGGATTTCGCTGCACCCAAAGCAAACGCTGCGCCGGCGCCTGACGATTTCGCCGCCATCGACTTTGCTGAGCCTAAAGCCGCCCAGGCTGCGCAACCTGTCGCTGCCGCCATTGGCTCGGACGTGCCTGTTGTCGCGCCACAAAATCAGCAGGCTCAGCCAGGGCCGCAAGATCAATCGTTGCTCAACCCGATCAATGCAGTTCAGGCCCTTGGCGCCCAAGGCATCAAAAACGCTAACTTCATCGGTCGCGGAATCAGTGATGTTCTGGACGCGCCATCTGAATGGCTGGCATCCGGTGCCGAAAAGATTGGCCTCACGGGCCTGCTGTCAAAAGCGGGCATCAACATGCCTACCGGCGAGCAGCAGCTGCAAATGAACAAGGACAGCCGCGCCGCCTATGACGCTGCCAATCCAGATCCAGGCATTCAGGGCACGCTGAGCCGAGTGGGCGGCAACGTGCTAGGCACGGCTGGGCCAATTGGTATGGCGGGAAGGGGGCTAGCCGTTGGTGGCAACGCGCTGCTCGGGGCAATGCGCGGTACGCCTGCTCTGGCTGGGGCAGCACCCGCTGCTCAAGCTGTGGGAAATTTCGTTTCTGGTGGTGGTGGAACTCTGTCGCGGATGGCAAACCTTGGCACTCAAGGTGCTGCCCCA
>Ga0247730_1000344_pt1 | contig 37869 bp, 31 predicted proteins | sample UWRJL073202C2_FD_180959 | JGI IMG/M metagenome (GOLD analysis project Ga0247730, IMG submission 180959) | Plant litter microbial communities from Arlington Agricultural Research Station in Wisconsin, United States - UWRJ-L073-202C-2 | ecosystem: Environmental > Terrestrial > Plant litter >... | reverse complement strand
GTCGTGCGCGGTCTCGGTGAGCGGCTTCTCCGGCGGGTAGAGGAAGTAGGCGTACGCGCGCTCGCGCGAGCGTCCGACCCGTCCGCGCAGCTGGTGCAGCTGCGACAGGCCGAGGGTGTCGGCACGCTCGATGATCATGGTGTTGGCGTTGGAGACGTCCAGGCCCGACTCGACGATCGTGGTGCAGACCAGGACGTCGTAGCGCTTCTCCCAGAAGTCGACCATGACCTCCTCGAGCTGGTGCTCGCCCATCTGGCCGTGCGCGGCCGCGACCCGCGCCTCGGGCACGAGCTCCTTGATCTTGGCGACCGCCTTGTCGATGCTCTGCACCCGGTTGTGGATGTAGAACGCCTGGCCCTCGCGCAGCAGCTCGCGGCGGATCGCGGCGACGACCTGGCGGTCCTCGTACGCACCGACGAACGACAGCACGGGGTGACGCTCCTCCGGCGGCGTGGCGATCGTGGACATCTCGCGGATGCCGGTGATCGCCATCTCGAGCGTGCGCGGGATGGGCGTCGCCGACATCGAGAGGACGTCGACGGCCGCGCGCAGCATCTTCATCGCCTCCTTGTGCTCGACGCCGAAGCGCTGCTCCTCGTCGACGATGACGAGCCCGAGGTCCTTGATCTTGACGCCGGGCTGCAGGAGCCGGTGCGTGCCGATGACCATGTCGATCGAGCCGTCGGCGAGGCCGTCGAGCGTCGCCTTCGACTCCTTCTCGGTCTGGAACCGCGACAGGGGCTTCATGACGACGGGGAACTGGCCGAACCGCTCGGCGAACGTCGCGTAGTGCTGCTGCACGAGCAACGTCGTCGGGACCAGCAGGATGACCTGCTTGCCGTCCTGGATCGCCTTGAACGCCGCGCGGACCGCGATCTCGGTCTTGCCGTAGCCGACGTCGCCGCACACCAGGCGGTCCATCGGCACGGTGCGCTCCATGTCGCGCTTGACCTCGTCGATCGTGATCATCTGGTCGGGCGTCTCGACGAACGCGAACGCGTCCTCGAGCTCGGCCTGCCACGGCGTGTCGGGGCCGAAGGCGTGCCCCTTGGTCGCCTGCCGTGCGGCGTAGAGCTTGATGAGCTCGCCGGCGATCTGGCGGACGGCCTTGCGGGCCTTGTTCTTGCGCGTCGTCCAGTCGGAGCCGCCCATGCGGTCGAGGCTGGGCGACTCGCCACCGACGTACCGGCTGATCTGGTCGAGCTGGTCCATTGGGACGAACAGCCGGTCGGCCGGCTGCCCGCGCTTGGACGGGGCGTACTCGATGACGAGGTACTCACGGGCCGCGCCCTGCACGACGCGCTGCATCAGCTCGACGTAGCGGCCGAGGCCGTGCTGCTCGTGCACGACGAAGTCGCCGGTCTTGAGCTCGAGGGGGTCGACCTGCTTGCGCCGACGGGCCGGCATCTTGCGCTCGGTGCGGTCGGCGGCCCGCTGCCCGACGAGGTCGTCGTAGGTCATGACGGCCAGCGCCAGCGGCGGCGAGACGAAGCCGTGCGCGAGCTCACCGGTGCTGACCTGCACGACCCGCGCGGACGGCGAGGTGACCTCGTCGTCGAACGCCGCGGGCACCCCCGCATCGGCGAGCCACTCGACGGTGCGCTGCGCCTGTCCGGCGGCCGGCGCGACGAACACCACCCGCATGTCGGACTCGACCCAGCGCTTGATGTCGGCGAGCGCCGCGGCCGTGTCGCCGCGGTACGCCGCACCGGGCTCCAGCTCGACCGTCCGCGTGTGGTCGTCGAGGTCCAGCCCGAACGGCGACTGGCTGAACCAGGTGTGGCCGAGCGCCAGCGTCTCGAGGCGGACGTCGTCGAGCGAGTGGAACGCTGCCGATCCGAGGTCGATCGGCGACTCGCCGCCGCCGGCTGCGGCAGCCCAGGACGCCTGCAGGAACTCCTCGCTCGTCGCCACCAGGTCGGCGGCACGCGCACGGATGCGCTCGGGGTCCATCAGCAGGATCGCCGAGCGCTCCGGCAGGAGGTTGACGAACGACTCCATGTGGTCGGTCAGGACCGGCGTCAGCGACTCCATGCCCTCGACCGCGTGCCCCTCGGCGATCTTGCTGAAGATCTCGGCCAGCGACGGGTGGGCGAGGGCCAGCGCGGCGGCCTTGTCCCTGACCTCGTCGGTCAGCAGCAGCTCACGGCACGGCGGAGCCCAGACGTGGGTGATCTCCTCGAGCGTCCGCTGGTCGGCCACCGCGAACCGGCGGATCTCGTCGACCTCGTCGCCGAAGAACTCGATGCGGAGGGGATGCTCCTCCGTCGGCGGGAACACGTCGATGATGCCGCCGCGCACCGCGAACTCGCCACGGCGCTCGACCAGGTCGACCCGGGAGTAGGCCGCGGCCGCGAGGTCGTGGACGACGTCGTCGAGCGCGACCTCGTCGCCCTTGTGCAGCTCGACCGGCTCCAGGTCGGCCAGCCCCTTGACCTGCGGCTGCAGCAGCGAACGGATCGGCACGACGACGACCCGCAACGGCCCGCTCGCGGTCTCGGAGTCGAGGGCCCCGGCGACCGTCGGGTGCACGAGCCGCCGCAGCACGGCCAACCGCCGACCCACGGTGTCGGAGCGCGGCGACAGGCGCTCGTGCGGCAACGTCTCCCACGCCGGGTAGTACGCGACCGCGTCGGCGCCGAGCAGCTCGCCGAGCTGCGTCGTGAGGTCCTCGGCCTCGCGGGCCGTGGCCGTCGCCGCGACGACGGTCGACTGCTGCGCGAGCGCGTACGTCAGGAACGGACGCAGCGGCTCGGGGGCCTGGATGTCGAGGGTGTCGAGTCCCGCCGCGCGATCGGCGACGACGGCGGCGACGGTGGGCTCCTCGGCGACGAGCCGAGCCAGACGAGAAAGCTTCACGGGGGGTGGGGTCATTGTCATCTGTTGAACGCGCTCTGGGTCTGATCCAGTCCCACCGTGACGAGACTCTCGATCGCGTCGGCGGCTTCCTCGACGTACGTCGGCAGGTCCTTGCGCTCGGCGGAGGTGTACGACTTGAGCACGAAGTCGTGGACGTCCATGCGTCCCGGCGGACGGCCGATGCCGACCCGCACACGGAAGAAGTCACCCGTGTCGAGCGACTGGCGCATCGACTTCAGGCCGTTGTGGCCGTTGTCGCCACCACCGAACTTGATGCGCAGCATGCCGAAGTCGATGTCGAGCTCGTCGTGGATCGCGATGACGTGATCGGGCTCGACGCCGTAGAACTTCGCGAGCGTCGACACCGGGCCGCCACTCTCGTTCATGTACGACCGCGCACGACCCAGCACGACCCGCTCGCCGGCGAGCCGTCCCTCGATCACGTCACCGCGACCGGACTTGTGCTTCTTCCAACCGAGATTCCTGGTGGTGCCGCCCATGCGGAGCGCGAGCGCGTCGGCGACCATGTAGCCGATGTTGTGCCGCGTGCTGGCGTACGTCGGGCCCGGATTGCCGAGCCCGACGACCAACCAGGTCACTCGGACTCGGCGGGAGCCTCAGCCTCGGCGGCGTCCTCAGCGGCGGCCTCTTCGGCGTCCGTCGGGTCGTGCTCGATGCCGAGATCGGCCTCGGCCTCGGCGAGCTCCGCCTCGACCTGCGCCTCGGTGGGCGCACCCGTGACGTTGACGATGAGCAGGTCCTCGTCGACCGCGAGCGACGAGCCCTCGGGCAGCTCGATGTCCTTGGCGAGGATCTGGTCGCCGGCGTCGAGTCCCTCGACCGAGACCTCGAAGGCCTCGGGGATGTGGGTCGCCTCGGCCTCGATCGCGATCGACGCGTTCTCGAGGATGACCAGGTTGCCGCTGATCGCGTCACCGACGGTGCTGATGCGGACGTCGACCGTGACCTTCTCGCCCTTGCGGACGATGAGGAGGTCGGCGTGCTCGATGAAGCCCTTCAGTGGGTCGCGCTGCACCTGCTTGGGGATCGCCAGGTGCGTGTCCGAGCCGAGCTCGATCGTCAGCAGGGCGTTGGAGTTCTTGAGGACCAGCATGAGCTGGTGACCCGGCAGGGTCAGGTGGATCGGGTCGGAGCCGTGTCCGTAGAGGACGGCGGGGACCTTGTCGTCACGACGGATGCGGCGCGCGGCGCCCTTGCCGAACTCGGTACGTGCTTCGGCGGCGATCTTGATCTCGGCCACGGGAAAAACTCCTGGTGTGTTGACGTCAGCGGGTGAGTCGAAAAGTCGGACGTCGCCCGGGTCAAGGCGCTCGACACAGCACTCCTGTGGAGCGCCCTGTCGATCACGGTCCGTCAGGACCCTCGCCGAGGCAACCGAAGAAGTCTATCGCAGCGCCTCCTGAGCGGGAAATCACGTGGTCCGCCACGCACGCAGGGGCCTCGGCGACCCCGTGTCGGGATACGCTGCGCCCCATGGAGGTGTCCCCGGTCCGCGATCGGGTGCCCGATCCCGGTGCCACGCGGTTCGGTGAGAGCGTCTTCCGCTCGCAGGTCCTGCTCGCCGGCGCCGCCGGCTTCGTCATCTGCATCACGGTCGCCCTGACCGACCGCGACTTCGCCGACAGTCCGGCCTTCTTCTTCGGTCTGACCATCATCGTCTGGGCGACGATCGCCTCGGCGATCGTGCCGTGGCTCCGGTTCGGCCGGCGCTGGCAGATGCTCGTCCCGCTGCTCGACATCGTCGCCCTCGGCCTGCTGCGCTTCGCGGTGCCGGAGAGCGGCTTCGGCGTCCTCATGGTGTTCCCGGTCATCTGGCTGGCCACGTCCTTCGGCCGGGCCGGCACGCTGTCCGGTCCGGTGCTCGCGAGCGGCATGCTGCTGTCCCAGCTCGTGCTGGCCGAGACCGGCGTGTACGACCCGCCCAACGGCGTGACGAGCCCGACGTCGGCGACGAGCCTCGCCGTCACCCTGACGTTCGTCGCCGTGGTCACGTACACGACGGCACGCCGCGTCGAGGCCGGCGGCATCCTGCTGAGGCGCCAGACCCGGATGCTCGAGAAGGCGCTCGGCCGCGCCCGGATCCAGGAGACGACGCTGCGCGAGGCCTTCGACGCCGTCGACTTCGCGGTCATCAGCCTCGACATCAGGGGCGGCACCCTGACCAGCAACCGGGCCACGCGATCGCTGCTCTCCCAGCTGGGCCTGCCCGACAACACCCCGTGGCACCGCTTCCCGCTCTACCAGGCCGACAAGGTCACGCCGGTTCCTCCGGAGGACTTCCCCCACGTCCGCGTCCTGGCCGGCGGCGTCGTCGACCACGAGACGTTCTGGGTCGGTCACCGCACGGGCACGCGCTTCACGATCGACGTCACCGCGCGACTCCTGCACGACGAGCTCGTCGGCCTCGACCGGGTCGTGATCGTGCTGCGCGACGTGTCCGCGGAGGTGCGGGCGATCACCGACCGCGACGACCTCGTGACGTCGATGTCGCACGAGCTGCGCACTCCGCTGAGCTCGATCCTCGGCTACGTCGACCTCGCGCTGGAGACCGACGGCCTGCCGGACGACGCCCGCGACATGCTCGCCATCGCGCTCGCCAACACCGAACGACTCAACGCGCTCGTGAGCGATCTGCTGGCGGCACGCTCGACCAGCCCGGCCAACGCCATCACGCTGAACCCCGCTCCCTGTGACGTGTCGGCACTCGTGCGCGAGTCGGTCGACGCGATCCGGCCCATGTCCGCCGAGCGCCTGATCTCGATCCAGCTCGACGTCGCCGACGGCACCGCGGCGGTGGCGGACGCGTTCCGCCTCCGCCAGGTCGTCGACAACCTGCTCTCGAACGCCATCAAGTACAACCGCAGCGGCGGCCGCATCACCGTGGCGGTCCTCGCGGGCACCGGCACGGGCGGCGCACCTGCCGTGCAGATCCGGGTGACCGACACCGGTCGCGGCATGTCGCTCGAGGAGCAGAAGGGCCTGTTCGAGCGGTTCTACCGCGCGGAGTCGGTCCGCGGCTCGACGGTGCACGGCACCGGCCTCGGGCTGAGCATCTCGCGCGAGATCGTCGTCATGCACGGCGGGACGATCGAGGTCGACAGCGAGCCCGGCCGGGGCACCGAGGTCGTCGTCACGATCCCACAGGGCTCCACCCCCATCCCCTCAGCCGTCACGGCTGACGTCCACACCGAGGAGAGCTGACGTCCCATGGATCTCGACCTGGAGACACTGTTCATCGCTCGGGTGCTCCCGATCGCGCTCGTCACTGCCGTGTTCGCCACGATCGCGGCGCTGCGCCACAACGACGAGGCCAGTCGGACGTGGACGGCCGCCTTCGCCGCCGCCCTGTGCGTCAGCGCGCTCGACGCGATCTACGCCACGGACGGCAGCGTCCCGGCCCTGGTCGAGGCCGCGTCCGACGCGTCCACGGTCTTCTCCCTGGGTGCCATGTGGTCGGGGTGCCGCCTGCTGGACGGGCGTCCCCGCTCGTACGTCTGGGTCGCCGCCCTCGCCGCCGTGGTGGTCGCGGTGCCGACGCTCGTGCAGTCGTCCGGGCCGGACCCCGATCTCAGCGCGGCGCTGCGCCTCGGCGCCTCAGGAGTGTTCGCCTGGCTCACGGCCGCCGAGCTGCTCCGGGGACAGATGCGGCTCAACCTCAACGCGCGCATCCTCCAGGCGCTGTTCTTCGCGTTCGGGGCCTGGTACGTCGTCGCCGCCGCACTGAGCGCGGCCGCCTCGAGCGGCAGCGGGATCCACCGTCCCGACATCGAGAGCACGGCCCTGCCGTTCACCGCCGTGTTCCTGGTCGCCGCACTGTGTCTCTCAGCGCTGCGCGTCGAGCGGTCCGGCAGCTGGTGGTCGACGAGCGTCGAGGCACCTCGTCGCACCCGCCTCGGGGTGCTGTCGGCCGAGTCGTTCCGCGAGGACGCGAACGACCGGATCGAGCGGGCGACCCTCTCCGGGAGCCACGCGGCGCTGGTCCTGGCCGAGATCGACCACCTCGACGAGCTCAACTCCGCCTTCGGCCGGGAGAGCGGCGACCGCGCACTCGTCCACTTCTCGGGCATCCTGCGCTCACGCGTGCCGGCCGACGCGCTGCTCGGTCACCTCGGAGCGGGACGCTTCGTAGTGCTGATCGTGACCTCGTCCGCCGAGGCACCGCTGATCGTCGCCGACGCCATCCGCACGGGGCTCACCGAGGCACCCGCGAGCGAGGGGATGGAGCTGCGCACGGACGCGACCTTCGGCACCAGCCACACCGCCGACACCTCCTCGACGTTCGAGTCGCTGCTGGCGAAGGCCGATGCCGACCTCGGCCGTTCGCGAACGGCCGTCGAGAACTGATGGAATCTTGAGCCAACGCTTCCGTAATCCTGACATTGACCCGTCAGGCTGGACCCATGAGTGACGAAGGCATCGGCTACGCCAACAACGCCCCCCGCATCGATCCCGTGATGGACCAGTACGCGGACGAGTTCATGGCGCACATCGAGGCCCTGCCCACCTACAGGTCGACCGTGGGCTGCGTCATCCCGGCGTACAACGAGGAGGACGCCATCTCCGGCGTCCTCGACTCGTTGCTGTCGCAGACGCTGCTGCCGGACGCCATCCACGTCATCGTCAACAACACGACCGACGCGACGGTCGAGATCGCCAGCCACTACGCGGGTCTGCACACGCGCGGCGAGGGCCGCGACGAGCAGATGACCGAGATCTTCGTGCACGACATCGGCGAGAACCCCGACAAGAAGGTCGGCGCCCTCAACTACGGCTACACGCTGGTCGAGGGCATGGACTACCTGCTCGGCGTCGACGGCGACACGACCGCCGATCCCCGCGCGATCGAGTACCTCGTCCGGGAGATCCAGGACGACGAGCGCATCGGCGGCATCTCGGCGATCTACAGCATCGACGACAGCGGCCTCGACACCGCGATGGGCAAGTTCCTGATCGCCGGGCAGCGGGCCCAGTTCGCGGCCTTCAACATGCAGAACCTGCTGCGTGGCCGCAACATGGCGGTGCTGGGTGGGCAGTACTCGATCTTCTCCACCACGGCGCTGCGCGCGGTCGTCAAGCAGACCCACCAGCGGTACCCGTGGGTGCGCGACAGCGAGATCGAGGACTCCCTGCTCTCGCTGGAGATCAAGAGCGCCGGCTACCTGACGAAGATCAGCGCCCACGCCCGCGCCAACGTGGGCGGCATGACGACGCTCCAGTCGCTCGACGCCCAGCAGGTCAAGTGGAACACCGGCGCGATCGACCTCATGTGGCCCGGCCAGCGCGGCGACACCAAGGGCCAGCCGCTGCACCCCAACCTGCGACTGCGCTGGTTCGAGAACATCACGATGGCCACCAACGGGTTCACACGCCTGGGCTTCTTCTTCCTGCTCATCACGTCGCTGATGCTGAACGCCTTCGTGTTCGCGGTCCTGTGGATCGTGCCGACGATCATGGCGACCCTGCTGAACCTGCGCACCGCCCACTCGATGCACAACGCCAACAAGCGCGACTACCTGTTCGCGCTCCTGTTCTTCCCGGCGGAGTTCTACATGTGGGTGCGCCTCGGACACTTCGCCCGGTCGTGGACGAAGTTCGCCAGCAGCTCGCAGACCGACAACTGGGCCCTCCAGGCCAAGGCCGAGAGCGGCGGCGGTGGCTACGCCCACTTCGCCCCCATCGCGATCGTCGGCATCCTGCTCGCGGGTGCCGTCGCGATCTGGGCCCAGCTGCCGACGGGCATGCAGTCCGACGTCCTCCTGGGCGGATGGACCGTGCTGGGCATCATCACGATCCTGCAGACCGTCTGGATGGCCATCAAGCTGCTGAAGCGCACCAAGGGCTTCAAGGCATGACGCACTCCCACTCTCCCATCCCCCGTCCCACCACCCGCCAGTCCAGGAGCTCCACCGTGTCCTCAGTCCTGCATCGCCGCGCGCTCCGTCGCCACGTGAAGGTCGCCGTCGTGGCCCTTGCCGCCATGGCCGCCCTGAGCGCGTGCAGCCTCGACGGCTTCTCGGGGTCCGAGCCGGCCGCGGCCGCCACCACGCCGACGCCGACGCCCACGCCGACGTTCGACTCGCAGTTCACGCGCGACGGGACCTTCCAGTCGCACGTCGACATCGACGGCGTCGACTTCGTCTACAACATGTACCCGACGAAGGCGACCCCTCGCACCAACGAGTGGTACCCCCTCGGCGCCAAGTACTTCTCGTTCACCTTCGGCGCGTACGACCTCGACCAGGACCTGCGCGATCCGTTCAAGACCAAGCGCAAGGTCTATCTCGACCGCATCGAGGTCGAGTCGGCGACGAAGGCGACGTCGGGCACGGTCCAGACGCCGTACACGCTCAACGAGAAGGCCGAGACGATCACGTTCGACCCCGAGCCCGTCACGTCGAAGTACGGGATGCTCATCACGTCGCCGAAGGGCGCGTTCGAGCTGCGCAACCAGGCGATCGGCGATCTCGCCGCGGACACGCAGGGACTGACCCTGACGTTCCGCGCCACGGTGCGCATCCAGCGTTCGGCCGGGTCGAAGTCGTACTCGACCGAGACCATCCGGCAGGAGGTGCCGATCGCGATCTTCGCCTCCGACACCCCGACCGTCGCCGCCCAGATCCCGGTCGACGCGGGCTGAGCCCACCGACCGACGACGAACGCCCCAGCCGATCCGGCCGGGGCGTTCGTCGTTGGTCAGCGATCAGGCAGCGTCGCGGTCGGACGCCAGCCGGTAGCCGACTCCGCGCACGGTCTCGATGAAGCGGGGGGTGGCCGACGAGTCGCCGATCTTGCGCCGCAGGTTGGCCATGTGCACCTCGACGGCACGCTTGTCGGCGTCGTTGACGTAGTACGTCGTCACATAGCTCTCACCGCGCAGCGCCAGGACCAGGTCGGCCTTGCTCCGCACCCGGCGTCCGGATCCGAGCAGGGTGGCCAGGAGGTCGAACTCGCTGCGGGTCAGCTCGATGCCGCGACCGTCGACCTGGGTCAGCCGGGTCTGCGTGTTGAGCTGGAGGCCACGGTGCTCGAGCCAGCCGTCGGCCGTCGGCACGGCGGCGACGACCGGTGCGGGCTCGTGCACCGGCTCCCGGGGCGGCCGGCCCGGCGTGGGCGGTGCGGGTTGGGGTGGCGGCGGAGCCTGGTAGACGGGCTGTTCGACCGGCGGCGCCTGGTAGACGGGCTGCTCCACCGGCGGCGGCGCCTGGTAGACGGGCTGCTCCACCAGCGGCGGCGCCTGGTGGACAGGCTGCTCGACGGGGGCCGGAGCGACGGGAGCCGGTGCCGAGGCGACCGCGTCCCCCGCCCCCACACCGGCGCGCTCGCGGGGTCGACGCAGCATCGTCTCGATGCGCGCCCGCAGCTCGCGCGGGCGGAAGGGCTTCAGCAGGTAGTCGTCGGCGCCGGAGTCCAGCCCCTGCACCACGTCGATCTCGTCGGCGAGGGCCGTCAGCATCACGATGTAGGTCGTGCTGAACTCGCGGATCCGCTTGGCGGCGGCGAAGCCGTCCATCCCCGGCATCGAGACGTCGAGGGTCGTCAGGATGGGGTTGTGGGTGCGGACCGCGTCGATGCCGTCCTGACCGTTGGTCGTGAGGATCGTCTGGAAGCCGCTCTGCGTCAGCACCGTCTTGAGCAGGTGCCGGACGTCGGCATCGTCCTCGATGATGACTGCGATTTTTTCTTCTGCTCCGTCAGACATGATTTCTTTGAGCTCCCTCAAGCAAAGTAGACACAATCGTAGTCCGGTCGCGGCCCCGGCACTGACATCTGCGAGATGAACATCGAGATCCCCGTCTCACCAACCGGCGGCGCGGGCGAGGGCGAGGGCGCGCTCGGTCCAGAACGTTCCGGCCGCCGGACCCCCGCCGCAGGTGCCGTCGCTCTCCCCCGGGGGCTTGATCCACAGGTACGCGTCGAGCGCACCGTCGTCACTCGCCGCCGGCTCACGGCCGAGGGCGCGGCCGTCCGGGTTGCACCACTCGCCGTTGGATCCCGCGCCGTTGCGGCCCGTGTCGGTCACGTAGTGGGCCCCGCCGAGCGCAGCGCTGACCGCATCGGCGTACACCTTCTCGTCGGCCGCCGACTCGTAGCCCGCGACGTTCGTCGCGAATCCGCGGGCGTCGTCGACACCGGCGGCCTTCAGCATCGACGCCATGTCGGCCGGCGCGGTCCAGCTGGCGTGACCGGCGTCGAGATAGACCGTTGCGCCCCCGTCCGCCAGCGTCTTCACGGCGGTGCGCAGCAGGTTCGTGCGTTCGGCGCCCTGGCCGCACTCCGCGGCGGTCGCGAGCGCGTCCGGCTCGACGACCACGGCGGCGTCCCCGCCGACCTGCTCGGCGATGCGGTCGACCCACTGCGTGTACTGGTCGGCCGGCAGACCGCCGCTGGACTGCCCGCCGCTGCAGTCGCGATCGGTGATGCCGTAGACCACGAACACCGGGGTGCGCTCGGCTGCCCGGGCCTGCGCCGCGACCTTGGCCACCACGCCGCCGACCTCGCCGACCGGGTACGCCTCGGGCGTCAACCACTTCGCCTGCGGCACCGCGGCCAGCCGCTCGAGCACCTGCCGGTCGTCGCCCGACGCCGTCGACGCAGCGCCGGCGCCGGCGCTGTCCGTCGACACGAAGGGGGCGCGGTCGGCGAACGGGTTGGAGTCCTGCGAGCCACCGCCGGCGAGGCGTGCCGCCACAAAAACCACCACGAAGAGCACCACCGGGATCGCCACGAGAAACGGAAGACGCGACCGACGACCTGCACCGGACATTGTGACCCTCCACGACCTGATCTGCCGGCTCTGGACGGCGCTGTTGTATCGCACTGATCGTATCCGCCACCGGGGTCCACAGCCGGGTGGAACCGCGTGAGGCGCACCACGGACGACTGTTCGTCAGCCGTCAGCCGCTGACCCTGCCAGCGGTTAAAATCGTCGCGTGCCGGCACCGCCGCCACCGTGCTGGATGGAGACCTCACACATGCTCGCTCGACGTCGTTCGCTCGTCGCCGCCCTGCTGCCGTTCATCGTGGCGGCCGGGGTGCTGATGGGGGTGTCCGCACCTGCGGACGCCGCCGGCGGCCCCCAGATCTTCGGTCGCGTCACGGACGCGTCCACCGGCAGCCCGATCAAGACGGTCAAGGTGCTGCTGTTCGACGCCAACTTCGTCTACGTGCGCCAGACCAAGGTCAAGGCCAACGGCGTCTACCAGATGGCATCGCCGGGGGCCGGCAGCTACCACCTGCAGTTCGTCGACGGGCGTCCCGCGTACAACACCAAGGCCTACGCGGCGCGACTCGACGTCCGCGTGCGGGTCGCGTCCTCCGCGGTCCAGAAGAACGTCCGCCTCCATCGCGGTGGTGCGATCGGCGGCACGATCAAGGTCAAGGGCAGACGGGCCGCCAACGCCAGCATCCGGGCCATCAGCAACGGCGGCCAGGTCATCACGGTCAACGCCAACAAGCGCGGCGAGTATGCGCTCGGCGGCCTGGCCAAGGACGACTACCGGGTCTTCGCGTACGACGCCAAGAACCGCCGCGTCGGCAAGAGCAAGCTCGTGCGGAAGGTCAAGCTGCGCTCGTTCCGCCAGGCGTCGTTCAACCTCAAGACCAAGCCGGCCGCGATCCGGGGCTTCCTGACCGTCAACGGCGCCAAGGCCCGCGGCATCGTCTTCGTCACGGCCGTCAACAAGAGGACCGGCGAGTTCTGGGTCCAGAAGGTGTCGGCCGGCAACCTGTCGCTGCGCGGCCTGACACCCGGCCCCTACAAGCTGCAGGTGCCCGACACCGACAGCTTCGTCGGCGGCACGTTCAACCTCGGGACGATCCGCGCCGGCGCCAAGCGCGACACGACGATCAACCTCGCCGGGCGCTGACCCTCAGTTCTTGAACAGGCTCGTGACGGAGCCTTCCTCGAACACCGCAGCCGTGGCCTGGGCCAGCAGCGGGGCGATCGAGAGCACCGTCAGCTTGTCGAAGCGCTTGTCGTCGGCGATCGGCAGCGTGTTGGTGACGATGACCTCGCAGGCCGTCGAGTTCTTCAACCGGTCCACCGCGGGGCCGGAGAACACCGCGTGCGTCGCGGCGATCACGACGTCCTCGGCACCGTCGGCCATGAGCGCCTCGGCCGCCTGGACGATCGTCCCGCCGGTGTCGATGAGGTCGTCGACCAGGATGCAGACGCGTCCCGTGACGTCACCGACGACGCGGTTGGCCTTCGACTCGTTGGGCTTGCGGGGATCGCGTGTCTTGTGGATGAACGCCAGCGGCGCTCCCCCGAGGGCCGCGGCCCACTGCTCGGCGACCTTGATGCGTCCGGCGTCGGGCGAGACGACCGCGAGGTCCTTCTTGCCGTAGTGCTTCTTGACGTGGCGCGTGAGGATCGGCATCGCGAGCAGGTGGTCGACCGGCCCGTCGAAGAAGCCCTGGATCTGCGCGGTGTGCAGGTCGACCGTCATGAGACGGTCGGCGCCGGCCGTGAGGAACAGATCGGCCATGAGGCGGGCCGAGATTGGCTCGCGCCCGAGGTGCTTCTTGTCCTGGCGGGCGTAGCCGTAGAATGGCAGGATCACCGTGATGCGCTTGGCCGACGCCCGCTTGAGCGCGTCGATCATGATGAGCTGCTCCATGATCGCCTCGTTGATCGGCGCGGCGTGGCTCTGCAGGACGAAGGCGTCGCAGCCGCGCACCGACTCGTCGAAGCGGACGTAGATCTCGCCGTTGGCGAAGTCGTACGCCGTCGTCGGGACGACCTCGATCTCGAGGAGGTCGGCGACCTCTCGGGCGAGGGTGGGGTGCGCACGCCCGGAGAACAACAGCATGTTCCGGGTCGGGGTGCGACGGGACAGGCTACTCACCGGTTGCCTCCACTGTTGGTACTGCCTCGGCTGCGCGCTCACGCGCGGCTTGGTCGGACGCGGATCCCGGACGCTTGTCCGCGACCCACCCCTCAATGTTCCTCTGCGGGCCTGCGGAGACTGCCAGCGCCCCCGGCGGAACGTCCTCGCGGATCGTCGCGCCGGCGCCCGTGAAGGCTCCGTCGCCGACGGTGACGGGCGCGACGAACGTGTTGTTCGAGCTGGTCCTGGCATGGCGGCCGATCGTCGACCGGTTCTTGGTGACGCCGTCGTAGTTGGCGAAGATCGTCCCCGCGCCGACGTTGGCGCCCTCGCCGACGTCGGCGTCACCGACGTACGACAGGTGCGGCACCTTGGCGCCGGCGCCGATCCGTGAGTTCTTGACCTCGACGAACGTGCCGATCTTGCCGCCGTCGCCGAGCTCGGCGCCGGGACGCAGGTAGGCGAACGGACCGACGTCGGCACCGGCACCGATGACGGAGTCGGAGCCGTGGGTGCGGATGACGGTCGCGTCCTCGCCGACCTCCACGTTGCGCAGGGTCGTGTCGGGGCCGACGGTCGCTCCGGCTCCGACGCTCGTGGCACCCAGCAGCTGTGTGCCCGGCAGCAGCGTGACGTCGGCGGCGAGGGTCACGGCCGAGTCGATCCAGGTCGTGTCGGGGTCGACGATCGTCACGCCCTCGGCCATCCAGTGCCGGGTGATCCGCCGGTTGAGCTCACGCCCCAGCCGGGCCAGCTGCCCGCGGTCGTTGACGCCCTCGGTCTGCCAGACGTCCTCGAGCACGTGGGCGCCCACGGGACGTCCTTCGGCGACGGCCTTGCCCACGATGTCGGTCAGGTACAGCTCACCCTGCGAGTTGTCGGACTCGAGCCGGGCGACGGCGTGACCGAGGAACTCCGCGTCGACGACCAGGATGCCGCTGTTGATCTCCCTGATCGCCCGCTCCGCGTCGGACGCGTCGGCGTGCTCACGGATGGCGGTGACGGCACCGTCGTCGTCACGCACGATGCGTCCGTAGCCGGTGGGGTCGTCGACCTCGGCGGTCAGGATCGTGACGGCACGGCCCGCCGCGCGGTGGCCGACGAGCAGCTCGGACAGGGTCTGCGACGACAGCAGCGGCACGTCGCCGTACGTCACGACCACCGTGCCCTCCGGAGGCGCGTCGAGGGCCTGCAGGGCGACGTGCACCGCGTGTCCGGTGCCGTTCTGCCGTTCCTGGACCGCGAGGACGATCGTGGGGTCGTACGCCGTGATCGCCGCGGAGACCTGGTCGCGGTCGTGGCCGACGACGGCGATCGTGGTGTGCACCCCGGCGCCGGAGACGGCGACGAGCGCGTGCTCGATCATGCTGCGGCCGGCGATCTCGTGCAGCACCTTGGCCCGGGACGACTTCATCCGGGTGCCGGCTCCTGCTGCGAGGACGATGGCGGTGACGCCAGACGTGTTCGGGCTCGTGGTCACGTGGCTCCTTGCTCGACGGGGGCGCGAGACGTGCGGACGGGCCGCACGCGCGGCGCCGCGTGGCAAGGGTAACGGGGTGCTGCCGGGAACGGCAGTCCCCCGCTGACGCCGTTGCTCAGCCCGCCAGGCCCGCCAGCTGGTGGTTCGCGTCCAGGTCGATGCCGCGCTCGGCGATCTTCTGCTTGACGAGCGGGATGATGTACCGCCCGGCGTCGATCGCGTCGTCGAGGTTGCCGAGCGTCGGGAGGGAGATGACGTCGGCACCCAGCTCGACGTACTTGACCAGCGTCTCCGCGATGGTCTCGGGCGAGCCCACGATGAACGACGAGGCGCCCCCGGCGCCGGCGATCGCCTTGGGCGTCCAGATCGCGCCGTCCTCGTGCGTCTCGGCGAGCTGGGAGATCTCGCGGAGTCGCACCGATCCGACGTTGGTCGACAGGTTGAGGTCGAACCCCCGGTAGGCCTGGGCCGCCTGCTCGACCAGCCGGGCGGCCTTCTGCTGGGCGAGCTCGTCGGTCTCGGCCACGACGGGGCGGAACGTCACCCAGAAGCGGATCCGCTCGGTGCGACCGGCCTGCCGGGCCTCGCCGTAGACGCGGTCGATCTGCTCCTTGGTCTGCTGCAACGGCTCGCCCCACAGCGCGAAGATGTCGGCCTCACGGGCACCTGCGGTGTACGCCATGTCGGACGAGCCGCCGAGCGAGACGGGGATGGCGGTGCCGGACGAGGTCGCCAGCGCCGGCCCGAAGTCGTCGAAGTCGTAGTAGCTGCCGTGGTGCGAGAACGGCTCCCGCTTGGTCCACACGTCGCGCAGGATCTGCACGAACTCCGTCGAGCGCTCGTACCGCTGCGTCTTGTCGAGGTAGTCGCCCTGCTTCTGCTGGTCGGCATCGCTGCTGCCGGAGATGATGTGCACCGCGGCACGGCCCGGGGCCAGCTGGTCGAGCGTCGCGAGGGCCTGCGCGGCGACGGTCGGGAACGAGGTGTTGGGGCGCACCGCGACCATGACCTTGAGCCGCTCCGTCGCGGCCAGGATCGTCGCGGACATCGCGTACTGGTCGGGGCCGGACGTCCCGTACGCCACCAGGGTGTAGTCGAAGCCGAAGTCGTCGATGGTCCGCGCGTAGCGCCTGACCCATGCGGGGTCGATCGTGCGGAAGCCTTCGAGCGCTCCCCCGGCGGAGGGCGGGGTGTTGCCGGTCAGGTTGACGAACTCAACGGTCATGCCACGACTCTAGGAACGCGGCGCCGTGGGGGTCCAATGATGAATCGTGATGGGTACCCATCAGCTGGCACTGGCTCCCCGGGTAGGAGTCGAACCTACGTCGCTTGTCCGCATTCAAAGTGCGGCGGGCCCTGCCGGCAGACCAACCGGGGATCGCAGTGCGTGCCGGGCCAGCCTATCGGAGTCAGGCCTCGCGTCGGGCGACGGCGAAGACGCGGGTGAACGGCAGCACCGTCCCCCACGGCTGCGCCGGGTAGGCGTCCCGCAGCGCGGCGCGGTACTCCGCGACGAACTCCGCACGGAGCGGCTCGGGCAGCGCCGCCAGCACCGGACGGGCGCCCGTGCCGGAGATCCACTCGAACACCGGGTCGGCACCCTGCAGCACGTGCAGGTACGTCGTCTCCCAGACGTCGGTCGTCCACCCGTCACGGCTCAGGAGGTCGAGGTACGTGGTCGGCGCCGTGCCGCGATCGTCGTGGAGACCCTCCGTCAGCTCGCCGTACGGCGGCCGGGACGAGATCGCGTGGAGCAGCTGGTGGCTCGGGGCGGAGTAGTTGTCGGGCGTCTGCAGCGCGAAGGTCCCGCCGGGCGCGACGTGGCCGCGGAGCCGGTCGATCACCGAGAGCTGGTCGGGAACCCACTGGAACAGGGCGTTGGAGACGATGAGGTCGACGGGCGCGTCCGGCTCCCACGACGCGACGTCTGCCAGGACGTAGGACGCCTTCGGGTCGTCGCCGTCGTTGCGGGCACGGTCGATCATCTCCGCCGACGAGTCGACGCCCAGCACCGTCGCGTCCGGCCAGCGCGCCCGCAGCACGGCCGTCAGGTGCCCCGGGCCGCAGCCCAGGTCGACGATCGTGCGCGGCTCGCCCTCGATGCGGGCGACGAGCTCGACGAACGGACGCGACCGCTCGTCGGCGTACCGGAGGTATCGGTTCGGGTCCCAGGTGGTCATGCGACGACGGTACGTCCCACATGTCTTGATGTCAAGATACTTGATGTCAAAGCACGTGCCGCCACCGCAACAATCTTGACATCAAGAATCTTGATAGACTCCGGGCATGGATGACGACGTCGACCGGCTCATCGCCGCATGGCACCGTGAACGTCCCGACGTCGACGTCAGCCCCATGCACGTCCTGAGCCGGGTGACCCGACTGGCACTGCACCTCGACCGGGCCCGCAAGGAGGCCTTCGCCGACCACGATCTCGAGCCGTCGGAGTTCGACGTGCTGTCGGCCCTGCGCCGTTCGGGCGACCCGTACCAGCTCTCCCCCGGCCGGCTCGTCCAGGAGACGCTCGTGACGAGCGGGACGATGACCAACCGGGTCGACCGTCTGGTCCGCAAGGGGCTCGTCGAGCGGCTGCCCGATCCGGCCGACCGCCGCGGCGTCCAGGTCAGGCTGACCCCGTCGGGACGCTCCGCCGTCGACGGCGCCCTCGATGCCCTGCTCACCCGCGAGAAGGACCTGCTCGCCGGACTGGCCGGCGACGAGGCCGACGGCATCGCGGCGTCGTTGCGCAAGCTCTCGCAGCCCTTCGACCGTTGACGTCGAGAGCACTACGCGCGGCCCACTAGACTCCTCCAGTGGCTCATCTCCTCGGCGTGGAACAGATCGCGCTCGACTTCCCGACCAAGACCGTCTTCGAGTCGGTGACGATCGGCATCGACGAGGGTGACCGCATCGGCATCGTCGGACGCAACGGCGACGGCAAGTCGACGCTCCTGCGCATCTTCTCCGGCACCCTGCAGCCCGACTCCGGGCGCGTCACGACCCGCGGCGGCGTCACCATCGGGATGCTCGACCAGACCGACACCCTCGACCAGGCCGGCACCGTCGGCCGGGCGATCGTCGGCGACATGCAGGACTACGAGTGGGCCGGCGACGCCAAGATCCGCGACGTCATCGCCGGGCTCGCGTCCGACATCCCTTGGGACGCGACGGTCGGGACGCTGTCGGGCGGCCAGCGTCGCCGCGTCGCGCTGGCGCGGCTGCTGGTCGGCGACGACGACGTCCTGTTCCTCGACGAGCCCACCAACCACCTGGACGTCGAGGGCATCACCTGGCTCGCCGGTCACCTCAAGAAGCGGTGGTCGAGCAATGCCGGCGGTCTGCTCGTCGTGACCCACGACCGGTGGTTCCTCGACGAGGTCTGCACCGCCACCTGGGAGGTGCACGACGGCATCGTCGAGCCCTTCGAGGGCGGCTACGCGGCGTACATCCTGCAGCGGGTCGAGCGTGACCGTCACGCGTCGGCCACGGAGTCCAAGCGCCAGAACCTGATGCGCAAGGAGCTCGCGTGGCTCCGCCGCGGCGCCCCCGCCCGCACGTCCAAGCCCAAGTTCCGCATCGACGCCGCCAACGAGCTGATCGCCGACGAACCGCCCGCGCGCGACCCGATCCAGCTCAAGCAGATGGCGACGTCACGCCTGGGCAAGGACGTCGTCGACATCCTCGACGTCTCGGTGTCGTACGAGCACGAGGTGCTCAAGCAGGTCGAGTGGCGCATCGCGCCCGGTGAGCGCACCGGCATCCTCGGCGCCAACGGCGCCGGCAAGTCGACGCTGCTGGGGCTCGTGACCGGCAAGGTCGAGCCGACGTCCGGCCGGGTCAAGCGCGGCAAGACGGTCAAGGTCGTCACCCTGACGCAGGAGCTCGACGAGCTCAAGGACGTCGGCGACGACCGCGTCAGCGACGTCGTCGGGCGGCAGCGCACGGCGTACGTCTCCGGCGGCAAGGAGATGACACCGTCGCAGCTGCTGGAGCGGCTCGGCTTCTCCAACGCCCAGATGCAGACGCCCGTGCGCGACCTGTCGGGTGGGCAGAAGCGTCGCCTGCAGCTGCTGCTGATCCTGCTCGACGAGCCCAACGTCCTGGTGCTCGACGAGCCGACCAACGACCTCGACACCGACATGCTCGCCGCGATGGAGGACCTCCTCGACTCGTGGCCCGGCACGCTGCTCGTCGTCTCGCACGACCGCTACCTGCTCGAGCGCATCACCGACCAGCAGTACGCGATCCTCGACGGACACTTCCGGCACCTGCCCGGCGGCGTCGACCAGTACCTGCGGCTGCGGGCGGAGCAGGACACCCCCTCGGCGACGAACCCGTCGACCGCGGGGCACGTCAAGGTCTCCAAGCTGTCGAGCGCGCAGGAGCGGACGACGCGCAAGGAGGTCGGCTCGATCGACCGCAAGATGGAGAAGCTCACGGCGCGCATCGACGCCCTGCACGTCGACCTGGCCTCGCACGACCCGTCCGACGTCCCCTCGCTGCTCGCGAAGTCCAACGAGGTCAAGGACCTCGAGGCCCAGGTCGCCGCCCACGAGGAACGCTGGCTCGAGCTGACCGAGCTCCTCGAGAGCTGACCCGTCGGGGACCGACGATGAGGGATTCGGGTAGTTGCTGCTACCGCAGACCCTCATCGTTCGTCCCTGTCCACAGTGCTGTGGTGGTGACGAGATGTGCACAGCCACCTCCGACGTACCTGGTCGCGTGAGTTCCCGAGGGCGAGCGTCGATGTATGAAGACCGTCTTCCGAACCTCCGAGCTTGTCGCGCTCCATGGTCGTGGCGCCGTCCGGCATGCCATCGCATCAAAACGATGGCAGTCTCCACACCGCGGAGTCGTGGTCACCCACTCCGGACCGTTGTCGTCTGCCGAGAAGGAGCTCGTTGCGTTGTGCATCTGCGCTCCGTCGTCTGCGCCGGCCGGTCTCAGCGCACTGCGGCACGACAAGCTCGACGGCTTCGCGCCCGAGACCATCTTCGTCGTCCTCCCGGAGGGTGCCGACCGTCCCGGCAGAGTGAACTTCTCGACTCATTGGAGCACCGACCTGGGCTCCGCGGACGTCCACCCGTTCAAGGAGCCGCGACGTACCCGTCCGGCGCGGAGTCTCATCGACGCGGCCAGCTGGTGCAGCAACGACCGATATGCACGGAGCATCGTCATCGCCGGCATGCAGCAGGGTCTGGTCAGCGCCCAGCACATGCACCAAGCGCTCGCCCGTCGCGGAACGTGCCACCGGCGCGGACTCATCCGCGAGTCGGTACTGGACGCCTCGGGCGGGATCCAGTCGCTCCCCGAGCGTGACTTCGACGAGATCCGAGCACGAGCGGGACTGCCCCGACCCACCCGGCAACGTCCCGTCAAGGGACCGGACGGTCGCTACTACCTGGACGTCGCGTGGGACGAGCTCGACCTGGCGGTCGAGGTGCACGGTGCCCCTACCCGAAACCCTCATCCTCGGTCCCCCCACGGGGTCAGGCGAGGCGGGCTCCGGGGACGGGGCCCCGCGACTGGACGACGTCGGCGCAGCCCGAGGCGCTGCTCAGGGCGAAGGCGATGTCGAGGCTGTGCTGCTCGTCGGTGGCCAGGAACATCGCCGTCGGCCCGGAGCCCGACAGGATCGCCCCGAGCGCTCCCGCCTCGATGCCGATGCTGAGCGTGTCCTCGAGCTCCGGCCGCAGCGACAGCGCCGCCTCGGTCAGGTCGTTGGAGAGGGCGTTGCCCAGCGCGAGCGGGTCACCCGCGCGCAGGGCCGCCAGCAGCGCGTCCGTAACCGTCGGATCGGCGACCGTGGAGCCGGCGTTGAGCCGGTCGAACTCCGCGAACACGGCCCGGGTCGACAGTCCCTCGTGGGCCATCGCGAAGACCCAGTGGTACGACCCGCGGGCCAGCACGGGGCTGACGGTCTCGCCGCGTCCGCCGCCGATCGCGTTGCCGCCGTGCAGCAGGAACGGCACGTCGCTGCCGAGCTGGGCGGCCAGCACCTCCAGCGCGGCCCGCGTCAGGCCCGTGCCCCAGGCCTCGTTGCAGGCGACGAGCGCCGCCGCCGCATCGGCCGATCCGCCCGCCATGCCGCCCGCGACAGGGATGACCTTGCGGATGGCGAGGTCGACCCCCGCCGTGACGCCGGTCCGGTCACGCAGCAGGCGTGCGGCCTTGACGGCGAGGTTGTCGTCGTTCTCCGGGACGATCGCGACCTCGGTGCGGGCGTCGAGATCGGAGTGCACCGTCACGGTGATCTCGTCGTCGTCGCGCGGCGTCGCCCGCACCTCGTCGTGCAGGTCGACGGCCTGGTAGACCGTCGCCAGGGGGTGGTAGCCGTCGTCGCGCACCGGTCCGACACCCAGGCACAGGTTGATCTTGGCGGGGACGCGGACGTTGGCGGGGGTCACCGTCTCAACCTAGTGGCAGCCCCACCATCTTCTGCAGCGGCGCTGCGAACTCGTTGCGGACGCTCGTCGCGAGGCCCAGCTCGACGATCGAGCGCGCCGTGACGACCGCCGCGGCGACGCCGTCGACGACCGGCACCCCGAGATCGTCCTGGAGTCGCGCACACAGATCGGCCATCCCCGCGCAGCCGAGCACGACGACGTCGGAGCCGTCGGCGTCGAGCGCCGCCCGCGACGCCCCCAGCACCGTGGCGTACGCCGCCGGGTCGGTCTCGAGCTCGACGACCGGGATTCCCGTCGCGTGCACCCCGAGGCAGTGCCGCTCGAGCCCGTAGGCCCGGGCGAGGTCCCACGTGTGACCCACCGTGCGCTCGAGCGTCGTGACGACGCTGAACCCCCGCCCCAGGTAGGCCGCCGTGCGCATCGCCGCCTCCGCGATCCCGACGACCGGGCCGGCAGCGACCTCGCGGGCCGCGAGCAGCCCCGGGTCGCCGAAGCACGCGATGACGTAGGCGTCGACGCCGTCCCGCTCCCCCGCCGCGACCTCGGCGAGGACTCCCGGGACGCTCATCGCGTCGTCGAAGTGGCTCTCGATCGAGACCGGGCCGGACGACGGGTTGACCGCCTCGACCGTGGCGCCCGGGCCGGCGACGGCCCGCGCGCACTCGCCGATCGTGGCGGTCATCGACGCCGTGGTGTTCGGGTTGATGACGAGGATGCGCACGGGGCTACTTCGCCTCTGCCTTGGCGGCGAGCGCATCGGCGGACCCGGCGACGTTCGCCCGGATCGCGAGGACGTAGTAGCTGGCGAAGCCGAGACCGCATCCGAGGAACCAGCTGTAGTCGGGCAGCCACGTCACGACGTCCGCGAGCTTGGGGATCACGACGCTGAGGATCGCGACGACCCCGGAGAAGACGACCGAGTAGACCGCCGGGAGGTTGTAGCCCTTCGTGTAGAAGTACTCGCCGTCCTCGTCGAGCGTGAACAGGTCGTCGACCACGACCTTCTGCTTGCGGATGACGTAGTAGTCGGCGATCAGGATGCCGAACAACGGGCCGATCAAGGCGCCGAGCAGGCCGAGCGTCCAGAAGATGGCGTCGGGGTCGTCGTACCAGTTCCACGGCGTCAGGAGGATCGAGCCGACGGCCGCGATCATGCCGCCCATCCGCCAGCTGATCTTCTGCGGTGCCACGTTCGAGAAGTCGAATGCCGGCGAGATGAAGTTGGCGACGATGTTGATGCCGACCGTCGCGATGACGAACGTCAGGCCGCCCAGGAGCACCGCGGTGTACGTGTCGATCGCCTCGACGGTGTGGACCGGGTCGGTGATCAGGCCGCCGAACACCGGCACCGTCGCGGACGCCGTCAGCACGACCAGCAGCGAGAACACCACGAAGTTGACCGGAAGGCCCCAGAAGTTGCCCTTCTTGACCGTCTCGAAGCTCTTGCCGTAGCGGGAGAAGTCGCCGAAGTTGAGCATCGGACCGGAGAAGTACGAGACGACGAGAGCGATCGCGCCGAGCATCGTGCTGATCGTCTGCCAGCCCGAGAGCTCGACGTCCGTCAGCGTCAGGCTGATGTCACCGTCGGCCTTGACCAGCATGTAGCCGCAAAGCGCGAACATCACGACGTAGACGGCCGGGCCGCAGAAGTCGATGAACCGGCGGATGGCCTCCATGCCGCGCCAGAACACCAGCGCCTGCACGACCCACAGCACCGCGAAGCTCAGGTACCCGAGCAGCGACAGACCCAGGAAGCCGTGGATGTCCTTGTCGGCCCATTCACCGAGGTCGGGCCAGATCTTGATGAACACGACGTTGAGCGACAGCGCGGCGAGGAACGTCTGGACGCCGTACCAGGCGACGGCGATCAGGCCGCGGATGATCGCGGGGATGTTGGCACCGAGGACGCCGAACGAGGCGCGGCTGATGACGGGGTACGGCACCGCGGCGGCCTGGCTGGGCTTGGCCACCATGTTGCAGAAGAACTGGACGATGCAGATGCCCACGATGAGGCTGACGAAGACCTGCCAGCTCGTCAGGCCGAGGGCGAACAGGCTGCCGGCGGTGATGTAGCCGCCGACGCTGTGCACGTCGGACATCCAGAACGCGAAGATGTTGTAGCTGCTCCAGCTCTGGTCCTCGAGCGGAGCGAGGTCCTCGTTGGCCAGGCGGGGGTCGTAGCCCTTCTCGGCCCAGCCCTGGCCCGGAGGGCGGTTCTGGATGTCGGTCATGGTTGCTCCTGAGGTCGTGGGTCGCAGTGGTGATGCCGAACCTAGGAGCGGGATGTTTCGCCTGAGCCCGTTCGGGCATCAAGCGAGGGTTACGGGAGAGATATAGGAAACGCCGGTCAGGTCAGGAACAGCTCGGGGTCGTCGGCGAACAGCGCGATCGCCTCCCGCAGGTGTTCGTAGTGGTGCGTCGACTCCGCGATCAGCCGGTCGGCGTCACGGGCGACGAAGCCCTCGATCATGCGGTCGTGGTCGGCGTGGAGCCGGGAGCGTCCGACCTCGGAGACCCGCGCCATGGGCCGCGCCGGCTCCGTGATGTTCCACGCCGACTCGTACATCCGCAGCAGCCGTTGCATGCCCGACGGCGCGATCAGCGCCATGTGGAACCGGCGCGACTGCGCGTGGTACCCCTTCTCGTCGCCGCGGCGCGTGGCGTCGGCCAGCGCCTCGTGGATCGAGCCGACGAGCCGGTCGTCGTCCGGCGTCGCGAGCTGGACGGACGCCCGCAGGGCCGACGTCTCCAGCGCCTGGCGGACGTCGTACAGCTCGCGGAACTCCTCGAAGGACAGCTTCGCGACCCTGTACCCGATGTGCGGCCGGTGCTCGACGAGCCCCTCCCCCGTCAGGATCTTGAGCGACTCCCGCACGGGGATCTGGCTGACCCCGAAGACCGTCGCGACCGCGTCGATCGGGATGACCGTCCCGGGCGGCTCGTCGCCGTCCAGGATCGCCCGTCGCAGGTCGTCGAGCACCCGTGGCTGCTCGCCCTCCGGCGCCGTGTTGACCAGGCGCGAGGCGAAGATCGAGCGGCGACGGGGGGACGTGCTCATGTCAGCCCCGGGGCGTCTTCTGCCCGTACCGGGTCAGCACCATCGACTCCGCGAGCTGCGCCAGCATGTAGCCCAGCACGGAGACCAGCGTGACGACGATGATCAGCGACCAGAGCTTGTCGTACTGGTACAGCGCCAGCGCCTGGTTGACGGCCTTGCCGACGCTGTCGGTCGTGGTGAAGTACTCCGCGATCAGCGCGCCCGTGATGGCACCGGGCACCGAGATGCGGATCGCGGCGAAGATCGACGGCAGCGCGGACGGGTACGCGACCCGGCGCAGGACGTCCCACGACGTGCCGCCGTAGACCGTCACGACGTCGCGCATCTGCGGCGTCACCGACCGCAGGCCGAAGGCGATGTTGACGAGCGCCGGGAAGAGCACGACGATCCCGCTCATGACGGCGACGCACCAGAAGCCGTTGCCGAACAGCAGCGTGATGACGGGGGCGAGCGCGACCAGCGGGACCGTGCGCACGACCATGACGAGCGGCATGGTCGCGGCCTCGACACCGCTGAACAGCACCATCGCGGTCGCCAGCAGCGTCGCCGCGGTGAGGCCGGCGATGAAGCCGATGCCGGCGTCGAGAAGCGTCTGCAGGAGCGGTCCGTAGACGTCCGAGCGGTTCTGCCCGGCGTCCTCGTCGGTGAACAGGTGGTGGAAGACGTCCTGCGGCAGGCGGGTCGTGAGCTCGCTGACGCCCGTGAACGACACGAGCGCGTACCAGGCGAAGATCGACGCCGCGATCACGAACACGAAGTTGAGCAGCGGACGCCCGTACAGCGTCAGCGTCTTCATGATGCGACCCCCTTGGACCAGGGGGCGACGGCTCGGCCGATCAGCCCGAGCACGAGGTACGCGAAGCCGGAGACGATCGCGCAGCCGATGCCGAGCGACCACGCCAGCGCAGTCTCGCGGTTGTTCTGGCTCAGGATCAGCGAGGGTCCGACGCCGATCTCGAGGTGCCGGTCGAAGTACTCGCCCAGCAGCGCGCCGAGGAAGGCAGCCGGGGCGGCGATCTGCAACGTGCTGAACAGCGCCGGCAGGGCCGAGACCAGCCGGACGCGGCGGAACTGCTGGAACCGGCTGCCGCCGTAGACCGAGACGACGTCGAGCGTCGACAGGTCGGCCGCCCGGAACCCCAGGACGGCCCCGACGACCGTCGTGAAGAACACCGAGACGGCTGCCAGGTCGACCGCCGTCTTGGACAGTCCGCCCACGTCCGGGATCTCGTGCACCGTGATGAGGATCGGCGCCAGCACGACGATCGGCAGGCAGTACGTGATGACGGCGAACTGCATCACGATCGGCTCGATGATCGGCACCAGCAGGACGATCATGGCCGTCGCCAGGGCGAGGACCACACCGACGACGTAGCCCTGCGCCGACTCCTTCAGCGTGATCGAGAAGACCCGCTGGTAGTAGTCGAAGCCACGCGCGCGGAAGACGTCGACGACCTCGGGCGGCGTCGGGATCTGGAACGCCGAGAGCACGGTCGCCGCGGCGATCCACCACACCGCGATCGTCACGACGACACCGATCGCGCCGATCGTGATCGTCCGGAGCCGGTCCGCGCTCAGGGTGGGCATCGGGGCCATCAGTCGACCGCGGCGCCGCCGGAGCCGAAGAGCAGCTCGGAGGCGTGGTCGTGGAGCGCGTGGAACTCCGGCGTGCGCATCATCTCGGGCAACCGCGGCCGCGGCAGGTCGATGTCGATGACCTCCTTGATGCGGCCCGGTCGCGGGCTCATGACGGCGACCTTGTCGGACAGGAAGATCGCCTCGGAGATGCCGTGGGTGACCATCAGCGTCGTGGCGGGCTTCTCGGTCCAGATGCGCAGCAGCTCGAGGTTGAGCCGCTGACGGGTCATGTCGTCGAGGGCGCCGAAGGGCTCGTCGAGCAGCAGCACCGACGGCTTGACGACGAGCGACCGGGCGATCGACACGCGCTGGCGCATGCCGCCGGACAGCTGCGCCGGCTTGGCCTTCTCGAAGCCCTCGAGGCCCACCAGCGAGATGAGCTCCTTGACGAGGGCGTCGTCCGGCTTCTCACCCGAGACCTGGAACGGCAGGCGGATGTTGGACTCCACCGACCGCCACGGCAGCAGGGCGGCGTCCTGGAACGCGATGCCGAGCTCGTGCGCCTTGCGCAGCTCCGCCGGCGACTTGCCGTCGACGACCGCGCGCCCGCTCGTGGCGGACTCGAGACCCGCCAGGATGCGCAGGATCGTCGACTTGCCGCAGCCCGAGGGCCCGAGCAGCGACAGGAAGCTGCCCTTGTCGGTGTGCAGCGTCGCCCCCTCGAGGGCGACGACCTCCTTGCGTCCGACCGAGAAGGTCTTCGACAGGTCCTGGATGTGCAGGCCGGTGCCGGCGGAGGCACCCGTGGGGGTGCCTCCACCGGTCGGCGTCGTGTCGATCGTCACTGTGTCACGCTTTTCGATGGTCGAGTCTTCGGTGGTCGAGTGGCCCCTACTCCTTGAGCTCGGGCTTCTCCTGCAGGAGCTCGGTGAGGGGACCCATGTCGAACAGGTCGTCGGCGGAGATGTCGATGCCGGCGGTCTTGAGCGACGCGATGTTGGCCGCGATGGCGTCGTCGCTGATCGTGAACAGGCCGTTGGCGGCGGTCTCGTCGCTGACGACGAGGTCCTCGCACTGCGCCTTGGCCTGCGCGGTCTCCTTCTCGAGCTCGAGCGGCGGGTCGATGTCCTTGCCGTACGTGTCGACGGCCAGCTTGGCGCCGCCCTCGAGGTCGGAGCAGGCGTCCTTCCAGCCCTTGATCTCGGCCTCGAGGAACGCCTTGACCTTGTCGGGCTCGTTCTTGATGATGTCGTCGGTCGTCATGACGCTCTCGGCGACGAACGGCAGGCCGTTGTCGGCGAAGGGCAGGTCGACGGTGTCGAAGCCGTGACCGGCGACGAGCAGCGACTCGTTCGTGACGTACGCGACGAGTCCGTCGATCTGGCCGTCCTCGAGCGGGGCGACGTCGAAGCCGTTCGGGACGATCTCGACCTGGTCCTCGTCGATGTCGTTCGCGGCGAGCAGCGCCTTGAACAGGCTGAGGTTCGGGTCCTGGACACCGATCTTCTTGCCGATCAGGTCCTGCGGCGTCGCGATGTTGCCCTTGTCGGACAACGACAGGATCGAGAAGGGGTTCTTCTGGTACGTCGTGCCGACGATCTTGAGCGGGAAGTCGGAGTTGGCGATCGCGGCGGCGGTCGAGACGGCGTTGCTGAGGCCGAAGTCGGCCTTGCCGGTGGCGACGATCTCCTCCTGAGCGACCGGACCGGTCAGCAGGTTGACCGAGCTGAAGCCCGCGTCCTTGTAGTAGCCCTTGGAGTCGGCGAAGAACTCACCGGCGAACTCGGCGTTCTTGATCCACGAGAGCTGGACGGTCAGCTCGCCGAAGCCGCTGGCGTCGTCGGACGACCCGCCTCCGTCACTGCCACCCTCTGAGTCGGAGGAACCGCCACAGGCGGCCAGCACGAGCGCGGCTGCGGCAGCGACGGCCGCGACACGGACACCCTTGCCCTTGGAGACTCTTCCCGAAGGAAAAAGCTTGATCATGTGTGCTCCAGTTCTTGATCTGTGCGCACCGGCCGGACCGACCGCGCGTGAGACGAAACCCCCGTTACGTGACGCTCACGCTAAGAGCCCCGGATTTCACGGTTCGCCTCTGCTGATTACGCGGGCGTTAAAGATCGCTGAGAACGTCGGACCTTCGTCCCTGCGTCAGTAATCGGTTCGAGCCACGTCGGCGAGCCACGCGTCGAACGGGGCACTGGCGTCGGCGGGCCGCGACTCCTCGATCCGGGTCGGCCAGGTGGCGCGATCGCGCGCGAACAGCTCGTAGAACTCGCGGTCGTCGAAGCCACCGCGGGCGGCGTCCTCGCGGTCAGCGGCGTAGACGACCCGGTCGAGGCGGGCCCACAGCGACGCCGAGACGCACAGCGGGCACGGCTCGCACGACGTGTACAACGTCATCCCCGCGAGCGAGAAGTCACCGACCTTGGTGCAGGCGGCGCGGATGGCCTCGACCTCCGCATGGGCGGTCGGGTCGAGGTCGCGGGTCACCCGGTTCTGCCCCGTCGACACGAGGATCTCGTCGCGGACGATCACGGCGCCGAAGGGGCCGCCGCCCGCGGCGACGTTCGAGGTGGCCAGGTCGATCGCCTGGCTCAGCCAGGCCGCGTCGGTCGCAGACGTCATGGGTCGATCCTTCCGGGTCGTTGTTTCGCGGGTGTGTCAGCCACGCAGCATCCGCCAGATGCGGTCACGGCTCATGGGCAGCTCGTACGGGCGGACGCCCACGGCGTCGCGGATCGCATTGGCGAGCGCCGGGGCGACGGGGTTGTACGGCGCCTCGCTCATGGACTTGGCGCCCCGCGGACCGAGGCCGTCGACCGTGTCGGCGAACAGCACCTCGGTCGGCGGGACGTCGGCCATCTGGGGCACGCGGTAGCTGCGGAACGTGCGGGTCAGCACCTCGCCGTCACGCAGCATCATCTCCTCGTACAACGCGGAGCCGATGCCCTGGGCGGTGCCGCCCTCGACCTGCCCGCGCAGCTGCTCGGGGTTGATGACGACACCGGCGTCGACGGCCTGCACCGACTGCAGGATGCGCACCTCGCCGGTCGAGGGATCCACCGCGACCCGGAAGCCGTGCACGTTGAAGGCGATCGACCGGGGCGTGCCGTCGTGCGACCCGTCGGCCGACAGCGAGTCCACGACGAGCTCGTCGAAGGCCAGGGACGACGCCGGGCCTGTGATCCCGTCCGGGCCGAGGACGCACGACCCGGTGGCCACGCCGAGCCTGCGCGCCGCCATCGTGAGCAGCTCGGCGCGCAGCCGTTCGGCGGCGACCTGGACGGCCTTGCCCGCGACGACCGAGCCGGTCGACCCGTACGCGCCGGTGTCGTAGCCGGCCGTGCCGGTGTCGGACTGGCGCACCACGACACGGTCGGGGGTCGTGCCGAGCTCCTGCGCGACGAGCTGCACGTGCACCGTCGTCGTCCCGTTGCCGAACTCGGCCGTGCCGACGTCGACCGTGTAGGTGCCCGTGGGGTCGACCGAGACCCGCACGGTGGAGTGGTGGCCGCGCGGCGGGATCGTCGCGATCATCGCGAGCGCCGACCCCGTGCCGACCGGCCACCCGTCCGGCGCCTGCTCGCCCCGGCCGGAGGTGAGAGCGTTCTCGACCAGGTCGAGGCACTGGTCGAGGCCGTACGAGCCGTACGTCAGGTCGGTCTCCTCGACCGCCGCGACGATCATGGGGTCGCCCGGCACGATGACGTTGCGCCGCCGCAGCTCGATCGGGTCGATGCGCAGCTCGCGGGCGAGATCGTCCATCGCCGACTCGATCGCGAAGATGACCTGCCCGAGGCCGTAGCCGCGGAAGGCGCCGGACGGCAGGTTGTGCGTGTAGACCGCCTCGGCGTCGACCCGCTTGTTGGCGCAGCGGTACACCGCGACCGACTCGTGGCAGCCGTGGAACATGACGCCCGGCGCGTGGTTGCCGTACGCGCCGGTGTCGGTCAGCACGTCGACCTTCATCGCGGTCAACGTGCCGTCCTCGGCACCGCCGAGCGTGACCGAGACGGTCATGGGGTGGCGGCACGGCACGATCGTGAACTGGTCCTCGCGGGTCAGCTCGTACTGCACGGGACGCCCGGTGCGCAGCGCCGCCAGCGCGACGAGGTCCTCGACGATGAGCTCCTGCTTGCCGCCGAAGCCCCCGCCGACCCGGCCGACCACGACACGGACCTGCTCGACCGGGAGGTCGAGGATGCGGGCCAGCTCGGTGCGGACGAGGAACGGCACCTGCGAGCTCGTGCGCACGACCAGCGAGCCGTCGTCGGCCAGCCAGGCCCGCGCACCGTGGGTCTCCAGGGCGGTGTGCGAGACCCGTGCGGTCTGCCACGTGCCGGACACCGTCGCGTGCGCCGCGGCCAGCCCGGCCTCGACGTCGCCGTACTCGTCGTGCAGCTGCGCGACGACGTTGCGTCCGGGCTCGCTGATCCGGGACGTCAGCGGGTCCTTCTCGCCGTGCACGAGCGGGGCGCCCTCCCGTCTGGCCTCGTGGGGGTCGTGCACCGCCGGCAGGACGTCGTACGTGACGTCGACGAGCTCGCGGGCGCGCTCGGCGACGGCGACCGAGTCGGCGACGACGACCGCGACCCGCTGGCCCCTGAACCGCAGGACCGGGTCGAGGATGCGGGTGTCGTCGGGGTCGTCGAGGCGGTTCTCGTGCCGCCCGGTCGAGAACAGGATGTCGGGGACGTCCTCGTGCGTCAGGACGAGGTGCACGCCGTCGAGCGCGAGTGCCCGCGTGACGTCGATCGCCGTGATGCGGGCGTGCGGGTGGGGGCTGCCCAGCACGGCGAGGTGCAGCAGGTCGGTGGCCGGCTCGTCCAGCGTGTAGCGCTCGGTGCCCGTCACGACGCGGACGCCGGCGGGTGCCGCGACCGAGGCGCCGTACGCCTCGCCGGCGGCGGGACGCTCGGTGTTGACCGTCCCGGCGATGGCGTCGCGGATCGACCGGTAGCCCGTGCACCGGCAGAGATTGCCCTTCATGACCCGGGGCAGCTCCTCGGCGGGGACACCCTCGAGCGTCGACGCCGTGACGATCATCCCCGCGGTGCAGAAGCCGCACTGGAAGCCGGCCGCGTCGAGGAACCGCTGCTGCACCGGGTGCAGGTGCTCCGGCGTGCCGAGACCGGCGACCGTCGTCACCTCCCGGCCCTGCGCGCGCACGGCCGGATAGACGCAGGAGTGGGTCGGCGTGCCGTCGACGAGCACCGAGCAGGCGCCACAGTCGCCGGCGTCGCAGCCCTTCTTGACCTCGACGCCGCCCTGCTCGCGCAGGTAGGTGCGCAGGCACTGACCCGGGCGTGGCTCGACCTCGTGCGCCCGCCCGTTCACCTGGATGGTCATACGCGCAGCTCCTCGCACACGGCGTACGCCAGCTCGAGACTGATCGCGGCGCGCCAGTCGGCCGCGCCGTGCGGGTCGTCGTACCACCCGTGGACGGAGGCGAAGAGGCTCTGCAGCTCGTCGTCGGTGGGCGGGTTGCCGAAACGGAAGACGTACGGCCGCGGCGTGGCGGCCGTGACCGTGAGGGTCAGCCGGTCGTCGTCGTCCCGGCGACCGATCACGATCGCCGACGAACGTCCCATCGGCGTGAGCGCGACCTTGCGGAACGACGTCCGCGACCGCAGCGTGCTCTCGGGGAACTCGATCGACCGGATCACCTCGCCGGGCTGCAGCGTCGTCGTCCGGACGCCGAGCACCACCTCGGTGACGAGCTGGCGACGCTCGGTGCCGTCGGGCCGCCAGATCACGACCACCGCGTCGAGCGCCGACGCCAGCGAGATCATCGCCCCCGCGGGGAGGGCGAGGGCGATGTTGCCGCCGACGGTCGCGGTGTTCCAGATCTTGAACGACATCAAGAAGGCCTCGGCGCACTGCACGAACAGCGGTGAGGCGGTCCAGCGCGCGGGGACCTGCACGAGCTCGGCGATCGTGCACGTCGCCGAGACGACGAGGCCACCGTCGTGGACCGTCCACGGCTCCCAGCCCATCGTGGTCAGGTCGACCAGGCCGGACGTGCCGGCCTGCGGCTCCGAGAACAGCCACGACCCGCCGCCGAGGATCGACTCCCCCGGCTCCAGGCGCAGGTCGTCGCGCGAGCGCGCGGCCCGCAGCGAGGTGACGCCGTTGAGATCCATGGTCCTACGCGTTCTCGATCTCGCGCAGGGCGCGGTAGGACGCGTCGATGGCGGTGACGCGGTCCTCGCCGCTGCGGCCGACGCGGTCGAGCACCCGGTCGGCCAGCACCGCGACGACGCTCATCGCGGCGGCGTAGCTGTCGAAGGCCGACGCCGTCGTGAGCGGGCACTCGAGCCAGACCGTCGCGCGCGCCGCGAGTGCCCGTGCGGTGGGATCGGCGAGCAGCACGATCGGCGTGCCGGCGTCCTCCACGAGCCCGAGCAGGTCGTCGAGGTTGTCGGGCCGACGGCGGAAGCCCACGACGACGACCGCGTCGCCGGGCTCGAGGCCGAGCAGCTCCTCGGAGATGGACTGCCCGGGCTGCGGGGCCAGTGTCACCCCGGGGCGGGCCTGGCTCAGCTGCTGGCGCAGGTGCAGCGCCACGGGGTAGCTGTTGCGCAGCCCCAGCACCACGACGCGTCCCGCATCGGCGACGAGGTGCGCGGCGGTGTCGAGCCGGGCCTCGTCGAGCCGCGCCATGGCCGACTGCAGGTTGGCGATCTCGTGCTCGAGGTGGGCGACCAGGCTCGGCGCACCCTCGATCGTGACCGGGACGCCCTGGCTCCGCATGCCCCGCAGGTGCTCGCGCACCTCGCCGAAGTCGTCGAAGCCGAGGTGCCGGAACAGCCTGCTCATCGTCGCCTTCGAGACCCCGGCGAGGTCGGCCAGCTCCGCGGCGCGGTAGATCGCGAGGTCGTCGAGGTGCGCCAGCAGGACGTCGGCGGCGCGCCGCTCCTGGGGCGACAGGTCGGCGTACCGCTCGGCGATGCGCTCGTCGATCCGCAGCTCGGCGCCGTCGGTGGTCACGGCCTCGTCCGTCATGACGCCTCCGCCTGCCACGAGTCGGCCAGGGCCAGGACGGCGTGCTCGAAGGCGTCGAGGCCCGCGGCCACGTCCACCTCTCGCACGCCCTCGTCCGGGTGGTGGCTGATGCCGTCGAAGCAGCGCACGAACAGCATCCCGATGTCGGTGACGGCGCCGATCGCCATGCCGTCGTGGCCGGCTCGGCTCCACAGGCCGATCGGGTCGGCGTCGCCGGTCGAGCGGATGCCGCCGATGACCGCGTCGGTCAGCCACGGCGCGCACGGCATCGACGGCGCGCGGTGCGTCTCGACGACGCGCAGCTCGAGGTTGCGCAGCTCGCACAGCATCTCGATGTCGGCGCACATCGTCGCCCACATGGCATCGCGTGCCTGGTCGGTCTCGGCGCGCAGGTCGAGGCTGAAGTCGGCCCGCCCGGGGATGACGTTGACCGCGCCCGGCATGACCTCGATGCGGCCGACCGTTGCGATGCAGTCGGACGCCTTCGCGAGCCGCTCGATCGTCGTGATCGCCTCGGCCGCGCCGACGAGGGCGTCGCGGCGGCGTGGGTACGGCGTGCCACCCGCATGGCGGGCCTCGCCGACGACGCTGAGCTTGAACCGCCGGGCACCCGCGATCGTCGTGACGTAGCCGAGCGACGCACCGGCCGCCTCGAGGTACGGCCCCTGCTCGATGTGCGTCTCGAGGTAGCCGACCAGCTCCTCCGGACGGCGCGCGGCGTCGCCGACCCGGCGGGGGTCGAGGCCGAACTCGCGGAACGCCGAGTGCAGCGTGATGCCGTTCTTGTCGCGCAGCTCCCACCAGTCCTCGTCCCACGTGCCGCCGGCGGCGCAGCTGCCCAGCAGGGCCTTGCCGAAGCGGGTCCCCTCCTCGTCGCTGAAGCCGACGACCTCGACCGCGAACGGGAAGTCGTCGATGCGGTCGCCGAGACGCTCCACGACCGCGATCGCCATGACGACGCCGAGCATGCCGTCGTAGGAGCCGGCATCCGGGACGGTGTCGAGGTGCGAGCCGAGCAGCAGCGCCGGGAGGCCCGGCTCGCGACCCTCGCGACGTCCGAGCTGGTTGCCGGCCGCGTCCTGCCACGTGCGCATGCCGGCCTTGGTCATCCAGTCGGCCGCCGCGGCGTTCGCGGCGGCGTGCTGCGGGGAGAGATAGACGCGCTCGAGGTACGACCTGTGGGCCGAGTAGCGGTCGAGCTCGGCGCAGCGCGCCAGGATCTCGGCGGCGCTGCTCATGAGGCGTACACCTCCCGCGCGGCGCCGACGCCGCCACCTGGCGTCACGGACGCACCGCCGGCACGCAGCACCTGCTCCAGCGCGGCGAGCGTGAGCAGCACGGCGTCCTTGCGGGCGTTGTAGCCCATCGTGCCGATGCGCCAGACCTTGCCGTGCAACGGTCCGAACGACGTCCCGATCTCGATGCCGAAGTCGTCGAGCATCGCGCCGCGGGCGCCGTCGCCGTCGATGCCGTCGGGGATGACGACCGCCACGACGTTGTTCATCTTGTGCGACACGTCGCCGAAGACCCGCATGCCCAGGCCCTGGACGCCGGCGAGCATCGCCGCACCGTGCAGCGCGTGTCGCTCGACCGCGACGTCGATGCCCTCCTCGACGAGGAGCCGCGCGCACTCCCGCGCGCCGTAGAGCATCGACGTGGCCTCGGTGTGGTGGTTGAGCCGCTTGGCCCCCCAGTAGTCCATGATCATCGCGAGGTCGAAGTAGTTCGAGCCGATGCGGACCCCGACCGCGACGTCCTCCTCGGTGCCCATCTCCGGTGTGACGAGCCCGGCCTCGACATGCTTGCGCCCGTCGATGACCTCGACCGCCCGCGGCGAGATGCTGATCGGGGCACTGCCCGACGGCCCACCGAGGCACTTCTGCAGCCCCGCCGTCACGACGTCCAGCCCCCAGCCGTCGAGGTCGAACTCGTTGCCGCCGAGCGAGGCCGTGGCGTCGCAGTAGAACAGGACGTCGTGGCGCCGGCAGATCTCACCGAGATCGGCGAGCGGCTGGCACATCGTCGTGGCGGTGTCGCCCTGGACGATCGCGAGCACCTTGGGCCGGACCTCGACGACGGCCGCCTCGATCTGCTCCGGCGCGAAGACCTGGCCCCACTCGACCTCGATCGTGTGCACGTCGGCGCCGCAGCGCTCGGAGATCTCGGCGAGCAGGTGACCGAACCGTCCGAACACCGGCACGAGCACCCGGTCGCCGGGCTCGATGAGGCTGACCAGCGCGGCCTCGATGCCCGCCCGCGACGTGCCGTCGACCAGGAAGGTCTGCTCGTTCTCCGTGCGGAACACCTGGCGGTAGAGCGCCATCGTCTCGGTCATGTACGCCGTCATGGCGGGGTCGTACTGGCCGATCAGCGGCGCCGACATCGCCCGGAGCACCCGGGGGTCGGCGTTGATCGGTCCGGGTCCCATCAACAGGCGCTGGGGCGGGTTGATCTGGGCGGGGCCGTTGGACGGTGGCGTCATGGGCGGACCAGCTGCTTCCCGAACGTGTGGTCGACGCGTTCGACGTCGATCGCATTGCCCCGCACGACCGAGCGGGTGACCCGTCCGCCGTACCGGATGCCGTCGTAGGCCGAGATCGGGTTGCGGTGGGCCAGCCGCGTGGCCTCGATGCGGAACTCGGCGTTGGTGTCGTACACCGCGAAGTCGGCGTCGGCCCCGACCGCGATGCGGCCCTTCTGCGCCAGCCCGGCGAGATCGGCGGTGTTGCGCGACATCCAGCGGCTCAGGTCGGCCAGCGGGACGGCCCGGCGGCGGGCCTCCTGCGCGAGGACGCTGAACCCCACCTGCAGGCCCGAGACCCCGCCCCACGCCTGCTGGAGGTCGCCGCCCCCGCGGTTCTTCTCCTCCGCGGTCGCGGGCGAGTGGTCGCTGACGATGCAGTCGATGATGCCCTCGCGGAGTGCCTGCCACAGCGCCTCACGGTTGCCGCCGTCGCGGATCGGCGGGCAGCACTTGAACTGGGGAGCGGCGTCGGGAATCGTCTCGGCGCTGAAGCTCAGGTAGTGCGGGCACGTCTCGACCGTCACGGGCAGCCCCTCGGCCTTCGCCGCGGCGATGCGGTCGAGGGCCCTCGCGCTCGACAGGTGCAGGATGTGGACGCGGGCGCCGGTCTCGCGCGCGCCGTCGAGCACCTGCTGGATCGCCGCCGTCTCCGCCTCGTCGGGGCGCGACAGCACGAACTCGCGGTACGAGCGGGTGGACGGCGACGGGGAGTCCGCCAGCACCCGGGCGTCCTCGGCGTGGACGATCATCAGCCCTCCGAAGCGGGCGATCTCGGTCAGCGCCTCCGTGAACTGCGCGGGGTCGAGCGGCGGGAACTCGTCCACACCGGAGTCGGCCAGGAAGCACTTGAACCCGAACACGCCGGCGTCCCACAGCGGCTCGAGGTCGGCGACGTTGCCGGGGATCGCACCGCCCCAGAAGCCCGTGTCGACCATGAGCTGGTCGGTCGACGCCTGACGCTTGAGGTCGAGGTGCGCCGTCGTCGTGGTCGGCGGGATGCTGTTGAGCGGCATGTCGATCAGGGTCGTCGCGCCACCGAGGGCGGCCGCCTCGGTCGCGGAGAAGAAGCCCTCCCAGGTCGTGCGGCCCGGTTCGTTGATGTGCACGTGCGTGTCGACGATGCCCGGGACGACGTACGCCGAGTCGGCCGGCCGCAGGATCATGCCCTCCGGCGCCTCGTCGTACGCGCCGATCGCGGTGATGACGCCGTGCTCGACCGTCACGGTCGCCGGCACGAACTCGCCGTCCACCAGCACGCGCCTGGCCTGGATCGCGTCGATCTGCATCAGCAGAAGCCCGGGATCGTCGCCCACGCGGCCGGCGCCGGCTCGGCTCCCTCGCGCAGGACGGTGGCCTGGATCAGTCCGTACGGACGGTCGGCGGCGAAGAACACCTCGTTGGGGTTGTCGAGGCCGAACGGCGCCAGATCGACCAGGAAGTGGTGCTTGTTGGGCATCGAGAACTTGATCTCCGCGACCTCCGGGTGCGCCTCGAGCACGGCCTTGCCCATCGCGAACAGCGTCTGCTGCAGGGCGAGGGAGTGGAACGACGCGAACGTCGAGAGCATCAGGTCGCGGACGGCCGCGTACGTGCCGTCGAAGTCGAACGCCGTGACGTCCGCCGGCAGCTCCCCGTACCGCCACCAGGCCGTCACCGACGTCGCGAGGATGCGGTCGTCGGTCTCCTGCAGGGTCGTGTACCGGTCGCGCGGGAAGCCGTGGAACTCCGAGCCGGTCGACTTGAGCACCGTGCAGTCGGTCAGGCCCGACACGACATGTGTCTCGTCACCGACGATCTGCACCACGGTCGTCCGCGTCTCCTGGCCCGTGCGGACGAACGAGTGGTCGTGCGGCTTCCCGTCCACCAAGATGCGCTGCCACGTGTACTGCTCGGCCTCCCAGCGTCCGCCGGTGACCCACTCGTGGTCGTCGACGAAGTGGCGTCCGAGCCGGACCAGGAACTCCTCGGGCGTCCCGACGCCGTGCTCCTTGGCATAGGCGTAGACCGTGTTCTTCTGCGTGTCGGTCGCGACGACCTGGGAGTTGTCACCCTCGGTGTGGCAGGCCTCGAAGTCGCCGCGCAGCTGCGAGGTCACGTTCAGGTCC
>Ga0247730_1000341_pt1 | contig 37966 bp, 35 predicted proteins | sample UWRJL073202C2_FD_180959 | JGI IMG/M metagenome (GOLD analysis project Ga0247730, IMG submission 180959) | Plant litter microbial communities from Arlington Agricultural Research Station in Wisconsin, United States - UWRJ-L073-202C-2 | ecosystem: Environmental > Terrestrial > Plant litter >... | reverse complement strand
CCCGACTACCCGGACGATCCGCAGTCCGACGAGGACAAGCAGGTCCGCGCCCGGTACGACAAGGTCAAGGGCAGTGCCGTCAACCCGGTCCTGCGTGAGGGCAACTCCGACCGTCGCGCGCCCGCGTCGGTCAAGAGCTACGCCCGCAAGCACCCGCACTCGATGGGCGCCTGGAGCCCCGACTCGAAGACGAACGTCGCCACGATGGGCGAGGACGACTTCCGCTCCAACGAGAAGTCGGTCGTCATCGACGCCGACACCACGATCACGATCCAGCACGTCGACGCCGACGGCGCCACCACGACGCTCAAGCCCGCGTTCCCGGTGCTCGCCGGCGAGATCGTCGACGGCACGGTGCTGCGCGCCGCGGCCCTCGACGAGTTCCTGACGGCGCAGGTCGCCCGCGCCAAGGCAGAGGGCGTCCTGTTCTCCGTGCACCTCAAGGCGACCATGATGAAGGTGTCGGACCCCATCATCTTCGGCCACGTCGTGAAGGCGTTCTTCCCGGCGGTGTTCGAGCAGTACGGCGCCGACCTGGACGCCGCCGGCCTCAGCGCCAGCAACGGGCTCGGCGGCATCCTCGCCGGACTCGACCAGCTCCCCAACGGGGCCGAGATCAAGGCCGCCTTCGACCAGGGCCTGGCCGACGGCCCGGCCCTGGCCATGGTCGACTCCGACAAGGGCATCACCAACCTGCACGTGCCCAGCGACGTCATCGTCGACGCCTCGATGCCGGCCATGATCCGCACGTCGGGCCACATGTGGGGCCCCGACGGCGCCGAGGCCGACACGCTGGCCGTCATCCCCGACAGCTCGTACGCCGGCGTCTACCAGACCGTCATCGACGACTGCCGCGCCAACGGCGCCTACGACCCGACCACGATGGGCTCGGTCCCGAACGTCGGCCTCATGGCGCAGGCGGCCGAGGAGTACGGCAGCCACGACAAGACCTTCGAGATCGCGGCCACCGGCACGGTCCAGGTCGTCAACGCCTCCGGCACCGTCCTGATCGAGCACGCCGTCGAGCCGGGCGACGTCTGGCGCGCCTGCCAGACCAAGGACGTCCCGATCCGCGACTGGGTCAAGCTGGCCGTGACCCGCGCCCGAGCGTCCGACACGCCGGCGATCTTCTGGCTCGACCCGTCGCGCGCCCACGACGCCAACCTGATCACGAAGGTCGAGGCGTACCTGCCCGATCACGACACGAGCGGTCTGACGATCGAGATCATGTCGCCCGCCGAGGCGACGCAGTACTCGATCGACCGCATCCGCAAGGGCGAGGACACGATCTCGGTCACCGGCAACGTGCTGCGCGACTACAACACGGACCTGTTCCCGATCCTGGAGCTCGGCACCAGCGCCAAGATGCTGTCGATCGTCCCGCTGATCAACGGCGGCGGGCTGTTCGAGACCGGGGCCGGCGGATCGGCCCCCAAGCACGTGCAGCAGCTCGTCAAGGAGGACTACCTCCGCTGGGACAGCCTGGGTGAGTTCCTGGCGCTGGCCTCGAGCTTCGAGCACATGGCGACCACGACCGGCAACGCCCGCGCGCAGATCCTCGCCGACACCCTCGACCGGGCCACCGGCACGTTCCTGGACGAGAACAAGTCCCCGGGCCGCAAGCTCGGCACGATCGACAACCGTGGCAGCCACTTCTACCTGTCGCTGTACTGGGCGAAGGAGCTCGCGCAGCAGACCGAGGACGCCGATCTCGCCGCGGCCTTCAAGGCCGTCGCCAGCGAGCTGGCGGGCAACGAGCAGACGATCGTCGACGAGCTGCTGGCCGTGCAGGGCAGCCCGGCCGACATCGGTGGCTACTTCCACCCCGACAGCGACAAGGTCAACGCCGTCATGCGCCCGTCGGGCACGTTCACGAAGGTGCTCGCCGACCTGCAGTCGCGGGTCGTCTGACACCTCCCGCCCCGGGACGCGAGCGCCGGGGCGGGAAAGTTCAGGAAGAAGGCAGGACACCGCGTCATGGATGCCGCGCGGATGTCTCTCAGGTAGTGCGGGCGGTTCTCTGGCGGGGCCGCCCGCACCCTGACCACTCCCGATGAAGGTGTCCTCGTGAAGAAGCTCGTTGCTGCGCTCGGCGCCGTGTTCGTCCCCCTCGCCCTGCTCGTCGGCCCGGCCGGCGGCGCCGACGTACCGACGGCCACCTCGGGTGTCGCGCTCGAGGGCGACCCGGCGGTGGGCACGACGTTGCAGGTCGTCCCGGCCGAGTGGGCATCCACCCCCGATCGACGGACGTACGAGTGGCTGCGCGACGGCGAGGGCGACGTCCTGAGCCGCGAGACGACCTACACGCCGTCGGACGCCGATCTGGGTCACACCCTCGTCGTCGTCGAGCGGGTGTGGTTCGGGACGCGCCAGGACGAGACGTCGTCCGTGCCGGTGGCGGCGACCGACGCGCTGCCGGCCCCGGCCGACGCGGGCGCGCTGGCCACCCCCGCCACGAGCGTGACGGGGTCCGCGACGGTCGGCGGGACGTTGCAGGCCACCGTCTCCGGGACGACGGCAGGTGCGGCCACGGCCCTGCAGTGGCAGCGGGACGGCGCCGACATCGCGGGTGCGACCGGTTCTGCGTACGGCGTCACGAAGGCCGACGCCGGTCGCACGCTCACGGTGCGTGCCACGTCCAGCATGGCGGGCCGTGCACCGGTGTCCGCCGCCTCGGCGGGGGTCGCCGTCCGGGCGCTCAACACGAAGCGGCCCACGATCAAGGGCACCGCCGCCAAGGGCAAGCGGCTGAGCGTGAAGTCGAAGGGCGCCTGGGTCGCCCCGGGGCAGCGTTTCAGCTACCAGTGGCTGCGCAACGGCAAGAAGATCTCCGGCGCGACCAAGACCTCCTACCGGTTGACCTCGAAGGACCGCAAGAAGAAGATCAGCGTCCGGGTGTCGGTCAGTCGTACGGGGTTCGCCACGGTGTCCGCGACCAGCAAGACCTCGTCCAAGGTTCGTTAGGCCACACCGTCGCGGAGCTCCCCGCGGTGTGACACGTCGGGCGTCCGCCCGATGGAACATCTGCGCGCCGCAACGACTTAGATGGACACGTGACCCTCGTCGACCAGCCCACCCGCACCCGCCACGTGACCCTGGCCCTGCTGGCGCTCGCGCTCGGCGGGTTCGCGATCGGCACGACCGAGTTCATGACGATGGGCCTGCTGGAGGAGATCGCCGACGGCATCGACCGCAGCAACGCCGAGACCGGCCACATCATCACGGCGTACGCGTTCGGCGTCGTCGTGGGTGCACCGGTCATCGTCTCGCTCGGCGCCCGGCTGCCCAAGAAGGAGCTGGCGATCGGGCTGATCCTGGCTCTGGGCATCGGCAACGCGATCACGGCCGTGGCCAGCGGCTACGTGCCGGTCATGGTCGCCCGGTTCGTGGCGGGCCTCCCGCACGGCGCCTACTTCGGCGTCGCCTCGCTGCTGGCCGCCTCGCTCGTGCGGCCCGAGCTGCGCGGGCGGGCGATCAGCTCGGTCATGCTCGGCCTGTCCGTCGCCACGGTCGCCGGGGTCCCGGCCAGCACGCTGCTCGGCCAGACGCTCGGCTGGCGCAGCGCGTACTGGGCGGTCCTCGTGATCGCTGCGGCCGCGGCTTTCATGATCTTCACGTTCGTCCCGCACTCGCCGGCCAACACCGATGCCTCCCTCAGGGGCGAGCTGCGGGCCCTGAAGCAGCCGCAGGTGCTGTTCGCCGTCGCGGCCGGCATGGTGGGCTTCGGTGGCCTGTTCGCGATGTACAGCTACATCGCCCCGATCGTCACGAAGGTCATGGACCTCTCCGACGCCTGGATCGCGGCCTTCACCCTCGCGTTCGGCCTCGGCTCGGTCCTGGGGTCGTGGGGGGCCGGCCTGCTGGCCGACTGGAACGTCGAGCGGTCCGTGCTGCTGGGCTTCCTCGCGACGGCCCTGGTGCTCGTGGCGTTCTACTTCGCGGCGCCCTACGTCGTGCCGGCGCTGCTGCTGGTGTTCGCGGTGGGCGCTCTTGGATCGGTCGTGGCGATCAACCTGCAGATCCGGTTGATGGACGCCGCGGGAGACGCCCAGATGCTGGGCGCGGCGCTCAACCACTCGGCGCTCAACATCGCCAACGGTCTCGGAGCGTTCTTCGGGTCGGCGATCATCTCGGCGGGCTACGGCTATCGCGCCACGAGCTGGGTCGGCGTCGTCCTGGCGAGCGTCGGCCTGGTCATCTTCCTGATCGGCCTGGCCTACCAGCGCCGCACCACCCCCACCGCCGTATCCGCGAGTGGTGCGGATCGGTCAGTCTGAGACGGCGCGTCCGTCCAGGACGCACCGCTCGGGGGCCGATGCGCACCACCCGCGTGGTGCGATCTCAGACGCCCTGCGCGACCGACTCCGCCCCGGCGCGCGGACGCAGCCAGACCCGGTCGCCCTCGTGCAGCTGCAGGGCGGTGGCCTCGGTCCGGGTGACGATGACCTGGACGGGCTCGGGGTGCAGGGCGTCGTCGGGGGTGATCTCGAGCCGGATCTCGAAGCCGACCCGCGTCCAGCGGGTGATGATGCCCGACGCCGTCGCGGCGTGCTCGTACCGGGTGATGTCGATGTCGTGCGGGCGGATCAGGTGGTCGCCGAGACGCGTGACCGGTCCGAGGAACGACAGCACGAACTCGCTGGCCGGCCGGTCGTACAGGTCGTCGGGGGTGCCGATCTGCTCGATGCGGCCGTCGTTGATGACCACGAGGCTGTCGGAGACCTCGAGGGCCTCCTCCTGGTCGTGGGTCACGAACACCGTCGTCACGTGCACCTCGTCGTGCAGGCGACGCAGCCACTCGCGCAGCTCCTTGCGCACCTTGGCGTCGAGGGCACCGAACGGCTCGTCGAGCAGCAGGACGCTGGGCTCGATCGCGAGCGCGCGGGCCAGGGCCATGCGCTGACGCTGACCGCCCGAGAGCTGGGACGGCAGCCGGTGCGAGAACTGCTCGAGGTGGACGAGCTCGAGCAGCTCGGCCACCCGCCTCTTGACCTCGTCCTTGGGCTTCTTGCGGATCTCGAGCCCGAAGGCGACGTTCTTGGCCACCGTCATGTGCTTGAAGGCCGCGTAGTGCTGGAACACGAAGCCGACGTTGCGCTTCTGCGCCGGCAGGCCCGTGGCGTCCAGCCCCTCGATCTCGATCGTGCCGCTGTCGGACGACTCGAGCCCGGCGATGATGCGCAGCAGCGTCGACTTGCCGCCGCCGCTGGGTCCCAGCAGGGCCGTGAGCTGTCCGCTGGGGATGCTCAGGTCGATGTCCTGCAGGGCGACGAAGTCGCCGAAGTTCTTGCTGACACCGCGGATCTCAATCCCCATCAGGGTCGTCCTTCGGTCGGAGGATGGTCACGACGACGAGCGCCGCGACCGCGATCAGAGCGAGCAGGAACGAGGTGGCGTAGGCCGACCCCTGCTCGAAGTCCTGGTACTTCTGCTCGACGACGAGCGTCGCCGTCTGGGTCTGCTGCGCGACGTTGCCCGAGATGATCTTGACGGCACCGAACTCGCCCAGCGACCGGGCCAGGCTCAGCACGACCCCGTAGACGAGCGCCCACTTGATGGACGGCAGCGTGATGCGTCGGAAGGTCTGCCAGGCGCCGGCGCCGAGGCTCTTGGCGGCCTGCTCCTGCTCGGTGCCGATCTCGTGCAGCACCGGGACGACCTCGCGGATGACGAGCGGCAGGCTGACGAACGCCGTCGCCATGACGATGCCCGGCGTCGCGAACGCGATCTGCAGGCCGGCGTCCTCCAGGGCTGGACCGAACGTCCCGTTGGTGCCGCCGTAGGCGAGCAGCAGGGCCAGGCCGACGACGACGGGGGAGACCGACAGCGGCAGGTCGATCAGGGCCGACAGCACGCGCCGGCCGGGGAACTCGTAGCGCACCAGCAGCAGGGAGATGCCGACGCCGAACACCGTGTTGATGGCCACCGCCCACAGGGCGACGACGACCGTGAGCTGCAGGGCGTCGGTGACGACGGGATCCGTCAGCGCGGTCCGCAGGTTGTCCAGACCGCCCTCGAACGTCTTCTGCACGACGAGCGCGACGGGCCAGATCACCAGCAGGAACAGGTAGCCGATGACGAGGGCGCGGCGGCCGTACGTGCCGGCGGTGCGCGGCTGGGCGCGACGGCTAGCCACGACGGGCCACCCAGGACGACAGGACCTGCAGCAGCACGATCGCGGCGAGCGCGACGAGCAGCAGGATCGTGGCGACGGACGCCGCGGCGGCCTCGTTGCCGTTCTCGATGTACGTCAGGATGCGGACCGAGGCGACCTCCGTCTTGAGCGGCAGGTTGCCGGACAGCAGCACGAGCGAGCCGTACTCGCTGATGCCGCGCGCGAAGGACAGGGCGGCGCCGGCGGTGATGGCGGGCGCGAGGCTCGGCAGGATGATGCGCCGCAGTGTCGTGAAGCGGCTGGCGCCGAGCGACGCGGCGGCCTCCTCGACGTCGCGGTCCAGCTCCATCAGGACGGGTTGCACCGTGCGCACGACGAAGGGCAGCGTGACGAACAGCAGGGCCAGGAACACCGATCGCTCGGTGTTGGCGACGTTGACACCCAGCGGGCTGTCGGGGCCGTACAGGCTCAGCAGCACGAGACCCGCGACGATCGTCGGGAGGGCGAACGGGATGTCGATGACGACCTCGAGCAGTCGCTTGCCCGGGAAGTCGTCCCGCACCAGCACCCACGCGATCAGCGTGCCCATGACGACGTTGATCGCGGTGACGACGAGCGCCTGCGTCACGGTGAGCCGGAGCGCCGCGGCGGTCTGCGGGTTCGTGAGGGTCTGGCGGAACGTCTCCCAGCCGCCGTCGATCGACTGGATCACGACGAGCGCCAGTGGGATCAGCACCAGCAGGCTGAACCAGGTCAACGCGACCCCCAGGCCGAGGCCTGAGGATCGCGTCAGCGAGGTCGTGCTCCGGGCACGGCGCCTGCGCGCCGTGCCCGGAGCGAGCGGGGTGTCTACCGTCACGACTTGCCGGAATCCGCCAGCAGCTTGGTGATGATGCCGTCGTTCTCGTCGAAGAACTTGGTGTTCACGGCCTCCCAGCCACCGAGGTCACCGTCGATCGTGAACAGCTTCTCGGGCGTGGGGAACGGATCGGACTCGTCGTTGGCGCCCTTCACGGTGCCGACCTCGACGCCCTGGACGCTCTCGAGGGGGCGGAAGCCCTTGGAGACGTACTGTTCCTGGCCCTCCTTCGTCAGGACGAAGTCGAGGAACGCCTGGGCCTTCGGGTCGGCGTCGGTCGTGACGGCGGCCGGGTTCTCGATCTTCAGCGTGTCGGAGGGCACCACGTAGTCGATCTCCTCGCCGTTCTGGCGGGCGAGGATCGCCTCGTTCTCGTACGAGATCAGCACGTCGCCGGTGCCTCCCTGGAAGGCGGTCGTGGCGTCGCGACCGCTGCCGGGCAGCGCCTTGACGTTCGCGAACAGCTGGGCGAGGAAGTCGGACGCCTCCTGCTCGGAGCCGCCGCCGGCGATGACGTGCTGGTAGGCCGCGAGGATGTTCCAGCGGGCTGCGCCCGACGAGCCGGGGTTGGGGGTCACGATGCCGACGCCGGGCTTGACCAGGTCGTCCCAGCCCTGGATGTTCTTGGGGTTGCCCTTGCGGGTCACCAGGACCACGACCGAGTCGGTCACGATGCCCTTGTTGGCGCCGGCGTTCCAGTCGTCGGCGACGAGACCGGCGTCGACCAGACGGGTCACGTCGGGGGTGATCGAGAAGTGGACGTAGTCGGCCTTGAGGCCGCCGGCCACGGCGCGGCTCTGGTCGCCCGAGGCGCCGTAGGACTCCTTCCAGGTCGTGCCCTTGCCCTCGTCGGTCTTGGCGAACGCGGCCTGCGCCGCGTTGTTGCCGGCCTTGGGGACCGCGAAGCCGACGAGCGAGAGCTGCGCGCCGCCACCGGCCGAGTCGCTGCCGCCGCCGCAGGCTGCCAGCACCGCCGCGCTCAGTGATGCTGCGATGACGGTGGCCACGCGCTTGCGCGAGAAGATCAACATGTTCCTGCCTCGGGGGTTTCGGGCACGCCACTGTGCGCGCTCGGACCTCAAACTAGGGGCAATTCCGGATCGTCCTGCGCATTCTCAGGATGTGAGACACCTCGACGCATGCTGAGACGGCGCCGACGACGAGCCAGCAGCTGGTCGACCGCGACGCCGGCGATCATCGCGATCACGACGGCGACGCCGGCGCCCAGCAGCGGGTTGTCCTCGACCCAGGACCCCGCGACGACGCCGATGACGACGGAGTAGACGGCCCACGACGTCGCGGCCAGCACGGCCAGCGGGAGGAACCGGCGGTACGGGAACCGCGTGGCACCGGCCGTGACGTTGACCGCGACCCGGCCGACCGGGACGTAGCGGGCCGTCAGGATGAGCGTCGCGGCTCGCTTGTCGAGCTCGTCCTGGGCCCGCTGGATCAGCCGGACGGACCGGGGACGCCGCAGGACCGCGAAGCGGTCGGTGCCCAGTCGGCGACCGATGCCGTAGGCCGTGTTGTCGCCGATCAGCGCGCCGGCGATCGAGACGACGGCCAGCAGCACGAGGTTGGGCTCGCCGGACGACACCGAGATGGCGGCGAGGGCCACGATGACCGACTCGCTGGGGACCGGCGGGAAGAAGGCGTCGATCGCGACGAACGCGAGCACGATGACGTAGATCCAGGGCGACCCGGCCAGGTCGAGCGCGAGGTCGTTGATGCCGTCGAGCACGCTGTCCCCTTGGTCGGTGCCGGCACGAGTCGGCATGTGCGTCGAGCCTACGAGGCGACCACAACGTCGACGGCCGGTCCGCCCGTCAGTCGAACACGACGGTGCGGGGCCCGTTCCTCAGCACCCGCGCCTCGGCGTGCAGCTGCACGGCCCGCGACAGGGTCTGCGCCTCGACGTCGCGTCCCGCCCGGGCCAGGTCGGCCGGCGTCCGACGGTGATCGACCCGCAGCACGCCCTGCTCGATGATGGGCCCCTCGTCCAGGTCGGCCGTGACGTAGTGGGCCGTCGCACCGATGAGCTTGACGCCCCGGTCGTGGGCCTGCTGGTACGGGCGGGCGCCCTTGAAGCTGGGCAGGAAGCTGTGGTGGATGTTGATGGCCCGGCCGTCGAGGCTGCGGCACAGGTCGTCGGACAGGATCTGCATGTAGCGCGCGAGGACCACCAGGTCGACGGCGAGCTCGTCGACGAGCTCGAGCAGGCGACGCTCGGCCGCCGCCTTGTCGGTGGCGGGCACGTGGTGGAACGGCACGTCGTACGACGTCGCGAGCCGCTCGAGGTCCCGGTGGTTCGAGACGATCGCGGGGATCTGGATGTTGAGGGCGCCCGCACTCTGCCGGTAGAGCAGGTCGTTGAGGCAGTGCCCCTCCTTCGAGACCATGACCAGGGCGCGCAGCGGCTGCTCGGCCACGACCAGCCGGTACGTCATGGCGTGCTCGAGAGCCAGGGGCGCGAACGCGGCGTCGAGCGTCGCGAGGTCGAGCGTCTCCGCGAGGTCGAAGTGGACCCGCAGGAAGAACTCCGCGTCGGTGGCGTCCGTGAACTGCTGGCTGTCGAGGATGTTGCCGCCGGACTCCGCGACCCAGCGGGTCACGGCGAAGACCAGGCCGGGGCGATCGGGGCAGGAGAGGGTCAGCACGAACGACGACGTCACCCGACCACTCTAGGAGAGGGCCGGGCGAGGTCGTGCCGCGCTACGCGGCCGGGACGGAGTCGGCGGGCCGTGCGGCCGCGCCCCCGTGACCGGCGTGCGTCGGCTTGGCGAGGAACAGCACCAGCACGACGCCGATGACGAACGCCGCGACCGGCAGGTACAGGGTCTGCGACATCGCGTCCGAGAAGGCGGTCTGCACCGGAGCCGGCATGGGGCCGGCCGCACCCTGTCCGGCCTCCGTGGCGCCCTCGAGACCGTTGGCCGTGAGGCGGGCCTGGATGAGCGCCGCGATCGCCGCACTGCCCAGCACCGCACCGATCTGCCGGGTGGTGTTGTAGACGCCGGCGCCCGATCCGGCCGACGACATCGGCAGGTTGCGGGTCGCCGTCGCGCTGAGCGGCGCCCAGAGGCAGGCGTTGGAGACGCCGAACAGGGCCATCGGCAGGCACAGCTGCCACACCGGTGTGTCGGGGGCGATGAGCCGCGACAGCCAGAACATCGCGATCGCGGCCGTGCCGAAGCCGACCAGCGTGATGTTGCGCGGGTGGGTGCGGTCGACGAGCTTGCCGACGAGCGGGGACAGCAGGATCAGCACGACGGCCATCGGCACCATCAGCAGCGCCGACTCGGTCGGGCTCCAGCCGCGCACCCCCTGCGCGTAGAAGAAGAACGGCAGCGACATCGACGTGATCGCGAGGGACACCAGCGCGATGCCGCCGTTGCCGATCGAGAAGTTGCGGTCGCGGAACAGCCCGAGCGGGACGAGCGGCTCCTTGGTGATGCGGCTCTGCCACCAGATGAACGCGCCGAACACGATCAGGCCGACGGCGATCAGCAGCGGCACGCTGATGACGCCCGAGATCTGGCCCCAGTCGTACTTCTCGCCCTCCTGGATGCCGAACACCAGCAGGAACACGCCGATGCCGCTCAGCGCGACGCCGAGCCAGTCGAACGAGTGGCTGTGGGTGGGCAGGACGGGCACGAGGCGAACGGCCAGGACGAATCCGATGACGCCGACGGGCACGTTGACGATGAAGATCCACTCCCAGCCGAGGCTGTCGACCAGGACGCCGCCGAGGATGGGGCCGACGAGCGTCGCGACGCCCGCCGTGGCACCCCACAGGGCCATGGCGCCGCCGCGCTTGGCCGGGGGGAACGTGCGCGTGATGACGGCCATGGTCTGAGGGGTCATGAGGGCCGCGCCGAGGCCCTGGACGACCCGCGCGACGATGAGCATCTCGATCGAGCCGGTCAGCCCGCACCACAGCGAGGCGAGGGTGAAGACCGTGAGACCGACGAGGTAGACGTTCTTGGGGCCGAAGCGGTCGCCCAGGCGTCCGGTGACCAGCAGCGGCACGGCGTAGGCCAGCAGGTAGGCGCTGGTGACCCAGATGACGGTGTTGTAGTCGGTGTCGAGGTCGTCGCGGATCGCGGGCGTCGCGACGGAGACGATGGTGTTGTCGACCAGGATCATGAAGAAGCCGATGACCATGGCCCAGAGGGCCGGCCACGGCTTGTAGTCGGGCGGCAGATCGGTGGTCGTGACGGGATTGGCCATGTCGAGTCCTCGGGGTCGGTGCGGAGATGTCGTCGCATCCCGCAACCAGTGTGGCCTACAACGGCGACAGAAGGCGCGCTCAGCGCACGATCTCGTAGCCGTTCAGGTCGTCGTACGACCCGTCCCCGAGACGCTCGGCGACGCGCTGGGTGCCGTAGTGCCGGAAGCCGGCTGCCGCGGCCACCGCGTTGCTGGCCGCGTTGTCGACCGCCGCGTAGAGGACCAGACGACGTCGGTCGAGGCCCTCGGGGTCGAGGGCGTGGTCGACGACGAGCCGGGTCGCCTCGGTCATTAGGCCGCGCCCGCGTCCCTCGGGGTGCATCCAGTAGCCGATCTCCCCGTGGTCGGCCGTCACGCCGAGCATGTCCATGACCGAGATGGTGCCGATCAGCTCGTCGCTGTCGCGGTCGGCGACGGCCCAGGTCGCCTTGGCGCCGGTCGCGGCCTGCCAGACGCAGTCGTCGACGTAGGCCCGGGCCGTGGCGGGCGTGTAGGGAGAGGGAAGAGCGGCCAGGTAGTGACGGGTCAACCGGTCGCTGCAACCCTCGACGATGCGGGGGACGTCGGCCTCGGTGAACGGACGCAGACGCAGCCGGGCGGACTCCAGCACCGTCGACTCCGCCCAGGGCGAGCGCGCGAAGGGGGCGTCGCCGAAGCGGATCGACCCGGTCCACGCGTCGAGCACCCGGCCCCGCTCGTTCAGCATCCCGGGGACCAGTCCGTGCAGCGTGAACCCCGTCGAGTGCGCGACGCGCAGCGAGGCCTCGTTGCCCACGTGCGAGCGCCAGTGGACGATCTCGACGCCGCCCTCGGTCAGCGACCAGTCGACCGCGAGCCGCACGGCGCGTGCCATGACGCCGCGGCCCCTCGCCCACGGGTGCAGCGCGAACCCGATGTCGGCGATGGGCTTCTGGCGGACGTCGACGTTGCCGGCGAAGCGGGACCGCCCGTCGTCGTCGGTGGTCTCGATGGCCCATCCGCGGTGCGATCCCTCCTCCCAGCCGCGCGGCATGACGGTGAACGCGAACTGCTCGCTCATCGCGCGCGTGTACGGCGTGGGGATCGCGGTCCACCGCACCATCGTCGGGTCGACGGCCATCTCGACCATGGGGTCGACGTCGTCGGGCACGTGGGCGCGCAGCGTCACGACGCCGTCGCTGAGGACGGGGACGTTCAACGGCCACCTCACGCGCAGGGCCTCATGCGGTGGGAGCGCGGAACGGATCGGCGGGGTACACCCCGAGGACCGTCACGTCGGTCGTGAAGAAGTCGAGCTCCTCGAGCGCCCGGGCGAGCGGCAGGTCGTCGGGGTGGCCGTCGACCTCCGCGAGGAACTGCGTCGCGGCGAACTCGCCGCCGACCATGTAGCTCTCGAGCTTGGTCATGTTGACGCCGTTGGTCGCGAAGCCGCCCAGGGCCTTGTAGAGCGCCGCCGGCAGGTTGCGGACGTTGAAGATGAAGCTCGTGACGACGGGTCCCTGCCCGGCCGGGGCACGGAGGGGCTCGCGTGACAGGACCACGAAGCGGGTCGTGTTGTGGTCCTCGTCCTCGATGTCGGTCGCGAGCACGTCGAGACCGTAGATCTCGGCGGCCAGCGGAGGTGAGATCGCCGCCTGCGTGGGGTCGCCGGCGGCGGCGATCTCCCGGGCCGCTCCGGCGGTGTCCCCGGAGATGACGGTCGTCAGGCCGTGCTCCTTGATGATCTTGCGGCACTGGCCCAGGGCGTGGACGTGGCTGTGGACCGTCGTGATCTGGTCGATCGTCGCGCCGGGGACGGCCAGCAGGCTGAACTGGATGCGCAGGAAGTGCTCGGCGATGATGTGCAGGCCCGACGTCGGCAGGAAGTGGTGGATGTCGGCGACGCGTCCGGCGATCGAGTTGTCGATCGGGATCATCGCGAGCTCGGCGTCGCCGGCGCTGACGGCGGCGAACACGTCCTCGAACGAGGCGCACGGCAGGGTCTCGCGGTCGGGGTAGTGCCGCTTGCACACCATGTCGGAGTTGGCGCCGGGCTCGCCCTGGTAGGCAATGCGCTGAGAGGTCACGGCCCCTAGTTTGGCACCTGGTGGGCGCCGTCGGCCGCGTGCACGGCGAACACCTCGGGCCGCGACCACTGGTGCGCGGCGTACCGCGCGTCGACCCGTTCGCGCAGTCCCTGGACCTGCCCCGGCTCGAGCAGGGCGATCGCGCTGCCGCCGAAGCCGCCGCCGGTCATCCGCGCCCCGAGCGCTCCTGCCTCGAGCGCGGCCTCGACCGCGACGTCGAGCTCGGGACAGCTGACCTCGAAGTCGTCGCGCAGCGAGGCGTGCGACGCGGTGAGGATCGTGCCCAGCTGGGGCCAGGCGCGGCGGCTGACGGCGTTGACGGCGCCCCGCACGCGCGCGGTCTCGGTCAGGACGTGCCGGGTGCGGGCCTTCAGCGTCTCGTCCTCGAGGCGAACGGTCGCGTCGAGGCCGGCCTGCGCCAGCCACTCCAGACCCAGCTCGGCGGCGGCGCGCTCGCACTCGTCGCGGCGGGCCGCGTACTCGCCGTCGGCCAGTGCGTGGTGGGCGCCGGTGGCGATGACGGCCAGCACGAGACCGTCGTCCTCCCAGCCGAGCGGGACCTGGGTGGTGGTGTGCGGGGTGACGGCGGTGTCGATGAGCACGGCGTGTCCCGCGGTGCCGTGCAGGACGGCGAGCTGGTCCATGAGCCCGACGGGAGCGCCGACGAAGCCCGACTCGGCCTGCTGCGCGACGAGCGCGACGGTCGTCCGGTCCAGGCCCAGGTCGAACAGGTCGTCGAGGGCCGAGGCGACGCCGCACGTCGTCGCGGCCGACGACGACAGCCCGGCGCCGGACGGCAGGCGCGACTCGATGACCAGGTCGGCCCCCGCGACGCGATGTCCGCGCTCGGCGAGGCTCCAGATCGTCCCCGCCACGTACGAGGCCCAGCCGTCGAGGTCGCCGGGCCGGACCGTGACGGGGAACGACACCTTGGCGGCGCCCGGCAGATCGCTCCAGACGTTGACCGTGCCGTCGTCGCGGCCACGGGCCTTGACGGTCACGGAGCGGTCGATCGCGAGCGGCAGGACCGGCCCCCCGTTGTAGTCGAGGTGCTCGCCGATCAGGTTCACCCTGCCGGGGACGTCCCACCGGCGCACGTCAGTCACGCCCCCACCCTAGGGCGCGGCCTCGCGACCGACGTCGACACCACGACTGGCAGAATGCGGATCATGCCTAGCGACCGCCGACCACGCGTGTTGTCCGGGGCCCAGCCCACGGCCGACTCGTACCACCTGGGCAACTACTTCGGTGCGTTCAAGCAGTGGGTCGCCCTGCAGGACGACTTCGAGGCGTTCTACTTCATCCCCGACCTGCACGCCATCACGGTCGAGTACGACCCGGCGCTGCTGCGGGAGCGCACGTACATCGCCGCGGCCCAGCTGCTCGCGGCCGGCGTCGACCCGTCGCGCAGCGCGCTGTTCGTGCAGAGCCACGTGCCGGAGCACGCCCAGCTCGCCTGGGTGCTCGGCGGCGTGACGGGCTTCGGCGAGGCCAGCCGCATGACGCAGTTCAAGGACAAGTCGGCCCGTGGTGGCACCGACTCGTCCAGCGTCGGCCTGTTCACGTACCCGATCCTGATGGCCGCCGACATCCTCGTCTACCAGGCCGATCGGGTCCCGGTGGGCGAGGACCAGCGCCAGCACGTCGAGCTGACCCGCAACCTCGCGCAGCGGTTCAACCACCGGTTCGGCGAGACCTTCACGGTTCCCGAGGCGCACATCGTCAAGGCCACGGCCAAGATCTACGACCTGCAGGACCCGACGTCGAAGATGAGCGGCTCCAACCAGTCGCACGCCGGCGTCGTCGACCTCACCGACACCCCCCGGCAGGTGGCCAAGAAGATCCGCTCGGCGATGACCGACTCGGGCAGCGAGATCGAGTTCGACCCGGTCGCCAAGCCGGGCATCTCCAACCTGCTGTCGATCTACTCGGCGCTCACCGACGAGCCCGTCGCGGCGGTCGTCGCGCAGTTCGAGGGTCGCCAGTACGGGCATCTCAAGGTCGCGCTGGGCGATCTCGTGGCCGACTTCGTCGGGGCCTTCGGCGACCGGACGCGCGAGCTGCTCGGCGACCGCGGCGAGCTCGACCGCATCCTCGCCCAGGGCGCGGCGCAGGCTCGCGAGGTCGCCGCGACGACGCTCGACCTGGTCTACGAGCGGTCCGGCTTCGTGCGGGGCGTCTGAGCATGACGATCATCGGCGTCGCGATCCCCGTCCCCGACCCGTACGGGTCGCTGCTGCGCGAGAAGCGCGCCGACTTCGGCGACCCGATGGCCGAGACCGTGCCGAGCCACGTGACGCTGATCCCGCCGACCGAGGTCGAGGACGCGGAGCTGGAGGTCGTGTGCGACTCGCTCGAGCGCGCGTCGGCGACCCTGCCCCCGTTCCCGATGCGGCTCAGGGGGACGGGCACGTTCCGGCCGGTGTCGCCGGTCGTGTTCGTCGCGGTCAGCCAGGGCATCTCCTACACCGAGATGCTGGCCCAGTGCGTCCGTGACGCGCTCGACAGCCCGGAGCCGGAGTTCCCGTTCCACCCGCACGTGACGGTGGCCCACAACCTCGACGACCCCAGCCTCGACCGCGCCTACGACGACCTGCGCGACTTCGAGTGCCAGTTCACGGTCAGCGAGTTCGCGCTCTACCGTCATCAGGACGAGTCCGGCTGGGTCCCGCAACGCGCCTTCACCCTCGGCCGGTAGCGGGGGTCAGACGAGCTCGAGGTCGCCGGCGTCGAAGGTCGTGAGGTGGTCCAGCAGCTCGGCCTTGAAGGCCTGGGCGGCCAGCGGCAGCGCCTCGGAGCTGCGGTGGGCCAGGGCGATGACGCGGTGCAGCGGGGGACTGCCGAGCTGCGTGGCCCGCAGCTGCGGCCGGGTCGACAGCACCATGCTGGGCACGACGGCGTGGCCCAGGCCCGCCTCGACGAAGCGCAGCACCGCGCTCATCTCGCCGCCCTCGACCGCGAGCCTGGGCTCGAAGCCGGCGCTGGCGCACGCCCGCAGGGTGACGTCGCGCAGGTCGTAGCCCTCGCGGAACATCACGAGCGGCAGGTCGTGCAGCCCGCTGACGTCCATCCGCGCTGGCACGTCGGACGTCGCGGGGCTCGCGAGCACGAGCCGCTCGCGCAGGACCGGGGTCGTCTCGATGTCGGGCTCGTCGCTGTGCAGCGGGACGATCAGCAGCGCGACGTCGAGCCGTCCCTGCGCGAGCTCGCGGGTCAGGACGCGCGAGCCGGCCTCCTGGACCTCCAGGTCGATCGCCGGATACATGCCGTGGAAGCGCGTCAGCGCCGCCGGGAGCAGGCCGTCGCACAGCGACGGGGTGGCGCCCACCCGCACCCGTCCGCGGCGCAGGTTGGCGACCTCGTGGACCGTCCGCTCGGCGCTCTCGACGTCGATGAGGATGCGCTGGGCGTGGGGGAGGAGGGCCTCGCCGGCGCTGGTCAGCTCGATGCCGCCGCGGTCGCGCACGAACAGGGGCGTGCCCATCGAGTTCTCGAGGACGCGGATCTGCTTGGACAGCGTGGGCTGCGAGACGCCGGTCAGCTCGGCGGCCCGGGTGAAGTGCCGGGTGCGCGCGACGGCGACGAAGTAGGTCAGCTGGTGGATCTGCACGTCATGAGTGTGTCATAGCCAACGACTATGAAGGTTGCCCTCAAAAGGACTTAGCGCGAATCGTCGAAGCGATCTACTGTGTGCTCGTGGCAACTACCCAAACTGTGAAGCGCGTCTCGGCCAAGCGGTCGACCGTCGCTCTGAAATACGCAATGGCGGTGTCGGGGCTCATCATGCTGGGCTACCTGCTCGTCCACATGTACGGCAACCTCAAGTTCTTCCAGGGCCAGGAGAAGTTCGACGGCTACCTGCACGAGAACCTGCCGCACCTGTTCTACCCGTACCTCCCCGAGGAGGGCGCGCTCTGGATCATCCGGGTGCTGCTCACCGTCGCGCTGGTCGTGCACGTGTACGCGGCCATCACGCTGTGGCGCCGCAACAAGGTCGCGGCCGGCTACGTGGGCGGCAAGCGCTACCAGACCACCCAGAACAAGACCGGCTACCAGCGCAGCTACGCCTCGTTCACGATGCGCTGGGGCGGCATCATCCTGCTGCTGTTCATCATCGGTCACGTCGCGCAGATGATGCCGAACTGGCTCTCGCCCGGCGGTGCGTCCGACAGCAAGTACGAGCGCGTCGTCAACGGCTTCGACCAGTGGTGGGTCGTCCTGCTCTACACGATCGGACTCGTCGCGGTCGGCTTCCACCTCGCGCACGGCTTCTGGAGCGCCCTGACGACGCTCGGCCAGAACCACAGCTCGACGCGTCGTGGCTCGCGCCTCACCGCGATCTCGATCGGCCTCGCCGCGCTGATCACGGCCGGCTTCCTCTCGGTCCCCTTCGCCGTCTTCTTCTTCGGAGCTGGTTCCTGATGCCTGACACCATGACCCCCACCGCCGCCTCGCAGTTCCACAGCGTCGGCGACGACGTCGTCGACACCCGCGCCCCGGGCGGACCCATCGAGCGGCGCTGGGACGACCGCAAGTTCAATGCCAAGCTCGTCAACCCGGCCAACCGTCGCAAGATCAGCGTCATCATCGTCGGCACCGGCCTGGCCGGCTCCGCCGCCGCCGCGACGCTCGGCGAGGCCGGCTACCACGTCAAGAACTTCTGCTACCAGGACAGCCCCCGCCGCGCGCACTCGATCGCCGCACAGGGCGGCATCAACGGCGCCAAGAACTACCGCAACGACGGCGACAGCATCTACCGGCTGTTCTACGACACGGTCAAGGGCGGCGACTTCCGCGCCCGCGAGTCCAACTGCTACCGCCTCGCGCAGGTCTCGGTCGACATCATCGACCAGTGCGTCGCGCAGGGCGTCCCGTTCGCCCGTGAGTACGGCGGACTGCTCGACAACCGGTCGTTCGGCGGCGTGCAGGTCTCCCGCACGTTCTACGCCCGCGGTCAGACCGGCCAGCAGCTGCTGATCGGCGCCTACCAGGCGCTGGAGCGTCAGGTCGCCGCCGGCACCGTCGAGGTCAACACGCGCCACGAGATGCTCGAGCTGATCATGGTCGACGACCGCGCCCGCGGCATCGTCGTCCGCGACATGGTCACCGGCGCGATCGAGACGCACACGGCCGACGTCGTCGTCCTGGCCACCGGCGGGTACAGCAACGTGTACTTCCTGTCGACCAACGCGATGGGCTGCAACACCACCGCGACGTGGCGGGCGCACCGCAAGGGCGCCTACTTCGGCAACCCCTGCTACACGCAGATCCACCCGACCTGCATCCCCGTCTCCGGCGACTACCAGTCGAAGCTGACGCTGATGAGCGAGTCGCTGCGCAACGACGGTCGCATCTGGGTGCCCAAGCAGGCCGGCGACGACCGCGTGCCCGCGGACATCCCCGAGGACGAGCGCGACTACTACCTCGAGCGCATCTACCCCGCGTTCGGCAACCTGGTGCCCCGCGACATCGCCTCGCGCGCCGCCAAGTACCAGTGCGACGACGGCAAGGGCGTGGGCCCCGGCGGCCTGGGTGTCTACCTCGACTTCGCGGACGCCATCGACCGCCTCGGCCTGCCGGCCGTCGTGGCCAAGTACGGCAACCTGTTCGACATGTACGCCCAGATCACGGGCGAGGATCCGTACAAGACGCCGATGCGCATCTACCCCGCGGTGCACTACACGATGGGCGGCCTGTGGGTCGACTACGACCTGCAGAGCAACCTGCAGGGCCTGTTCGTCACGGGCGAGGCCAACTTCAGCGACCAGGGCGCCAACCGCCTCGGCGCCTCGGCGCTGATGCAGGGCCTGGCCGACGGCTACTTCGTCCTGCCGAACACCGTCGCCAACTACCTGGCCGACGGACCGTTCGAGAAGATCGACGACTCCCACCCGGCCGTCCTCGAGGCCAAGAAGGCCGTCGAGGACCGCGTCGCCCAGCTGTTGTCGATCAACGGCACGCGCACCGTGGACTCCTACCACAAGGAGCTCGGCCAGATCATGTGGGACTACTGCGGCATGGAGCGCACCGAGGAGGGACTGATCAAGGCCATCGGCCTGATCCGCGACCTCAAGGCCGACTTCTGGACCAACGTCAAGGTCACGGGAGTCAACGAGGAGCTCAACCAGACGCTCGAGCGGGCCGGCCGTGTCGCCGACTTCTTCGAGCTCGGTGAGCTCATGTGCATCGACGCCCTGCACCGCGAGGAGTCGTGCGGCGGTCACTTCCGCGCCGAGAGCCAGACCGAGGACGGGGAGGCGCTGCGTCACGACGACAAGTTCGCCTACGTCGCCGCCTGGGAGTTCGGCGGGGACACCCCGGTCCTGCACAAGGAACCGCTGGAATACGAGTACGTCGAGATGAAGGCCAGGAGCTACAAGTGAACATCACGGTACGTGTGTGGCGTCAGAAGAACGCCGAGAGCAAGGGCAAGATGGTCACCTACGGCGTCGAGGACGTCAGCGAGCACATGTCGTTCCTCGAGATGCTCGACGTCCTCAACGAGCAGCTCACGCTGAGCGGCGACGACCCGATCGCCTTCGACCACGACTGTCGCGAAGGCATCTGCGGCGCCTGTGGTGTCGTCATCAACGGTCAGGCCCACGGCCCCGAGGTCACCACGACCTGCCAGCTGCACATGCGCAGCTTCGAGGACGGCGCCGTCATCGACATCGAGCCCTGGCGCGCGGGCGCGTTCCCGGTCGTCAAGGACCTCGTCGTCGACCGCGGCGCGTTCGACCGCATCATCCAGGCCGGCGGCTTCATCAGCGCCCCGACCGGATCGGCCCCGGAGGCCAACAACCTCCCCGTGCCGAAGGTCGACGCCGATCACGCCTTCGAGTCGGCCGCCTGCATCGGCTGCGGCGCGTGCGTCGCGGCGTGCCCCAACGGCTCGGGCATGCTGTTCACGGCCGCCAAGATCACCCACCTGGGCCTGCTCCCGCAGGGTCAGCCCGAGCGCGACTCGCGGGTCATCGGCATGGTCGAGCAGCACGACCACGACGGCTTCGGCGGCTGCACCAACATCGGCGAGTGCACGTCGGCGTGCCCCAAGGGCATCCCGCTCGACACCATCAGCCGCCTGAACCGCGACCTCCTCGGAGCGCTCGCGAAGGGAACGGCGTAAGGCTCCTCCGTCACCTTCCCAGCGGTGCGTACCTCACCGCTGCCAGGCTTCGCCTGGACGCCTGCCTCGCTTCGCTCGGCCCATGGCCGGGGGAGCGGGGCAGCGTTGGTTCTCGGGCTTGGGCGGTTTTAGTTAGCGTGGGTAATTTGCTAGGCTAAGGACATGCCCACCGATGCCCACCAGCTCGCCCGATCGGTGGCCCGGCTCAACCGGCGCCTGCGCCAGGAGCGGCAGAGCGACCTGACGCCCACGCAGCTCTCGGTGCTCGGCTCCGTCCGGATCCTCGGCCAGGCCACCCCCAGCGCGATCGCCGCCCACGAGCGCGTCCAGCCGCCGTCCATCACCCGCACCCTGACCTCGCTGGTCGAGGCCGGGATGGTGATCCGCACGCCGCACCCCGACGACGGCCGGCAGGTGCTGATCTCGGTGTCGGAGCAGGGCGAGGCCGTCATCGCCGCGGAGCGCGACCGGCGCGACCTCTGGCTGACGCAGCGTCTCCACGAGCTCACGACGGCCGAGCGGACGACGTTGAGGGAGGCTGCCGCGCTGCTCGAACGGCTGGCGATGCAGTGAGCCCGACCTTCAGCGCGCTCGCGGTGCGCAACTACCGGATCTACATCCTCGGCGCGATCGTCTCCAACACCGGCACCTGGATGCAGCGCATCGGCCAGGACTGGCTGGTGCTGCAGCTGACCGACAGCGGCACCGCGCTCGGTGTCACGACCGGCCTGCAGCTGCTGCCGGCCCTGCTGTTCTCGCCCATCGCGGGGGTCGTCGCCGACCGCGTGCCCAAGCGGACCGTCCTGCGGTTCACCCAGGTGGCGATGGCCGTCCCCGCGGCGATCCTCGGCCTCATGGCCGTCACCGGTGTCGTCGAGGCGTGGCACGTCTACGTCCTGGCGTTCTTGTTCGGCATCGGCACGGCCTTCGACGCGCCCGCGCGGCAGTCGTTCGTGGTCGAGATCGTCGGCGCGAAGGACCTGTCGAACGCGGTCGGCCTGAACTCCGCCTCGTTCAACCTGGCCCGCATGATCGGTCCGGCCGTCGCCGGTCTGCTGATCGCCGCGCTGGGCTCCGGGGTCGGAGCGGCCGGCTGGGTCATCTTGATCAACGCGGTCAGCTACCTGGCCGTCCTGATGTCGTTGCAGCTGCTCGACGGCAGCCGACTGACGCCGTCGGAGGTCACGGGCTCGCGCAAGCACGCCGTTCGCGACGGCGTGGCGTACGTGCGGTCGCGCCCCGACCTGGTGCTGATCCTGACGTGCGTGTTCTTCGTCGGGACGTTCGGCATGAACTTCCAGATGACCAGCGCGCTGATGGCCACCGAGGTGTTCCACAAGGGTGCGGGGGAGTACGGGCTGCTGGCGTCGATCATGGCCTTCGGCTCGCTGGCCGGCGCCCTGCTCGCGGCCCGCCGCACCAAGCCGCGGCTGCGGTTCGTGGTGCTGGCCGGGGCCGCGTTCAGCGTCGTCGAGATCGTGTCGGGGCTCATGCCGACGTACCTGACGTACGCCGCGGTGCTTCCGCTGCTGGGGCTGTGCGCCCTGACGATGGTGACCTCGGCCAACGCCACGATCCAGCTGACGTCCAGCCCCATGATGCGCGGGCGGGTCGCGGCGCTGTACCTCATGGTGTTCCTCGGCGGGACGCCCCTCGGCTCGCCGTTGGTCGGCTGGGTCGGCGAGACGTTCGGCGCCCGCTGGATGCTCATCGGCGGCGGTGGCGTGACCTTGATCGGCATCGCCCTCGGCACCGCGTGGTTCTACTACACGCAGGACGAGCAGCGTGAGGAGTTGCGCCGGACCCTGCGCGACCTACGGTGGAGGAATGCACGTCGAGCGGACCTTCACGGTGTCGAGATCCATTGAGGACGTCTTCGCCTACCTCAGCGACTTCGAGAACACCAACGAGTGGGACCCTGGCACGATCGAGACCCGGCGCACGGGCGGCGACGGCGGGCTCGGCACGACGTACGCCAACCGGTCCCGGTTCGCCGGCCGCGAGACCGAGCTGACGTACGAGACGATCGGCTTCGACCGGCCGACGTTCTTCTCGGCCCGCGGCACCAACAAGACCGCGACGGCCACCGACTCGATGACGTTCACCCGCGACGGCGACCGCACGCAGATCCACTACCGCGCCGACTTCCAGTTCCACGGCGTGATCCGGTACGTCGCGCCGCTGGTGGTCAAGCCCAAGCTGTCCGACCTCGCCGACGAGACGATCGAGCAGATCCGCTCGACGCTCGAGCGCGGCACCCGGTAGGTCGCGTCCGTCTCACCGGCAGCGGGGCCGGGGACCGGCTCCCCCAAACAGCGATATCCTGACGCGATGTCCCTGTCCGAGTCGATCGCGCGCTCCATCGACGTCGTCACGCCCGACCTGATCGAGCTGCGACGCGATCTGCACGCCTACCCCGAGCTCTCGTGGCGCGAGGAGCGCACGACCGACGTCGTCGCGATGTGGATGGACAAGCTCGGCATCCCGTACGAGCGGTTCGACGGTACCGGCCTGCAGGCCGAGATCGGCCCCGACGAGGGCCCGATCGTGGCGCTGCGAGCCGATCTGGACGCGCTGCCGGTCGTCGACAGCTCCCAGGACCCGTGGCGCTCGACCGTCCCCGGCGTCTCGCACTCGTGCGGCCACGACGTGCACGTCTCGGCGCTGCTGGGTGCCGCCGTCGCGCTCGCGAACGCGCACGCCGAGCACCGGCTTCCTGTGCGGGTGCGACTGATCTTCCAGCCCGCCGAGGAGGTCATGCCGGGCGGCGCCCTCAAGCTGCTGGAGGCCGGCGCCCTCAAGGGCGTGTCGCGCATCTTCGCGCTGCACTGCGACCCGACGCTCGACGTCGGCCAGGTCGGGCTGCGCGAGGGGCCCATCACGGGTGCCTCGGACCACATCCACGTGACGCTCAGCGGCCGCGGCGGCCACACCTCCCGGCCCCATCTGACCGAGGACCTCACGTTCGCGCTCGGCAACCTGCTGACCCAGCTGCCGGCGGTGCTGTCGCGGCGCTTCGACCCGCGGGCCGGCGCCAGCATGGTGTGGGGCCAGATCCACTCCGGCAACGCCGCCAACGTCATCCCGTCCACCGGCGAGCTCAGCGGGACGCTGCGGATGCTCGACGCCGCCGCGTGGCACCAGGCCGAGCACCTGGTGCGCGGACTCATCAGCGACATCATCGAGCCCTTCGGCGTCAGCGCCGACGTCACGTACACGCGGGGCGTCCCGCCTGTCGTCAACGACTTCGGCGCCACCGAGATCCTGCGCCGGGCCGTGTCGCAGGCCGTCGGCCCGGGCGGCGTCGCAACCACCGCGCAGAGCCTCGGCGGCGAGGACTTCGCGTGGTACGTCGAGGCGGTCCCCGGGTCCATGGGACGACTGGGCACCCGGACGCCCGACGGGCCCACGTACGACCTGCACCAGGGCAATCTGCGCATCGACGAACGGGCCATCGCGGTGGGCGCGAAGGTGCTCGCGATGGCCGCCGTCAGCTGATCCGGAGGGCCGCGCACGGCATCAGGTGAAGAATCGGTTACAGCCGCTCCCAATCCCTGCGAGCACCTCCCGAACGACCCGTGCGGACATTAGGGTCGGTCACGAGTGCCGGGCTCCCCGGCTCCGTACCGAGGAGGAATTTTGCGTCGATTGACCAAGCTTTCCGCTGTTGCCGCCGTCGCCGCGCTCGCACTCGCGGGCTGTGGGGGTAGCGACAGCGAAGGTGGTGGCAGAAGCGACAAGCCCGCCGCCAGTGACGATGTCTGCAAGACGGCCGACGGCGACGGGCCCAAGATCGGCCTCGCGTACGACGTCGGCGGCCGCGGCGACCAGTCGTTCAACGACTCGGCCTACACCGGTCTGGAGAAGGCCGTCTCCGACTTCGACGCCACCTGCGTCGAGGGCGAGGCCACCGATGGCGAGGCCGAGTCCGCGCGTGAGGACCGTCTGCGCAACATGGCCGAGGACGGCGCCACCGCCATCGTCGGCGTGGGCTTCGCCTACAGCGAGTCGGTCAACGCCGTCGCTCCGGACTTCCCCGAGGTCAACTTCGCCGTGATCGACGGCTTCGACCCCGACGAGGACGCCAACGACAACGTCGCCTACCTCGGATTCGCCGAGGAGCAGGGCTCGTACCTGGTCGGCGTCGCGGCTGCCGAGAAGAGCAAGACCGGCACGATCGGCTTCGTCGGTGGCGTCAACACCGAGCTCATCCAGAAGTTCGAGGCCGGCTACACCGCGGGTGCCAAGGCCGCCAAGCCCGACATCAAGGTCGAGGTCCAGTACATCCAGGAGTCGGACCTGTCCGGCTTCGGTGACCCGGCCGGCGGCAAGGCCGCTGCCACGGGCGAGTTCGACAAGGGTGCCGACGTCGTCTACCACGCCGCCGGTGGCTCGGGCTCGGGCGTCTTCGACGCCGCCGTCGAGGCGGGCGAGGGCAACTACGCGATCGGTGTGGACTCCGACCAGTACCTCACCGCGACCGACGCGCAGAAGCCGTTCATCCTGACGTCGATGCTCAAGCGCGTCGACACCGCGACGTACGACTTCGCCAAGTCGATCGACGCCGGCACGCCGCTCGTCAGCTACACGGTCTACGACCTGGCGCAGGACGGCGTCGGCTACTCCAAGTCCGGCGGCTTCGTCGACGACATCGCGACGGACATCGACGACTACAAGGCCAAGATCATCAGCGGCGAGATCGAGGTCCCGACCAAGCCGTAGCGGCTGGTCGACAGCATCATCTGGCGACGAACCTGGGCTGGCGCGGTAGCGTTCAGCCCAGGTTCGTCCTCATCTAGCCACGACCCGATCCGGTCGTGACCGTCGTACGTAGGGAGTGTCCGTGCCGTCTGCAGTGGATGCGGTGCAGCTGCGGGGGATCGGCAAGCGATTCCCCGGCGTCATCGCCAACCATGATGTCGATGTGACGATCCGGTCGGGGACCGTGCACGCGCTGATCGGCGAGAACGGTGCCGGCAAGTCGACGCTGATGAAGATCCTCTACGGCGTCCAGCGGCCCGACGACGGCACCATCACGATCGAGGGCAAGGACGTCGTCCTCAAGTCGCCGACCGAGGCCATCGAGGCCGGCGTCGGCATGGTCTTCCAGCACTTCATGCTGGCCGACAACCTCACGGTCCTGGAGAACATGGTGCTCGGCGCCGAGAAGCTCCACGGCATCGGCGACGGCGCCCGCGCCGAGATCCGCCGCATCTCCGAGCGGTTCGGCTTCGACCTCGACCCCGACGTGCTGGTGGAGCGGCTCGGTGTCGCGGCCCGCCAGCGGCTCGAGATCGCCAAGGTCCTGTACCGCGGGGCCCGCATCATCATCCTCGACGAGCCGACGGCCGTGCTCGTCCCGCAGGAGGTCGACGCGCTGTTCGCCAACCTGCGCGAGCTGCGGGCGGCCGGCAACTCCGTCCTGTTCATCTCCCACAAGCTCGACGAGGTGCTCGACATCGCCGACGACATCACAGTCATGCGTCGCGGCACGACGGTCGGCACGGCCGACCCGGCCACGGCCACGAAGCGCGAGCTCGCCGAGCTGATGGTCGGCTCGGAGCTGCCGTCCCCGGAGACCGAGGAGTCGACGGTCACCGACACGGTCCAGCTCGCGCTCCACGACGTCACCCTGACGGACGAGTTCGGTCGTGACCTGCTCTCCGACCTGTCGCTGACGATCCGCCGCGGCGAGGTCCTCGGCATCGCCGGGGTCGAGGGCAACGGGCAGTCCGAGCTGGTCGAGACCATCATGGGCATGCGCATCCCGTCCGCCGGGCGGATCCTGCTGGGCGAGCAGGACGTCACCCACTGGCACACGCGCCGGCTGCGCGAGGCGGGCATCGGGTACATCCCCGAGGACCGGCACCGCCACGGACTGCTGCTGGACGCGCCGCTGTGGGAGAACCGGATCCTCGGCCACCAGACCCGCCCGCCCAGCGCCAAGGGCCTGTGGATCAACCGCAAGGGAGCCCGCCAGGACACCGAGCGCATCGTCGAGCAGTACGACGTCCGTGCGCCGGGCATCGACACCCCGTCGCGGGCGCTGTCGGGCGGCAACCAGCAGAAGCTCATCGTCGGACGCGAGATGAGTGGTGATCCTGTCCTGCTCATCGCCTCGCACCCGACGCGCGGCGTCGACGTCGGTGCGCAGGCCGCGATCTGGGACCACATCAAGCGGGCCCGTCGCGCCGGGCTGGCCGTGCTGCTGATCTCTGCCGACCTCGACGAGCTGATCGGCCTGTCCGACACGATCCAGGTCATCTTGCGCGGACGCTTCGTCGGCACCTTCGAGCCGTCGACCGTCACCCCCCAGGAGCTCGGCTCCGCGATGACCGGAGGCGAGGCCGCATGAGCGCGTCCAACATCAGGGCGATCGCGCTGTCGCTGCTCGCCCCGGCCATCGCGATCGTGCTGAGCATCCTGGTCACGACGCTGGTCATCGCAGCGGTCGGCAGCTCGCCCGGCGAGTTCTGGAGCACCATGTTCGAGATGCCGAAGCCCCGCCTGCGGGTCGACATCGTCAACCAGACCGCGATGATCTACATCGCAGCGGTGGCGGCGGCGATCGGCTTCCGGATGGGGTTGTTCAACATCGGCCTCGAGGGTCAGTACACGATCGCCTCGTTCGCGGCGGCCTCGTTCGCGGGAGCCGCGTACCTCGGCGGCCTGGCGAACGTCGCGGCCTCGATCGTCGTCGCGATGGCCGTCGGCGCGATCTGGTCCGGCATCGCGGGCGTCCTCAAGACGACGCGTGGGGTCAGCGAGGTGATCTCCACGATCATGCTCAACTCGATCGCGATCACGCTCGTCGGCTACTTCCTGAACACGCGCGGCGTGAAGGAGGGCAACACGGTCCACACCACGAACCTCGAGCCCGGCAGCACGCTGGGCGGCTTCTCGCCGTTCGAGGACCGCGACGGCGAGATCTGGGTGCTGACGCTGCTCGCCGTGGTCGTGGGCATCGGCTTCTGGGTGCTGCTGAACAAGACCCGGTTCGGCTTCGACCTGCGGGCCAGCGGGCAGTCCGAGAGCGCGGCGCTCGCCAGCGGCATCGACCCGAAGCGGATGATCCTGATCTCGATGATGCTGTCGGGGGCCGTGGCAGGGCTGATCTGGCTGCCGGCCCTGTTCGGCGGCGCTCGGAACTACGGCACGTCCTTCCAGGCCGGCCTCGGCTTCCTCGGCATCGCGGTCGCGCTGCTGGGTCGCAACCGGCCGCTGGGCATGCTGTTCGGCGCGCTGCTGTTCGCCTTCTTGTCGGTCAAGTCCAACGACCTGACGTTCGGCACCGACGTGTCACCCAGCATCGTGCAGATCACGCAGGGCGTCGCGGTGCTCGCGGTCGTGGTGACGTACGAGGTGGTGCGTCGATGGCGCACCCGGCTCGAGCAGCGGGCCGTCAGTCGCGAGCTGGCGGGAGCCGCATCATGACCACCACCACGGCACGGCCGCAGAAGCGCGGCATCGTCGAGCGGCTCACCACGAGCTGGCTCTACATCGGCCTGATCGGCATCGGCATCGTCTCGTTCGTGCGGATCGTCACCGACACCAACGACCTGACGGGCGCCGGGACCATCCGTGCGGCGATCATCGCGACGTGTCCCATCCTCGCCGCGGCGCTGGGCGGTCTCTGGGCCGAGCGCGCCGGCGTCGTCAACATCGGCCTCGAGGGGCAGATGATCCTCGGCACGTGGGGTGCCGCGTTCTTCACGTACCACTACGGCCCGTGGGTCGGCATCGTCGGTGCGGCCCTGCTGGGCCTGATCGGTGGGCTGCTGCACGCGATCGCGACCGTGACCTTCGGCGTCGACCACATCGTGTCGGGTGTCGCGATCAACCTGATCGGCGCCGGCGCCGCGACGTACCTGGCCGAGGCGGTCTTCCCCGACTACGAGGGTGGCGGCCCGCGTCAGCTCAACGGTCTGGAGGCGCCCACGCAGATCACCGTCCCCGGCATCTCCGACCTGGCCAACGACATCGCCGACAAGCACTGGTTCTTCGTGTCCGACGTCGCCTCGTTCGTCCAGGCGCTGACGACCAACATCTCGACCCTGAGCCTGGTGATCTTCGCGCTGGTCGTGGTGTCGGCGCTCGTCCTGTGGCGCACGTCGTTCGGCCTGCGGCTGCGCTCGTGCGGCGAGAACCCGCAGGCGGCCGAGACGCTGGGCGTCAACGTGTACCTCTACAAGTACGTCGCGGTGCTGATCTCGGGTGCGCTCGCCGGCATCGGCGGCGGCTTCCTGGCGCTGGTGTCCTCCAGCGGGTTCAGCACGGGTCAGACCGGCGGCCGCGGCTACATCGGCCTGGCCGCGATGATCTTCGGCAACTGGCGTCCCGGCGGGCTGCTCGCCGGCGCGCTGACGTTCGGCTACACCGACTCGTTGCGCCTGCGCGACACCCAGTCGGTGCACGCCCTGCTGCTGCTCGTCGCGATCGGTCTGCTCGCCTTCGCGGCGTACCGGGCGTTCCGTCGCCAGCTCAACGGGGCGGTCGTCATGGCCGTGGCCGGCGTCGCCGTGCTGGCCTGGTTCCTGCTGACCGACAGCGTCCCGCGCGAGTTCACCGTCATGACCCCGTACGTCACGACGTTGTTCGTCCTGGCGCTCGGCGCCCAACGACTACGCATGCCTGCCGCCGACGGCAAGCCCTACCGGAAAGGCAGTGCCGGATAGTGGCATTGGGAATCAGCGGAGCGGACGACCCGATCGACTGGGCGTCGCTGACCAAGTACGCGACCGAGGTCATGGGACGCGCCTATGCGCCGTACTCGAACTACAAGGTCGGCGTGGCCGGGCTCGTCGACGACGGCCGGGTCGTGCTGGGCTGCAACGTCGAGAACGCCGCGTACGGCGTGGCGCTGTGCGCGGAGTGCGGCATGGTGTCGGCCCTGCACTCCACGGGTGGCGGACGGCTCATCGCCGTGGCGTGCGTCGACTCGCGCGGCCTGGCTCTGATGCCGTGCGGCCGCTGCCGACAGCTCCTGTGGGAGAACGGCGGACCCGACATGCAGCTCATGACGCCCAGCGGCGTCAAGACCATGACCGAGGTGCTCCCCGACGCGTTCAGCGCCGAGGACCTGGCCCAGCGCGCGCCGGACGTGGTGTGACCCGGTACGCCGTCCAGCTCGACCCCGGGTCACCGGCCTTCGTCGACGACCCGTATCCCGTGCTGGCCTCGCTGAGGTCGACCGGGCCGGTGCTGTGGCACGAGCCGATGGGCACCTGGCTCGCGACGACGCACGACGCGGTCAGCCAGGTGCTGCGCGACCGGTCGTTCGGCCGGCTCTGGACGGATCGGGAGCCGAGATCGCAGATGGAGCCGTTCAACGCGCTGCACCGCCACCAGATGATGGAGAACGAGCCGCCGACGCACACGCGGCTGCGTCGTCTGGTCGCGGGCGCCTTCGGACGCGGGCACGTCGAGCGCATGCGTCCCCGCATCGAGTCGCTCGCGGCGTCGATGGTCGACCGGCTGGGGGAGTCCTTCGACCTGCTCGCCGACTACGCGGAGCCGATGCCGGTCTACGTCATCGCCGACCTGCTGGGCGTCCCGCGTGAGGACCACGCCCGGCTCCGGAGCTGGTCCCAGGCCATCGTCCACATGTACGAGCCGGGCGTCGGCGCGCTGACCAAGGCCGCCGCGATCGAGGCCAGCACGGCCTTCTCCGACTACGTGCGCGGCGTCGTCGACGAGCGCCGGTCGGCGCCGGGCGACGACCTGATCTCCGACCTGATCGCGGCTCGCGACGACGGCGCACGGTTGAGCGACGACGAGCTCGTCGCATCGGTCGTGCTGCTGCTCAATGCCGGCCACGAGGCATCGGTCAACGTCTTCGGCAACGGCTTCCACGCGCTGCTGGAGCATCCCGAGCAGATGGCGCGGGTCGTCTCGGGCGAGGTGCCGATCGAGATCGCGCTGGAGGAGCTGATCCGCTACGACGCCCCGCTGCAGCTGTTCGAGCGCACCGCGACGGCCGACGTCGAGGTGTCGGGCCAGCTCGTCAGGGCCGGCGAGCGCATCGCCTGCCTGATGGGATCGGCCAACCGGGACGCGCAGGCCTTCGCCGAGGCCGACACCTTCGACGTCGGCCGCGACCCCAATCCTCATGTCGGCTTCGGCATGGGGCTGCACTTCTGCCTCGGCGCACCGCTGGCCCGTCTGGAGCTGCAGATCACGATCCGGACCCTGCTCGACCGGTACCCCGAGCTGCGGCTCGCGGGTACCGCGCCGCGTCGCCCGACCTGGGTGCTGCGCGGCTACGAGAGCATCGCCGTCACCTCCGAGGCGGCATGACCACCACCGAGCGAGCGAAGCGAGCGATCCATGAGTGAAGCCTTCGATGCCGTCGAGGTCATCGCCGCGAAGCGCGACCGGCACGAGCTGACCGATCCGCAGATCGACTGGGTCGTCGACGCGTACACGCGCGGTGTCGTCGCCGACGAGCAGATGTCGGCGCTCGCCATGGCGATCCTGCTCAACGGCATGAATCGTCGCGAGATCGCTCGCTGGACCCACGCGATGATCGACAGCGGCGAGCGGATGGACTTCTCGTCGCTGTCGTGGCCGACGTCCGACAAGCACTCGACCGGCGGCGTCGGCGACAAGATCACCCTGCCGCTCGCGCCGCTCGTCGCGGCGTGCGGCGTCGCGGTGCCGCAGCTGTCCGGCCGCGGGCTCGGTCACACGGGCGGGACCCTCGACAAGCTCGAGGCGATCCCCGGCTGGCGCGCCGACCTGTCGAACGCGGAGATGATGGCGCAGCTCGAGGACGTCGGGGCGGTGATCTGCGCCGCAGGCGCGGGCCTGGCCCCCGCGGACAAGAAGCTGTACGCCCTGCGCGACGTCACGGGCACCGTCGAGGCCATCCCGCTGATCGCCAGCTCGATCATGAGCAAGAAGATCGCCGAGGGCACCGGCTCGCTGGTGCTCGACGTCAAGGCGGGCTCGGGTGCGTTCATGAAGGACCTCGACCAGGCCCGCGAGCTGGCCGAGACGATGGTCGCGCTCGGCAACGACGCCGGCGTCACGACCGTCGCCCTGCTCACCGACATGTCGACGCCGCTCGGGCTGACCGCCGGCAACGCGTGCGAGGTCGCGGAGTCGGTCGAGGTGCTGGCCGGGGGAGGACCCGCCGACGTCGTCGAGCTGACGCTGGCGCTCGCGCGCGAGATGCTGGCCGCCGCCGGCCGTCCCGACGTCGATCCGGCCGAGAAGCTGGCCTCCGGGGCGGCGATGGACGTGTGGCGTCGGATGATCTCGGCCCAGGGCGGCGATCCGGACGCCCCGCTGCCGACGGCCCGTGAGACGCACGTCGTGACCGCCCCGAGCTCGGGCACGCTGACCCGCCTCGACGCCCTCAGCGTCGGCGTGGCCGCGTGGCGTCTGGGCGCGGGCCGCTCACGCCCCGGTGAGCAGGTGCAGGCCGCTGCCGGGGTGGTGATGCACGCCAAGCCTGGCGACGCCGTCACGGCCGGCCAGCCCCTCCTGACGCTGCACACCGACACTCCCGAGCGGTTCGAGCGGGCGGTGGCGGCCCTCGAGGGCGGGTATGACGTGGGCCACCAGGCGATCGACGCGCCTACGGTGGTCATCGACCGGATTGGTTAAGTTGGTGCGATGCGCATCCTGAACGACAGCACGGAGATCTCCTCGGCGGCGGGCCAGGAGCTCGGGGTCAGCGAGTGGGTGGCGATCACCCAGGACCGGATCGACATGTTCGCCGACGCCACGGGGGACCGGCAGTGGATCCACGTCGATGAGGAGCGGGCCGCCGACGGGCCGTTCGGCGCGACGATCGCGCACGGATATCTCACGCTCTCGATGCTGCCGTTCCTCGGCGCGCAGGTGTTCGCCTTCGCGGGCGACGTCGCGCGGGTCAACTACGGGCTCAACCGCGTCCGGTTCGTGGCACCCGTGCGGGTGGGCTCCAAGGTGCGGAGCCGGGTCGAGATGCTCGAGGTCACCGACGTCGAGAAGGGTCAGCGGGTCACGCTGCAGCACACGATCGAGATCAAGGGCCAGGACCGTCCGGCGTGTGTCGCCGAGACCGTCACGCTGCTGATGGCGTCATGACACGATGAACGGGTGACTGCCACCCCGGAACAGATCAAGAAGGCCCCCAAGGTCGCCCTGCACGAGCACCTGGACGGCGGCGTGCGTCCGGCGACCGTTGCCGAGATCGCCGCCGAGATCGGCCACGACCTGCCGGTCGAGGGCGCCGATGCGCTCGGCGAGTGGTTCGAGGAGGCCTCCAGCTCGGGATCGCTCGAGCGGTACCTGGAGACCTTCGTCCACACCGTCGCGGTCATGCAGCGGCCCGAGGACCTGGCGCGGGTCGCCCGTGAGGCGGTGCTCGACCTGGCCGACGACGGCGTCGTCTACGCCGAGCTGCGCTGGGCCCCCGAGCAGCACCTGTCGGCCGGGCTGACCCTGCGGGAGACCGTGGACGCGGTGCAGGCAGGCATCCAGGAGGGTCAGCAGATCGCCGCGATCGAGGGTCAGACCATCGAGGTCGGCCAGCTGTTGACCGCGATGCGCCACGCGGACCGCGGCCAGGAGATCGCCGAGCTGGTCGTGGAGTACCGCGATCGCGGGGTGGCCGGCTTCGACATCGCGGGGGCGGAGGACGGCTTCCCCCCGATCCTGCACCTCGAGGCCTTTGAGTACCTCCGCCGTGAGAACGCGCACTTCACGATCCACGCCGGCGAGGCGTTCGGCCTGCCGTCGATCTGGCAGGCGATCCAGCGGTGCGGCGCCGAGCGACTGGGGCACGGCGTGCGCATCGTCGACGACATCGACGTCAGCGATCCCGACTCCCCGATCCTCGGTGACCTGGCGGCGTACATCCGCGACCGTCGGATCCCGCTGGAGATGTGCCCGTCGTCGAACCTGCAGACCGATGCGGTCCCCGGCATGACGTCGATCGCCGACCACCCCATCGGCATGCTGAAGGACCTGGGCTTCCGCGTCACGGTCAACTGCGACAACCGGCTCATGAGCGGCACCTCGATGTCGCGCGAGTTCCAGCTGCTCGTCGACGCCTTCGACTACGACCTCGACGACCTGCGCTGGTTCACGGTCAACGCGATGAAGAGCGCCTTCCTGCCGTTCGACCAGCGGCTGCTGCTGATCAACCAGGTCATCAAGCCGGGCTACGCCAACCTCTGAAGGACACCATGCTGAGACTCGGGTACAAGGCATCCAACGAGCAGTTCGCGCCCCAGGAGCTGCTGCGCTTCGGTGTGCTGGCCGAGGAGTCCGGCTTCGACTCCGTGTTCGTGTCCGACCACCTGCAGCCGTGGCGGCACGACGGAGGCCATGCACCGTTCTCGCTGTCCTGGCTCGGCGCGCTCGGCGCCCGGACCGAGCGCGTGACGATCGGCACCAGCGTGCTGACCCCGACGTTCCGCTACCACCCCGCGATCGTGGCCCAGGCGTTCGCGACGCTGGGCTGCCTGTTCCCGGGTCGCGTCGTCCTCGGGATGGGCACCGGCGAGTCGATGAACGAGGTGCCCCTGGGTCTGCAGTGGCCCGACGGCAAGGAGCGGTTCGCCCGCTTCCGGGAGGCGGTGCGGCTGATCCGCCAGCTCTGGAGCGAGGACCGGGTCACGTTCGAGGGCGAGTACTACCGCACCGACAAGGCGACGATCTACGACCGACCCGATGAGCAGGTGCCGCTCTACCTGGCCGCCTCCGGCCCCGCCGCCACCCGGTTCGCGGGCCGGGTCGGCGACGGGTGGATCACGACGTCCGGCAAGGCGCCCGAGCTCTACACCGACACGCTCCTGCCGGCCGTGGCCGAGGGAGCCGCCAAGGCCGGACGGTCCGTGACGGACCTGGACATGATGATCGAGGTCAAGGTCTCGTTCGACCCCGACCACGAGAAGGCGCTGGCCGACACGCGCTTCTGGGGGGCGCTGGCACTCACGCCGGAGCAGAAGGCCGGTGTCGAGGACCCGGTGGAGATGCAGCGGCTGGCCGACGAGCTGCCGGTCGAGCGGACCGCGTCGCGGTTCATCGTCTCGTCCGACCCCGCCGAGCACGTCGCCGCGATCCAGCGCTACGTCGACCTGGGGTTCACCCACCTGGTGTTCCACGCCCCGGGACCTGACCAGGAGCGCTTCCTGAGGCTGTACGGCACCGAGATCCTGCCCCGTCTCCGCGAGGACGATGCCGCATGAGCGTGCCGAACGAGCGGGAGGTGTCGCGTGCGGTGGCGCGGGTCGAGGCGGGCAGGACGGTCGACGTGGACGAGACGCGGTCGTTGCTGGCGGCGCGGGGCGAGCACCTGGATCGGCTGATGGCGGTGGCGCGGCGGGTGCGGGACGCGGGACTGCTGGAGGCGGGCCGCGCGGGTGTGGTGACGTACTCGCGCAAGGTGTTCATCCCGTTGACCAGGTTGTGCCGCGACCGGTGCCACTACTGCACGTTCGTGACGGTCCCGTCCAAGGTCGAGTCGCCGTTCCTGAGCCCCGACGAGATCCTGGCGATCGCGCGCGAGGGCGCCGCGCTGGGGTGCAAGGAGGCGCTGTTCACGTTGGGTGACCGGCCCGAGGACCGGTGGCCCGAGGCGCAGCAGTGGTTGGAGGAGGCGGGATACGCCTCGACGTTGGAGTACGTGCGGGCGATGAGCATCCGGGTGCTGGAGGAGACGGGTCTGCTGCCGCACCTGAACCCGGGGGTCATGTCGTGGGCCGAGATGAGCCGGTTGAAGCCGGTCGCGCCGTCGATGGGGATGATGCTGGAGACCACCTCACGTCGGCTCCACGAGACCAAGGGTGAGGCGCACTACAAGTCGCCCGACAAGGACCCGGCCGTCCGGCTGCGGGTGCTCGAGGACGCGGGACGGTTGAATGTGCCGTTCACGACGGGGCTGCTGATCGGGATCGGGGAGGACCTGGCCGAACGCGCGGACTCGATCTTCGAGCTGCGGCGGATCGCGAAGCAGTACGGGTCGATCCAGGAGGTCATCGTCCAGAACTTCCGCGCCAAGCCGGACACCGCGATGCGTCACGTCGACGACGTGGGGCTGGAGGAGTACCTGGCGGCGATCGCGACGACGCGGGTGCTGATGGGGCCGGCGATGCGGATCCAGGCACCGCCGAACCTGGTGGACCTGGCGGAGTGTCGGGCGTTGCTGGACGCCGGTGTCGACGACTTCGGTGGCATCAGCCCGCTGACGCCGGACCACGTGAACCCCGAGCGGCCGTGGCCGCAGATCGACGAGCTCACCGCGCTGGTCGCCGCCGCCGGGTTCGTGCTGGCCGAGCGGCTCACGGCTCATCCGCCGTTCCTGGACGTGCCGTGGCTGGACCCGCGCCTCGCGAACCACGTCGACGCGCTGCGCGCTCCCGACGGGCTGGCCGATCCGGACGCACTGCCGGTGGGTCTGCCGTGGCAGGAGCCCGACGGCGGGTTCGACGTCACGACAGGACGCTCCGACCTGCACACGAGCGTCGACACCCAGGGGCGCACGAGTGATCGGCGCAGCGACTTCGAGGACGTGTACGGCGACTGGGGCGTGCTGCGCGACAAGGTCGCCGCTGACGCACGGCCCGAGCGGCTCAGCTCGGACGTGCACGCGGCCCTGCGGGCGGCGGAGCGTGATCCGTCGGGACTGTCGACCGAGCACGCCACGACGTTGATGACTGCGGCCGAGGGGCCGGCGCTGGACGCCGTCACGGGCCTGGCCGACCAGCTGCGCCGCGACGCCGTCGGCGACGAGGTCACGTACGTCGTGAACCGGAACATCAACTTCACCAACATCTGCTACACCGGGTGTCGGTTCTGCGCGTTCGCCCAGCGCAAGACCGACGCCGACGCGTACACGCTGTCGTTGGACGAGATCGCGACCCGGGCCCGGATCGCCGTGAGCGTGGGCGCGACCGAGGTCTGCATGCAGGGCGGCATCGATCCGCAGATGCCCGGGACGGCGTACTTCGACATCGCCCGCGCGGTCAGGGACGCCGAGCCGTCGTTGCACGTGCACGCGTACTCGCCGATGGAGGTCATGAACGGTGTCGCCCGCACCGGTCTGTCGATCACCGAGTTCCTGGTCGCGGCGAAGGAGGCCGGGGTCGACTCGCTGCCCGGCACCGCCGCGGAGATCCTCGACGACGACGTGCGGTGGGTGCTGACCAAGGGCAAGCTGCCGACCGCTCAGTGGCTCGAGGTCGTGCGCACCGCGCACTCCGTGGGCCTGCCGACGACGTCGACGATGATGTACGGGCACGTCGACCACCCGGGGCACTGGGTCAAGCACCTGCAGGTCCTGGCCGACGTCCAGCGCGACACGGGCGGGTTCACCGAGTTCGTCCCGCTGCCGTTCGTCCACCAGTCCTCGCCGATCTACCTGGCCGGGGTGGCCCGCCCGGGCCCGTCGGTGCGTGACAACCGGGCCGTGCACGCGATGGCCCGCATCATGCTGCACGGGCTGGTCGACAACATCCAGACCTCGTGGGTCAAGCTCGGCCCCGACCAGCTGACCCACGTGCTGGACGGGGGAGTCAACGACCTCGGTGGCACCCTGATGGAGGAGACCATCAGCCGCATGGCCGGCTCGACGAACGGCTCCCGCAAGGAACGCGCCGAGCTCGAGGCCATGGCCCGCGCCGCTGGCCGCCCGGCCCGCCAACGCACCACGACCTACGGCCACGTCATCACCCGATCAGAGGTCGCATGAGCACGGACGTCACGGTTGTCCTGCCGGTGAAGCGGTGGTCGAACGCCAAGACCAGGCTGGACGTCAGTCCGGGCGAACGCGCGGCTCTCGCCCGGGGGTTCTGCCTCGACGTCCTCGCGGTCCTGCGAGCATCCGAGGCCGTGGCACACGTCGTCGTCGTGACCGATGAGCCCGTCCTCGTGGACCTCGGGTCCGACGCAAGGACGACCGTGCTCGTCCACGGCTCCCACCGTGGATCACGAGCCCTGAACCGGGCCGTGAGCCGAGGACTCGCGTGGGCGCGCACGCATCGTCCAGCGTCACCGGTGGTCGTGCTCCCGGGTGATCTGCCGGCGCTCACCGGCGAATCCCTCACCCAGGCGATCCATGCGCTCGCCATGCATGAGCGATCGTTCGTGCCAGATCATGACGGGGAGGGGACGACACTGCTCTTCGGCCGCACCCCCGAGATGCTCAGGCCGGCGTACGGTCGACGTTCTGCCGCGGCGCACGCGGCATCGGGCCACGTGCCGTGCGCCGATGTCGATCCCCGTGCGCGGCTCGACGTCGACACGACCGATGACCTGCGACGCGCCCTCGAGGTCGGGATCGGACCCGAGACCGCTACGGCGTGCTGGACGATGCGCAGTGCCGAGGAGGTTCTCGAGGAGGAGCTGCGGCTGCACTGTGCGATGTTCTCGCCCTGGACCACGCTGTGGTGAGTCGGTCGACACCCGCCCGAGAGCTCGCCGAAGAGCGAAGCCGCCCGGGCGGGTGGCGGACGACCGGACGCGGCTACGCCGGGAAGCGCTCCCAGACGCGGTGGCTGCCGAGCAGCTCGACGACGGCGGCGAAGACGTCCGCCGGGTCGTCGCCGACGTAGACGCCCGCAGGGGCCGACGGCAGACCTGCGGCCTCCAGTGCGGAG
>Ga0247730_1000340_pt1 | contig 37974 bp, 26 predicted proteins | sample UWRJL073202C2_FD_180959 | JGI IMG/M metagenome (GOLD analysis project Ga0247730, IMG submission 180959) | Plant litter microbial communities from Arlington Agricultural Research Station in Wisconsin, United States - UWRJ-L073-202C-2 | ecosystem: Environmental > Terrestrial > Plant litter >... | reverse complement strand
GACCGAGAATGCCTTGCCCCTGCAGCAATGGGTCACTGAGTAACTGCATGGCTAGATACGGTTGCAGCATCAGGTGCAGGCTTAAGCGTCGATCGTAAGCTCGCAAGCTTTCCCCCGCCATAGACCGCGCGCGATCTATCGGACTTCCGTCCCAGAGTGACGACAAGGTCGTAACCGCTTTCAAACGGTTGTCCCGACTCATGGTGCTGCTGCCGAGGAATTGTCCCCCTTCATCGCAGAACAACCCCATGCTCGGCAGGTCATGGCAAAGCCCTTTGATCAGCGCTTCAATAGTTGGGTCCGTGGTAATCAGCCTCGGTGCAGAGGGCTCCGCTTCGAGCGGTACACCGTTCGCGAAGTCGGGATCGGCAGGGTTGATACGCTGCATCTGGCGCTGTGCGGCGCGGTACCGGGCAAGCTGTTCGCGGTAGCGCTGCCACTGCTCACGCTCCCATTGGCGTGCTGGCAGCAATGCAGATCGGTCTGTCGCCGTTTTACGATCCCCCGAAGCTGCCACCGTGATCAGGTACAGCGAGAGGGGATAATTTCTCCCGTCGAGCTGTAAGCCGGCATGACCTTGGGTAGCCAGCGCCGAGGCAGCCAACACCGATTGTGCAGCCAATGCCTGGGGTACGCCGATGACCTCGGCCATGCGCTCCACCGCAGGTCCAAGAATCCCACCCAGCGCCTGCACCGGATAAGGCTGGGCCACGGGATTCGACTCAATCAACGGTCGAGGTGGTCGTGGTAGTTCAAGCTTCGGATCTAACTGCTGCATGGGCCCTCTCCTCGTTCATTGCTAGTTGTCCTCACGTCGTCCCGCCAAGGCTGCTGAGTGTTATCAGGGATCAAGGCCCCTGCGGCCTGTGAGGTGTTCACTGACGCGGAACGAACGGCTCCTTACGACCGGGAGCAAGGGCATGAACCCTTGAATCTGGCCTCCCTAGACGCATCCGAACATGCGGGCGGGTGGAGGCTGTGCCGACTGACGAGTTCGGCACCTGGAGATCCTGAGTAGGAGAAGGCAACGACATGGACACCTGGGGCATGCCTGACTGTCAGTCAGGTGCAGCCTTTCCATTGGCTGCGGCACCGGTGCCAGTGTCATTGCGGATGGCGACGAATCGGATTTGTCGGGTCGATTGTCACGAGGAGAGTTGCGGCAATGCCTTGTACTACGTGGCTTGCAGCACTGGTACGAGCGCCCGTCTCTTTCCAGGAGAAAGAGACGGGTGCGGTCTGGCGCAGCGATGTGTGCCGAAGGGTGAGGCAGCTGCAGTGCAGCTAGATAGGTCCATCGTCTGCCGCAGTGGACAGATTGGTAGAGAAGGCATCCGTCACTCTTGGGGAGTGACCGTGCGAGCCGCCGGACGCTAATCGCACTTAGGGAAGAACCACCACGCAAGTGGCGTAGCCTTAAAGGCTCTGGCTACCTGGGCAGGTGCTGTCAACGACAGCGATCCGTGCGCCAATTTTTATACCCACTCGAAAAGACGGTCAAGCGTCACGGGCAAAGCGCTCAGAAAGTGGCGACTGTCGCCACTTCTGTCGCCACGTTCCAGGTCACGTTCTACGCGGGCTGTCGCCGCTGTCGCCGCTGTCGCCACACTTACATCCATGCCCCCGAAAGATCCGCACACACACTGAATGGCGCTGCGCTCGATAGAAATCGCGGGGGAGTTACTGACGGGTAAAAATAATCGTGGCGTTAATTAAATGTGAAAATAGGAGGGTGGAACGCGGCGGCTTCGAGAAAAAGCGAATGAACCCTCCGATCGGCACGATCAAAGATCGCTTGATCGGAGGGTTTGGCGGGAAAAGCAAAGTCTCAAACTTCAATCGAAGACTCAGGCATCAAAGCGGGTTGATTGGGAAGTGGGGGCTTCGCGCCGCATGATCAGCGTCTGCTGCAACCGCAGCAGAAAGCCTGCTTCAAATGCTTCCTGATAGTCCCCTGGACGATGACGCTTTCGGTTCTGAGACAGCGCCCACCATAACGGTAATGATGAACCCTCGAGCCAAGTCTCTGCGCAACGAACACCCTCCTTTATTACCGGAGCGAACTCATTACCCCACGGTGTTTGGATCGCGGGAGCCCCTTCAGCGGACGGGACAGAGACATACTCATGGATCTGCTGATGAACGCTTTGAGCCGGAATGCCAGTTAAATTCCGGAATGCCTTGTCGTACAACACGGCGGCGTCATCCAACAGCTCTACTGCCAGCTCAACGTCTTGCGGAAAATGAAGCAGAATACTCTGGGCTCCGTTAAGCCGGAGAGTGGCAGCCTGCCGCAATTTAACCGCTGCATCTTCAGGGGTAAGCGATGAAGTATCGATGCTGCTGGGTTTGGGGAGGCCGATGAGAAGCGAGAATTCAAACATCGCGGAATCCAAGCCCGCCCACCCGGTATCAAATATGATAGTCCAGGCTAGGCGATGGTAATCATGCGACGCACCGCTACAAACTATCGGTTTCAGGGCTGTCAAATTTTACCGTCAAGGTCAGAAGGTACTCTTCGATCGAATGAGCACTGTCCAGGTAATTTGCCGTTAGCCCTAGCCCCTTGACTGGCAGGTTAAGCTTGGCCACTACGCCCAGGGAACGCTTCGATTCACTCGACAGGCTGATCACCACCTTCTGTTCAAGGATCTGGTTGTCTTCATCAGCGCACTGCTCGACCAGGCTACGCATTACCACATCGCCCCACAGCTGTTTGCCACGCAGGTATTTTTCAGCTGCCTCGGTGTTGGGTTTGCCTCCGCGAAACGAGGCATTGATGGAAAACTTTCTGGCCAGTGAATTGCCCACTTTGTTTTCGACTTTGACATCGAGCTTGGCAACAGGAGCTTTGCCGTGCAACTCGTACACTTGGGACGAGGAGTCCTTGCTGACTTCGACCTGCTCAACGGTTACGTCCCGAGCTCCCAGGTATTGGCAGAGCCGCGAAAAATGCCGAAGCTTCTCAATCGCGAACTGATCCGTGGCCTGGCTCAGGTCCACATAGGCGTTACGGTCATACGGGCTCTGTAAGAGCACCGCGCCCGGTCGAAGCAGGTCAGCATCGATAATATTCTGCAGCGCCTGGCTATCTGGCTCATCGACCGTAAGCGGGTACTGCAGGATGTGGGACTGGGGATCAAATAGAAACCCCTTGGCTTCGGGCTCGAGATCATAGAGACACTCATTGATCGTGTTCTCATCCAACACGAGCATCACTCTGCGTGCGCCATGGTCCAGCGGAATCTTGCCTGTTGCCACATTGCTCCCCTTTCGCGCGATGCGCGTACCCTGTTCGTTCATTTGCCGAAAGTTTTCAGCGCCGCCAGTGCGCGTCTGAGCCACGCTGCCCACTCGCGCTGTAAAAGTGTTATCGCCAGGGCTATGAAGCTCTGGCTCGGCTGCTTTTTTTCGAATTGCTCAAGCGCCTCCCGTGCAGCCAAGCGTTTAGGCTCTGAAAAGCTGCGCCCGATGGAGGTAGCGAATTGCTCGAGCGACGCCCACACCGCATCGACACCAGTCGCTCCTGGCCCCTGCCCGGTATTATGCTCGATCCAGCAAACCACTGGCGCCAGCCGGCCCGCGCGGTCCCGCTCCTCCGCGACAACTTGCAAAACGGCTGCGTTGCCTTTGACGAACAGCTTCACGCCATCTTGTGCAAACAGAACAGTACCTCGCACGCTGATGCTGGTCAGTGCGGAATACGTTTGCTCTCGGACCGGGCTGCTAAGTTCCGCTCCACACTCCGCCAGACGCAAATAGTCCGAGGACCTGTTGTCCAGTGCTTGAGCTTGGAAAACCTTGGCATGCATCATGCTGTTACCGTATTGATCAACGTCGCGACCAATCTCGCCGCCTGATCTCGACTCACCAGACTGCCGAGAATGATCGGCGGCCGTTGACTTAGTTTCGACAGGCCTGCATCAAGGTGGAGTTTGACGAAACGATCACGGAAATGCCCCTGACCGGACACGGGAGTGGCGACGTACGTAGGGTCGAGGTCCATATGCGTGACGATCACGACCAGCTTGGGCGATGGCGCCGGAGCCTTCCTCCAGCTTTCAATCTTTTCGAGATCGCGCTTGATACGTTGTTGATTGACCTCTTGAGCATTGACCAGATAAAGGACGATGTCCGCTTCATTGTGCAGTGTTTTCCAGTCCTCGATTGCATCAGGCGCACCGGGAACGTCGCGGGTTTCCTTGAGGTCCAGCTTCAGGTCACCCATTGCAAACCGTGTTCCTTGGACTTTCTCGGTCAGCGTGGTTTGCATGTACTCGTCGGAGACCTCACCACTGGCAAGGAACTTCAATAGAGCTGTCTTGCCGACATTGCGCTCTCCCAATATCGCCACGCGCTTACCTTTGAGGCTGATGATCATGCTGTCCCAGCCATCTTTGATTTCTTCACGTTTCCAGTAAGCGACGCCAGCCGCGACCACAGCTGCGGCTCCGGCAACGATTAGTCTCTCCCAACCCATACGAGCAGTCCCTGTCCTTCGTTTCTCGAATGGCCAGCATTGTGGCCCATTTGCTTATAACCCGTGCGTAAGCATGGAGAGGCTATCGGCTACCCAGTGCCGCACTTAAGTAAGCGGCGGGTTTTATTCTGTGGGAGAGCCGGCTAGCCACTATGCGTCGACCTGAACTGCATAGCCCATGAAGTCAGACGGCGCGTCTGACCAATTGCAAAATCTTTCACACAAAGTCAGCATACCGGCCTTCAAGGGCAGAACGCCACCATGGAAATTGCTTCAGTCAAAAGGAACTTGGAATGCCCCTCCCCCCGCGCCCGACAAAAGAGGCCGTCTGCAGTGAGTTATCGGGCAGCGACGATTCCCTGACCTTCCGAAAAATCGTACCGCCCCTCCCTCGCTATCCCTCATTTGGAAGACTCGGACGAGCCCTCTTAGAGACGCCGCCCCCCTCATGGAGCAGAGCATGAAATTCAGGAAACTCGGTCTTACCCTATCTGGCGGCGGCGGCAAGGGGGCCTATCAGATCGGCGTCTGGCAGGCTATGCGCGACCTGGGCTTGGACAGCCAACTGAGCGCCATCTCTGGCACCTCGGTAGGTGGTCTCAACGGCGCGATGTTCGCTCAAGACAAACTCGATCAGGCCAAATCCATGTGGCTGAACATCGAAAGCCGCAACATGCTTTCCGTACAGGACGTGCCAGGGCTGGCGTCACGACTGGCGCTGCTGACAACAAGCGGCGTGATCTCGCCGATGCTCAGCCACTTGATCAGTACCAAAGGCTTTTTCAAGCAAGATGGCCTCAAGAGCATGATCGCCGAAGGCCTGGACGCAGGCAGGTTGGCTTCTTCGGCGCTGCCGCTGAGCGTGGCGCTGCACAACACTGCCGCCAACCGGGTCGATTACCTCTCGGTACGCGACACCCACACTGCAGCGGACATGCTGCTCGGTACGGCGGCCCTGCCCCTGATCTTCGATGAGGTCGCCATTGACGACGGCATTTATACCGATGGCGGCTTTTACTGGGGCTTGCCGCATAAACAGATTGATAACACCCCGATCCGGCCACTGATCGAGGCCGGCTGCGACACCATCGTGGTGGTGTATCTGTCGCCCGACGACCTGAGCATCGACCCGCGCCACTATCCCGGGGTGCGCATTTTGCCGATCGTTCCTGCCAACAGTCTGGGCGGCGTCACCGCCACCCTCGATTTTTCCAACGAAGGAGCCGCAAGGCGCATGGAACAGGGCTATGCCGACGGCCTGCAGATCTTCCGCCACCTGCAGTTGTTCCTCGACAACGAAGCTCAGTACGAAGCCCTGTGGGAGCGCGCCCGCCTGGCCGCCGAACAGGAGCGCAAGCTCAGCGACAACCTGTACGACGTGGACCGTAAACACAGCAAGGCTGTCGACGATATCCATGACTTCGACCGGCAAGTTCGCAACGACGATTTCAGCCAGAAGCTCGACCTGGCCGACGACGATATGCCTCTCGCACTCGAGCACCTGGCTCTGGACAACACTGCGCTGCTGGCTGACATCGAGCGTCAGCAACTCGAAACTGCCGTCGACAGTTTCCTGGCCCAGAACAGCAACAACCGCCGGGCGGTCGAAATCTCGGTGCTGGACGCCCTCGCCACCCTTTCTCCAGTCAGCGGACGCGCCACCTACCTGCGTGAGCAGGGATTACTGTCGCGCTTCATGGGCGCTATCACCGGCAAAAACCAGCAGATTGCCGCCGAGAATGTCCGCGACGTGGCCCAGGCGCAATTCGCCGCCCTGCGCCTGATTGCTGCAGTTCAGGAAAAAGGTGCAATCACCCTCGAGTTCGCCTGCACCTTGCAAAACCGCCTGAACGGCGCACTCGCCGAAATCCAGCGACTGGGAGATCGTCATAATCAGGATCTGCGGCGCGTCTACCGCTCGCTGGCCGGAGTCTACTGCAAGCTACGCGACCGCCTGAGTACACATGAGAACCGCCTCGACGCCCTGGAACGCACCAGCCGCTTGCACGACTGGCTACTACATCCCAATAGGCGTCATCTTGACGGCAAGGCGCTCAGCGAACTGCCTGCGGCCTTGCGTCTCAGCTGTCTGGCCAACGACTTCTTTCGCCTCACCGACGGCCAGTGGACAGTCCACGAGCTGAACAGCCTCAAAGAAATGTGCCTGCTCGTCGGGCTGGATCATGCTCACCCCGTGCAGATCGGCGAGTTCTGCACCCAGTTGAGCGAGCAACCGGCCTGTCTGCAGGCACTTACCCTGCAACTGGCCGCGCTGCCCCAGGCTAACCTGTTCAACCCGACCGCCCTTTGGTTGCTTGATTTACGCGGCGGTACTGCGCCGACGGACACCGACAGCGTAACGGCACGCTGGGGGTATGGCGCGGCAACGGCGCTACCCGCCTGGGACTTTCTCGCCGAACTGCTCTACCACCTCCAGTGCGCCGGATTTTCGGTGGTACGCAGCAGCGACCTGAGTCAGTACAAGGAGCACTGGCTGGGGCAACTGCAAGTGCTTGACGACCTGCTGGGGGAAAACATCCTGCCCAAGAGCTTCGCCGGGGAGATCAACGCCCTACGCCAGCAGATCACCGGTTTCCACCTCAAGGTACCGCTGATCGGCAAGTTCAGTGCTGGTAAGTCGACCCTGCTCAACTGCTGGCTGGGCGAGGATATTCAGAAGGACGACCTCGGCGCCTGCACCAGTCTGGCCACTGAATTCCACTACGCCGAACCGGGCGCGGAAAAGCTGGTGATCCACTGGCTGGAGGACGCCGGGACTGGCCAGGTACGGCGCGAGGAAAAACCGCTCACAGCCTACGCCGCGCTACTCGACGATCCGCGCACTACCGCCCGGCCACCCCTGTTCGTAGAACTGCACCTGTGCCGCACTGCCCTCGCCCGTCACCCTGATCTGGTGCTGGTCGACACGCCGGGCCTGGGCTCCAGCAACGGCCAACATGAACGTGCGCTAGAGCAATACATCGGAGAAGCTGTGTCGTGCATCCTCTGCGTCACCCGTATCAGTCAGGTCGGTATCGACGAGCTGGCCTTCATTGATCGCCAGCGCTCCTTGGGTCAGACGTTTTCCCTACTGGTCTGCCAGGAGGCACTGAACAGCCGTCAGCAGCGCGAACCCCTGCGCCGCTCCCTCGCCGAACAGGCCGGCCTAGACTCAAGCCAACCGACCCGTGGCTGCTCTGCGCGTGAGGGCGATCTGAGTGGCTTCGAAGACTTGCTCGCCGGCCTCGAAACCCAGAAGGCAATCCTGTTTCAAGAACGCTTCGCTGCGCAGATCAAGGCGTTGTTGGTTCAGGCCGAACGCCTGATTCGCCAGCAACTGGCGATGGACACCAGCGCAGAGCAACTGCTCGAACAGCAGAAGATCCTCGACAAGGGCATGGCCCGACTCGAAGAAAACCATGCCAACGAACAGGACAGCCTGCTACGCGACTGCCGCGCAGCGATCAGCCATCAGGTGCTGGCCACCGTCAACAGTTACCTGCGCAGTCGTCGCCAGGCCTACAAACAGATGCTGCTGGCTGGCCAAGGCATTGGTCCGCTGCTCACCGCCGATGCACGTAACGCTTGCCAGTTGGCCATTGAGCAGAACCTGACCCCGCGTCTCATGGACGCCTGCCAACGCCTGGGCAGTCATATCGAGTTCAGCGCCTTTGAGGGGCCGCAACTCTCCGGCGACGGCCCGGCGGGAATAGAGGCCGACTATGGTTTGGGTGCCTCAGCGGCCGGCGCAGCAGCTGGGGCGGCTATCGGCACCATAGTGCCGGTGGTTGGCACCCTGATCGGCGGCCTAGTTGGCGGTGCGATCGGCCTGTTCGCTTCGCGCAGCAACAAGGAGAGCGAAGCCGAAGGCAAAGCCAATGAGGCGATTGAAACGGTCATCAGCCAGTTGCAAGGCTTGATTCCCGATGCACTCGACAAGCATGCCCGTCAGTTCATCGGCGATATGTGCGACAGATTAGCCGCGCAGTTGACGACGCAACGGGAGAACCTCGATCGCATCGAACAGCAACTGGTAGCAGACCGTGACCGCAAGCAACATATCCAGGACAAGGCCGAACAGGCGCTGAACAGCGTCGCTCGACTGCTCGACCACAGCCGCCAGCAACAATCCCGACCTGCGGAGGCCTGCGCCAATGTCGCTTGATTTCAGCTTATCCTTCGAAGAGCTGGAGGCCGCGCAATCGGCCACCACCAACCCTTACCTGAGAGATCCCGGTAAAGGCTTGCAACTGATTGCCAGCCTGGTCGGACAGCCACGTCCGAACGTGGGCAAGGCGCAACGGCAGCAACTGCCCGCCGCGCTGCACCGACTGATCAATAAGCGCTTCATCGAGCTTACGTCCAAAGGCAGCTTTCCCGGTGAAGCCCAGGCGTTGCGCGAGCTGCAGGCGCTGGAAGCGTCACTGGAAAACCTTGCTCTGTTTCCCGACCTGGCCAACAAGACCGTGGTCGGCGTCGGGGGTGGTTTCAGCGCCGGCAAGTCGCGCCTGCTCAACACCCTGCTCGGCGTCGATCTGCTACCGGAGTCGCTGGAGCCAACCACGGCGATTCCCAGTTTCATCACCCGTGGCGAAGACGGTATCGTTGCGCTGAACACCTTCAACCAGCAGATTCGACTGGACCGCGACGGCCTGCAGGCCATCACCCACGCCTTCACCAGCCACTACCGCGACAGTCTCGACGAGGCGTTCGGTTTTGCCCACGTGCTCAAGCTGTTGATGCTCCACTGCGCAAGCTTCGCCTGGAGCAACCTGGCCTTCCTTGATACGCCTGGTTACAGCAAGGTAGACGCCCTTGGTAGCACTGACAGCGATGAAACCATTGCCCTCAAGCAACTGACCGAAGCCGATCATGTGATGTGGCTGCTCAGCGCCAGGAACGGTTCGATTCGCCAGGACGATCTGGCATTTTTGCGCAGTCTCGATCATCCCGGACCGATTTTCTTCGTCGTCACTCAGGCCGATCTGGTCGGCCGCTCCTCTATCGACGCCATCCTGCACAGCACCGCAGAGGCGATCGAGGCTTCGGGCATTCCTTGCGCCGGACTGATGGCCTGGGCAGCACCGCTGGGAGCCGAACAGGGAGCGTTGATTGCTGGTGACGATATTCGCGTGTGGCTCCAAACGCTGGACGAGGCTCCCAAGTACACCCACCACAGGCGCACTTGCGAACGTGTCCTAGACGGTTATATCCAGCACAACCGGGAAAACCTGTCCAACAGCCGCCGAAAATTATCGCTGTTCAATACCCTTCTGCCACTTCAGGAAAAACTGCCTCAAAGTGAACAGGCAACGCTACAGGAACTGCTCCAGGAGCAACGTACCCGGCAGAAAGTCTTTGCCGAACTTGTCGACGCCTTCACCGTTTTAAAGAACGAAATGCAGGAAATCATCGCGCAGATCATCGGTGACCTGGCCATTGATGCGCTTTCCATCGAAGAGCTCTACGGCAAGGGCCTGGCACTTCATGAGGAAGGCGATTACGACTCAGCGGCTGTCTTCTTCCAGCACGCCGCAGAACAGGGGAACGCCGCTGCCCAGTTTCAACTCGGCATCTATCACGAGCTTGGGCAAGGCGTGTGCGTAGACGAACGCCTTGCGGCGCAGTGGTACCGCAAGGCCAAACACCAGGGTCATGTGCAGGCCCAGTTCTACCTAGGCGTCTGCTACGAGAACGGTGTAGGCGTTCCAGAAAATCTGCAAAGCGCCATCGCCTGTTACCTCCAGGCCGCGGAGCAAGGACACGCCGAGGCTCAATACAACCTGGGCATTTGCCTGACCAGGGGAGAAGGGATTGCCAAAGACGACGAGCAGGCACTGTATTGGTTTGAAAAAGCAGCCAGGCAAGGTCACGAGGAAGCCCGCTTCTACGTGATCACACGATCAGCCAAAAATGGCAGCCCCGCCGGGCAATACGCTTTAGGGGTACTTTACGAAAAAGGCCTGGGTGTTTCCCAGGACCTGGAAAAAGCCATTGTGGCTTACCGCACAGCGGCCGAGGCAGGGCATGCCGATGCCCAATTTGAACTTGGCCGTCGCTACTTAAACGGCGAAGGACTGAGAAAAAACTCCGCTCACGCTATCAGCTGGCTGGAGAAGGCGGCTGCACAAGATCATGCCAAAGCATCTTCACTGCTCAAGAAACAACAAGCAATTGGCCCCTTTTGGTCGCCTGGCACATTTGCGACTTGGCAAAAAATTCTCGGGAAAAATTCGCTATGACCGCCAAAACTTTCACCCTGGCTTCGCTAACCCCGCATGCCACTGTTATTGACGCCGAACAACTCAGTAGTCTGAAAACCTTGCTCGACGGGCTTGAAGTCAATCTCCACGCTGCGCGCGAGAGCGGTCGCGACCTGCGCATCGCTGTCGTTGGCCAGATGAAGGCCGGTAAGTCTTCGTTCCTCAATGCTGCCTTTTTCGGCCGCGACCTGCTGCCCAAGGCTGACACGCCGATGACCGCTGCGTTGACCAAGATTGTCTACGCCCCCAAGGCCAAGGCTGAAGTGGTGTTCTACAGCGCCGACGACTGGGCCGACATCGAACAACGCGCCAACGAGTACCCCAAGGCCTATGCCGAAGCAGAGCGCAAGCTGAGGGAGCCGCCGAAGAGCGACAGCCCTTTCGCCAAAGTTCTCGCGACACCTCGCGCGCGCACAGCGGAGGAGATCGATCGCCACGTTCCCGAAGCCATCCGCTCCTCGCGAGAGCTGGTGGAAATGACACGCAGGAAGGGCCTCGACGTACACGACTACCTGGGTAAAACCGAGGTACTGGACGTCGCTGGTGGCGCAGAAAACCTGGCCTATGCACTGCAGGAATATGTTGGCAGCGGCGGACGCTTCACCGCCATCACCAAGATGTCCGTGTTGCATGTCGACGACAAGCGCCTGCAGGGCCTAGAAATAATCGATACCCCCGGTTTCAACGACCCGGTGGTTTCCCGTGGCCAAATCACCCGTAGCTTCCTTGGCCAGTGCGACGTGATCTTTCTGCTCTCGGCAGTCAGCCAGTTCCTCACCTCCTCCGACATGGCGGTGCTGCGCGAGCAACTACCCGAAGCGGGTATCGACGAAAAGGCGGTGTTCCTGGTCGGTTCGCAGCGCGATCTCGCCCTGCGCCAGGATCGTGGCATAGCCATCACAGCCAGCAAGCTCGCCGAACGGGCACCCGCCGAGAAACGTTCTGCTGTACGAACCGGTGCGATGCTGCAGCTGCTGGACAAGAAAATGACGGATCAGGCCAGCCTGACGCTGGAGGCGCAGATCAACCAGCCCGGCCAGGACAACAAGACCCGGCGCATCCTCAGCGCTGTCAAAAAATCCGCGCCACGATTCATTTCCAGCTGGGCGTGGCTGGTCGCCGAGCACTTCAACTCCCTGTCCGAAGAAGACCGCGAACAACTCGATCAGCTATGCACCGCCACCGGTTTTGCCTTTGAACCGAACAGCCTGCGGCAACTCTCCAACATTACGGCGCTACGCGACGAGATCCTCGCCCAGCGCGAACACAAGCAGCACCTGATCGCCAGCAAGGAACAGCAGCTGATCGAAGGCGTGCACAACGGAACACGTGAACGCCTGCAACAGATTGAGCTCAGCCTGCAGGCGCGTAGCGAACAGGTTCGCAACGGCGACATCGGGGAGTTGGAGAGAATCGAGCAGGACATGCTCAGGCGTATGAAAGGCGGCAAGGCGCGCCTGGAAGGCGTGTTTGACGAGCAGTTGGTCAAAGCCAGCCAGCAGTTCGCGCTGTTGAAGACAGACATTCGCGAGCAGGCACAGAAATATTCACGAATACAGGTTGTTCGAGAGACAACCACAGAGAGTTATCAGGTCGACACTTCGTGGTTCGGCGGTTTTTTCGGCCATGACTGGGAAACGCGCTACCGCGACGTGGTCACCACCTACGCCAGCGCCCAGGATGCCATCGAACAGGTCCAGGTTTTCGCCTTGCAGACCACCAAGGCTCTGCAGAAGGCAATCATCGGCTGCGTCGATCTCGATGAGCTGCGCCGAAAAGTGGGTGTCGCGGCGATGTCACTGTTCGACACCGGCAGCGCCGACTTCGATGCAGAACTGATGCTGGCAGAGGTCAACAAGAGCCTGCGCCGCATCACCATTCCGAATGTTAGCTTCGGCGACAAGGACTACAGCATCAGCATCATTAAATCGTTTGGCAGCGAACGGGTTTCAGAGAGCCAGATCAACGGCCTCAAGGAGGCCCAACGCGAAGCTGTGGCCGCGATCATTCGCGACCTGGAAGGCGAAGTGAAGGGCAAGGTGGAGGCTATCGAAAACAGCCTGGGCAGCACCGGCCAGACCTTTGTCGAAAACATGAGCCGCGACATCCAGCAGAGCCTGACCCACTTGCGAGAAGACATCGCCAACAAGGAGCAGAGCATCCAGCAGATCACTGCAGCCCGCCAGGCGGTAGCAAAAGCACTGGCGGCGCTGTGATGGTGAAGTGCCGAGCGCCTGATACCGCGATGAAATATCAGCCAACACGAGACAGTGGCCTGCAAACAGAAGAATTCTAAATGTCCCTTGATTTCAGCTTCTCCCTCGAAGAACTGGAGGCCGCCGAAGCCGAAACTGCCAACCCTTATCTGGCAGATTCGGCACTGGGCCTCCAACTTATCACCCGACTGATCGCCCAGCCTCAGGGCGTGATCCACAGCGAACATCGTCGGCAGTTACACCGTTTGCACCAACTGATCCACCAGAGCTTCGTCAATCTCGCCGCACGCGACGACTATCCGGCCGAGGCACAAGCCTATCGCGAGTTGGTGGCGCTTGAGCAGTCGCTGGAGGACCTGGTTGCTTTCCCCGACCTGGCCAACAAGACAGTAATTGGTGTCGGCGGCGGCTTCAGTGCGGGCAAGTCACGCTTTCTCAACAGTCTGCTCTGTGTCGATGTGCTACCTGAATCGCTTGAGCCCACCACCGCGATTCCCAGTTACATCGTGCAGGGTGAGCGTGAGGAAATCATTGCGCTGAACAGCTTCACCCAGGAGGTCGCGCTGGATCGCAGCGCTCTGCAGGCAATCACCCATGCCTTCCAGAAGCATTACCAGGAAACGCTCGGCGTGGAGGTTGGTTTCGCTCATGTCCTGCGCCTGCTGATGATCCATTTGCCCGGCCTGTGGCAGCGCCTCGCATTCCTCGACACGCCCGGCTACAGCAAGGCTGACCGCAACGACGCCATGCATAGCGATGCACGGATCGCCCAGCGCCAACTGGCCGACGCCGACCACGTGATCTGGCTGCTCAGTGCCAAGAATGGCTCCATCCGCCGTGATGACCTGGAGTTTCTGCGGACCCTCAACCACCCAAAACCCATCTTCTTCGTCGTCACCCAAGCGGATCTGGTCGGTCGTTCACGCATCCAGGTGATCCTCAACAGCACAGCGCAGGCACTCGACGAGGCTGGCATCATCCGAGCCGGGCTGATGGCCTGGGCCGCCCCACTGGGTGATCTCACGGGTCAGCACGTTGCCGGCGATGACGTACGCGCCTGGCTGGATACGCTCAATAACCAGCGCAAGCGCACCCAGAAGCGTTTGGCCTGCGCACGAGTAATGGACGCCATCGTCGCCCACAACAGTAATGCTGTGGCCAATAACCGTGAGCTACTGGCTGCCTTGAACGAGCTCTTGCCTATCGCCGAAAATTTGGCTGAGAAACGGCGTGCAACGCTAAAGCAGCAGATCGAACGCTTACGCAATGACCAGCGCCGACTCAACGAAATGGTCGGCGCCTTCGGTGAACTCAAGCAGGAGATGCTTGAAACGATAACCCGCATCGTCGGTGGTGTAGCCGAAGACGAAGAGGTACAACGCGGCCACGAACTGATCTACCGATTTCGCCGCTCATGGCTCAATCGTCCGCTAGTCATTGGCGAGCAGTTCGAGATTCGGGTGCTGGCGATCAAGCTCGATGTGAAAAAGATCATCGTGGAGTTCGGCAGCGCGATTGCCACCACTGGCCTGAGCTTCAGCATGATTCGCGCAGGCCTGCGAATCGACCCGCAGGTGCTGGTCAAGGGCAGTCTACTGCACGGTGAAGTTCGCCTTGTGGATGATGTGCATGTCACCCTGGCGATCCGCAATCCGCACGCAGCAACATGAGCGCTTCGCCAGCGACCTGAGAAGGTTGCAGGCGATACACACTCGACTGCAGCGTATGACATCACTACGCGTCACAACGAGCACTCATAAGCGTCGCAGCCGAGCCAGCCATTCAGCCACTGTCCGATCGATAACGTCCGCTGGCCGATGGCTCAACGCCTCGCTACCGCATTTTGGGCAGCGAGCAAACCAGTCACCGGGCCCCAATGCATCGCTTCGGGGTGCTACAGTTTTTTTCCAACCACACTCATCACACACAAAAGTGAAAGGTTTGGGTTTGATTGGCATTGCGGCTCTCCTGAACATTTATACATGGTCATTTCCTTCAGCACGCTCAGCAAGCGGGATATGCCTGCTCGATCCGCTGATCAAACTTTCCGCCATACCCACAGTACTCCTGCGGAATACGCTCTATATCCTCGGCAACTTGCACGATGACTTCACGTAACTCCAATGGCTCAAACCACCGAGCAGGAATAGCCGCAGCACCATACTGAGCACCCAACAAATGCCCGGTGATGAGCCCGGTACTGTCGCTATCGCCACTGTGATTCACTGCCATGATCACGCCTTCTTCAAACGAAGGCGCTGCCAGGGCGCACCACAATCCGATAGCCAGCGTTTCTTCGGCGACCCATCCACCACCGAGCTCGCCTATCCGTTGAGGCGTCGGCTGATAGCCCTCGTAAAAGAAGAAAAGTACACGCTCAATGAGACTGCGTGTTTCTTCCATACCCGGCGTCTGTCCATATTTGGCCAGGCTCTGAGTAACCGCATGCTCCAGGCTGTCTTGCCGATCGACAATGCGCTGGAGAATATCGGCAAACAACCCGGCTGCCAGATAACCCGTAGGATGTCCGTGAGTCAGGCGCCCCGACTGGGCAGCGTAGTCAAAGGCGTTGGCAAAAAAAGCGCATGGTGCAACGCGCATCAAGGCGCCACAGCCTTTGCTGTTGTTCTCGGCAACTGCGCCCAGCCGCGGACTGGCCTTGAGTGCACCCAGGCAAGTCGTGCCAGGGGCGCGCCGAGACCAGAGCTGCGATTGCTTGATCAGCCAGCCGTCCACATCGATCGGCATTGCCGCAGGGTAGTCCTGGGTTATCAGCCAGCGCAGCAATGCATGATGAATGATGCTGGGGACGTGGCAAGCCCCTCGAGCGCTGCCGCACACATAGGCTCGCAGCAAACCTTCTGCGGTGAAAAGCATCATCTGCGTATCGTCAGTGATGGCGCCGAGGGTATCGAATGCCGGAGCAAAATCAACGATACCTTGTGGACCGAACCTGGCTTCAATTGCAGACCACTCGAGAAACTCCACCGGGGCGCCCAGCGCATCACCGACTGCGCCGCCGAGCAGGCAACCCTTGATCCGTTCAAGTCTGTTCATGTCCTTTCCTCATCCCTCTGCCGGGATCAATTCCTGCAAAATCACCAACTTTCTTTGCAACTGATGAACGTGCTCTTTCTCGGCCCGCAACGCCGAACGCAGTTCGCGGTTTTCCACTTCAGAGATCTGCGCTGTGCGTGCATTTTTTTGGCAGCCCAGAGCCATATGCCAGAGTTCACGCAATCTCAGGCACTGATGCAGTAACACCAGCAGGATTGCCACCATCATCACAAACGCCCCTGTCGAAACCATTTCCGACATACTCATGTCCACTTCCTTCCGTGACTTCAATTCATCTCGAATGCCAGACACACGATATGTAGTACTAAGCGACAGGTCTAGAATGTAGACTTATACAGGTAAAGTATTCGCGCACATGGAGAGGGTATGAAACGCAAGCAATCCATCGAGCAGGTTCGCTGGGATCTGGCACTTCGCTATCGTTTGATCGAGACCGTTGCCTGGTGGGAGGGCCGGTTGACCACGGGACACCTGATCCAGAGCTTCGGCATCAGCCGTCAGCAGGCGTCCAAGGACATCAACACGTACATCACGGAACATGCGCCTAAAAACCTTACATATGACAAAAAAATAAAAGGCTACGTCCCCAGCAAGACGTTCTCGCCGCTGTTTATCGACGACAGCGCCAGCGCCTACTTGCATCTGCTTTACCAGAACAACGAACGCGCTCTGCACATCGATGGGCTCGCCCTGGCCTACGCCCATACCAAGGTACTGGAAGTCCCGGATCGTCCGATCCGGCCGGAGGTTCTGCGTCCATTACTCAAGGCTTGCCGCGATGGTCTGCGCCTGGAAACCGAATACGTATCGCTCAACACGCCAAACGTGGAAATCCGCCTGATTGCCCCTCACACTCTGGTCTACACCGGCATGCGTTGGCATGTGCGCGCGTATTGCGAGAAAAACCGCCAGTACCGCGACTTTGTACTCAGCCGCCTGCGCGGCGAACCGGATCTGCTCGATGAGTCGCAGGACACCCGCGAGCTGGATGAAGAGTGGAACACCGAAGTGCCGATCATCTTCACCCCCGATGGCCGCTTGAACGCCGCGCAGCAAGCCATCATCGAAACCGACTTCGGCATGACGGATGGCCAACTGGTCGTCCCCAGTCGCAAGGCATTGGTGAAGTACGTATTGCGACGCTATCAGGTCGACCCGAGAAACCAGGCAACCAACCCCGAAGCCCAGCAGATCGTGGTCAGCAATATCAAGGAGCTGCGTCCATGGCTCCTGCATGATTAAGACCCATTTCTCGCCAGACGCGCAGCGCTCGCACACTGTTGTCGACCTCAGCGTTGAGTAGCGCTTGCGCCAGCGCGTGTTCGCCCTGGAGCTGGGCAATATTTCGTGGGGTATTGCCGTCGCTGTTCTTCGCGTACAGATCAAGGCCGTATCTGGCGTAGTGAGTGATGAAATACCGGGCGGCCTTCAAGTGCCCATGGGTCACCAGCAGATGCAGCGGCGTATTGCCCAGCACGTCACGGTCGTTGAGGCTGCCGCCGAGCTGGTGACGCGCGTGCAGGATTTTGACATTGCCGTATCGGGCAGGTTGGTGAATGTACTTGTCGTGGGGCATGAAAGTGCCCAAACCGGGCCAATCGCGAAACTGCCGATCGCCAAACGCACCCAGTGACTCAAGCGTGTCCATCCGTTCCCGGCGGCTCAGGCGGTAGGCCATGTCCAGCGGCGTATCGCCGGCCAGATCACGCTGATTCATGCCCACAGGATCGAGCGGCGCTATAACGTCGAGCAATACACACAGGTGCCAGTCGTTCAGGCCAAGCTCGGCTCTGTCTTCCATGTGCTCAAGCATGGCTTTCTACCGCACCGTGTCTGACGGCCATGCACAAACCGTTTACCAGGCTCATCTCGTGGGGTGTCACGCAGCGGACAGCGGTAAGGTCCGGGCTGGCAACGATGCAGGAGAGGGATTTGGCGCGACTGACCGCCACGTTCAAGCGGTTCTTCGAGTACAGAAAACCGATGTCACGCGGCAGGTAGTTTTCGTTGGAAGTCGCCATTGATACGATGACAATCTCTGCTTCCTGCCCCTGAAATTTATCCACGGTACCTACCCGGGCACCTGCGGGAAGTGCATGTTTGAGCACTTGAACCTGCAAGTTATACGGCGCCACGACCAATATGTTTTCGATACTGATCGCGTGCTCCTCACCCTCGCTGTCGATAAACCGTTGCTCTAAAAAGTAGGCGTAAAGCGCTTTGACCTGCGTGGCCTCCTCGCTCGAACTCTGGCTGTTGCCGTCGTGCTGAACAGGGCAGAACATCAGCCCGCTGGCGGGTATCTGCGGACGTTGACCGTCCAGCAGCAGGACCTGTCGCTCGGTGCCGGGCGCCGAACACAGCTGCCCTTCGTAAACCGCCTGGGAAATGAACGAGCACACATCCGGGTGCATTCGCCAGGTGGTTGCCAGGAACACGCCACGATCCGCCGCAATGGTGGGCGTGCCGTCCAGCAGGTAGTCGAGTATGGAGTCCCCGGAGCGTCCCGGGTGCACACCCTGCACCGGCTGCGACAATTGCATCTGATCCCCCATCAACACGATGTTGCGCGCCGCCATGCCCATGGCGACCAGGTTTGCGACACTCACCTGCCCGGCTTCGTCGATGAACAGGTAGTCCAACTCTTCGGTAAACGCCTCGTTCGCCAGTATCCAGACCGTACCGGCGGTCAAGCCAATCGAAGGCCCGCATGCAGCGAGAAATGCCTTTTTGTTTTCGATGGAGCGAATGCAGCGGCCTTCGAATTCATTGCCGTCCCCGTCCGCAGACTTTTTCAAGCCGCTGAACGTGACGCCCTCTTCCAGCGCTCGCGCTTCCACCGCCGCCAGCAGGTTATTAATGGCGTGGTGCGAGTTGGACGTGACGCCGATGCGCTTGCCCGCCTTGAGCAAATCGACAATGACGTGCGAGCCGGTGTAAGTCTTGCCGGTGCCTGGCGGGCCCTGAATAAAAAGCACGCTCTGGTCCAGATTGCCCACCACTTGCTTGATGGCGTCCAACGGTGGCAGGCCTGGGTCGAGCAGCGGCGCTCCCGGCGCCACGCCGTTCACCCGTGGAGCACGTCGATGCAGGAAGTCGGTCACGGCCTGGAAACGTTGTCCGCCGGCCAGCACGCTGTCGGCATAACGCAACAACGCGTCGCGCAGCGGATCCGTCGGGATTGGCCGGTCGGGGATCATGTCGAAATATTCAGGCGGAGCCTTTTCTTCCGTAGCCTTGAAGGTCGCCAGCCCCAGGTCGAAGTCCAGGTGATGCAATTCGATGCTGGCCTGGGTCTCGGCGACTAGGCCTCTCGAGCCCGTCCGCAACTTGGTCTCCTGCGGCTCAAAACGGTACTCGTACAAGAACGACCGCTTGATCGGTTCACGCGGTGTCGACGTGCGCTGCAAACCCGCGAGGCTCTCCATATCTTCCAGCAGTTCCTCGGAAGTCATATCGCGGCGACTGAACATTTGCCACCAAGTCGGCTTGTCGGCGCGACGATGGAAGTCGAGCAGCTGGAAGGTCAGCACGCGCACCGGGTCCTCGGCGTGCGCTTCATCGAGCAGCCGCTGGCGATAGCTTTCCAGCCGAATCTCCACATCAGTGGGTTCGGCGCTGGAGGTCACGGTGACGGGCTCAGGTAGGCAAAACCCGCCAGCATCTGCCGGTTTGATGCCCAGCAGCCAGTCACGCAGGAGAAAAGTGGATTTCACGTCGTCTTCGTTGTAGCGCTCGATCTGCTCAAGCAATGCCGACTTGCCGGTCTCCTTCCACTGCTCATAAAACACGATGCTGGCGCCGGCATTGGTCACATCGCCCTCGCGCTGAGCCATGTAAAAGTGCTCGATGTTCTTGATCGAATAACTGGGCTCCGACACCCGGATCGCTTCACGCACCACCTTGTAAAGGTCGATCAATTTGCCGTTGCGCAGCAAGCCGTCCACTTGTGCCTCGCGGGTACCGTACTGGCTCATCAGGCGCTTGATCGCCGTCTCTTCATAGCTGGCGTAGTGGTAGATATGCGCGTCGGGGTAACGCTTGAGATGGGCGGTCACCCAGTCGATGAATTGCTCGAAAGCGATTCGCTCTTCCGCGCGGCTATGCGCCCAGAAGGCTTTGAAAGTTTGCTTGCCACCCTCATTGATGTAGAGCCCGAACAAGTACTCAAGGCCGCCCTCTTCCAGCGGATTGCCTTCCATGTCAAAGAACAGATCGCCCTCGACTGCTGACGGCATCCGATTGAAACCCCGGTGCGCGCCGGCTGCCGGCAGCAGCTCGAACAGAGGTCGATCACTGGAGCGCCCCTGCAGCTGCATACGCGCCTGATGACGCAACTTGCTCAACGACTCCCCCTGCAAGTTGGCGACACGCAAGGTGTCCGGACTTTGGGCCAATTGGCGCAGCGTAGTTACGCCAGCGTGGTGCAGTTTATTGATCTGCGAGCGGCTGATACCTGCGACCGCCGAGAGGTGATCGTCTTGCCGGCGTTGCTCGTCACAGCGCTCGCGCCAACTACAGAACCCGCAATGCCCACAGGGGTCTGGGTAAGTGGCGGGCGGCTCGGCAAGACTTGTGAAGGCGTTGAAACTCTGTAGCACATGTTCCAGATAGTCGGCGTAGTCCGCCACGCGAAAGGCCTGCTCCGTGCGCGCCGCATCACCGAGCACCACGTACATGTAATGCGGCTGCACACCCTGGATCGGCACCAACAGGCGCGAATACAGTGCCGTCTGCACCAAGAACTTGGCCTTGGCGGTTTTCGCCAGCTTGGTGTCGATCACTTCATAGCTGTGCTCACCCAGTGCCGACGCTCGCGGCACTTTGCGCAAAAAATCGGCATGGCCAATCAGGGAACCGTCCTGCAGCGATGCCTGGAAAATAATGTCTGCACCCGCTTGCATCGCCAGAATCGTCAGCTCGACGCGGTGCGCAAAACTCGGGTCGCCCTCGGCAATGTCGACGACATTCGCATATTGGCTTTTGAGGCGCTGCAAATAAGCCGCCTCGTGGGCCAGGCCCTTGTCCTGAATCAAGCGATTCTGTTCACTCGACGGCGTCTTTGCCATCGGGTTGAGCAGGTGCTCAAGATCCAGCGCCGTGAGGTGCTGACACTCAAGAAAACCGCAGAGGTCCGAGGCGGAATAAAGACGTGTGCCATTGCGCAGTTGCATGGTCGAGACTAATCCTGTGATGTGCCCGGGACCGCTGCACGGTAATCGAAGTGAATGTGAGGCTCAGGCCTCCAGCGAGCACTCGCCGAAGAACTGCTCGAACAGCGGCGTTGGCAAATACTCGGCGTCGAGCAGCCCAAAGTGCTTGCCGACGTTGCGACCCAAGGCCATGAGCGTATTGGCGGAATTGGGAGTGCCTGCGTAGCCAGCGGCCAGGATCGATTCGACACGCGCCCCGCCCGTCGCCTCTCGCTGGTACGCCCGCCCCGTGATCAATACATCCACCAGGCACACGCTGACCCGCTCCTCCCCCAGGATGAAGGACTCCAGCACCTCGCTGGACAAGGCCGCTCGCAACCCGTCTTCGCCACCGGCGGCGATCCGCTCCAGCTCTTCGAGTGAACGGTTGAACAGGTCGAACTCCTGCATGGAAAACGCAAAACAGTTGCCTTGCGCGGTCGAGCGGGACACAGCACGTTTCGCTACCTGCCAGTCGACGAATGAGGGTTTATCCGGCTGCCCACCGTCGCGGCGGAACTCCAGATAATCCGCGATCACCCGATTGAACGTATTCCCCGTCGGCACCCAACCCGTGCTCTCGCGATCGGGTTTGTCCTCATCCTCCAGGAGCGCGGCAGTTTTCAGTGCCCCGCCAAAGCAGCGCAGGTCATAGCCGAGCATGAACAGGCTGGCCTCGAACGCATGGCACCGCGCAGGCAGCGTGCCTTGGTCGGTGAACCACTCGGTACGCTCAAGCAGGGCACGGATGATCCACCCCAGGCGCACCTGGCAGCGAGCCCATGCCTCATAGCGAATCGAAGAAAACTGCGGCGCCGCCAAGCCGTTGGTAAACGCTCCGGGATTGCGGATCTGGCTGCCACGCGCGCCACCGGACGGGAACGACAACAACGGTTTGCCCCCCCCCGTCCATTGCTCACGAAACAACGAATAGAGCATGCCCATGGCAGCACCGACGCGGCTGTCATAAATCGGCGAACCCGACGCATCGAGCAGTGCGTGAATCTTGGTCAGACCAGCGTCGAAACGCTCAACGCTGTTCGCGTCAAGCTCATCCAGGTCATTGTCGCCATCCAGCGCCATGAGCCCGGCCATTTTTCGCAGATAAGCGGACAACTCACCCTGGTCGGCCAGACGATGCAAAAACGGAATGGCGCCGCGCACGCCTCCCCAGCGAAGAATCTGCAAACACGCCTGCAGCGCTTGCGGCTCATCGCCCCGCTCGACTGCACTCTTGAGCCACTCACGAAGCTGACCGAGAGAGCGTTGCGTTTGCGCCCAGGTTTGCGAGTCCACCGATGTCTGATTGCTATCCAGCCAACTGGCCTTCCAACGATAATGTGCCAGCACCTGCTCGAAACCGCGAACATCCTCCTGCAAACCGCCCGGTACAAATTTGCTGGATTTGAAACGAAGCTTGAACGTCAGGGTTGGCAAATTCGTCGCCAGCCATTCAACAAAAGCCTCGACTTCAGGTTGGAGCAAAAACTGTTCATGCTTCATGCCGGCTGCCTTGCAGGTAGTATCGAATGGCCATACCCTAAGCAAAAGGGCCGGGCCCGTCCATGTTGTCTGTTCATACAGGTAAACAATTGGAACAGGTTATGAGGCTCAGAAAAATTCTCTCCGGCAAAAATATGGGGGGCACTCACGGACATGTAGTAAGGACGACAAAACATGAGCGAATCCGCCTTTCTCAGATACAAGGACGTGCTCGTCAACGACCACAGTGCCTCCGCGAAATGTTTACGATCGATCGTGCGGTCGATGCGAGCCCCTTACAGACATGTGGTGTCCGCGGATGATCTGGGGCAGCTTAGTTCGGAGCATTTTGCTGTGGCACAATCCCTGGTGAGCGACTACAGGAAAGGATTGCACAAAGACTCTGAGGCCACAGATGTGCTTCGTGAGCTTGAGCGGCGTTGGCCGGATTACACCGAGGTGCCGTATGGGCTGTACCCGTTCCCGGACCCCGAAACAGTTTTCGTGCCCGAACATGCGGAGCTCATCGATCACTTGCAACCGTTCTTTGGCATCGACCTCAGTATGGTCAATCCCGAATGGTCCGGGCATCTGACCATGCTGGGGCCCATGGAGCCGACAGAACACCAATTTGTGGGGCAAGCGACCGAAGAGACCTGGTGGCATTCTCCGCTCGTGCATACCAACTGGATTGGTTTCAAGGTCGAGCAAGGGCAGTATCGCCTGATGGGCGACCCGCGCTATTTCTTCCTTCATCCGGGCAACCAGGATTTGGCCGACCCGTATGAGGACGCGCGATTGAGTTTGCAGAGAATGTATGCGGATCAGAAAACAGCCTATGAAGCGGCCAAAAAGCTTTATCGGAACTCGGGTCGCCTGTTCTCCCCATCAGCGCTAGCCGAAAGTGTCCCCCTGTACGACGTTGAACAGATGACGTTTGTCGAGCAGATTGGCGGAGTTGCGGACTACTCGAAATTTCCGACTTCCAGTCTTTCGCTTGGTTATGTGGAAAGCGAGGAACACGGAGTTACAGCCGGATACCCGCGCAGCCCCGCTGGCCATCTGTTTCATCACGTGGCGAGCGTGCCCGCCTATCATTATCAGAGCTGGGGGGCGGATCTGATCATGATGTTTTATGAGCCGGTAGAGCAGTTGGTGCTGTTTACGTTTTATTGGGAGCCTTGCGAGGTTGAAGGGTACGCCGGGGATTAGCTTTGCGCGCTTACCGACGATCTGTGATGGTTATCGACACAGTCGCATAAAATGTAGAAGCGCCCTGTCACCACACGGGGCTGTTTTTCTAAGCGTTCGTAAGCACACACTGTAATGCACGCACCACGCTTCGCATGGCATTATGCCCTCATTGCGTCGGCACTCTCGGGATGACCGGTGACTCACTCAAGGATGGAACATGGCAGAGAGCAGCAACTTCGCCTTCTTCAAAGAACACGATTCGGTCTTTTTTCAACTTGCCAATATGGCCGAGCGAGTTTTTTCCAGTGACCCCAACACGACGCTGATCAAACTGCGTCAATTGGGCGAAGCGCTCGCCCAGGATCTGGCGGTAAGAGCAGGCATTGAGTTCGATGCCACCACGTCCCAAGCTGACCTGCTGTACCGCCTGAGTCGTGAAATCAAGCTCGACGGCAACATCCGTAACCTGTTCCATACGCTGCGAGTCGAAGGCAACAAGGCTACCCACGAATTCCGCACCCTGCATCGCGAAGCACTGGATGGGCTGAGGGTCGCCCGCGCCTTGGCGATCTGGTACCACCAGTCATTCGGCAAGGGCGGCAGCGCCTTCAAGCCCGGGCCTTTCACGGTTCCGGTCGATCCGAGTGAGCCTCTGCGTGAGCTGCAGGGACAGATCGAAAAACTACGTGCAGAGCTGGGCGACAGCCGTCAGCAACTTGAGAGCAACCACCAGTTAGCCGAGCTATTGGCGCAAGAAAAGCAAGAGCAAGCCAGTCTCGCCGGACAAATGAACGAGGAAGCGCGCATCTACGAGCAGATTGCTCTGGAGCGCGAGGCAGAGCTATCCAAGGCCCGAGCCGATTTCGAAGCGCGGCTGAAAGTGCTGCAGCAACAACTTGAGGATCAGCCCCAAGCTGCCCAACAGGTCACGCGCAAAACCCAGCAGGCGAGCAGCCAGTTCGATCTCAACGAAGACCTCACCCGCATTCTCATCGATCAACAGTTGAACGATGCGGGCTGGGAGGCCGATTCGCTCGACCTTACCTACAGCAACGGCGCTCGGCCCGAGAAGGGCAAAAACAAGGCCATCGCCGAATGGCCAACCAGCAAGGCGAAAGAGAACGCTGATTACGTGCTGTTTGCCGGCCTCATGCCTGTCGCCATCGTCGAAGCCAAACGCAAGCGCGTCAACATAGCCGACCGCATTCCCCAAGCCGAGCGCTATTCACGCCAGTTGATCGTGACTAACGATCTGCAACCGGCCGGGCAGAGCGTGGGGTGGGCCGACGGCCAGGGCAGCCACTTCAAGGTCCCGTTCGCCTTCGCCTGCAATGGTCGCCCCTTCATTAAGCAACTCGCCGAGCTGTCCGGCATCTGGTTTCGCGACTTGCGCAACCCGGCCAATCTGCGCCGGCCGTTGCAGGACTTCCACACACCAGACGGCCTGCTCGACCTGCTCAAGCGCAGCCGTGAAGACGCCGAGGCGAAGCTACAGCAGGAAGGCTTCGCCTACCTCAAGCTGCGCGACTATCAGGAAAACGGCATACGCGCCGTCGAGCAGGCGCTGGCCGCCAATCGCCGCCAATGCCTGCTGGCCATGGCCACAGGAACCGGCAAAACGCGTACGATCATTGGCTTGATGTACCGCCTGCTGAAGGCAGAGCGCTTTCGCCGTATTCTTTTCCTGGTTGATCGCAGCGCACTGGGGGAGCAAGCCATTGAAGCCTTCAACGAGGCGACGCTGGAACAGAACCACACGCTGGCGCAAATTTACGACGTCAAAGAACTCGGTGACATGGCTGCCGAAGCAGAAACACGGGTTCAGGTCGCTACCGTACAGGCCATGGTCAAGCGCATCTTCCAGTCGGATACTCCGCCGCCCATCGATGCCTTCGATTGCATCATCGTCGACGAAGCCCACCGCGGTTACACCCTCGACCAGGAAATGACTGAAGGCGAACTGGCGGTGCGCGACTTCAACCAGTACTTGTCGCAGTATCGGCGCGTGCTCGATTACTTTGACGCCTGCCGCATCGGCCTCACAGCCACGCCAGCCAAGCACACCAGCGAGGTCTTCGGTGCCCCGATATTCACCTATAGCTACCGTGAGGCCGTAGCTGACGACTGGCTGATCGATCATGAACCGCCAATCCGCTACAAGACCCTGCTGAGCGATAATGGCATCCACTTTGGCAAGGGCGAGAGCGTCAGCGTCATCGATACGAGCACCGGCGAGGTGGATGTCGCCGAACTCGAGGACGAACTCGACTTCGAAATCGAGTCTTTCAATCGCCGCGTGATTACGCCCGGTTTCGACAAGGTCATCTGCGAGCAACTGGCACAAGAGCTCGACCCGTTGGGCGACGAAAAAACAATGATCTTCTGCGTCAATCAGGCCCATGCCGAGCGGGTGAAAAACCTCCTGGACGAAGCCTTCAAAGACGTTCACGACGAGGATTACAACCAGGCGGCTGTACAAATCATTACTGGGCAGAGCGACAAGGTTAAACAACTGATCCGCCAGTACAAGAACGAGCGCTACCCCAGCATCGCCATCACGGTCGACTTGTTGACCACCGGTATCGACGTGCCGCGCATCTCCCACTTGGTGTTCATGCGCCGGGTGCGTTCGCGCATCCTCTACGAACAGATGAAGGGCCGCGCGACTCGCCGCTGCGATGACATCGGCAAGACAGTCTTCAAGATCTACGACCCCGTTGACCTGTACGCGGCTCTTGAGCCAGTAGATACAATGAAGCCGCTGGTGAAAGATCCGAGCATCAGCCTCGAACAACTGGTCAGCGAACTGACCAATCCGGCCAGCCTCGATGCCCCGGGAAGCCAGCCAGACACCAGCCATGCCCACGACGTACTGGACCAACTCAGCCAGCGGGTCATGCGTATCCTGCGTAAGGCCAGCCATAAGGCCGAGCAAAAGCCAGTCCTCAAGGACAAGCTCGCTGAACTGGAAGATATCTGGGGCGTAGCCCCGGACAAACTGCACCAGCACCTGCACCAGCTCGGCCCGCAGCAAGCGGCCCAATTCATTCAACAGCATGCTCAACTGCTCGATCAGCTCGCTACCGTTAACACCTTACTGGGATCGCTGAACTACCCGGTGATCTCCACCCACACGGACGAACTGATGACCCGTGAGCAGAACTACGGCGATTATCATAAGCCCGCCGACTATCTGGAAAGCTTCAATGACTTCGTCAGGAATCAGCTGAACCAGTCGGTAGCCCTGGGTGTAGTGGTCAACCGCCCGCAAGATCTCACCCGCGAACAATTGCGCGAAGTGCGTTTGTTGCTCGACGGCCATGGTTACAGCGAGGTAAACCTGCAAAGCGCCTGGCGTAACCAGACCAACCAGGAGATCGCGGCCAGCATCGTCGGATTCATCCGCCGCGCAGCCCTCGGGGGGGCGCTGCTGCCATTCGAACAGCGCGTAACCAAAGCGATGGAGAAGATTTACGCCCTGCATCCATGGACTCAAGTCCAGCGTAGGTGGCTGGACCGCCTTTCCAGACAACTGGTGCACGAAGTCGTTATTGACGAGAAGCAGATTGGTGAAGCGTTCAAAAACGATGGCGGCAGCAAGCGGCTGGACAAAATGCTCGGAGGCAATCTGGGCGTGGTGCTCGACGCCTTGAATGACAACCTTTGGACACAAACGGGATGAGTCCGATGGTGAACACGGCATTGGCCAGCGCACTCGCCCATGGGGGATAATGCCCTCCCCTGCACGACCCATGACCGGGACACCTAGAGACGCTTCATGACCCTTGCCGAGCTTCATCAGATCCTTGCCCGTGGCGAGGACAGTCGCCATCAGTTCAAGCGCGATTTCAGCAATGTCGATGCCTTGGCAGCCGAGTTGGTGGCGTTCGCCAATACCTCCGGTGGCTATCTGCTGATTGGCGTAGACGACTCCGGTGCGGTTAGCGGGTTGAATAGCGCCGACATTGCGCGGCTCAATCAGTTGCTCTCCAATGCTGCCTCGCAGAATGTCCGCCCAGCGATCAATCCATTGTCCAGCAACCTTCAGACCGATCACGGGCTGGTCATGGTCGTGACCGTTGAACAAGGGCTGAACAGACCCTATGTCGATAACCAAGGTCGCATATGGGTGAAAAACGGCGCCGACAAACGCCGGGTCACGGCCCGTGAAGAGCTGCAGCGTTTGTTCCAGCAAGCCGGGCTGGTGCGTGCCGATGCAGTACCGGTCACGGGAAGCAGTTTGACGGACATCGACACTCAGGCGCTTGGCGATTACTTCCAACATCGTTTTCGGCAAAGCCCCGAGCAAGCAGGTTTGGAAACCATCCAAATTCTGGAGAATCTCGGCCTCGCCAGCGGCGGCATCCCTAATTTGGCCGGTTTGTTGCTCTTCGGCAGGACGCCACAACGTCTTTGCCCTGCCTTCGACATCAAAGCGGTGGCGTTTCCGGGTACGGTGCTGCATGACCGCCACTACCTCGACAGCGAAGACATCGACGGCAACCTGCTGGAGCAATACCGACGCAGCCTCGCCTTCATCAAGCGTAACCTTCGCCATGTGCAACGCCAGCAGGGCTTCAACTCCCTCGGCCAGCTCGAAGTGCCGGAGGAAGTGTTCGAAGAGCTGCTGGTCAATGCCCTTATCCACCGCGACTACTTTGTCAGCGCCTCCATCCGGATCATGATCTTCGCCGATCGCATCGAACTGATCAGCCCCGGGCACCTGCCTGACGTGCTCGATATCGAGAAAATTCGATTCGGCCTGTCCAACCGTCGTAACCCCACCCTCACCTCACATGCTGTGCACATTCTCCCCTATCGCGGTTTGGGCACCGGCATCCCGCGCGCTATCGATGCTTGGCCAATGATCCGGCTGGAGGACGACCGACAGAGTAATCAGTTCAAGGTGGTGATTCAGCGCGCCGTTGAAAAAGGGCCTCTTTCGGGCCCAAGTGGGGACCAAGTAGGGACTAAGTCGGGACCAAGTAGGGACCAAGTAGGGACTGAGTCCGCTGCCGAAGGAGAACAAGCCGAAACTCGCCTGTCTTTGCAGCAAGAGCAGGTAACGCTGCTGTGCAAGATGACAGGTGATCACACTGCGCCAGAGCTAATGACCTTCGTCGGGCGCAGCAACCGCAGCAAGTTCCGCGAGCAGGTTTTGGCCCCACTACTGGCGCTTGGCGTGGTCGAGATGACCATTCCAGACAAACCTAATAGCAGCAAGCAACGCTATCGTCTGACCGCAGCTGGCCGAGAGCTAAAGGCTGAACAACGCTCCTCAGACGACTGAGCCCAGACAACCACTTCTTTTGCGCCAGCGCAATCTGGCGCTTCACACACTTCGCCACAGGTACCCCATGACCAACTCCGATATCGTCCAGAAACTCTGGAACCTCTGCGACGTCCTCCGTGACGACGGCATCAACTACAGCGACTACGTCACCGAGCTCGTGCTGCTGCTGTTCATCAAGATGGAATTCGAACAGGTGCAGAACAACGACAACTTCGGCCACAAGCTGCCCGAAGGCGCGCGCTGGCCAGATCTGGCTGGCAAGTCAGGCGTCACCCTCCTCGATCACTACCGGCAGATGTTGCTGGACCTTGGCAAAAACCCGGATCCGCTGATCGCTGCTATCTATGCGGACGCCCAGACTCGCCTTCAGCAACCGCGTCACCTCGAACAGCTGATCAAGAGCCTGGACGGCATCGACTGGTTCAGCGCCCGCGAGGACGGACTCGGCGATCTCTATGAAGGCTTGCTGGAAAAGAATGCCAGCGAGACCAAGTCCGGCGCTGGCCAGTACTTCACCCCACGCCCGCTGATCGACAGCATCATCCGCTGCATCAAGCCGCAGCCGGGGGAGACCATTCAGGATCCGGCTGCCGGGACTGCGGGCTTTTTGATCGCGGCTGACGCTTACATTAAAAGCCAAACCGACGATCACTATGACCTTGATGCGAAAGCTCAGGCCTTCCAGCGTAATCGCGCCTTTGTTGGGGTAGAACTGGTGCCTGGCACTCGCCGACTGGCATTGATGAACACCTTGCTGCATGGCATGGAAGGCGATGAGGAAGGTGTGGTGCACCTGGGCAACGCCCTAGGTCAGACCGGGGCCAACTTACCCAAGGTCGACGTCATCCTCTCCAACCCACCGTTCGGCACGGCCAAGGGTGGCGGCGGCCCGACTCGTGATGACCTCACGTACCGCACCAGCAACAAGCAGTTGGCCTTTCTGCAGCACATCTACCGTGGCCTTAAGCCGGGTGGCCGTGCTGCCGTGGTACTGCCGGACAACGTGCTGTTCGAGGCCGGGGTCGGCACTGACGTGCGCCGCGACCTGATGGACAAGTGCAACCTGCACACCATCCTGCGTCTGCCTACTGGCATCTTCTACGCACAGGGAGTGAAGACCAACGTGCTGTTCTTTCAGAAGGGCACCGTGGAAAACCCGCGTCAGGAGGAAGGCTGCACCAAGCGTGTTTGGATCTATGACCTGCGCAGCAACATGCCTAGCTTCGGCAAGCGCACGCCCTTCGGCCCCACGCACCTCAAACCGTTCGAGGACGCCTATGGCGACACCCCCGACGGCGAAAGCCCGCGCGCGGAAAACGTCGAGGGTATTGGTGAGGCCAGCCGGTTCCGCTGCTTTACTCGCGATTACATCCGCAACGACCGTGGTGACTCGCTAGATATCAGTTGGCTCAAGGACGAAAGCAGCCTGGATGCCGCCGACCTGCCCGCTCCGGAAGTATTAGCGGGTGAGGCCATGGCTGAACTGACCGAGGCGCTGCATGAGCTGGAAGAGCTTATGAAGGCGTTAGGGGCGGGGGATGAGGTGGTGGCGCAGAAGCAGTTAATGGCAGAGATGATGGGGTTGGCGATGGCTCAGGAGAATGGGGATGAGTGAGTTGCCTCGTAGCTGGCACGTTACCTCGCTTGGTGAGATAGGTTTTGTACAAAGTGGGGTGGGCTTTCCCAATGAAGCACAAGGGCTAACTAGCGGTCACTATCCGGTATATAAAGTCGGCGATGTTTCTCGCAGTGTGCTGCAGGCAAAAGGAAACCTGAAATCCGCCAATAACTACGTGAGCAAGGAAACTGCTGCAAGCTTAAAGGGATACATCTTTCCAGCTGGATCCACCTTATTCGCCAAAATTGGCGAAGCACTCAAGCTTAATCGAAGAGCTTTTGTTATACGAGAAGGCTTGGCAGACAACAATGTGATGGGCTACAAAGCAGAGCCCGGAGTTAGCGATCGGTTTGTTTACCACTATCTTAGGACACAGGACCTCGCAGCTTTTTCACGCTCCACAACCGTTCCGTCAATCAGAAAGGGCGATGTTGAGGAAATAATTGTCCAACTTCCGCCCGCTGACGAACAAACCCGCATCGCCGCCAAGCTCGACGAACTGCTGGCTCAAGTCGATACCCTGAAAGCCCGTATCGACGGCATCCCCGCGCTGCTCAAACGCTTTCGTCAATCCGTGCTCGCTGCCGCAGTTTCCGGGCGGTTAACGGAGGAATGGCGCGCGAAGAACGGCGCCAAAATAGAAGTAGAAGGCTCGGCAGCGGAGACTTCAGAAGAGTTTGCATGGCCTATGGTTCGCCTCGGAGATGTAGCTTTAGACTTTTCATATGGCAGCTCTGCCAAATCTCAACGTGCCGGAGATATTCCTGTCCTTCGAATGGGGAATATCCAAGGCGGCCGTTTGGTTTGGGATGACTTGGTCTTTTCTTCCAACCCGGAGGAACTCAAGAAGTACTCTCTGCAGGTGGGGGACGTGCTATTCAACAGAACAAACAGCCCTGAGCTGGTCGGCAAAACTGCGACGTACAAGGGAGAACAACCTGCCATTTATGCGGGGTATCTGATTCGAGTCAGGTGCTCCGAGCACCTTATCTCTGACTTCCTAAACTACTGTCTGAACAGCCCTCAAGGGAAAGATTACTGTTGGCAAGTCAAAACCGATGGGGTCAGCCAGTCAAATATCAACGCAAAAAAACTGGCTGATTTCCGGTTTGGTCTGCCCTCCACTGAGGAGCAAACTGAAATAGTCCGTTGCGTCGACCAACTGTTCTCTTTCGCTGAACGGTTGGAAGCCAGAATCAGTGACGCCAGAATACGTATTGACCGCCTGACCCAAAGCATTCTCGCCAAAGCACTCAGAGGCGATCTCGTGCCGCAAGACCCGAACGACGAACCAGCCGACCTGCTGCTGGATCGCATCAAGGCCCAACGCGCCGCCGCCCCTAAAAACAAGCGCGGTCGCCGATCCACCACGGAAGACTAAGCCTGACATCAGGAAGAAAACAAACCATGTCCGTTCCGACCTACGATCAGTTCATCGAGCCCGTCCTGCGTTTTCTCGCCGCCCATCCGGAGGGTGCCACTGCGGGCGAGGCTCACGAAGCAGCTGCCCTGACGCTTGGCCTGAGCGAAGCGCAGCGGCAGGAGACCATCGCCAGCGGCCAGGCCACCTATAAAAACCGCTCAGGCTGGGCGCATGATCGGCTGAAGCGCGCCGGCTATTCCAGCAGCGCAAAGCGTGGCTACTGGCAGCTGACCGACACCGGGCGCGCATTCGCTCAGGCCAACCCTGCCCCATTGAGCGCAGAACTGGTCGAGCATCTAGCTGTGAACTTCATGAGCGTGAAGCTGAAGACAGCGCCGGACGCCGCCTCGCTGGATGAAAGCAACGACACGTCAACGCCGATTGCCCAGACCGACCTCGCCACTAGCAGCCCGCAGGAACGGCTGAACCAAGCCATACTCGAACTGCGTACCAGCGTTGCGGGCGACCTGCTGGACAGCCTGCTGCAAGCGAGCCCGACGCGCTTCGAGCACATCGTACTCGACGTGCTGCACAGCCTTGGCTACGGCGCGAACCGTCAGGCGCTGCAACAAGTCGGCGGCAGTGGCGACGGCGGCATTGACGGCGTGATCTCGCTGGACGCGCTGGGGCTGGAGAAGGTCTACGTGCAGGCCAAGCGCTGGCAGAGCACCGTCGGCCGCCCCGACCTGCAAGCGTTTTATGGCGCCCTGGCCGGGCAGAAAGCCACACGCGGTGTGTTCATCACCACTTCCGGCTACACCGTCCAGGCCGTTGACTTCGCTCGCTCGGTCGAGGGGCTGGTGCTGGTCGACGGCAAACGCCTGGTCAATTTGATGCTCGACCACGAGGTGGGCATCAGCTCGCAGCTTTACAAGGTGCCCAGGCTCGACAGCGATTACTTTGACGAATCACTCGGCTGAGCCGAAGTTGCAGCCCAAATACCTGAGCGCAACTGGGTGTCGCTCCTAAGCACCTTAAATTTAGGGATGAAAGTAGTTATCAAACGCCGTCGGCTACACTTCGACCTAGAATCCTTATAGAGGCTGAGCTCAACAAGCATCATCCATGGGAAGCCAGATTACGCAGCATTCCAAGTGGTATTCCAAGCAATTGGACTCATCAACTATTAGTCAATAAAATCAGCTTTCTACAGGCTTATTTCAGATTACCCCGGCCCACCAAATGATCAAAAAAAGACGTCCACGGACGTCTTTTTTTGTGCCTAAAACCCAGCAAATACAAGACTTTGGTGTCCATCAACCCTTCAAACTCCACATTACCCGGTATTCCAAGCGCTTCGGTGGTGATTTTTCGAATACCGTTTGATGCGATGGCGTACCTCATGTGCGCCCAAGCCACCAAACTCTCTGATCGTCAGCTCTAAGCCGTAAAACCGAAAGACAAGGATTATGTCCTCAGCGATGGAGATGGCCTTCAGCTTCGAGTGAGAGTCGACGGGTCGACGTTCTGGAACTTCAACTACCGGCAGCCCGTCACCAAATACCGAATCAATATGGGACTGGGCACCTACCCGGTGCTCTCCCTCGCGCAAGCTAGAAAGAAGACCGTTGAAGCGAGAGAGTCGCTCGCGGAGGGCATCGATCCGAAAGAACATCGGCCCGACTTTGAGCAGACAAAAAGACAGGCAACCGAGCACACGTTCCAGAACGTGGCCTCTGCTTGGTTTGAGCTGAAAAAAGACTCCGTTACCAAGGCCTATGCCGAGGACATCTGGCGCTCCCTGCGCTCAAATGAACGCCTCGATCATCCAGGGTGTGACAAAGGTAGGCGAGAGAGATGCAGCTATCAGACATCGCTGCACACCGCTAAAACGCTCAGCGAATCTGCTTGCCCATGTTAAATCGAAGCAACATCAGCGCCGCATCGCAGGCATCGCCGGCAAAGTGGCTTTTGCTGAAGGCCTGGGCATTCACCGTGGCCCCGTCGAGCAACATCATGATGTAGGTCGCGAGGGTCTTCGCTGTATTGGGGGTGTGGTGGCGGGCTATCTCGTGTTCTACCAGCGCATGCAGTTTGTGCTTGTAGTCGAGGGCGATCTCGCGGATGTCAGAGTGCTCCGGAAATTCGGCCACTGCGCGGCCGAACAGGCAACCGGCGAAGCTGGTGGAGCAGAACCACTGCCCGCGCCAATCGAAGATCGAAATGATCTTTTCTTCCAGGCTGGGCTTTTCATCCATGCGCGCTTTCAATTGCTCGATCAGATGCGCCGAGCGTTGCGTCAACACGGTTTTGACCAGGTCTTCCTTACCGTTGAAGTTACGGTACATCGTCATTCTGGCGACGCCCGACGCTTCGATGATCCAGTCAACACCTACGGGGTGGAAACCGTGCTGGGAAAACAGGCTGGTAGCAGTGTCGACGACATGCTGCTTCTTCGATACGGACAACTCGGAACTCCAGGTTCAAGTAGTTGGGATGGGCGAAAACCGTAACATTATGATATAGATCAGTCTATCTCAGTCTCCATTCGGTGTTTCGCCCATATGTCGCAAAAACTCAGGTAAAGCTCACGGTATCCCCGCCGTCTACGGCCGTATCCCGCCTTTTTGCTGGCCTTCACGCACCAGGATTTAGCGGAACCCTTCGTAGGTCATGACCGGGATGTTGGTGCGGGTGATGCGGCCGTTGCAGTGGCTGACGTGAAAGCCGTTTTCCTTCCAGAACAGCGATTTCTGGCACACCGAAATGATGTCCTCAAGCACGTGTTCCTGTGTCCTGAGGGGTTTGTCGAGCCTTTCCAAATAGTTCGCTTGCGCTTGGGCGCATTCAGCTTTGAAGGTCGGCACCCTGCGTTCCCAATGGCCGATCCAAGAGTCCATCTTGCCCATGCGTTCGTCCTCGATCACGTGAAAGGAAAGAGAGACTGATATGTCTCTGTTGTGAGTGTTTAGTCCTCCGAAATTTATGTGTCAATATATTTCTAGTTATTGGATCCAATCATTTGGTTTATATGACGAGATTAATAAAGTGCCGTTTTTCTCGATCAAGCATCTGTTATTCAAAGGTTTTTAAGACTGTTTCTGGATCGTTCTTTCCGCGCTGAGGCGAAAATTAAATTTTATTTATTGAAGTTTTGTGTTGACGGAGAACCTATTTTTTGAAAGTTATGTAGAACGATCAGTATCACAAGGAGGGCGATTCCATGGTTTCCAAGATCACATTGGGTACTCAAGGGCTGCGTGTCGGCCGCATCGGCCTTGGCTGCATGGGCATGAGCCAGTGGTATGGCGCGACGGATGACAACGAATCGGTGCGTACCCTGCACCGTGCGCTGGAGCTGGGCGTGGACTTCTTCGATTCGGCCGAGGCGTATGGGCCGTTTACCAACGAGCGGCTGTTGCAGCGCGCGTTTGCCGGTCGGCGCGAAGAGGTGGTGATCGCCACCAAGTTTGGTCTTCGCATCGTCGACGGCCAGATCGTTGGCGTCGACAGCTCGCAGAGCAATCTGCAAAAGGTCGTCGAGGCCTCCCTCAAACGGCTGGGCACGGACCACATCGATGTGCTGTATCAGCACCGGCTCGACCCCACCATTCCCATCGAAGAGGTGGTAGGCGCGATGGGGCGCCTGGTTGATCAGGGCAAGGTCAAATACCTGGGTTTGTGTGAGGTGGGGACAAGCACGATCGAGCGCGCCCATAAAACCCACCCGATATCTGTAGTCCAGGGCGAGTACTCGTTGTGGGAGCGCAATGTCGAGCAACAGATCTTGCCGCTGCTGCACAACCTGGGGATCGGCTATGTCGCGTTCTGCCCCTTGGGCCGAGGTTTTTTGACCGGCAAGGCCGTCAGCGCCACGCACTACGACGCCAATGACTTCCGCCAGCAGGACCCGCGCTTTCGCGAAGAGAACTTCGCGGCCAATACCTTTCTGACCGAGTCGATTCTGGCGCTGGCCGCCTCCTGGTCGATGACGCCTGCGCAACTGGCGCTGGCCTGGCTGCTGACGCGCAGCCCGCACCTGGCGGTGATCCCCGGCACCAAACGAGTGGCCTACCTGGAAGAAAACGTCGCCGCCGACGACTGCGTACTCAACGATGAGCAGCTTCAGGCGATCGAGGCCTTGCTGGGGCAGTGGGCGGTTGCCGGTGAGCGCTACGAGCAGCGAATGATGCAGTTCATCGACCGATAGGCACTGCCAGGGAGGCCAGCCATGCAACCGCACCGCTTGCTCGACGAAACGGAACAGCGCTTTCACCAGAATTTTTTGCAACATAACGGCAACACGCAGGTGACCTCGTTGCTGACGGTGCCTGGGTGTGTGGGCCCTGTGCAGGCCCGCAAAGCGTTCGCGCAATTGGTGGCGGAGTACCCGTTCCTGCACCAGAAGATTGTGCCAGTCGGTGACGGCCAGTACGGGTTTGTGCCGGTCGACAATCACGTGCAGTCGTCAACCAGCACGACGCCACCGTCGCAGCGTACCGACGTGTTGCTCAAGCTTGAATTGAACCGCTTGCTGGGGGATCAAGAGGGCTGGCGCGCGTTAGTGGTTGCCGATGCCGAGATCAACCAGACCCACATTCTGCTGACGCGTAACCATGCGATCTCCGACGGCTACAGCACCGCCAGGCTGGTCAACAGCCTGGCCGGTTACCTCGGTGCGATGCCCGCGAGCCTCGATAGCCGGGTGTCGCAGGCGTTCCATATCCGCCTGAAGCATTGGCGCGGGTCACCCCTTGAGACGGGTAAAGCCAGCTACGCCGATTTTGTCCGGCTGCAGGTCAGCCGTCAGGCCACAGAACGCCTGGATCAACTGCGCGCGGGGTCTGGCTTCACCACCAATGCCATTTGGGGTGGGGTGCTGGCGCACAGTTATCTGAGCTTCGCGGATGTGCCGGCGTTCGACTTGTTCACCGCGTATTCACTGCGTGAACCCGCCAGCCATGGCCATCCGTTGACCAAGGCCTGCCTGATCGATGTGCGCAGAACCGCCTTTGCACGGCAAAACCCAGGCGTGATCGGCTGTATTGAGCGCTATGCGCAGGCGGTCGCCGAGGGCCGCGCGCAACTGGGCGCCCCCCCAGCCAGTGCGGCCAACGACAGCCCGCGACCCGCACTGGCTTTTACCAATACCGGGCCGCTGGACCGCTTCTTGACTCACCCCGCGCCGGCTGTGCTCGGCTTCTCAACCCTGGTTAACCGCTCCGGCGGCAACTACGACTTCGTCCTGCACCTGGGTAGGTTCAATGGCAACTGGCATGCGGCGCTGGCGTTCAGTTCGCTGAAAGTCGAGCGCGCTACGGCACTGGCGTTCAAGGCGCAGATCGAGGCGACCCTGGAGTCGCTGCCGGCTGCGCTCCACACCTCCTGAGGAATTGATAATGGATACTTCCAGTAATAAGAAGTTGACTCTGTTCGCCACCTGCCTTGGCTTTGTGGTGGTGCTGCTCGATGTGAGCGTGGTCAACGTGGCCCTTGAAAGCTTCAAGGCCGAGTTCGCCACCGACGTGCTGCAACTGCAATGGATCGTCAACGCCTACACGCTGTTGTTTGCCTCGTTTTTGCTGACCGGTGGCGCGTTGGGTGACCGGTTTGGTCACAAGAAAATCTTCCTGTGGGGGTATGCGGTCTTTACCTTGGCCTCGCTCGGCTGCGGCCTGGCGGACACCTTGCCCGCGCTGATCGGCTTTCGCGCGCTGCAAGGCATCGGCGCGGCACTGTTGGTGCCCACTTCCCTGGCGCTGGTGCGAATTACCTTTGAGGTGCCCGCCGAACGC
>Ga0247730_1000339_pt1 | contig 38262 bp, 57 predicted proteins | sample UWRJL073202C2_FD_180959 | JGI IMG/M metagenome (GOLD analysis project Ga0247730, IMG submission 180959) | Plant litter microbial communities from Arlington Agricultural Research Station in Wisconsin, United States - UWRJ-L073-202C-2 | ecosystem: Environmental > Terrestrial > Plant litter >... | reverse complement strand
AATGTCCCGAAGCAATTACGGTCCAGTGAACGACCCAGAGACTGGTATTGGACATACCTTCGTGCCGGAGAACATAGCATTGGGCGACGGAGCATTGGAGCTGAAAGTCTCCGCGTATCAGAATGACAACAACGTGATCAGCTCTGAGCTCGTGGTTGACGAACTGTTCAAGTATGCCAGTGTCCGAGTGGTCCAGAAGAGTAGCACCACTCCGGGAATCTGCGAGGGAAACTTCTTCTATTGTGAGTACAATAATCCAGAGACAGACAAGTCTAGTGTGCTGATGAACTCCTGGTTGCGTAGTGGATGACACTCAGGAGACCGACTGGGAGATCCTTACCACTACCACTCTCCAAGGCTCAGGTACCGTGGATGCGGGAATTTGGGCGACAAACCAGGCTGCTACTGGTCAGCCAAAGACGCACGAGCTGATTCCTTTCGACTTTGATCCTTCTGAAGACTTCCATGGTACGTCTCTTCTATTCAATGCCGAGTTGAAACATGGTGTCTAACTCAATCACGCATCCGCAGAGTACAGAATTGACTGGTTCGAAGATTCCACTTACTTCTACATTGATGGTGTGCAGAAGGCAGCCATTAGCGGCAATGTATGTCTCAAATTTCCTCCAGTATCTATATATCCACTAAATGTCGACGATAGGTCCCCACAGAGGCAACCCATTGGATCTTCAACGCTTGGAGCAGCGGAAACGCCTACTGGTCGGCTGGCCCTCCCACGGAAGACTCCATTACTTACATTCGTTCCGTCGACCTCTACAAAGGATATGACGCGGGAGCATCGGGTGCCAGCTCTTGCAGCATCGACGCGTAATGTAGCATTCATGTATAAGGCATTTTTACATTGTTATTTATTGACATCATCTTGGACGCTATGGAGTGGCAATTAGAACCTGGGGAATATATCAGTAACTGATAGCTCGATAGTATAAGACTCATACGGCGGAGGGAGTCAAGCCAAGGTCCCTCAGAGACTTTGAGAAATCTGACTGCGAAAATGTCTTTCGGGGGAAATGTTGCGCAAACGTGACCGTGTCGACATTCACATCCAAGCTCTGGCCGGCAAGGAACTCGGCCACTTCTCGTAGCGCTGTAAAGCTGTGAGATAGGCCTTGCTCAGCACAATAGAAGCTTACGAGCATCGCTTGACAGCGAGGTAGTGTATGGTGTCCCTCCTGTAGACATTCGGATCTGTAATCTTGTCTCCTTGAATTCCTTTCTGGGAACAGAGGACGCTGTGGACGTTGCAGGGGCTGGGGCAGCGCTCGGTCCAGGTGCATTTTCGGCCATATTATCTGTGATAGGTCTTCCCTCACGCAAAGCCTTTTCGCGAGCTGTTCTCTCAGCACGAGCCTTTTTATCTGCCTCGATCTGAGCCTTGATAGCAGCACGAGCCTTCTGGTCATCCAGCTTGTCCTTCTTCTTCTGCTCCATCTCTTGCATTATTTGTTTCTCCTTTAACTGTTCTCGAACCTTGTTCATGTCCTGGGCATATTATATTAGTTCTGGCACCAGAACTTAGTGGAGAATCACACACCGTTCCATTCTTTCTGCGAAGAGCTTCATTAGCTTTTGCTTCTTTGGCGTCGTCAATAGCCTTCTGAGCACGCTTCGCCGCTGCCTTATCTCGGAGCTCTGCGATCTTCTGTTTCTTCTCTTCCTCCGTGAGTGGTTTGATCTCTTCAGTAGACTCTTCAAACTGAGTGTGGCCAGACTTTTCAGCGTGGAAGTTGGCAAGGGCTGTGTTTCTGAAGATCTTCCCACACTCTGAGCATTTGATGCTCTATAAGATGGTTTAGTTTATGTAGGATCCAGGAAATTGTCAATATGCGCACTTTGGCTTCCACGTTATTAGCCACTTTCTCGCCCAAAGCTTTCAGGGCGTCTGCATCGTCGTCATCATCATCATCTACGTCCATAGCTGTAGATGATGTAGATTCAGTCACTCCAGACATATCCGGAACAGATTGGCCTTCGTGCTCGAGGATGTGATCCATAGCTGGTTGAAGTCCTCTGTTTCCTGTGGCTTTCAATGCCCCTGCAGAATCATTCAGTTCGCAAGCAACGCAGAATAGTCTGGGCAACGCACATTCTACTCGAGCTGCTTCAAACCCCATTCCAATCAAAGTATCTTTGTCGCCAGCCATAGTGAATAGTAGAAACGCAAGTAATGAGATGGTCAATGCAGAGATGCAAGTTGCTGACGCGCCACACAAATCCAGACCGACCACGTGCCTCGTGTAATTTCCTGATTGGTCGAGCCTGCCCTAAAGCTTGCATTTCTTTTTCCCTTTTACTCTCATGAACGACGATCGCAAACGAAGGACAATGGAGGTGCTGGATGTGGAAGACGAGGAGAGTAGACAGAAACGCATTCGTAAGCGCATTACAGGTGCTCGAGCTGTTAGGAGGCAGCTGGCTAATGTGGAACATCAGAGACTGTAATGGAGAAGATGAACACCCCGACTGACAATCACCAGGCTACAGCTATGCCTTCCCAATTTGATTTTGGAATTAGGAAGACATACGCTGTAGAGCCTCCCACTGACTGTGCGTGCATCTACAACTTCTCTTCGTCAAAAAACTGAACCGCCTTCTTGTAGTGCTCGCACGCGTTCAATCTTTCCTGCCTCAGTTGGAAGCTTCCAATGTTATCTTGGCTCAACGCGCAGAGAAAGATCCTCAATCTATTGACATGGAACACATTGAAGATGGAACTGCACAGTACATTGAAATGGTGTGGCGCGCTTTTCACATTACCATAAACCCGATGTCGCTCACACGATAACCTACAGGACTTGGGACTAGGTGTATTTGAAGGCCAAAAGAAGAAATCTGGAACCGATTATGACATGTCCTCCTCATCCTCGTCTTCTTCCGATGATGACGATGCAGACTCGACTGCTTCCGACGAATCTGACGAAATAATAATGAATTCTTTCTTGCCAGACAGGCCAATTAAGCCTTTGCCGCGTCGCGCCTCTTCCAAGAGTGCCACCACCGATGCAACAGTCCCACAACGCCCACAGATAGTTGTTCTTGCTAGCTCCAGCTCTGGAAGCGAGGACGATGAAGAAATGAGCGTACAGCAGTAAGGGGGCAGTTGCTGGGATCAGGTATTCGTGCACTCTTTGTTTGCCCTAGCGCTTTCTTTTTCCTTTTTCATTTGTAGCACGTTCATAAATGAACGTGTTGATGCTGTCGTTGTTTTTCTGTATTCATTGTTACTAGTATATACTATTCCAATCTCAAAACCCAGTTCATCATATCTGATCTAAGCACTACATCTGCCAAATCTTGGGAGGATCGTCACTGGTATGTGTAATCTGAAGTAAGGAGGATGGATGCAGTATGCTCCGAAGTGGATTCCTTTTACCAGTAAAGTCATATTGATACATAGGCAAGCGTCAAACGTCCGGTGTTCATTACATAGTCGATTGAGATACAACGAGGCTACCTCCACGATTCCCGCCCTTGTGGTGAATGAGGAGGGGAATAAGCACTACTGACGGACCGAGTAGCGGTGCTGCTCGGTCGGAAAGAATTGGTCGCACTTCGCGGTGAAGTGAAGCCAGAAGGCGCGGTATAACCTTGACCGACACCATCAGAACCAGGGACAAAGAGGGGTACTGTCGGAACCAGCTCAAACACATGCTGCGCGATAGCCCTTGTCCCAACAACGCTTCCTGGCCCATTCATGACTGCATGCACCTGAGCGTCCTCTAGATCGTCGCCTTCTTGCGAGGAGAATGCACCCTTCGTCGGCGTTGAGGCAGAAGTAGATGCACCGCGCCCATCCCAGATGCATCGAACCTCGTTACCCATAATGATTTGGGCCAGTCTCCCAGTCACGACATGCCGAACTTCAATAAATCTAGGATCGAAAAGCATGATGTAGGGATGGTGCAGGGCAACTCGTTCGGCAGCTCCTTCCCATTCAATGATATTGCCCGATCGACTAGGGTCACCATGCTTGTCCACGAAAATTCCAAATTCTGGATCACAGGTCAGTGCGCTGAGCTTGAAATCCTTACAACCTTTAACTTGCCGTCATAAACAAGTAAGAACTCGTTTTCTTGAGATCGATACATGCCCAGCGGTTTACAGGCGTCACAACGCTTCGCCAGGTATGCAAGATGAGGATCATCTCGTGCCGGTATTGTCACACTCTTGAAACTGTAAACAGAGTTAACAGTTAGGTATGCATAGCAGTAGCTTACACACTCATCAAGATCCATGATTTCAAATCCTTTCGTGCACAAAATCGCAATCTTGGCCTTCAGGAAAACAAGATCGAATGATTCTGAGGGCAAAAAGAAGTCCTACACATACTGTGTTATGCATAGAGCACGCTGTAGAATGACTGGAACGCACCCTATATATTCGGAACCACTCAGACCGATTATTTCGAAAGAATCTGGATCCAAGACTGGCGGGAGCACGCATTCGATCATTGATTTTATCCCCGATAGGCTCGAGCACTCGGAAGATGCTGTCAAGCTTGAATGTATGGTTCAGAATTTCAGGATAAGTTCGCTTCACGAAAGCCAGCTTACCCCTTTCTTCTTCATATATATGATCAAAGTTCTGTTTTGCATGTGACCAACAGTGAAGAAGTGGACGTCTTTGTTACCGTTGAGCTTCTGAGGCACTTGGGAGGCTACTCCCAGACCAGGAGCTGATGGTACCAAAGCTTCGATATGGTAAGCAAATAAAGACTAGGAACAAATGGTAAGACTGAAGTCATTATGAGGAAAATGCTAGCCGATTAACCTTGTCAGCCAGGACGAGGAAAATACCGAAATCCTCCAGAATCGCGCATTGAGTAACAAGTTTCAGATGAAGAACCCGACGCATTGCTAGGTATATTGTGAGTAAAATCCCTTGACTGAAACTGTAGACTTACAAGATGGATCATGCCGGAACCCAATCCATACACCTTCCGAGCATCCGACTGCCACAAGCCCTCGGCCGTCTGCAGTATCTACAGGAGGTGTAAATCGATGAGACCAGTTTCAAATGTAACGACTTACTGAATGGGACTGAACAAGTGACTTTCCCAGTGTAAGCGTTTTCTTGTCCCCATGAAGGAGCTGCAGTCACTCCTCCGATTATCGACGGTGTCAAGAACGTGTCTGAACTGAGCGTCTCTATTTCGAATACCTTGTTTGACTCTTGCACGACCTGTCGAATACCTAGGGCTTCGTCAAGCTTGGTTTTCCACTCTAGTCGAGACTGAGCAGAATCGGCAAATAAGACATGAATGCCGCCAGCGCGACCACTGTGATTGAAAGTACACGGATATACTGCCCGTGAATCAGAGCTGCTCTCGGGACTGATACCATTTGTGTTGTGTACAGGGCTTTCGGCGTGTGCAGGTCCTCCTCGTAATCCTCGCAAAATTCCTGTGCTCCGCTGAGTGGGAGGGTCAGTAAAGTTGACTAGAGTAAGGAGTTCAAGAGGTATGGGCTGAAAAGGTCTGATAAGTAAGTCATCATCACAATACGGATACCCTTACTGACCCGTTTGTTGACATGATATCTTGTATTGCCATCACGCTCTTTTGGTTTTGTCATAACGACTGTAACAAGAGGAGGCTTAGCAATCATAGTACGACAAAGATGAGGCAATTCGTACGGTAATTGTCAAAGAGAAGAACATAGACCTCAGTCCATCCATTCCATTCCAGACCACTGTCTGGCGCTCGAAGGAGTTTCCCAGCATGAACAAGCGATCGGTTTTCGTCCAAGAGATCGAGATCCTGTCTCCCTCGTAAGAAAAAGAAGTTCGAATGACACAATCGAAACATACGGTATAGTCAGTCGGTTTGAAGACCAAATTAGAGTGATATCTCCAGAGCTCCACCTTCTGTTTCGCTGTCATAACCCCAGGCTCTGTATCCTTGCCAAGTGCCTTAATGATCTCCAGAACCTGAGGTATGTCCACGCGGTCGTCGTGATTTGGAGGAGTCTCTTCTAGTATGCCTTTTAGCAGGAGCTCATAACGCAAAAGGCGAGGAATAGGTCGATTGATGAAGCTCTTCATGTCTAACCGATGAGCATCTGGATGTCGCACGCATTGCTGCAGTACAGTCAGTATGACAACTCATCTACGAGCTGCATTGCGGAACACGTACGTTTACAAAAGCTTTGAACGCGGGATTCCGAATCATCTCGTCGTCGATACGATACGCTGCAATTGGATAGTTCGGAATATACTCCATGTATGCATCGCGGAAGTTGAGAGCAGCATCCATCATGGATGCCGTTATTGTGTTTATGGAAGGATGCTGTTCTCGTTGAATTTCTTGAAACTGCTCCAGAAGCCGTGCATGATAAATGGCAATGTCCGCATAATTGTGGAAAACTTCTTGGATGAAAGTCTCCAGCCGATCATGCTTAATGATGGGAGGATCTGCATTTCGGAGAGGTTCAATGTACATCTACAGCAAATATGAGTTATACTTTAAAATTCATAAGGGAAGGCTTACGGTCTCAATGTTCTGTAAGTCTTTGACATAACCCATCTCCCCTTTAATGAGCTCGAAAATAACGCTAGTCATAGCCATGAGAGGGTTGGCGGAACTGAAGAAAAGTATGCGCGCTCACGCTTGTCGCTTCATTTCATTTTTGGGCAGAGTTTGTCGAACGTCCGCGGACACAAGGTCGTGCCATTCCCATTTTCCAGCTACGCCTCGTCCCATCGACAACTGAAACGTGCGCAATTGAGAAGCAGACTGGAGATTCTTGAATGCCTTAATAGCCTCCTTGAGATATTCTCCATCCGGAATCCCATCCTCCGTCTCGTTTAGTATCGCCTCGAGAAGCTGAGGATATCTCTGAAGGTGTTCGGTTGGTCGATTTAAGAAGTGCTTGAGATCAAGCTTTATGCCATCACCCTCGTGGCGGCTTGGTGACTGACGTGCACATTGCTGCCAATATTCTCGTCAGATATTCTGCAAATGATAGATGGATACTAGCGCGTTACCTCCATAAATAGTCGGAATCCAGGATTGGCTTCTGCCTCATCCTTTACTCGTTTCTCTGCAATGGGTTGATGGCCCACATAAATTGGATATGCGAACCCAAACTCGGCTGCAGCAGACAAGAATACATCGCCTATGCCTTGAATGACATGTCCTTGCTCCCTTTGCCTAACACGCATGACCTCTGATAGGCGGCGATTACACTCTCGCAGATCCAACACGTTTCCAAAAACTTCGTCAATGAAGCATTCTAGACGCTCAGGTGGAACAACCGCTGGATTGGCTGCACGCAAAGGCCTGAGAAAGACGGTCTCGATGGTATCAAGGTCCTGAAGATACTGCTCTTCCTTGCCGATAATCTTGTGAATGACACTGAGACAGCCGACCGTTGAATCCGAAACCAATAGTTGACGGACATCATTGAGACGCACCTCTGCCTTCGAATTTCGTTTCCAGATAACGCATCTAATATTTCTCTCGGCACCGTGCTAGACCAGTCCTCTTCTTCAACCTGCTCTGGTTCGTCGATGGCCAGCGGAGCAAAGGAGACAGTCATTCCCTATGACGATAGTATGTTATCGGGGGTTACTCGGATTGCAGAGGACCTGCTTACTCTGCGAGGACACGAGAAAGAATAGCAGGGATCACTCTCCTCACACGTAGCAGAATAACACTGGCTTAGCATCGTAACCACACCAGTGGGAAGTTCGTCGTTGAGTCCGCTAAAAGCTGCACTCGAGGAGCCTTCCCCGTCTTCACCCAAAAACATGTAAACGTCTTCGACACTATCTTGAAGAGCGCGTCCACCCCATTCCACTTCATAGAAGAACAACTGGCCTTGTAAACTCCGTGCAACTTCGACAGCTACCCATCGATCATTGGTAGACATGTTGTGATTGAGCACAAGCTCCCGCTGTATTTGAGACTGTATTGTAGACTTCGAACGTGCGTAAGAAACCATAGATGACAATCTCAAAACATGATGGACATACAACTATGTCTTTTCCAGTGAAAGCTCCTGAATACGGTATACTGCCCTTGACATGGGTGCCTCTGGGAACTTTATCCCGAAGCTGCACAGCCAGATGGGAGAGCAGACCACAGTTGATAAACTGGTCTGCACCAACCTCATCTGGCTCTTCCCAGTATTCATCGTCCATATCCCCATCCTGTGGGTCAGGCGAATTATAGTTGGCTATGTCATGCAAAACTGCACTAGGGGTTCGTTGCAGATTACTAGGCCCTGCCTCGTATCCATCGTAGCTGTCCTCCGAGACGGGCAATGTACCACTGTAAGAGCTTCCACGATCCAGACCCGGCTGGAAGTTAGTCATTACTAAATGGTTCGACTGCAGCTGCGGGGGGCGTTCGTCACGGGGAGTATTTGGGGAGGTATAGTAGGCTGTGAAACCGTAAGTGCTTAGAAATTACAGAACAGATTGAGACCGCACCGTCTTCTACCAATCGCGCGGGTGGAATTTCGATGAGCGTATCATGACCTCCGGGATATCTGATTCGAGGTCCGTCTGAGTCGTTCCCCACGTACACAGTGGCGTGGCGACCTGCGTGGGATGGATTTGGCCGTGGGGTTGCGGCTGGTAGATCGTCCATGTAGGGATAATTAAGAGGGTTGGTGGTCCGCACATCGTAGTGCGAGGGTGAAAACGAGTTAGTCTCAGAACCGTCGTAGTAAGTAGGCTCTGGCATCTTGTAAGTAGGCGAGGGCGTCGCCAAGTCGTTGGGCGTGGGGGGCAGCCGTCGGATGCTTCCATGACCCTTGGCAGATCGTGGCGGAGCACCTAGCCAATGTAGATTAGCAATATCGAACTGGGAAAATAGGCTTTTGCGACGAACTTGGAACTGAAATACTCGAAGAGGCCGAAGGCGTCTGAAGAGACGAGTAGTCACTGCTGTCTCTGCTATAAACGCTGTAGATAGTGTCAATGTCCTTGTCTACCGTAGACGTGGACGGTTTGTGCTGGCGCTGTTGAGAATTCTGCTGTTTATCCTGATCTTCTGAGTCAAACTCTGCCCAAACAGAGTTATATAAGGCTTGCAGCTCATCGTCAACAGGCGAATGAGAACGCGGAGCATCGCGTGGTCGAGGTGTCGTGGATCCAAGCATCGCCTGTTGTTTCTAATAGTTCGCAGTCAGGCTGTTGCCAGTGGTAAAAGTGAAGGACAGGCGGATGGACGCAAAGATGCAGCTCAGTGACGCGGGGCTCATGAAGTTTGTGATCAAGCCTGTGAACGACAACATTTGATAATGAATTTTGGTAACAGCCTTCGGACCTTCCTTTTCCAGCTCAAGGGGTTCATGTTCTGCACGGCCTGTTTTTACAAAGTCAAACTACAAATGCCAACCGTGTTACAATGAAGTACTATTGTAGGATCCACATTGGCCCTATTCCCGGTTTTAAACCTTCAACCCGCGATTAGACGGGAACAGCATGATCATTTGAAACGGTCCAGCGCGGATGGTTTGGTTTGTTCAACTCCCTTCGCTTGCAGTTTACTACGCTTGGCCGCTTCTTTCTGTTTCTCCAATTTGGCGCGTAGTGCAATGGCAGTAGGGTCAATGACATTCTTCCTTTGCTTCCGTAGATATCTGTTACACAAGTCGAATGAGGAGGAGCCAGGCTTGATAAGGAGGACAATTTCGTTTCGTACCTTTTAAGAGTGCGGCCCCTGCCTCTCATCTTTTTCTTCTCCTTCTCTGCTTTGGACATTGTTGCGCCGTTCTCACCCTCGGATTCGCCCGAATCATTGTCGTCTGCCTCTTCTGTGAGATCTGCCTTTCCTTGCACGCGCAGCCTCTCCATTCGAGGGAGCTTCGAGAATGGTACCATAGCCGCTCCCTTTTTGCCCTTGACTGTCATCTCGACTGCAGTTGTTAGTCTGGACTCAGGAGCAAGAGAGCCAACAAATTCAGGATCAAGCGTAATGAGATCAGGTTGTATCTATTCCAGCCATACTAGAGTAAGTAAAGGAGCAAGATGCTGTAAGAACGATGAGCACTAACCTTGTCCAGAAGTGCTTTTACTTCCTTCTCCCGTCGAGCCTTCCTATTCTCGAATGGATCGGCTTCTGCACTGTCAAAGTTTGGTTCTCCAGAACCAGGGACCAATACATTCGACAGGCCAGCCCCGTGGCCAACTGTGAGGATATCTTGATACGGCGTGAACCGTACAGACGATAAAGGTCTGGACGTGATAGGGTGGGTCATATATAACGGCGGCTGAGTATTACCGTGCATGACTTGTTGGACTGCTGGAGACCGATATACCTGTTTTCCACGTCAGTTTATCTGCCATAACCGGGACCTTAGTATACTCACATTGACAGTCCCGCCACTTGCGACAGCTAACATCCCTTTCGCGCTCCAGTCCAGGTCAGCGGGTCCTCCCCTTGCTGTGAACTCTCTTACAGCGCCTTTCCAGTTCCGACAGTCCCAGACCTTGACCGTGCTATCTTGTCCCGCTGTTGCCATATATCTTCCACCCGTACTAGGGTCCATAGCCACGCTATTCACTGGACCTAGATGAGCTAATAGCTGCACGGCTGGATGCGGTAAATTCGGCGTCCAAAGAGTTACAGTGCCATTCTGATGTCCAAGATGTATGACACCATTGTGAAGATTTTGGGCCATGGCATTACAAGCGCCGAACTTTGTGCGATGCTCAACAAGTAGTTGACCAGTCGATGTGTCTTGGTATTTGAGATAGCCTGCATTACCCTGGGAATTGTAAAGACCGACCCTGGTACTGTTATGGGGGATAGACTCACAATACTAGCAAGAAGCCAATGATAGGGTAGGAATTCAAGCCGTGTAGGTTCTATGTGGGCTTTCAGACGATGTAGTTCAACGCCATCTCGGTCGTAGATGAAGACATATTTCTTCTGTGCGACAGCAAAATGAGAATGATCGTGAAGAAAACTGTGCCAGTTTCAGTCGAATGCAATGTTTTGCAGAAAGTCAAATCAACGCACGTTATGTCTCGACAAGTTTCCTGCAATTGTAACTCCGCATGTAATGTCCCTGCTTGCCAATCAAAAGTTGCTACATGTCCAGACTTCCCAGCGACCGCAAGATGTCTGCAGGCTCATGAGTGAGAGCAGAAAGTGCTTTATTGGAACACAAACCGGCCGTTTCTGGTGTATCTAGCCTTGTACGGCCCTCCTTCCAGCTTCCATTCTTTTCTTCCCTTTGCAGCTTCTTGACCAGCCTCTGACGTGATCTCGGATTGCCCAATTCTCCAGGTTCTTTCCATTGGGCCCTCCACTTCCATTCCTCCAGCTTCTTCTTCCAACAACATGTCCGCATCTTCAAGTAACGCTTTTGAACGCGCATTGTGAGCTGAAGTTCGATCCAATTCGACACGAAGTTTCTTGTTTGCTATGTGGCCATACTTTTTGGACGACTCTGGATCCTGTAGGCGTAGGGATTTGGGTAATGAGGTGTTTTTCGAGATGGATTGGACCGTATAGTCGTCTTTGGGGTCCAAACGTTTTGATTGTGAAGGTCCTGCGCCGCCAGATTTACGCTTCTTCCCGTGCGTCCTCAGGGCATCTGCTTTGGCTACGAGCGCATCCATAGGAAATACAATGAATGGTAGTGGGTGGATCCAGCTAAAGCCAAATCCAGAGAATAATTTCGACCGGATGCCGCGCCGGATGAATCAGATCGAGTCACTCCTCCTCAATTCGGCCACTCAGTGACTCAAGTATCTGGCAGCTTCGCTTTGTCAACCGTAACTTCGAGCAGTATTTTCAGGGCTGCAGGTCGGTTGGCAGCCAGACAGGCATGATGCTCTCCGATGATTCTTTAACCGACGATGAATTTGCAGAGTACGAGCGCCTGGACAATTCTGGTTCGTTTTTGTGCCTCTTCGCTATGTTGAAGGTTCGAATCCCAACTAAGGAGATTTCATTCAGACCTCGACAGCAGCTCTTCTGAAGACGAGTCTGATTCTGACACAGATGAATTTCATATGGAAGCCGCAAATGAGGCAGCTACAGAACAAGAAATTGAAGGCGACTTTGAGTAACGACAGTCTCCTTCATTAACGATTCTAGGGTCTCACCCATACATAGTCGTCTTGTCCGTGATATTCGCGAGCGGAATCTCTCTGCAGAAGATGCGAGCGTATTAGCAAAAGATTGGGACATCACAATTGAAGAGCAGGACGCAGATTTCAATGATGATTTACGCGAGGCGTCTGGAATCGGGCGCAAAAAGAAAGTCCGTGAGCATGTTTCCAGAGATATTGGAGTGGGAACGTTGACTTGGAGCTGCACAGCGTCGGCGCAGTAGAAGGACCGGGCCCAATTTGTCTCAACAGGTCAAAGCTCTCATGGGGGACGGAAACCAGGCTTACGTTGACGGCGACGTCCCAAAAGCAATAGATGACATGCAGGAGGTCCTCCGAATTGAGCCCAGAGCTTCTCAAGCTTGGATCGTTCTGGCAAGGTGCTACGAAGACACTGGCCAAAATGAAAAGGCTCTACAACTATGGATAATGGCTGCACATCTCCGTCACGACGCAGAAGAATGGGAGAGACTAGCTAGGCAATCAAGGTAAACTCAGATTAGCTTATGCTACATGATTTTATGCTGAGATTCCGAAGAGATCTGGGCTACATTCAACAAGCTCTATACTGTTACCGAAAGGTTTACAGCTTGAATCCAGACAATGTTGATGCTCTCTGGGATCGGGCAACGCTAGCAAAGTCAGCTGGGGACCTGCGCACGGTATGAATACCTTTCCAAGCTCCTTAGTGTAGACTTACCACCCTTTCTAACCATAGACAAGGCATTCCTTTCTCGCGATTCTGAAACGGTTCCCGCATGATTTGACTGTGCTAGAGGAGCTTAGGGGAGTTCTCATCGAACTCTCAGATTACTCAACTTGCTCGAAAATCTATCAGCAAGCCTTCGACCATTATCAACTCACATTCCCGGAAGGCCGTTCAGGAGGGCCCTCGTTCATACCAGGGGGTGGCTTTGATTTGATGCGCATCCTCACTTTGGTTGACCTCTATAACGTCTTGGAAAACTACGATCAGGCAATATTCTCCATAAAGCAGGGGTGCCGGTGGTTGCAAGGAAGAGGAGGGCAGCGATACTGGGACCAATGTACTGATGATCGAGAGTATGATATACCGGAGGTTCACCTTCGCACGTTGGAAGAGGGCGACATTGCTCCGGGATGTTTCGTATTAGATGTCAACGCCCGCCAGAGGCTTGCGATCTCCAGGATCAAGACAGGGGATATTGATGAGGGAAAGGTGAATTTCCTCGGGTGTACTGCTTGATTCAATACCGACTCACTCTTGTAGGTGCATGCGGATATTATTCTCGCAGAGGATCCTTTGGACTACGCCCCTCTATTTGTGGAGCTTGCCGACGCCTTCTATGAGAAAGACATGTTCGAGGAAGCAAGGCCTATATATGAATTGCTAGGCTCCAGTGCAGAGGTGAGCCCGATCTTATGGTTTATTGTCTTACATCATGAGCTTGCTTCGGAACTCAGACAAGCAGTCTCTATATTCTCATCCAAACTGCATCATGCCTGAGAATGCTAGATCAACTCCGCGATGCAGCTGAAGTCTACGAACAAGGTAGGTGCCCATAGCGTGTTATCTCTGCTATGCCACAACTCAGACTTGGTACAGTGAGGTTAGCGGACCCTACTAACAACGAGTCCAAGATGAACTTGGCAGAAATATATGAAGTTCTCAATGAACCTCGGAAAGCTTTGGCTCTGGTCTACGAAGGTATAACGCGCTGCTTTATTTCGTTTGTCGATCGACGCATTAACGGTTCATTCAGTGATCGATTCGCGGAAACGAAAAGCACGAGATCCAAACCAAACTCGTAGCTCCGACACTCCTACGGACTCTACTTCCCTCTTCCTAGAACGAGGGTCGAAGACTAAGACCTCTAAGGCCAAGTCACAGAACCGCCTTACGATTGCCGAGCTACGAGTCCTTGAGGCAGAGAGGGAGAAAGACAATTTGCGTGGATATAAGCGAGTTCAGGAAACGTGGGCCGGCATGCTGAGTGGCGACGAGGAATCTGAGCGGGAATGGATGCTTGAGGCAGAAAAAATGATCGAGACCTTTAGAGAAACCCGGAATCTGTTCTCTACGCAACGGGTGAGTTTAAGCTTCTGTTTCCTCTTATCAAAGGTACGAACTTTGGACAGCGGAATGGTTTCCGAGGGATGCTGCCGAGCAAACGCACAAAAAAGACAACGGAAGTGGATGAGGATAGAATGGCATCTAGACTCCAGCTAGACCTAGGTAAGTAATGTGCATTGATTGTTTCAACCGATGCTGGACGGTCACCAGCGTCTGAGGGCGGTTCCAAAGGACCAACAATTAAGATGGGGATCGAAATATTCCGGGGTGTTACTTTCCAGGAGTGGCTGCGTGTTTTCATGCAGGTGAGGTGCTCAGCTCTTGGGCTCGTGGCAAGCTAAAATAAAAACGACGGCAGTTTGCATTCAATCTCACGCAACGGGGCCAACACGATGTCGCCGATGAAATTCTTCGACACGCCTTATGTTCCATAGCTTACATGTCTAGGGAGCATCAAGATACACTGCGTCTAGCTTTGATGAGTAAGTCCGCATCTTAATCCGACCGCGAATTGTCTTCGTTGACCTCGCCGCTTCCAGCCTGCGCTATTTTCGCACAAAATTTTGGCGCCGTCGTCGAACATTCGCGGAAGCTGATGCTAGTGTATCAGTTCAATAATGAGCCACTCCGGATAATGCTCGCGTGTTTGTCTGCAGGGATGCGGCCTACCGACGCGTTCATCACATCCACCCTCCAGAAACATCTTTTCCGAGAGACCAAACTAGCAGATGCTGCGGTCACTAATCCTGATGCCTTGAAATGGCTGCCTATTACAAAGAGGTATTGCTTGGCTGGAAAGGATGAGGAGGACAAGGACAACGATGATGAGGCTGGGCAGGTGGGATCTGGTGAAGAGGGTAGACCCATGCTTCCTTCCAAATTAAATCCTATGCTGGTTTCGATTTACGGGCAAGTCTGCGTCGCGGCGAAGAGCTACCAAAGTGCCATCTGTTCGTACCCTATACCCTTTCTTTCTTTCATTGCCGTCGTTGACGATGGAATCGCACAGTTTACTTACTACACGCATATGATTACTGCCCCCAAGATCCAATGATATGCTTGTGTCTGGCTATCGCATCCATAGGGAGAGCGATGCAACGGCAGGCTGATAACCGGCAACATCTCATCGCTCAGGTGGGTTAGAGGATCATCTTTCGCAATATTTGTCCATTTGTCCATTTCTTCTTAGGGTATGGCGTTCCTGAGCCAGTATCGAGCACTACGAGAAAAGGACGAAAAGAACGCTCAAGAAGTGGAATACAACTTTGGCAGGCTATTTCATCAACTTGGTGTGTGTTCATGCAACTTCCTGATCCGAGGACTGAACCTGATCTGTTTCCAGGACTGTATACATACGCCGTGAAGCATTACGAGAAGGTACTAGAGATGGCGGAAGCAATAGAAGGAGGAGGATTCTGTCGTGAGGCTGCCTACAATCTGTCACTGATCTTGGTGACCACCGGCGCAACGCCATTGGCAGACGAGCTGTATCGGAAATGGCTTTCAGTGTAACACCACACTGTCCGAGATTGAATTCCTGCTCGATATCGTCGCACTACCGTCCAAATCGCGTGGCGGATCGCGGGTTGGTTACCGAGAGTCTCCCAGAATCGGTATTAGAGCTGTACCTATGCTTCTCGCCCTTAGCTCTACACGTTGTTGCGGTTTTAGCGTGCAAATCGTGAATCAATTCAACATCTGCTCTGCGCAAATCAGCACCTTGATCTTGTTTTGATCAACGGAATATGGAGGAACTAAGATTGGCTGTGAACACCGAAGTGGTGCACATAATGCCCAGGCTGTCTCCTGACCAACGGCCAGTGATAAGGGGTGCAGGTTGTGCGATGCTATCGTCAAACAGTGGATAAGCAGAGAGAGAGAGGAACTCTTTATAACACCAGAATCCTGCCAACACAAACCCACTTTACCCCATTTTATTCCTTCTCTTCCTGGCGATGGTGACGATTGAACAAATTCCTCTCGACGTCTTTCTCGCTATATTGCCTCATGCTAGCATGAAGACTCTAATGCGCCTACGACAGGTAAGATTAATATGTTCTGAGGAAACTTTCATACTGATAAATTGTAGGCATCCAAAAGACTACAAAACATTACCAATGAACGCAGCGCTTGGTTCCTCATATTCCGAAACCATATCGTTGAACAATCAATTCCAATACCAGACACAGTCACTTCCCAATATCCCTCCCTACTTTCCATTCATTCCGATCCTTCAGACCTTTCCGTTGTCGACGAACTCAGCCGCGTCGACCTCGAATACATCGTCCGTACTGCCTATGTTTGCCACAGGCGTTGGACTTCAAATATACCAAGGTCCACATTTGACTGTATCATCTCACCGAAAGAAGAGACTCTCGCCGGTCGAGTTATCAAGCTCAATTTCTTGAAGAAGGCAGGTCGCACGTACTTGCTCTTGGGTAGACTTCTACCTCCAGCCCTTGGAATTCGCTCGCTCGAATGCTGGGATGTCGATGCGAATCCACCTGTATGTGTCGCTCTGTGGCAAAGCCCCGAGGAACAGGTGGTTCGGTACTGCCTAAATGCATCAGAACACTACGAATTTTCTCTTGCAGTGGGATTCTCGCATCCCAGGTAAGCTGGGCCCGAAATATCAAGATATATTACGAGCTCATGACATGTTTGTAGCAACAGCAAGATCGAACAGTGGTCTTTTGACCCTTCTGGTATTAGACAGGAGTTTAAAACCTCGCTGGTGCTCGAGAATGACCCTGTCTACAACATAGATGCCTTCACAGAGAGCACCATTGTTTTTCGTCGCAATACCAGTGACCCTGGCACCATCTTCAAGACCGTTAACCCTCGACTAACCTACAAGCTCTTGGACTCTAATGTGCGTTCTCTCTTTCCTCTGAGCGGAGTCTCTGCTCAGTACTTACTGGTATCCAGTTAACTCAGGAGGAACAATGTTACGAGGTGCTCCTTCAAGATTCAGGGCTCGTAATCGTTCTTCGCTCCGCTTCTATCTCACTCTATCGGCTCCCCCTCCATTCTGAATCCTCAGCGACCATAGAGCTGCAACCTTTCGCTCGACATACGTTCCAATGGAGAATTGACTCAGCTCGACTCACTGTCCATGCATTCACGAAGGCGATCATATTGTTGATTCGGTTCAACAGCGGATATCCTTGGCCAGTCAACGTCATACACCAGTTCTCGCTTTCACCTTCTACTGACACATTGGGATACTACCCACCGGCTCTTATACAGACCATCTCCGCTCCAGTACGACTCTTTTCAGTCACAGATATGGCCTTAGGGGCATATGGTACTGCCTTATGGGTTGATACTCACGTCGAGGATTACTTTGCCGATGGAGTTATGCGGGGACAACGACTTGCTGGGCGCATCCTATCAATATCTGAAGACGAAGAGGTTTCCATGCACAACATCTTGAGCGGAGTAAGTTCTGTAGGGACCACTTCCGTCTTCGGCATTCGTGAGGAAGACGATTGGGACAGGGTAGCTTTGGATGAGAGAGCAGTCAAAGTTGCAGTAAGCACCTCAGATGGCAGGGTTATGCTCATGGGGTATATGTGAACATGGCTGAATACTTATAGCTGAGAGGACCTTGACAGGACTAAAGACGTGGAGGTTTGTAGCAATAGTACACACGCAATACTATGATATCTTGAGCTAATGCTCTAATTGCAGACGTGGACGAGTAGACATATTACATAGAAGACATTGCTTGTAGTGTGCTAACGTGTTCTACATGCGTAATGTTATGTCACGACACCATGGCATGAGAGGAAGGAAGGAAGGGTGAAGCTCCCAGTCAATGTCCGGTTCCGGAAACGACTGGTCGTGCTAGTTCAGAGCCCAGCCTGAAAACCACGGACACTCCTCTATAACACCGATCCTGATTGCGAGTTTCACGGTAACTACAAAGAGCATGATCACCAGCCCAAAGGGGCCTCTGGCAGTACTCTGGCCTCTAACAATTGGCATCTCCTCTAATGGCAAAGTTCGCAAAAATCAACGGCTGATCCAAACATACATTATGCGGTGAAGACAACAGAGCGAGACAAGAAACGACATATGAGAGATCCTACTAGCACAAAAAGAAGAAAAAGAAATAAGGAAGGTATCGGAGATGAGTAAATAAATATACCAAAGCAATCAGGACAAAAGGCCAATCTTCCCAATAAATGGGACAACGAGGGTGGGGTAGCTAAATGTTTGACAAAACTCACGGCATTCATTTCATATCTAACCCCCCTCCCAAATCTTCAGGGTTGAACCACTGCCCGAAATCTCGCTCGAAATTAATGTCTCCGTCCGGCCTAAACAAGCTAGCATCAAACTCCTCCATCATCCCACCACTACCTCCTGGAAGCCCAAAATCTTCTTGGTTGAACATCATAGCGCTACCCATCATACTGTTGTTGTTCGAGGTCTGTCCTCCTGCTAATGGTTGACCTAACAAAGAAGCACCTGGGTTCGCAGTCGACTGACCACCAGGCATCGATCCAGAGGCTTGTTGCTGTTGAGACTGCTGCTGGCCAAGCATTGCAGCCGGAGAGGGAGTTGGAGCAGGAACTTGCTGTGGCGTTGGCGGTGCACTGCCCGTCTGGTTCCTGGGTGATGCGTCAGGCTTGTTGTTTGTCGAGCCATCCTTTCCCGGAGAAGGCGCAGGAGGAGGCAGCATCCCGCCTTTCTGCTGTGACATTTGGTTGTGCTGCTGTTGCGTGCCAGGAGGCCCAGGTTGTCCGAAAACAGGCGGCGATCCAGCGGGATTTCCTCCGCGTTGCGCGAGTTGCATGTTCGCTCGATGAACGTTCTGCAAAGTTTGATTGTATTGGAGAAATTCCGTAGGATTACGGCCGCCGTTCGACGCCATCTTTAGACCAGTACGTTAGTAGAGGCACAAATACCTGAGCAAAATTCAACTGCACCATATGTCCCATCACATTACCCTGACCAGAGCCTGGTATGTTGAGATTCATGCCGTTCATGCCAGGCATACCCTGGAAACCGGGCTGTGGTGGTGGTCGCATCCCGTTGTTCATTGGCTGACCCATACCTGGCTGAGGACCTTGCGAGCCACCCGGTTGAGACGGATAAATGTTCGATGAGGGATTTGTATTCTGGGGAGGGGGTGGCTGCTGGTTAGGTGGGAGTTGTTCCGCCGGCGACCGCCGCGGTTTCTTGTTCGGCGGAGAGTTTCCTACTGCGTCCATCTGCACGAGTTAGTAACAACGTAACTACACATGCAAACTACTGCCTACCTCTTCACCTGGTGACGTCGAGTTCCGCTTGTTTGTCCGTCGCGCAGTGGATGGTCCAGGGCCTGCATTCGGCATTGGGCGGCTTGGCTGTCCACCACGCTGAGGACGTTGACGATTTAGAGTTATCAACCGATGCTGTCGTTCTTTTAAGTAAAATTACATTGGCAGTGGCACGACTACACACCTTATCATCTTGCGTTAAATTTGCGCTATCCTTGTCTCCGAGGTTGAGCTCCGATTTTAAATCCCGGAGGCTTTGGGGTGATATCTTTTGAAACTCAGCTTCAACCTGAGCGCCGTGCATACGAGGTGATTGCTGGGGCATGCTCAATTCCTCAGAGGTACTTGGAGGACGTTGCTGCTGTGGAAGTGGAGGATACGGTGTAGGTGTACCGGACCCTTGAGGAGGGGGAAACGGTGTAATCCTGTGCGCCTGAGAGGGATCGAATGGCATTCCTCCATTGACGGCAGGTATCCGCTGTCCTGGTCCTGCTTGGTTTGGTTGTTGGAGGAACCCAGTACCAGGGCCAGGGCGTTGCTGCTGTGGTTGGAAATTTGGTGGTCCCGGAGGCGTAGGTCTCCCTTGCATCCCCTGCATATGTTGTGCATTTGCCATCGAGTTTGTCATGTACGGGTTTGCGAGTGGGCCAGGACGATTCTGCGGTGGTCCGTGGGGATTAGGCATCGCTCCATTTATTCGTGGGGGTACTTGTCCCGGTGGTGGGATACCTTGCTGCATCGGAACAGCGCCTCTTGGTCTCTGAGATTGTTGAGCCTGTCAACACGAATGGCTGTGAGCTAGCGTGATGGGCTGTGAAACAGTGCGACATACTTGTGTGTACAGGAGCGCATCGTCTGTCCCAATCCCGTTCGCTTTTGCTGTAAACAATACCCAAAATACACTCCACCATCTAAACATATGGGTCAGATAATGCCAGGTTCTCCGTTGGATACGGTAAAACCTACTCAAACAAGAGCCCTTGACGAGCGTTTATCGGTGGTTTCGATTCAGGCTGAATATCTGCTTCTCGCATGAGCTGCATTGCTGTTTGTCTATATCCACGCTTGAAGCAGTAATCGTAGATGTAGATGTTGAACCTGTGATTAATGCCGGTGAGCATAGGTGGTGCGACTGGGTTTCCAGTCCACGCACATCTTGTCGCCTTCCCAAGAGGCAATATTCGTGGGGTCATTGCCGTTTGTCTCCGGTGCAGATGGAGCAGCGGTGTCAGCCATTGCTAAGACCGCCAAAAGGATACGAAGTATTTAGCTTCCGTCAATATCGAGCCCCAGGATGTAGCTGCTGGCTTGTGAGGTGTCACTGAGTGGCAGCGTGCTCGAAATTGAGCCTACTAGAGCACAACCACCGGAAGCAGACTTGCTACGACAGATATGCAAACTGGAGGTGGACAAATCCAAAGAGCGGTCGGCGTCAAGGACAAGGACACTCACCATGGCGCTACCGATAACCAGCATGTACAAACACGTGCAAGCACGGATCGGCATCACGGCATGGTATTTCTACCATTCTTCGCAACATTACTTCCGACAGTATCCGTAGTTCATTGTACATACTTCGAGAGCTTTTCACAAGGCGTGAGCTATCCGGTTCAAATAATGTAATTCATTTGTCCTTGAGATTTATCCAATTGATACTGACGATAAAAAGACGAAATCTTGGGCTGTGAGAGTACACCTTGCTGGAGATGTCTCCGAATTCATTTGCTTTGGCCATCGATGGCAGTTATCGCATCTTTTGTGTCGGTACAGCGGTTCTTGAATGCTTCCGTATTCCCTCCATTTGCTGTGTTTGACCGGTAGAAATTATCAGTGGCTGATCGAGATCGAGATTGCTAGTAGCCAGCTACTAGTGCTCATAATGCTCCGCCCAGAGAGCCGGATTATCTCTTATATTATTCAAGCCTCTTTGCTTGTTTTGGTGGCAGGCCTCACAAGCAGTAGCCTTGTATTGGAACTCACTACTGGACTACTGGACCAATCTTCATTTGTAAATGAGTGTACACTGTGCTACTAAAACGTTGTCCCAGGCCAATCCAGTCCATCGTCTACGCCCCCGTAGTTGTCTCCAGGATACCTCGAGCTGAAGCTTGAAGGCTCCAGCCCATAATATGGTGAGACGAAGGGGGGCGGGGAACAATACACAAACGGAAAGTGGAAGTCGCAATGGACGCCTGCAGCTTCTTGTTGACTCGCAAACTCCTGCAAAAGCGCTTCCTTCTCCACAGAAATATTACTGCAAAACCCAAACTTCAATTCGCGCAATGGTGTGTCAATACGGGACTTGACAAACTGTATAATTGATAAAGGTTCCACTGGATGCCGGAAATATGGCCATTCGAGCGTCTCTAGTTTGGGGCAGAGTTTGGTGGTTGTAGTGAGGACTTGCAACAAATGAACATTATCGCCACTCTCTGATGGAATAGCGATGTTTGGTTCCGTTTCAGAAATTTCAGTACGTGATGGGTCCCAGAAAATGGGCTCGATGATTCGTAGCCTGCGAAGGTCGCTACGGCTAGCCAGGTATTCCGTAAGCTCATAGCAAGAAACCGGGGAAACAGTGTACGAGAGAGATTGCAAAGAATATGGCGTTGCAGGAAGGAAAGAGTTCTGACTCGGGTTGTCTGGATCTGGGTACCATCCGGTATAATGACACGAGAGATGCCGGAGACGTGGTACGGAAATGGAGGATAATACCTGCGCTGTGTTTTGCAGATAACGGGTTGAATACACTGTCAAGGCCTGCAGCCTGGGGAATTCAAGCAGAGCAGGAGGTTCCGCAGATGCATTTTCGGCGGCCTCCAAATCCTCCTGTGATAACTCTATGCTGAGAGACAGGTTGATCAGTTCCGGGAATCACTGTAGAGATGTTATGATGCGAGAGGCAGGAAGGAAAGTATTAATGCGGAGATCGAGGAGCGCTGCTGGAATGGCCAGGTCCAGTGCATCCACGCCCGATAGTCGTAATGTGAGAGACAGTCTCCGAAGATTTTTAGTAGTGGATAAGAACGGCGCAAGGGCGTCCTGTCCATCGGCACTGCGATCGGGATCGCGAATGGGATCAAAGCGTATCGCCAGCGTCTTTAACTGGCTAAACTCTCCTGGCGTGATTTCCCGGGTGAGAAATGCGCTGACAAGCTGTGCATCTCGCAGTTCCAGGTTCTGAAACCGAGCTGAGAACTTGGTGAGGACTGACATGGCGTCTCTCAGGCGATTCACGGCAGCGTGGTCCCCCATTATACAGCACGAGCACTGGGGCATGGCAATGGAGATAGAGATAGGCAATGATTTTGAACGCTCTATCCAGGAAGCTATGGCATTCTGCTTCACCATGAAATCGGATTCGTCTTGATCCAGCGATAGGACCCCGTGGACTGACGACCATAGCGCTGGAGTAGAATAAGCCACCTCACGCCACCAGCTGCAAACGCGACCAAGGAGCAGCGGCGCTTCTTGGGAGCTCATTACTCCGCACTGAATAGGCAGGCAGTGGAGAAAAATCTCCTCTAGCATGTCTCTGGGCAACCGGCGGATAGGCGACAACAGGGCTTTATAGGAGGTGACCGTACTTTCAACCATTTCCCGCCTCTTTTCAAGCTTCCGGATGGCATCTTGTATCTCTGCCAGATCCAATTTGCTACTGTCAAGGGCAGATCGATACGAGCGTATGTCGTCGTCGGTAGGTTCACCGCGACTCGCTATGTGTGTCGGAGCTGGGTGTTCGAATGTCATGGATCAGCTGAAAGAGAGCGCAAGTGGCAAGGAGCTGTAGCTCACAAGAGGTCAAAGGTCCGGACATTCTTTTATAGGTCTGCACGCCACGGGAAAGTGGCTAGTACAGTGGAAAGATGGCTGTGAGTTTGAGTCAGGCGTAGCCACTGTAGAGTCATTGCGACTTACTGAAAAAATACTAAGGCTTGATGGAACCTACTCGAGTCGACTGGTGGTGGTAGTCACTTTGCATCTTGCCCACCGTGCTTGCGAGTAAATGGTAGTCAATTGTTCATCCAAATCGGGATATAACCACCCATCACGATCTTACCCTGTCTACCCTTCACACATATCACATATCTTTTATACTTCTGAAAACGATCTCTATATCTGATGGAAGGGACCTCGAGCAACACAGATGGCATAATGCATATACCTAAACGGAAGTAGGAAAATTCTGAAGAAATGTAATGACTTCCTTTGTTACTTTTTGATCTTCTGTTCCTCCGAACTGGTCATAGAAAGCACTAAAAATCCCGGCCTGGTCAATGAGCTGCTCGAGTTTCCCCTGGTGGTCTCCTTCAAGCGGAAGGTCATCGAGTATGAGGTCTCTTTTTCCCGGGCAACTGCGTAAGAGCATGCCAAAGAGAATTGACAGGTGGCCCAGTAGGAAATATATGTCGGGATTGGGCGATGTCACGTCAACGAGATCAAGCGCACCCTTCGCAGGTCTATGTCGAGAATAAACCTGGAATAGAATCTCTAGAGAGGTTGACATCTTGTGAGGGCATAAAGAGGAACTAGTGCATGGCTTTGGAAGCAATGCACAGATTTGAGACACCGCTGGACAGCCGTTCAGGATACCATGTAGTTTGGAAATAGTATGTAGCTCACATGTCGATAGAAGTACGTTGCCGAAGTCATCCATGTCTAGAAGCAGATTCGTCAAGAGGCCTAGACAAAGACAAAGCCGATCTAGGGCTCGTTCAGCCAACTCGTTTAACAAATCCGTGTCCTCTTCGCTGACTTCTGTCGCATCCGAGTCTTCCATCTTTAATTTTTTGACGATACCAGGCATTGCCTTCGTGTGCTGATGGTCTGCTCTACTCATCTCCCTCAGGATGAAAGGCAGCGTATTGTCGAGCCCTATCAGTGTGCTGCACCACCGTTGGTCCGAGTGTGAGACACTGACCAGAATCCTGAGGAGGTAATCAAGGCATTTCGTGGCGTGATCTAAGAATGATTTTGAGAGCTATGCCTCGGGAAAAATGGCATATTTGAAGCGGACCTTGACTGGACTTTGGCTGGTGACGCTCGGCACATATGGCAAGATCAATGAGACCATTTGCAAACCAAGTCTCGTCTTCCATAACATCGGCTAGCGTACCAGCATCCTCACTGCCACCCCACTGACCTAGCATGTACGAGTTCAAGAGTTTCAGGGCAGGATGTATGGCTTCATATGATGGAGTCAAATCTTGCGAGAATGCGGGAGGCACCATCTTTAGCTCTTGCTTTAGGACAACAAGCAATGCATTGATCTGTGCCGGCGGTAGTAAAGCTGGGGAAACTGATGAGAGGGCGTATGCCAGTAACGAAGATGTCGACATCTGTAGGGGCTGTCAAGGATAAGGATGAAGCTTGAGGAGTCACATGGACTGACCGGAATGTCAACATCTGTCATATTTATGTGTTTACGTGCCAGCGCGTGTATGCTGTTGAGCTACAGGTCCCAGTAAATAAAACCATCCCAGACATACAAGCGGGTCGCACTTACTATTCCTTGGTCTTTCTTGCCATATCCTAGGTGGCGAAGAGGTGTAGGGGACGTTGACGTGGATAATACATTCAAAGGGTCGTTCTCAGGAATCGTGTTTGTCCATAATTCAAAAAGCGAAGGAACCGCGTCAGGGAAACGCTGTACTATTTCGTCCAGTAAAGGAGTGTCGCGAGAAATCAAAGCGGAAAAAAGAACGAGCAGCAGGTCTAGAACCTGCTTATTCGTTCAGCAACCGAGTTGACGATATGCAGAGGTCCGTACCTTGTCCTCTCCTGCACCACAACCTGCTGTTGAGAAGAGCTCCCAAGAGTGACCGATAAAATCTGCTGCTCTGGCTTTACGATGAAACTCGGCATCACATAAGTTATTAATAATCTCAAGTGCACTACGACGTCACCCAGTAAGGACAAGCCAAAGAACAATCTTGGAAGAGCTTACCTGGCTCTCCGCAAAGCTAACGGACCTTCTTTGTTCATACCCTCAAAGAGATATCCCACATCATCCATGAAGCGCCGATTCTCGCCTTTGCTTCTCAGCTCGGAGATGCTTTTGAGTGGGTTCATCATTCCTGGAGCTAGGGGTTCGGGTGTAGGTCTAGCCTTTGATCTCCCTTTCGATTTTCCGGGTGAAGGCGTTGAAGACGAATCGGAACTCATTGTGCTGGAGAATGACACAGATGGTGCAAGAGCAGAAAGCGATGGAATTCGGTCATCATCAGAGGATTGGTCAATGCCATATCTAGCACGAAGGGCCGAGTAGGATTCACGGGAGTAAGCATCATCCTCTTGTTGCATTGAGCGTTCATCTGTTAAGCCCGTCGCAGGTAGGGCGACAAGGAAAGTTCGAGATGCTCCAGCGTATGTTCTAGAAAGCTTTGCTATAGGTCTAGGAGGTGTGGTGGGTTCAGGTATAATTGGAAGGGTATCGGAAGAGGAGTTGATGGTTGGTAGTGTGGCTGGAAGTGATGGGGCTCGTGAGAGAAAGCTAGCGGACATACTTCCTATGGAGGTCTCCGTTCGTGATCTCCCAAGCATCCGCTTTGTGATTTTGCCAGTCGACGGAGGCGTTGTGAGCGTGGGGAGCTCTGTAGCTTGGACATCCGCTAGGGATTCAACTTTGCTGCGTTTCGGGTGTGATGTATAAGCGAGGGGTGTATTATTGGCAGATTGCTTTCGCTTGACGGCGCGACGCCCGTACGTGGCCATGCAATAATTGGAGCTGATGGGGGTCAAGAGCAGGTTCAAGTCGCGTGAATTATGTACGCACGTGCTTCACGCGTGTGACATACTCTGTCACATCACACCGCGTCCTGTCTCTTAAACCAGTGCAACCACCACGCTATGGCACTACCAGGTATGGAAGTGCTGCAAAACAGAATTGACTCGTTTGAGCCGCGGAGGCTCAAGAAGGGCGGAAAGCTTTACATCTGGCCACATGATGATTCATTCATCGCCTCCAAGAGTAATCTAGCTGAGGCTGGTTTCTACTTCTCCCCCACCCCAAAGAAAGAGGACTTCGACAATGTTACCTGCTTCATGTGTCAGAAGCAGCTAGGTGACTGGGAGAAAGAGGATGACCCATTTGCTTTACATTTCGCTAAATGTGCTGAAAAATGTGCATGGGCCAACCTGAGATGTGGCCTTCAATATGACCGGGTGGAGGGAGGGGGGTGCGTGTCCATTCTGCACATAACCACTGATGCTAATCTCGTTTATATAGCTTCAAATTTGCCAAAAACCGCGTACCCACGTCAGAAGCAGCAGAGAAGACGCGTCTAAAGACATTTCAAGGATGGCCTCATGATGCAAATCGACACCACACTGCGTCGTCTGTAAACGTATGGGAATTCATACTGAACATACTCCTATATTAAGCCCTTCTTAGATGGCGAAAGCAGGCTTCGTGTACACACCCGCTGAGGTTGGCGACGATGAAGTGACTTGTTTGTTCTGTGCAGTCTCACTCAGTGGTTGGCAAGATGGCGATGATGCATGGTATGCGACATTTCGGATGTCTTACGCTACTATCTCTCAATGACTATCCTCCCAGGGAAGAACACAAGAAACGCAGTAAACGCGCTTGCCCATTATTTGCCAGTGGTCCCTCCTCCAAATCTCACCATGAAGAGCACAGTATCCCCGTCAAATCGCAAGACGGCGATGCAGATGAGCTCGGAAGGTCTACCGCGCAGAAGACCCCCAGGAGACAGACAAAGAAAACCACAGGTGCCAAAACACCAGCAGCCAAAGGCCGAAGCAAGTCGAAGCCTCCGCCTGTTCAAGATGTCGATGAGGACGAGGACGTCGAACCCGAACAAAGCAAACCGGCCCCTCCAATAAAGCAGAAACGACAGACACGGCAAATATCTGTCAAGCGTAGTCAGACAAAGAGTGACGAGGAACGAGCAGAGGAATCCGAGGTCATGTCACTCGCAGTCGAATACCAGGATCCAGGATCCAGTGTTGCTAGCAAGAAGGCCGCAGGGAAAAGAAAACCCAAAGCTACTGAACAACATCCTCGACCGGAGTCCGACATGGAAGAGCAGAGTGCTTTCCATCCCAGCCAGTCCACAACATCCAACCCTCGGTCCGGGTCCACTCGTCCCACTCGGACAATAGTTAGATCCGAGGATGAAGCCCAGGCCGCTGTCACTGAAGATGAACCAGTCACCGCTGCTATGCCTCCACCTAAGTCTCATAACAGGACTAGATCGACATCAGCTATGTCCGCCGTTGATCCTCCCCCCAGACCTCCCAAATCCCCATCTCGCCGCCTTGGCAAAGCCAAAGGAAAGCTTCCGCCATCCGATGTCTCTGACGATGACGAAGAAACTCCCACTCCACTCCCAGTTGCCAAACCCAAATCGACCCGTACACGTTCTCAATCTAGAGCACCCTCCGAGTCAGAGAGTGAACGACCAGCTCGTCTGACACGTAAGGGCTCCAAGGCAAAAGTTGCCTCTGATGCTGAAGACGCTGAAGACGAACCTGCTCGAAAACGGAAGACCGTCACTCGCAAAGCTTCCAAAGCCAAAGCTATCGTAGCCGACACAGAAGAGGACAACGAAGCGGATTCGTCAACTTCAGCTGCAAGCAAAGCAAAGCTTTCGAAGAGCAAGGGCAAATCGTCAGAACTGCTCTCCGCTATTGCAAAGGCTACAGCTCATGTTCCTTCTCCGGTCAAAGAAGTCGACGAAGAAGACCTCTCCATGAACATTCATATTCCTCCACCCTCGCCCAGTCCTATGCCAAAGCCTAAGCCCAGCGCAATCAAGCGCGCACCCAGTTTTGTCGATCTTGCCGAACTCTCTAAGCCCAAAGCAAAATCTCAGAAGAAAACTGCGGACTTTATCCCTACGAAATCTGCGTCGAAACCAATCAAGCAGACGCCGCAGGACTTTTTCGGAGCATCACAACTGGCAGATCATTCGCAAGAGTCTAAGAGAGGTGCGGAGACCAGCGACGAGGAACCTCCTCAGAAACGGGTAGCCAAGCCGCCCTTGCCCATGGCGCATGAAGAGAAGCAGATAACACGAGAGTCAGCTTTGCGGGTTGTCGATATTTCTTCCGACGAGGATAGCCCAATGAAACCTCAAGCAAAGCCCAAGAAACATCTACCTCAACCGAGCCCTCCTCGCGTTGCACCTGAAACTATGACAGAGCCCAGTATCCTCGATGAGGACATCGAAATACCAGTAGAATTGCCGCAAACTCCACCTCGTCGCGCTGCTCCTGTTATTTTGCCATCGTCTCCTATGGCCGTAGAAGCAGATATAGAACGCGCGCCCTTTCCATCGACGCCTGCTACTAGGACTGATCCCGAGTTCTATCCCCCGTTGTCCACTGAACCGTACGTGAATGCGACGAGCTTCACAGATGATGAATTGGATATGACCGTTGAGGACTGGATTCTGCAGCAGGTGGAACAACAGCTGACCAAATTCAAATTGGACGGAGAGATCTTCTTGCAGCAAATAGAAAAGGAGGCAGAGTCGAAAAGGATGGCAATAGAAGCTCTGAACTGATGCATGGGCTACTCACACTCCATTCTTTGTACTGATTATCTGCCATACGTATTCTCATTGTGATCACCCTTGGTATTACTTGAGCTATCTAATCTGAACTCAGGCTAAGGGCGTGACAGGTCAGACACGAACTCCCGCGATCCTGCCTGCTTTTGTCATCTCTTGAATTCAGGCTCGGAGCTTGTGTGGGCTAGCTAGCTCTTGAACGGGAACATCTATTTCTAAAGACTCCTCTGGTCCATGTGATGTCCACGGCAATTGGTAGCCGTAGGATATGGATTTCGGAGTCTAAAATCCCCAATACAGCGGGTATATATACAGTGCTGGATAGCATTCGTCACCATAAAACTTCATGGGACTGACCCACAGCAAGAACGAGATGAACAGACAAACGTGAGCTTGCATAACATGGTGTCAGGTCCGCACGCATCCTCATAGACGTACCAGATCAGAGTCGATCAAGGCCTTCGGTGTAAAGGAAGCTATCCAGGAGTCGCAAGATATATTCAAGATGAGATCCCTCCCCATCCCCACATCCGAACATGACAGCTCATCGCCTGGAGAAATCACTTGTTCGATCTCGTTCAGTAAGTCAAGGGCTGCTGAGAATGTTTAAATTCCGTACACTACCACTAGCTATGCAGGCTCTGAGGATGGTCAAAGATTTGTCGCATTTGGTTGCTCGAAAGGCGTATGGATTGGCTTATATGACGATCCCTCTTGTGAGTTTCCTATTGCTAGGTGCGGCGTCTTTGGCTCATGTCCGCGGTCCTGCATAGCGCTGCGTCTGGCTGTTCATCTGAACATGGTCACAAATTGCGCTGCTCTAGAAGACTTCGGGTTCTTTCTCGTACTTGCAAACAAGGTACCCGCTGCTGAATTTCCATCCCTTCTTTGTCTTTCTTTTTGCTCACTATGTTTCGCACAGTCTCTATTTGCTTATCGCATCGAAACTTTAGTGCTTTCAGTCACGAAGTTGAAAGCAAAGACTCCAGAATTTCAATGTCTCAGTGGCAACAATGAAGTGCACTTCTTCACTGTCGGTCATCTGCAAGGCAAGACTCTTGTCATTTACATGAAAAAGGAAAAGGTGAGCATCTATTTTGCATATGCGCGTCCTATTTTCATATGGAAGTTCTGCTCCAAGCGCAAATGTATTTTCCGTGCGCTAGAGCCTCTTAACAAGAGAGACGTAATAGAAAATCTAAAATCTAGATATCTCTCAGAACCTTTTCAGGTGTGGTTCAGAATTTACAGGGTAAGTGCCATGGCTTTGTATACATATCGATGACTAAGTGACTGTATAGGATTTCCTCCCATCCTCTGAGTCGTTTGACCTTGTGTTCCTGCAGTCTGCAATCGGAATCGTGTGCACTAAAGGGTTCGAGATACTGGATCTTGACAAGTGTGTATGCCACTGGGATATTACACTGACCCTTACTCAAGAATTCATGCGCAGCTTCAATAGTGTTATTATACCAAACGGGGAGAACGCAAAGTTCTCAAGACAATTTGCGGCATGTAAACCGCTGAGCATATTTCCGTGCGGCGATGGCCGGCTTTTACTAGTCTACAGCGGTTTGGAATCTTGTCTAAATATTTGTACTGGCTCCTGATTCCAACTTTACAGAGTTCGGCGTGTTCGCGGACGAGCAAAGTAACCATAGCAAGTTAGGTAGTGTCATCGAGTGGGAAGGTGTTGCTGAGCACGTTGCTCTTTACGACCCTTATATTCTTCTCTTCAGTCCGCATTTCATAGAGGTGCGGGAGATGACCAGCGGGCGATTTATGCAAATCATTTTGGGTAACAATGTTCGATGCATTTGGGATGGCCGTGGAGCACGGGAACAAGATGCATCCACAAATGTACATGTTGCCTTTGAAGGATTGGGGCGCTTCGTTGAATTGGGCGTCGAGGCCCAACAGATTCTGGAGCTCGTGCCAACTTTAGAGCATACGTACGCGCCTAATTAATCCCCATGTCCTTCCTTACACATATAAGATGCAATACAGATCAAATGTTCTTGTTGAAGGAGCAAATATGGTAGATGATACAACATGTTGAGCAAGATTACGTGCTTGGATAAAATATTTAAAGACGAGATGCGAGTACAATCATCACTCGACAATCAGTGCCGGCGGACCACAGCAATTTGCAAATCCCAACCGCCAAATATATACTTAACCTCGAACAATCTTCTCACTTCCCTCCAACCGCTCTCAAGCTTGCTGACGCCATCGTCAGCTCCAATGTAGATGAAGTCCGCTGGTGAGAGCAACGAGCGGAGTAGTGACCCCATGAGGAATGCAATGAGAACCAGAATCAACGTCGTTGAGGCCTTGAACTCCCTAGAAGGAGTTGGTAGTGCAAGCTCTACCTCTGCCGGTGGTGTCCCGAACGCTCCAGGTAGCGATTCCTTGGGAAGAGGAGTAGGGGGCACGGGGGGAGGCGTCGAGTTGAATGTCGTATTGAAACGCGCCAATGGATTTGGATAAGATTGTAAGAAAGACAAAAGCCCTGATGGAGTTCTCGCCAGATTAATGGACGCCGAACCGGATTCGGAGACCTGTGATTGATTCAGTTCACTTAGGTGAATAAACGTCTGAAACACGTGAAGACTTACTGTATCAGTCTTGTCTTCCTCCGCTATCGACACAGTGTCTGCCGTGGTTGCTTTGTCAGTAGCGCTCTCACCAGTTGAGGGATCAGCTGAGGGTGGCGAGGGCTCTACGCTGAGAAGGCGATTTGACACAGCTATAGGATGGATGAATGCGTTCGATTTCGCATCAGGAACTCCTGTGATTCTGGAATACCGTCAAAACTACACATATGGTCAGCTGAAAAGTAACTCTTACTTCGATAACATCGCCATCCTTGCAGTCTTGTCGCTCAACAGCTCTTCGCGTCCAAGCGTGCTAAGAGCCTCTTTCTCCTTCATTACGTTCAACTCGGTGGTTCCCACCATGAAGCCACCTGTATCACTTTCAGACACCTCAATAAGTGTTAATGCACCATTCTCTGTCAACTCGTTTAACCATGCGGGTCGTGGTGGGGGACTTCGGGTCTCGCCAGTCAGAGGATCGGTGACAGACGGGAAGTCGTACTGAGATGTCGGAATAGTCAATCGAAGGAGATGCCTGGTTGATGCATGTGCACTAAGCCCGGAGGAATGCATTTGGGATGCAGGCATAACGTATGCAGAACATGCTATTGGCAGGTCGCTCGCCTCCGAGATTTCATTCAACTCGGAATCAAGGCGAAGTGGAACCGAAAACTTTCTTTTAAAGGCCTTAGACTTCAGGCTGACCTTGTAACCGTTGGGATACAGACGAGTATCAACGACTAGTTCCGCCAAAATGAAGTCCTCGGAGTGCCGAATGTCACCACCGTTTTTTGGTGAGAAGGTAGAGGTTGAGCGTCCACGAGATGATAGCGTACTGATTGTGGGACGTGGCGCAGGTGAAGGTGAAGATGGGCTGCTGCTACTATCACCTTCATCAGAAGAGGGGCCAGTTGGCTGCGATAGACCGACGCGACTTGGTTTGGGCGTGATTAACTCCGAGCCGGAATCGATTTTCTGGGACAAAGGATTTCCATGCGAAGACGAAGAGAGTGCTTCGATCAGTATTGCACAGATATAAGCGGCCTTGTCCTGCGTGAATTTGTCCTGCGTGAATTTGGTGTGGAGTAAGGTGCGAGCATCGTCTCTAACGGCAACCTGCCACACTGGAGGACTCAAAACAACATCCGCGCTATCATCCTCCGGACGCTCAGCCACAATAATCGACGCTGACGGTAACCTGACTACTGGCAAAGGTAGCGTGCTTCGGAAACATCCCTCCACCTGGATGACTGATTTCGCAACAGCTTGGTTGACAGACGCATTGACAGCAGCTGGTGCTGATCCTTTCAGATCAATACAAACGAGGTGGGTACACCGGGAACTGGGGACACTAAAGTTCTCCTTGGTATATGGGTCTAGTGTTTCAAATATCCATGCATCCAGAAACACCCTTCCTACTGGCAATCCTAAAGGGTTACAGCGGGCGGTCGAAAATGAGGGGGTCGATTGGGGGTCGAAAGAGGTGGTTACGCAGAAAATCCGCACCGCACCCGATCCCCCTGGCTCTCCTGGAGAAGTCTGGCTAGAAGCAGAGGCCCTCGGTTTAGCGGTGGAATTAGCTTGTTCTTTCGCTACAACAGTGGCAGTAAAGAAGCCGCGGTCTCTGAACGGGAAGTAGCCAGCGCGGGAAACATGGAAAGAGGTCTTCACTCCACAGCCATACGCTTCCAGAAGCTCGGACGATACGAAGCGCTCATCCCATTTTTTCCTGCAATCTGACTCTGTCACCATCACTGCAAGCTCTTCAGCAGAGACGCCTTCTATCACCTTCTCGCAGCAGACAACTGGAAGTGAAGGTGATAGCCGTGGAAAGATCTTCTTTCTGACGGTCGTGACGTTATCGGAGGACATTGTGATCCAGTCGCCCTCTGCGTGGATATCTTGCGTAAGCGAAAGTGCGTCCAGTGCATGTTGGGTTGGGAGTATGGATGATGACGGGAATTCGCTTGTTCCAGTCACAGCATCAACAGAGGATGGATTAAGAACAGCAACAGCTTGCTTGGTAGATTCTGCTGCCTGGTCTACTGCAAATGTGAAGAAGCGTGAAAGTGGACTGGTGAATTTTGGAAGAGGATCTGGAGGGAAGGTAACAGTCGGACTTTCGCTTTGAGGTGTATTCATGCCGCTCTCCACCTCTTCTCCATTCCATTCCGCTTTTCGCCTTCGAATCACGCCCGCAACAGGTGGTTGGTCAAGAGGAATTCGAGTCGGCTTAACCCGCCTCCGCTTGCTCAAAGACTTGATCTGGACCTCGGGCAATTCTTCCACGTCAATGTTGAGTTTGGCTCCATTCACCATAATAAGACCCTTCTCTCTGCCTGGTCCTCGCCGTACAATAACCAGAACGCGCTCGTCGTCCATGAAGACCCCATCGTGAGTAATAGTGAGCCACAATCCTCCACCTTCACTAGATAGCCGATGTCTGCGAAGGCCCGTAATTGCTTGAGGAGGGGGATCCACAACAATGTCCAGTGAAGGAGCCCACGTATCCAGGTCACATCTCAGCTCGCATTGAGTGGTAGAGCTCGTGCCGTCTGCAACTCTGCGGGCAACCGAAGGCTCGTACTCTGCTCGGTAATTGAGCCGCTCGTGATCATACTTGAATGCAACTGCTTTCGCCCCTGCTAGACGCGTGACAACAGGGGGGCCGCCACATTTGATTGCAAAGTCGCCTATGCCAGCAAGTGAGTTCACCATCAAGGTTGGGATCGATGTCTTATTCGTCCAGCCCTTAGGGTCAGATTGTTCGAGGAGAGTCAACTGTGTCGTGTTGGGTGAAAGGGCTTCAATAGCCCAGCCTTGCAAATCCACCTGCGTCCGAATGACATTGGCTTCTGCTGTAGGTATATTGGGGAAGAGATGAGTTTCAGAGTCTGCTGAAAACGAGAAGACGTGAATTGTCGTAGGTGACTTGTATACGGTCCTCAGAACGACCGAGTCCCTCCCGCTGGGGAGAATATGAGATTCGACGAGATTGTAGAACAAAAGACTTCTGACTTACACGACTGGCCAGGCGGGTTTGGTTTTGAAATGCCAGAGTTCAGTCAACTCGTTCACGTCTTCCAATAACGTAGCATCCTCATGTTGCTTATCCCAATGGTTCCGAGCCCCAGGTGTCAATACGGCACTGAATAGGTCCCATAGGCCTACGCCCACAAATGTCGCTTCCGCCCTGTACACGACCAGCGTGGGGTCGATGGAATCCAGCTGGGTAATGGTGACGCCGCGCGCCTCAGTAGCTAGGATAAACGTATTAGCGAACAAAAGGCATAACCAAGTCAGCAAGACTCACTTCTCTTCCACTTAGCCTCAGGCTCTTGCAGAAGTGACGAGAAATAAATGTAGTTTCGTCGCACTCGCGACAATATAGATTTCTCTGCAGTCAAAGTACGCTCTTGTGCGGCCGCTAAGGGCACAGCGACTACTGAGGCCATACTGTTCGCAGTTTGCAAGGAAGACCCAGTATGCACGCTCGTTTCTTCAATGCTGGGAATATTTGATGGCAGTATTCGTGGCGTGTCTAATGAGGATGAAGGGTCTCTGCTTTCTGACTCCTCGATAGCATGGGGAAACCCATTAACTCGGAGACCACTAGAAGGACCTGAGATCTCGATAATGATGCGGACTTTTAACACTGAATGAGCATCAGGAAGTGCAGCGTGTGTCAGTCGAAGGACCACTTGGTCAGGGGAATTCATGAGGGGATTTGAGCTTCGCTTAGTCGCCGTAGCCTCCCAAGGTGCATTCTCAACTTCTTCGGACGATGCCTTCATGGAAACCTGAGCATCCCAACCCTCGTTCGCCGGAAGAATACACTCGATGGACCGCGTCAGACGTTTCAGGTCGCGGACAGCTTGCAATCCTTCAATGCCGTATGTTGAGCCTGTAGACATGACAGAGTCATCATCCGGAATAATGGAATAGTCGACTGTGAGCGCCTCTCGGTCATTCTGCCATCGTATTTGGTCAATGGCCACGCCATTTCCAAAACCAACGAGCTTTGGGACACGAGTTTTACGTTTCAGAACTGTCTTGAAGAGACCAAGGAGTGTCGCCGAGAGCTGTTGTACAAGGCCAGATGATGACGGTATGTTCCAAACGGCCTTGAGGTCATGATGCCAGAAGCATGTTATTCGTATTCGATTCTTGGAAGAGCCGCCTGAGTTCCGTTTCGAGCTGTCATTCGGCGACGTTGGGGTAGTGGACGTCGGTTGAACGTGCTGTATGCACCACGCAAGCACTGAGGAAGGTCAGAAATAGTCCAGTGAAGGTCAACACTGGAAGCGTACTGACATGCAACATGTGACCTGACATATGGGGGCGAGGGTCTCAGATAGGCTGGCTCATCAGGGGAGCGAGGGAGAGATATGGATAGGTCAATGAGATTGGAAGTATCTTGAAGTGTCCTGGATATTGTCACTGTGTCGCGGGGACTGCGGTCGATTCTTCAGTCAGATTCGAATAGGGTAAGAGACACCATGCACGCACTTGGCTGGCCATCCCAATGTGAAATTCGTCTTGCATATTCGAGACGTGTGGTCCACGACTTCCAGTATTCTGGCGTCAGTGACCGCCGGATCCCATTCAGCTCTAAGCTCTGGCGTAGTCAACACTGCTTTCCATGGTTCCAAAGTGAATGGTTCGTCGCCTGTGGGAACTTCCAGTACTAAGCGATATATGTCGTCCTTTATCTTTCGATGAACTACAACGTCCGACAACTCTGGTAAGCTCGACGCTCTGGCCTTGCCCTTCCGCGGACTCCCTGTCGCACCACTCTCACTGCTTTGGCTTGTACCTCCTACACGTCTCCACTCTGATGCAGGTGATGTTATAAGGCCTCTGAACTGAGTATCTGCATTATTAAGAGCCGTGTACCACGTCTCTCGCAGGCTGTGAGGCACTATATGAGCGGAAGAGCCTTGATATCGAGTGCCTGATTACCTTGATCCATCTGACATTGTTAAACACTATGGAATGTGAAATGCAGCGTTTTCTGAAAGACGTAAATGAGCTTGAGCGTTTGACCACGGGGCAGTTGGTGGTCGTGGAGGAAGGGACAGGGAGCAAGTAGTGGCAAGTCAATGGCAAGTGACCGTGATCATGTAAATCACCAGCACAGCCACTGAGCCATGTCAATTTCACCCTTTATTCCCAAAATATTTTATGTCTTTAGAGCGCGATATTGGACATTTTTTATGTTTTCAAAAGAGATATTTCTTCGGTGAAAATTTGATTCAGATATAACGTTTTGAGAAAATTCTACCGTCATGATTGCATCGAGGCTGCACCAAATCGAGCCCGCGCCGTCTACATATGTATATGAGGGTCGAAGGCTACATTTAGCATGTATCCCGCCAACTACAATACTCCGCTCAATCGAAACATCAGGATCTGCACTTGCCTTCGACTGAGCTGCTGTAGCTGGCTTCTTAAGCTCCTCATCCACAGTCGACTGGCAGAAACAGTGTCTCGGTCACATGATTCAATGCGCGTAAATGAACGCATGGCCCGAGCGCCACATCTAGAGTTTATCTGATACCTTGATCACCACCACCACCATAATGAAGCGCGAAAACTCACCTGCAGCTGAGATGTCGGAGGACGATGACTTTGGAGAGGCTAACATGGAGCAGAATGATGATGATGATGAACTCGAGTTCGATATCACAAACCCCTTGAAGCCGTCAAGGGTAGTGAGCTATACAGCCAAGTCGCTATCTGGTGCGTGCCTGGCCCTATTCTTTCCTAGGAGACGCTCACTCATATCTATATTAGACCAAATAGCGGATGGAGACATTGATATCAACCCAGTTTACCAACGAGGTCAGACTCGTGCTAGTAGTTGAACCACATTGCCGTATGACTGACGTCGACCGCACACAGACATCATGTGGACGAGAGAGAAACAGAGTGGCTTGATCGAGTCGCTCATGCGCAACTTTTACGTCCCTCCCATAATTTTTGGTGCGTAAAACACCACCCTTGGCTTGCATATCATTCTGACGGCTTTTCTTCTAGTTGTCGATGAAGATGGGTCCGAGAGAAGGACGTGCATTGATGGAAAGCAACGTCTAAGCTCTATCAAAAGGTTCTTGCCCTTTATCATGGACTCCGCCGATTCGCAACCTAACTCTGCCTGACACCCTCACAACCAGCTTCATTGACGGGGAGGTACGTTTTGCATCCTCAAGTTCAGACCCGTCCTCGTGGAGTTGATATCATCTATTAGATTCCATGTGAGACCTACGCATCTCTACACGACATTCTGCTTAGCCCGTCGCCTTCCTTTCCTTGTTGCCATAACAGATAGAGACAGGTATATTTCTGCTTGCGTCTATGCGAGCGTGGCTTTGCGCTGACTTCGTGAATAGTACCAATGGTGCCACATGGTGGTATAAGGACGCCCGACAGGGTAGGAAAACAACACGCCGCAGAATATTACCCGAGAAGTTCCGCAAGATATTTGCCCGCAAGCAGATAATGTGTGTCGAGTACTCTGATATTACAGAGGCCGATGAACGCGACATATTTCGAGTAAGCTTACGCTCTTGGATATAAGAATTTTGTTGGCTTATTCACGTCAAAAAGCGCGTTCAAATGGGAATGGCCTTGTCAGAGGCTGGTACGTTATCTGTTCTTCCCTAAAAACGATTGTTGAAAAATTAGGTACAGAAAAACTTCGGGGTATC
>Ga0247730_1000338_pt1 | contig 38311 bp, 32 predicted proteins | sample UWRJL073202C2_FD_180959 | JGI IMG/M metagenome (GOLD analysis project Ga0247730, IMG submission 180959) | Plant litter microbial communities from Arlington Agricultural Research Station in Wisconsin, United States - UWRJ-L073-202C-2 | ecosystem: Environmental > Terrestrial > Plant litter >... | reverse complement strand
TCGGTGGCAACCTGGTCGTCCTGGAGAACCCCTCGATCTCGATCGAGGCCGAGGCCACCAACATCCCCGAGGCCTTCGAGGTCTCGATCCAGGGCCTCGACTCCGGCGCCCAGATCCTCGCCAAGGACATCGAGCTGCCCGCGGGCTCGGCGCTCGCGGTCGACGAGGACCTGCTCATCGTCAACGTCACCGGCGCGCCGACCGAGGCTCAGGTCGAGGCCGAGCTCGCCGAGGCCGAGGCAGAGGCCGGCATCGAGCACGACGCCCCCGAGTCCGAGGGTGACGACGCTCCTGCTGAGGCTGCAGAGTCGGAGTGACCTGGCTGGTCGTCGGGCTCGGCAACCCGGGCCCGACGTACGCCGGCACACGGCACAACATCGGCTACATGGTGGCGGACGTGCTGGCCGCCCGGATGGGCGGATCGTTCAAGAAGCACAAGTCCGGCCGCGTGGACGTCCTCGAGGGACGTCTGGCCGGCGAGCGGGCCGTGCTGGGTCGCGCCCGCTCGTACATGAACGACAGCGGTGGCGCCGTGTCGACGGCCGCTTCGTTCTACGGAGTGGAGCCCGATCATCTCATCGTCATCCATGACGAGCTGGACCTGGACTTCGGTCGCCTTCGCGTCAAGTCGGGCGGCGGCGACAACGGGCACAACGGTCTGAAGTCGATCCGTCAGTCGCTCGGCTCAGGCGACTTCTTCCGCGTGCGGTGCGGCATCGGCCGTCCGCCGGGTCGCCAGACGGTCGAGGACTACGTCCTGAAGCCGTACTCCGCGGTGGAGCGCAAGGACCTCCCGGTGACGATCGAGATCGCGGCCGATGCGGTCGAGAGCATCGTGACCCTGGGTCTCGAACGCACGCAGAGCTCCTTCAACTCGTGACGTCGCTGGTGTTCGTCGCATCTGGTGCGCGCGGAAGCGAGCGAATCGGGCACGGTGCGACGGGCGTGCTGGGACACTAGGTCGGTGACATCTTCCGGTCCGCCTCCCGACACTCGGGAGCGACTCGCCTGGGTGGACGCCGCGCGTGGTCTGGCGGTCCTGGCGGTCGTCATCTTCCATGTCTGCCTCTGGCACTTCCTGCCGACCGCCCACGACTTGTGGGGCCCGGCGGCTCGGGTCTGGTCGAAGGTGAACGGGATACTCGGCAGCGGCCGCGTACCCCTCCTGCTGGCGGTGTCGGGCTTGGTCTTGTCCCGAAGGGTGCGACGAGGCTTCGCAGATCCGTCCAACATCGTCAGGCCGTTGACGAACTACTACTTGTACGTCGTGTGGCTGCTGATCTACGGAGTGTTCTTCGCGCTGGTCACGTTCTCGTCCCTCCCGCACCGGGTGCACGGCGTCGATGACTGGCTGATCCAGTTGATCGTGCCGGACACCACGCTGTGGTACGTCTTCGCACTAGCGGTGTACATCCCTGTCTTCTCGGCCTTGCGGGCCGTTCCGCCGTGGCTGGTCCTGGCAGCGTTGACCGGAGTCACCATCGGCGTGCGTGCGCTCGACGTGAGTGACCCTCAAGCCGTCAAGATCGCCGAGGTCGCCCTGTTCTTCGCCGTGGGCGTCTACGGTGCCGGTCCGATCCGCGGACTGGCCGCATCGATCTCATGTGCTCGGGCTGGAGCGCTCGTGGGGCTCGCTGCCGTGGTGACCCTCGGCGGCCGATTGGTGACAGATGAGGTCGGTGGCAGCGTCCTGTTCATCATCCGTGGCTTGGCGTTCATGGTGGCAAGCGTCGCGGTGATCGCGCTTGCAGTGCGGTGGGGTCCGGCCGAGCGAGCGATGTCGGCCGTCGGGCGGCAGACCCTTCCGATCTACGTCATGCACCCCCTCGTGATCTATGCGCTGATCGCGACGACTGCGCAGTGGCGCGGGTTCGACGACTTCGTGGGCCATCCAGTGGTGGCGTCTGTCTACCCGATCGTCGTGACCGCCGCGATCACCGTGCTGTGCCTAGGTCTGCACCGTCTGGCCGTGCGCACGGGTCTTGGCTCGCTGTTCGGGCTTCCAGCCGGTGCGCGGCGGCGGGTGGAGAGTCTTCTCCAGCGCTGACATGACACGACATCGCGTGTGATCTGTCCGGTCGCGGAACTCACGTCCAGGAGCCGGCGCCTCGCGTACCCTTGCGGGATGTCGTTTTCCACCTCGACCTCCGTGTCCAGCGCGTCTCGTCTCGTCCGCGAGGTGCTGACCTTCGGTGCCGTCGGACTGGCCGGATTCGTGGTGGACGTCGGATTGTTCAACGCTCTGCGTTATCTCGGCCCCGGCGTGCTCGAGGACAAGCCCCTCACCGCGAAGGTGATCTCGGTGCTGGTCGCGACGCTCGTGACCTATGCCGGCAATCGCGCGATCACCTGGCGAGGCCGACCACGCGGCAAGCGCTCGCGCGAGATCGCACTGTTCTTCGCACTGAACGGGGCCGGAATGGCGATCGCCCTGGGATGCTTGGCGATCTCCCACTACGTGCTGGGCTTGACCAGCCCGCTTGCGGACAACATCGCTGCGAACGGGGTGGGGCTCGTGCTGGGCACAGCTTTTCGCTTCTGGAGCTACCGCACGATCGTGTTCCGGGATCCCGCCGGCCACGTTCAGCCCGCGCACGTACCGGCCGTCCGGCACTCGGTCGACGAGCCCGCCCAGAGCATCGAGCAGCCGCGTGCGGCGTCCGTCGACGGCCTCGGTCCTTCACTGGGCTGATGTGCGCGGATCGCATCTGCCAACCACGTCCACCGAAGAGGTCTCCCAGTGTCGAACGCCATCTCGACGTCGCGCGCGACGGTCGTCGTCATCCCGACGTACAACGAGGTCGAGAACATCGACGTCATCGTGACCCGCGTGAGAGCGGCTGCACCCGACGTGCACATCCTGATTGCCGACGACGGGTCGCCGGACGGTACCGGGGCGGTAGCCGACGCGTTGTCTTCGGCTGATCCACACGTCCACGTGCTGCACCGGACCGTCAAGGACGGCTTGGGAGCGGCGTACCTCGCGGGGTTCGCATGGGCGTTCGCGCACGAGTTCGACATCGTCGTCGAGATGGACGCTGACGGTTCGCACCAGCCTGAAGAGCTCCCCTCCCTCCTCGCAGCACTGGCATCGGCAGACGTCGTGCTCGGCTCGCGGTGGGTCCCCGGGGGCTCCGTGGTGAACTGGCCGAAACGGCGGGAGCTTCTGTCGCGTGGTGGAAGTCTGTACGCGCGGACGCTCTTGGGCGTGCCTGTGCGAGACATCACGGGTGGCTTTCGCGCCTACACGTCCGCGGCCTTGAAGGCCATCACGGCCGATGAGGTGGCGAGCCAGGGCTACTGCTTCCAGATCGACCTCGCGTGGCGCGCCGTCAAGCTGGGCTACGTCGTCGAAGAGGTGCCGATCACCTTCCTCGAGCGAGTGCGCGGCGAGTCGAAGATGAATCGCTCGATCGTGATCGAGGCCGTGACCCGCGTCGCCCTCTGGGGAGTGCAGAGGCGGCTCGAGTGGGTCCGAAAGAGGCTCACTCGCGGTTGAGTCGCCGTCGTAGCCGCAGCTCACGTCTCGCGATCCGCACACCGTCCCACGTGCCGCGTGCGGCACCCCGCCACGGTCCCAACGAGCGCAGCAGCTGTCGTCGACCGCCGCGCATCAAGATCGCCCAGGCAGCTGGCGCGGCCCCGAGCAACCACCGACGCGCGACGTGCTCGTCGAGCTGGCGGGCCGCGAACAGCAGACGGTTGCGCACGTTGTAGTAGTAGTAGACCTCGGACTTCGCTCGAGCTCCGCGAGTCTGCGTCGTCCCACCCACGTCATGAACCGCTATGGCGTCCGGCACCACGATCAGCGTCCCGCCGAGGGCACGAACACGGAACGAGAGGTCGATGTCCTCCCAGTAGAGGAAGAACGCGTCACCGAACCCACCGACGCGCTCCCAGAGATCCCAACCGGTGACGAGACAGGCTCCGGTCAGCCATTCAGCCACCTGGTCTCCTGCCACAGACGCCGGCCGATTGCGGGTCGCTCCGGTGCTGCCGTCACTGAGGTAGAGGTCCGCGCCGTCGAACCAGACAGAACCGTCCGTCCGTAGAAGTGTCGCCGACGCGAGCGTGAGCGGCGCCGACGAGGCAGCGTCGAGCAGCGCACGTACGCTGCTGCGACCGATCGAAGCGTCGGGATTGAGGATCATGAACCACGACGCGCCACGATCGTGCGCCCGCCCGACACCGATGTCGACTGCTGCGCCGAACCCGATGTTGGTCTCGTTCTCGATGAGACCCCAACCGAGTTGGTCGGCGATGGACCGGATGCCGCGCCGAGAGTCGGCATCGTGGTAGTTGTCGACGATCACGACGTCGGCCTCAGGAACCTCGGCCGCAGTGCGGGTCAGGTGTTCGTTCAGCAGGTCTGGCGAGCCATAGGTCACGACGATGATCGCGAGGTCGCTGAGATCTGCGTGCTGTGGGAACACGCGAACTCCTTTCACGTCGGACCGGACCATCATTGTGACGATGCGTCCGAGACGGCCGTGACCCGCCTCCTGAACGGCGCCCGCTGGCCCCCATAATGGCTCTGGATGCTGGATCGACAACGAGGGAGCGCGGATGGATGTCGAGCGGCGTGTCACGATTGCGGTCATGACTTTTCGCCGTCCCGGCGACCTGGCCGAGATTCTGCCGCTCCTGGCTGTCCAGGCGGCAGCAAGCGCGACTGACCGGACGGCGGTGGATGTGCTGGTCGTCGACAACGACCCGGACGGCACGGCTCGCGCGCAGGTCGCGACGTTCGCGACCGAAGCTGCGCGGTCCGGCGTGGACGTGCGCTACGAGCACGAGAACGTGCCAGGCATCTCAGCGGCACGCAATCGAGCGCTGGACGCGTCGACGGAGTCGGACATCCTGGTGTTCATCGACGACGACGAACGCCCGGTCGACCGCTGGCTGGCGCTGCTGCTCGAGACGTTCGACGACGAGCAGCCTGTCGCGGTGGTGGGTCCGGTGATCTCGCACTTCGAGGTGGAACCGGAGCCCTGGGTGGTTGCCGGTCGATTCTTCGACCGACGCCGCCTGCCGACTGGAACCCACGTGGACGTCGCAGCGACCAACAACCTGCTGCTGGACCTGAACCGCATCCGAGTGGCCGGACTGAGGTTCGATCTCGAGTACGGGATCACCGGCGGTGGCGACACGATGTTCACCAAGCAGATCAGGGCGCACGGTGGAGAGATGGTCTGGTGCGACGAGGCCGTCGTCCACGACATCGTCCCGCGCGAACGTCTGACGCGTCGTTGGGTCTTGATCCGTGCTCTCCGGTCGGGCAACAGCTGGAGCCTGACCTCGGTGGACAGCGTGCCCAGCGGGACAGCGAGGCTCGGGGTGCGCCTCCGGCTGACCGGTCGTGGCGTCGTCCGTCTCGTCGGTGGTTCGGCGAGGTTCGCCGCCGGCGTCATCTTTCGACGCGACGCGCATCAGGCCAGAGGGCTACGCAGCGCTGCGCGGGGTCTCGGAATGACGACCGGAGCGTGGGGCTATCGATATCGCGAGTATCGCCGCGACCACCGTTGACCCGGACGTGGTCAGGCGCTTCCACCACGGCGCTCGGCGATCGCGAGCCGGAAGGCCTCGAGGTGCTGTCTGCCGGCCAGATCCCACTGGCGTCGCGAGAGGTCGGGTGAGCCCCGACCCACGACACGAACGGCTGCCAAGGCATGCAGGATGTGCTCAGCGGACAGCGGGCCGTCGAATCTCTGCACCCATGCGGCGCCGACTTCCTCCGCCAGCGCATCGGTGACGGCGTTGGCGGGGACCAGTATCGGTCGATCCAGCGACAGCGCGGTGAGCGCACCTCCGGAGTTGAGCATCTCCAGGTAGGGGAGCACCACCAGTTCAGATCGTTCGACGTGCTCGACCAGATCGTCGTCGGACAGGAAGTCGAGGCTGACAAAGATCCGGCTGTCCTCGCCAGCGAGCGCGACGAGTTCGTCTCCGAGCTGGGGCGGGGATGCTCGGCCCGCCACGTGCAGAGTGATACCTGACTCGGCCGGTATGTCGAGCACTGCGGTGATGAGGGCTGCGACTCCCTTGTAGGGTCGGATGAGTCCGAAGAACGCGATCGCTCCGGGCGTGACGCTCAGAGGTGAAGACGTGCCGTACCAGTCCCGGTAGTGACCATGGGGGATCACGGCTGACGTGGCGCCCGCAGGCATGGGCGTCGAGTCGTTGATCGCGATGCGCACGGTCGTCAGTCGCTCGAGACGACGAAGAAGCCACGCGTCGATCCTCGATGCGTCTTCGTGCTGTCCTAGATTGTGCACCGTACGGACGACAGGCGTCCTGGTGAACCAGAGCCTGGCGAGGAATGCCGCGAACTGCGCCCGACGAATCGCTCGGCGAAGCGGATCGCGTCCGGAGACGAGAATCTCCGGCCAGTGCACATGGAACACGTCATAGCGTCCTAGCAGTGCGGCGCGCCAGGAGAAGGTCACCAGGGTGACGCCTGCAGTGCTCTCCAACGACCGCCCGAGCATCGTGATGTAGGGATTCGTCGTAGGACGCGGTACGGGGAACGACTCAAGGACGGTGACGGGCTCGACCGGTCCCGAGACCCCCGAGAGGGTCATGGCAGAAGCTCCTGTCGAGTGATCGACGCGAGGGCGACGAAGATCTTCGGCTCCGGCACTACTGATCACCGTTCCTTCCGTTCGGCGGCTGGAGACCTTGCCAGGCCAGATCATGCTCTGGCTCCCCCCGACCGGAGCCTAGTGCGGCGAAGCGAGAGTGCAGTCGGGGCGCCGACATCACCACCAGGCCGACAACTGCGATCTGAGAGTTCTCGAACGACCGAAGTGCTGACACGAGCGCAGCGGAGCTCGTGCGGCCCAGCGTGACCATGACGATGCCATGCGTGGCTCCGAGCGCAGGGGGTGCGTCGACGCGGTGGCGGGAGTACGGACGGACGACCGCAGCGACGTGACCCGACCCCCGCCGACCGCGGACGTACATCTCGACGTCGCTGGGGGTGGGAAGCCTGACGATCTCCGCCCCGGTGCTCGCGTGAGACGTCGCCGACTGGGCTGGTTCGACGACGGAGCACTCGACACCCGCAGCCGACAGCTCACCGGCGAGCCCCCGCGCGACACGGGCAGCCCCCTGGTCGGGAGCCGTCTCGGCCATGAGCAGGACCCCGCCGGTCGCCTCGGCGCGAACAACCACCGCGAGTCGTTCCATCTCATGAACGGAGAGGGGACCCATGGAGCCACGCGACCCGCGACGATCCGGTGGGAACCGCGCCAGCACGCTCGCAGAGGTCACGTCGTGGAGCTCATCGATGGTGGCGATGCGGTCGACCGATGCATAGCGGTAGAGGATCAGGCTCCCGGTGATGGCCAGACCGACCAACGCAGCCAGCATCGCCAGCCGCCAGGGGCGCTGCGGATCGATCGTCGACGTGGTTGCACCGAGGACCTCGGCCTGCACCCTCGGTTGCCCGCGCGCATCCCGTGGCGAGTCCGCAACGACCCGGTCGGCGAGTGATCGTGCGACTGCGGTGACGAGCACGGTGCTCGGACCGGCCGAGCTGGACGAGGAGGACACCTCGATCAGGTGTCCGGCGCCGGTCACCGAGACCGTCAGTCGACGCGCCAGGCGAGTGGCCGTCTCGCCGGTGGCGAGGCGGGCGATGACCGGATCCAGAACTTCGCTGGACTCCGCCAGCACGACGTACGACGACATCTGGCGCTGGACGAAGACGGCTCCTGCGTCGAGCGCTCGTGCGTCGCCGCTCGTAGCCGTTGCGACGTACACCGAAGCCGTCGCCGTGTGGGCAGGGGCGGGAGATCCGGCGTGGACCAGCACGACGCCCGCCGGCAGCATCGCGGACAGGATCAACAAGGGTGCGGAACGACGGACGGCTCCCAGGAGACCAGAGCTCACCTGCGTACCTCGTCGACGTTCAACTCGTCCGGGAGCGCTGGGTGAGGCTGCGGCCGACACGAGCGATCCTTCCGCGGAGCGACGTCTCGGCGGGGACGATGTTCGCGTAGTGGTGGCCGTAGTTGTCCCTCCTCTCGTGACGTGCACGCGTGAGCACCAAGCCGATCGGTTGAACACCTGCCACGGACAGGGCGTCGCGGGTCGCAGCGAGGTGCTTGCGCTTGGTGCGATCGGCCGCAGCGACGATCAACGGTCCGTCGCACTGGTGGGACAGCACTGCTGCGTCGACGACGGAGAGCAAGGGCGGTGAGTCGACCACGACGAAGTCATAGTCGATCCCGGCCTTCTCGATGAGGTCGAGCATGGCCTGGGAGTCGATGAGGTGGAGCGGGTTCGGCGGGATTTCGCCACTGGTCAGCACCTCCAACGGTGTCTCGCCCCACACCTGCACCGCGTCCTTCAAGGACACCTTGCCGATCAGCACCGTGGACAGGCCGACCGCGCTCTCGAGACCCGTCATCGAGGCGACGAAGGGGCGCCGCATGTCGGCATCGATCAGCAGGACTCGATCACCCTGCTCGGCGAGCGCCACAGCGAGGTTGACCGCCGTGGTGGTCTTGCCCTCGTGCGGCATGGATGACGTGATCACCATCGTCGTCGCCTTGCTGCCACCGCGCCGGACGAACTCGAGGTTGGATCGGAGTCGCCGGTAGGACTCGGATCGCGGGCTCTGTGGGTGTCGGACCATGCTCACGCTGTCCGCCGCCTCTCCGTCCCACATCGGGATCCGGCCCAGCACGGGCTCGCCGGTGACGGTCGTGAGGTCCTCGTCGTCGTGCACACGCGTGTCCGTCGCGCGACGCAGGACGACGATGCCGACACCCACGAGGAGACCGAGGGCGGCTCCCATGCCAACGCGAAGCCTGGTGTTGGGTGCGGTGGGGGCAGAAGGCGGTGTTGCGCTCGCGATGGTCCTGACCTGCACTGCCGCGTCGGTGGTCTCGCGCTGGGACGACGACAGCCTGCCGACCGCGGTCGGGAGGGTGTCGGCGACGGCATTGGCGATCCTGGCGGCGCGTGCGGACGACGAGTCGGTCACAGTGATGTCGATGATGACGGTGTTCAGAGGCGTGCTGGCGTCGATCGATCTGGCGAGCTCGGAGGCGGTCTGTTCCAGTCGCAGATCGGCGATGACCGGGTTCAGGACGGCCGGCGTGGTGGCGAGCTGCGTGTATGACTGCACGAGGTTCTGCGTGAAGGTGGAGCCTCGGACGAGGTCGTCGACGGTGTCGCCGCTGCTGACGCTGACGAAGACCTTGCTCGTGGCCTGATAGGTGGGGGTCGTCGTTGCCGCCCATCCGAAACCGGCTGCTCCTCCGATAATCAGGCAGACCAGCAGCGTCAGCCACCTGCGTCGCAGCAGGTCGACATACTCGACGAAGTCCATCGGAAAGGTCCCCTCGTATTCTCTGATTCGGCCCCACGTGTGCGGCTGTTCAGCATCCCGTGGCCTGAGGCCGGACCTCGCTCGTTGGTGCGGCCATACTATCGGGTCGTGCGCGCACCCGGATCGATTCCGCGGATCACGGTGCGGCAGCCACTTCTCGTAAGCCGAGTCGTCAGCGCCTGCTCACTTGTATGCTGGGACGTCGGGACCTGAACAGCAAGGACGTGTCGTGGTAGAACTGAGTTCTCGTAGGACAGTCGTGGTGACAGCCGCTGTTGTGGCTTGTGTCGCGGTACTGGCGGTCGGCGTTCTCCTGGTCGCGTCCGGCTCGGACGACGACAGCAGTGCGCCGGACCCGACCACCACGACCTTCCCGCCGAGTGCACCGACCTCGGGATCACCGGCTGCCGCAGGGGAGTCGGCCGGAGCGTCACCGACCGCAGGGTCGCCGTCCGCTGCGACCGAGTCGCCCACACCCAAGCCGTCCGTGACTGCTCCCCCCACACGTCCCAAGCGTCAGGTGGTGTCGATCGACGACACAGCGGATCTGGCCTCGGGAACCACCGCGCGTCTCATGAAGGTCGAGAAGGTCACCGGCAAGGCCGAGCTGCCCGGAGAGGTGGGGGGGCCGGCCGTGTCGGTCCAGATCAGGGTGACCGCGGGCGAGCGGCTCGATTTCGCCACAGCAGTCGTCAACGGCTACTACGGCGGCGACGACACGCCGGCCATACCGCTGACCGACGGGACGGCTCCGTTCGAGGGTGTCCTGCCGAAGGGAAGGACGGCGACGGCGACGTACGTCTTCCGTGTCCCCGAAGCCGGACTCGGTCGTGTCACGGTCGAGCTCGACCTCGCGCTGGGGCAGCCCCTGACGCTGTTTCGAGGCGCAGTACGTCCCTGACGGCGCCTTCCTGAGATTTTCTGATTATTTCTGCGCGAATCGCGTCACAGGTGGGGCTCGGCGTCCTCTTGATCTACGTGCGACAGGATTGTCGTGGAGGTGACGCCGTTGATGCGGCGCTGTCCGCCATGGTGCTCTGCGGTCCTCCGCACGCTTGATCATCGGACAAATGAGGACCCATGGCTCGCCGTACTGCTTCGAGGATCGTCGCGATCCCCACCGTCATGCTGGCGCTCGTGGCGTCGACCTTCGCGCTGCTGCCGTCGGCCGCGCAGGCCGACACCGCGCCACTCGCCGGAACCCCGGAGACAGTGTCATCCGACGCTCTTCCGACTGTCCAGATCAACGGGGTGGTGTGGGACCAGGCGATCGTTGGCAACACCGTGTACGTCGCAGGCGAGTTCACCACCGCTCGTCCGGCAGGTGCGGCACCAGGCGTCAACACGGTGCCCCGGGCCAACATGCTGGCCTACAACCTCACGACGGGCGCGTTGATCACCTCGTTCGCTCCGTCCTTCAACGCCCAGGTCAAGTCGATCTCTCCGTCGGCTGACGGCACCCGCATCTACGTAGGCGGCAACTTCACGACGATCAACGGCGTGAACCGCTACCGCGTCGCGGCACTGGACCCGACGACGGGCGCACCGCTGGCGTCGTTCGCGCCGATCTTCAACGGTCCTGCGGCCTCGGTGGTGGCCACCTCCGGCGGCGTCTACGTGGGCGGCAACTTCACGTCCGTCAAGGTCGGCAGCGTGACGACGACACGAACGAAGGTCGCGGCCGTGAGCCCCACGGGTGCTCTGCTGCCCTGGGCGCCGGCGGTCGCGGACAATTCCGTGATCGCACTGACTGCTTCACCGGACGGCTCCAAGATCGTCCTCGGCGGTAGCTTCACCAAGCTCAACAACTCCGACCACCCGGGCTACGGCCTGGGGATGGTCGACTCCACGACCGGTACGACCAATCTCCCGCTGGCCGCGAACGAGTTCATCCGCAACGGCGGCGCAGAGTCAGCGATCTTGAGTCTGAAGGCCGACGGCGACGGCTTCTACGGATCCGGCTACCACTTCGGCGGCGGCGGCAATGTCGAGGGCTCGTTCCAGGCCGACTGGAGCGGCAACCTCACGTGGGTCGAGGACTGCCACGGCGACACGTACGACGTGCAGCCTGTCGGCGACGTCATCTACTCCGCGTCCCACAAGCACTACTGCGGCAACATCGGCACGGGCGGCTTCCCGCAGACCGATCCGTGGTCGTTCAAGCGAGCCACCGCTACGACGAAGTTTGCCACCGGCGTCTCCAAGCCGGACATCTACGGGTACCAGCACCACGCGGGCCAGCCGAGCCCGACGCTCCTGAACTTCTTCCCGGACATCAACGTGGGCGCCTACACCGGCAAGTCACAGGGCCCCTGGACCGTCGAGGGCAACAACGACTACGTGATCTACGGCGGCGAGTTCACCCGGGTCAACAACGTCCCGCAGCAGGGACTCGTCCGCTTGGCGAAGAGGGCCATCGCGCCCAATGTCGACGGGCCACGCATCGCCGGCGCAGCGCTGAACCCGACCCTCAGCTCCTATGCACGGGGCACCGTCGCGGTGAGCTGGCCCGGCAACTACGACCGCGACAACAGCAAGCTGACCTACAAGATCTACCGCGGGGACATGAACACCGTGGTCTACGAAGGCACGCAGGACGCCCGCTTCTGGGAGGTTCAGCGCATGCGCTACGTCGACAAGACCGCTAGTCCGGGGTCGTCGACGCGATACCGGGTGCAGACGATCGACCCGCTCGGCAATCTCGTCAACTCCGAGTGGGTCACCGTGGCGGTGGCCTCGAGCGGCGAGGTCGGTGAGTACGGCGAGGCCGTGCTGGCTGATGGTGCCACCAACTTCTGGCGTCTCGGTGAGCCGAGCGGGTCGGCAGTTGTCGACTGGGCCGGCGCGGGCGATGCGACGGCTGGTAGCGGCGTGACCCGTGGAGCCACGGGCGCGCTTGCCAACAGCTCCAACGGTGCCTCGACGTTCGACGGGTCGGGCAACGGGTTCTTCGCCTCGCCCAACAGCCAGCAAGGTCCGAACACCTTCTCGACCGAGGCGTGGTTCAAGACCACGACGACCTCGGGCGGCAAGATCGTCGGATTTGGCAACTCCCCGACCGGCAACTCCAACAACTACGACCGGCACACCTACATGGATGGTTCCGGCAAGGTCATCTTCGGTGTCTACAACGGCAGCACATCGACGATCCGGTCGGCACAGTCGTACAACGACGGTCAGTGGCACCAGGCCGTTGCGAGCCTGAGCCCCGCTGGCATGGCGTTGTTCATCGACGGCAAGAAGGTCGCCTCGCGCTCGGACGTCACCACCGGTCAGTTCTACACGGGTCAGTGGCGCGTGGGAGGTGACTCGACGTGGGAGGGAGACAACTACTTCGACGGCGACATCGACGAAGTGTCGGTCTACCCGACAGCGTTGACGAGCGCGCAGGTCAACCAGCACTGGGTCGCCAGCGGACGTTCCTCGGTGCTGCCGACAGAGCCGGGTGACGCCTACGGCAAGAAGGTCTTCCAGGCCGAGCCTGACATCTACTGGCGGCTCGACGACACCAGCGGTTCGACGGCCAAGGACTACTCGATCGGCGAGAACGACGGCACCTATCGCGGCAGCGTCGAGCGCGGCGCAGCCGGCGTGTTGTCGGGCAACGCGGCCGTCAAGCTGGGAGCCTCCGCGACCGTGGTCGCGCAGAAGGCGATCAGCAACCCGACCACCTTCTCGGAGGAGGTGTGGATCAAGACGAGCACCACACAGGGTGGTCGGATCATGGGCTTCGGCACCAACGGCGATGGCGGCACCTCCAACGGGTACGACCGGCACATGTACATGCTCGACAACGGCGTCGTGAGATTTGGCGTGTGGAACGGTTCCACTGTCACGATCGATTCGCAGGCGGCCCTGAACGACAACGCATGGCACCATCTCGCGGCAACGGTCGGCAACGGCGGCATGAACTTCTACGTCGACGGCGTCCTGCAGGGTCACAACGACAACACGCAGGTCGACGGGACCACCGGCTACTGGCGTCTCGGCGGCGACAACGCCTGGGGCGGCAACAGCAGCATGTTCTTCGACGGACTGGTCGACGAGGCGGCTGTCTACTACAAGGTGCTGTCACCCGAGCAGATCGCTGACCACTGGGTGACGGGCTCGGGTGTCGTTCCCAACGTGAAGCCAGTCGCGGCCTTCGAGTCCACGGCCGACGGTCTGGACGTGTCGTTCGACGGGACCGGTTCGTCGGACTCCGATGGCACCGTGGAATCGTATGCGTGGGCGTTCGGTGACGGCACGACCAGCACTCAGGCGTCACCTGATCACACGTACAGCACCCCAGGTGACAAGTCGGTGACCTTGACGGTGACCGACGACGACGGTGCGACCGACTCGGTCACCAAGACCATCACGGTCGCTCCGCTCAACGTCAAGCCGACGGCGGCATTCACCTCAACGGTTTCAGATCTGGCGGTGTCGTTCGACGGCGCCAGCTCGTCGGACCCCGATGGCACGGTGGACTCCTACGCATGGGACTTCGGCGACGGTGCCACGAGCACCCAGGTCTCGCCCAACCACACGTACACGACGGCGGGCGACAAGTCGGTGACCTTGACGGTGACCGACGACGACGGTGCGACGGACACGGTCACCAAGACCGTGACTGCGACATCGCCGCCGAACATCAAGCCGACGGCGGCGTTCTCGTCGTCGACGAGTGGACTGTCGTTCAACGGCACCAGCACGTCGACGGACTCTGACGGATCAGTCGTCAGTCTTGCCTGGGACTTCGGCGACAACACGCCGCTGTCGACGACAGGGTCCGTCACGCACACCTACACCGTTGCGGGTGACTACGAGGTCACGCTGACGGCGACCGATGACGACGGCGCGACGGACGCGGTCACCAGGACGATCACGGTCACGGCACCGCCGGCCAACGTGAAGCCGACGGCTGCGTTCAGCTCGTCGGTGTCAGATCTGACGGCGTCGTTCGACGGCGCCGGGTCGACGGACTCCGACGGCACGGTCGACTCGTACGCCTGGACGTTCGGTGACGGTGCCACGAGCACCCAAGTCTCGCCCAACCACACGTACACGACGGCGGGCGACAAGTCGGTGACCTTGACGGTGACCGACGACGATGGCGCGACCGACTCGATCACCAAGACCGTGACGGTCACTGCACCGCCTACCGATACCCCGTTCGCGCAGGATGCCTTCGGTCGTACGGTTGCTGGTGGTTTCGGATCGGCTCAGACGGGTGGAGCGTGGACGGTGTCGGGTGGCAGCGCCTCGTTCGCGGTGAACGGGTCCAAGGGCGTCATCACCATTCCGAGTGCAGGGGCAGCGAGGTCTGCGTTGCTGAGTGCGGTGTCGTCCGACGACACCGACATCACTGCTGACGTGTCGATGGACAAGGCTGCGACGGGTGGTGGCACCTTCGTCGCCCTGATCGGTCGCAGCGTCAACACGAGCAACAACTACCGTGCCAAGATCCGTCTGAACCCGACCGCGGGATTGAAGGTCGAGGTCACCAAGGTGGTTTCCGGTGCGGAGTCCATCGTGGCGAGCACGACGGTTCCTGGCATCACTTACGCGGCGGGTGACTCGTTCACCATCCGTTTCCAGGTGACTGGCTCGGGCACGACGTCGCTCAAGGCAAAGGCCTGGCGCACCGGGACGACCGAGCCGGCGGCCTGGACGGTTCAGGCCACAGACACCACGGCTGCCTTGCAGGTCAAGGGTGGTGTGGGCTTCTATGCTTACGTCTCGGGGTCGACGACGAACGCTCCGCAGGCGGTCAGCTTCGACAACCTCGTAGCGGGCCCCGTGGAGTAAAAGCGTAGTAAATTCAGCCCAGCCTCTGTCGACGACAGAGGCTGGGCTGATCCAAGCGACGGCCCCATGATCTGCCGGCCCAGCTGCTCCACGATCGAGTGCTGCTCTGCCCGTCGCCAAGACTCGAGACGCTCGCTGGTCGTGAGCGACCGGGTCGCTTCTTCCCGGGACGCTAATGAGTGGGCAGGGCCAGCCAGACCTGGCGACCTGATCGAAGCAGCGACTTGATCTACGTCAGAGCACGCCTCTCAAGGGGGTTCTCACCTCATTGAGTCCGGCGACCGCTGGCGGTCCTCGAAACCCTTCGCGCACGTTCCACCTCGGCGGGCCGTCCGACCTTCGCGTTGGTCTGACGCCGTTCAGCGACCGACCGGATAGTGCGACTCGCCCTTCGGCTGACAACTGGTTCACGAGCAGGTCGACACAGGAGTACCTTGCGGTCAAGGAGAATCGAGATGTCATTGACTGACGGTTGGACCGCATGGGTGACGACCCTTACGCTGATCGTCGTGGGCGGCTTCGCCGGAGCAACCGCCGCCTCTGCTGATACCGCCCCTGCTAGTCCTAGCGAACCGTTGACTGTCGCAAGCGACGTGCTGCCGACGGTTCAGATTGACGGTGTCGTGGGCCAGGTGATCGTGGGCCACACTGTCTACGCAGTGGGCGAATTCACGTTTGCGCGGCCGGCCGGTTCACTAGCAGGGTCCGGCACCGTCGCGCGATCCAACATGCTCGCCTACGACCTCTTCACCGGTGCACTGGCCAACGGGTTCGCGCCGGCGTTCGTGGGCATGGCCAGGTCGTGACAGCGTCGGCCGATGGCTCACGGATCTTCGTGGGAGGTCAGTTCAACAAGGTCAATGGTGTCAATCGGTACCCTCTGGTTTTCCTCAACGCGGCTACGGGCGCCGTTGACTCCGGGTTTTCGGCGGCCGCCAAGTCCTCTGTGAGCGCTCTCAAAGTCGTGGGATCCACGCTGTACGTGGGTGGCAACTTCTCGTCAATCGGCGGCGTGGCGCGGACCAAGGCCGCTGCAATCAGTGTGGTCACCCGGGGGGGCTGCCGTTCTCTCCGAGCATGCCGGGCGGCGCCGTGTTCGGCATCGCAGCATCGCCGGACGCTTCCAAGATCGTGCTGGGGCGTAGCTTCGTCGCTCTCAACGGGTCCAGCCGCCCTGGCTACGGCCTAGGCATGGTCGACGCTCCCTCCGGGAGGATCAATCAGCCGCTCGGAGCCAACAACTTGATCCGCAACGGCGATGTCGATGCGGCCATCTTGTCGGTCAAGGGCGACATAGAAGGATTTTAGGGCTCAGGGTACGTTCACTCGAAGTCGCAAGGGAATCTCGAGGGCTCGTTCGGGGCCAGCTGGAACGGCAACCTGACGTGGGTCGAGCACTGTCGCGGCGACACCTACGACGTCCAGCCCGTCGGCCAGGTGATCAACTCAGCCTCGCACAAGCACTACTGCGGCAACCTGGGCACTGGCGGGTTTCCCCAGACACCGCCGTCCTGGTCGTTCCAACGGGCCACCGCGACGACGAAGTATGCCACGGGTGTCGCCAAACAGGACCCCTACGGCTACTTCAACTTCCCGGGGCACCCCGACCCCGACGATGCTGAACTTCTATCCAGACATCAACACTGGTACCTACACCGGTAAGACGCAAGGGCCCTGGACGGTCGAGGGCAACAGCAGCTACGTCGTGTACGGCGGTAAGTTCACGCAGGTCAACGGCAGGCAGCAGCAGGGACTGGTCCGCTTCGCCGTCAAGGACATCGCACTCAAGACGACGGTCCGCGGCTCGCCGGCAGCACGATGACGCCGACGGCGCGGGGCGTGGGCAGCGGTGCTGTCGAGCTCACCTGGACGGGCAACTGGGATCGCGACAATGCCACACTGACCTGCCGGATCTTGCGCGAATCCACCGTGGTGGGCCAAGTCGTCAGGATCGCACCGTTCTGGCAGATTCCGATCCTGACCTACACCGACGCCAGCGCTCCACCGGATGCCTCCGTGCAATACAGGGTGGAGGCGGTCGACCCGTTTGGCAACACGGTGTCGTCCGGCAACGGCGCAGTGACGGTCCCTGGCACCGGTGGCGCGGGTGACGAACCCTTCGTGGCGGACGGCTTCGGACGGTCCGCGTTTGGCGGATGGGGAGCCGCTCAGGTCGGCGGGTCGTGGACCCTGTCGGGCGTGAGCGCTGCCTTCGCCGTCAACGGTTCCCAAGGCGTCATCAACCTGTCGACGAGCTCGGCGCGCTCTGCCTTATTGAGCAGGGTGTCATCGGACGACACTGACGTGTCTGCCAAGGTCCAGTTGGACAAGTCCGGCACCGGCTCCGGTACCTACGTCGGCCTGATCGGTCGCAGCGTCGGCGTGCCGAACTCCTATCGTGCCAAGATCCGCCTCGTCTCGACCGGGATCTGAAGGTGGAGATCACCGGGACTGTCTCGGGCGCTGGAGACCACTCTGATCTCGACGACGCTGCCTGGCGTGAGGCGAGCCGCCGGCGAGACGTTCGTCATCCGGTTCCAAGCAGTTGGCCGCAATCCCACGGACCTCAAGGCGAAGGTGTGGCGATCCGGCGCAGCCGAGCCCGGCGCATGGACCCTTGAGACCACCGATTCGACGGCGGCTCTGCAGGCCGCTGGCGGCATCGGCTTCTGGACCTACGTGTCGGGTCCGACGACGAATCTTCCTCAGGTCATCACGTTTGACGACCTAGTTGCTCGTCCTCGTCAGTGACCTGAACAGGCCTTGACCGATATGCCGATGGACGGGGTCCGATTTGTCGCGGTCCGCCTCGGCCCCCGGCCCGGCGGGTATGATTCGACAGTGACCTCTGTCGTGCTGCCGCAAACTCAGACAAGGATGCTCGAGCGGCGGACCGAGGTCGAGCGGTTGGTTGCAGCCGCGGCGGTGCTGGTGCTTTTCCTCCAGGTGCAGCTTCCGGTGGCGCACCTCAATCCCGCCGTCCTGGTCGCTGCGGTCCTGATGCCTGTGTGGGTCCAGGTTTTGCCCAGGTTTGAAGGGGCGCGACTCCTGCTCGGCGCCTTCGTCGTTGCGGTGGCTGCGGGCATTCTGCTTTCGGTCGCGGAGCAAGGCGTGCGGCAGATCAACGTGTCGTCTGGCCTGGATTTCGTCGTTGGCACCTTGACCCTCATGGGCGGGCTCGGCGTGATCCTGTGGGCGCGCACGCTGATCAGCGCTCCAGTCATCGCGATGCTGGCGGGCTTCGGCCTCCTTGCGACCGTCTCCCGGTCGGCCGAGCTGTTCGCGAGCAACCCATGGCGCTTCGGCTACTCCATACCGGTGACGATCGTGGTGCTGGCGATTGCCTGGCGCATCGGATCGCGATGGTTCGAGATCTCCGCTCTCTTGGCCCTGGCACTCGTGTCCGCGACCAATGACGCCCGGTCGAACTTCGGCATGCTCATCCTGGCGGCGCTCCTGGTCGTGTGGCGCGCTCGGCGCCTGTCGCCGGGACAACGCGGCTCATGGATATCCATGTCCTTGCTGGTCGCTGCTGTAGCCTTCGCGGTTTTCCAGATCTCTCAGACGCTGATCCTCAGCGGATATCTTGGCGAGCGCACGCAAGAGCGGTCGCAGGCGCAGGTGGACGCTGCCGGTTCGATCATCCTGGGTGGCCGGCCCGAGCTCGCGGCAGCGGCGGCGTTGTTCTGGAGTGACCCTGGCGGTTTCGGTGTTGGTGCAGTGCCTACACCCACGGAGATCGTGACAGCGAAAGCTGGCATGGCGAAGATCAACTACGACCCTGACAACGGGTATGTCGAGCGTTACATGCTGGGCGGCCATTTCGAGCTGCACTCGGTGCTGGGGGATCTCTGGACGAGCTACGGCATCGCCGGGATCGGAGCAGGCGCGCTCTTGGTAGGCGTGGCGGTACGCGCAACGGCGCTGTCCCTGCGCAGCGGGGTGGCCAGTGGCTTGTTGGTCTATCTCGCGGTCCGGACGCTTTGGGGGTTTGCCTTCGGGCCGTTCCTCGGCGGCTCCAGCATTATCATGTTGTTCGTCGGACTGGTGCTGATCGAACGCTCGGCTCAGAGGACGCCGGACGACACCGACGGGTCCGAGCCGGCCGTGGTCCGATGAAGCGTCTTACTTGGGTTGACGCGGCACGCGGCGTCGCCATCAGTCTCGTGGCCGTTCTGCATGCGACCAACTGGCTGCTAGCCGGCGGCCTGATGATTGACGGGTGGCTCGACGTCAACGTCGTCCTCTCGTCGATCAGGATGCCGGTGTTCTTCACCATCGCGGGACTGTTCGCGATGAAGTGGCTGCAGGGCGCCTGGTCGCCTCTGCTGCGGGACAAAGTACTGCTGTTCGTATGGGTCTTTCTGGTCTGGGAGGTCGTCGGCTCGGTGGTGGGCTACGCCGGCATGGGCCTCAACGGAGAGCGGACCAGCGTTCTGCGGGTCGTCAGAGACATCGTTCTGTCGCCCGTGCTGCCGCGTCTCGAGCTGTGGTTCATCTGGGCTCTCGCGCTTTTCTTCGTGCTGGCCAAGTCAACGAGGAAAGTCGATCCGCGGATCCAGCTGGCGGTGGCGGGCGCGACGTCGTTCATCGCGCTGAGCGGGTGGGTGTTTTCGAATGTCGGATGGGGCGGGGTCCTGCGCTACTACTTCTTCTTCCTAATCGGGCTGTACCTCCGAGACATGGTCTTCGCCTTCAGTCGAGTCCGCAGTAGGACGTTGCAGTCGGCGGTGGTCGTCTCATGGGCGGCCAGCGGCACGGCCATGGTCGCGTTCGACCTGCAAGACTTCCCCGGCATTTACTTCATCAACTGCGTGCTCGGATTGCTGGCGGGCATCTGCCTGGGAAGAGCCCTGGCGCGCATCGCGGTGCTGAGCTATCTCGGCTCGCGGACCCTGCCCATCTACCTGGGGCACACTCCGATCATCATCACGACGGTCGTCATCCTTTCGGGCGTCGGTGCCATCTCAGTTGCACCCCGTCCGTTGGGGGTCCTGCTGCCTGTGATCCTGCCGTCGTTGGCAATCGGCTTAGCGCTCGTGGTCAACCGGCTGGCAACGCGAGTGGGCCTCGACTGGCTCTACCAACCCCCGCGCAGACTCGTAAGAGCATTGTTCGGCGCTGACGGTTCGCCCCCGGCCGACATCCGAACTGACAAACGTTCAGCCGAGCAGACGTAGCATCGCAGAACCGTACGCCTCGGGCGAGAATCTGTTCCGCGCGTCCTGGCGGCCAGTGTGGGCGAGCAATGCTGCTGTGTCGGGCGAATCAAGCAGTCGAGCGATTTGTCGAGCGAGGTCGGCGGCGTCTCCGGCCTTCGCCAGCAAGCCGTTGATGCCGTCCTCGACGATCTCAGCCAGCCCTTGGACGTCGGACGCGACAACGGGACGCTGCGCGAGAAGCGCCTCGACGGCCGTGTTGCCGAATGGCTCGACGCGTGATGGGACGATCACGACATCGGCTTGTGCCAGCAAAGGCCACGTGGAGTCCACGTACCCTCGCAGCTCGACCGCCCCGTCGAGGTCGTCCTTGCACGCACGTTCGCGCAGCTGCTGCTCGTACCATTCGTAACCGGGAAACACTGACCCGCAGATGACCAAACGCACGGACCTGCCAGCGCGTCGGAGGGAGGCAACTGCTTCCAGCGCGACGTCGACACCCTTGCGAGGCGAGAGCCTCGCCACGAGCAGGACGACGGCATCGTCATCGACTCGTCGCGCCCTCACAGGCGACGGATCCTCGACCGGTCCCGGCATGCCGTTGTGGACGACGGTGATGCGCGGCCGCAGGCGTGGCACGTGAAGGGCAAGGGCACTGCCCGAGGATCGACTGTTGACCACGAGTCGATGGGCGAGCAGGTTGGGAAGGGCTAGGGCTGTCAGCAAGAACCGGCTGCCGTCCTCTTCCGCCTCGTGCACGTGGACGACTGTCATCCGGCGCGTGAGCCTTCCAGCGACGATCCACCACGGGATCGTGACGGTGTTGACCAGCACCGTGTCAGGTCGGAAACGGCGGATATGGCGCACCATCGTGGGCGCTGCCAGGAGCAGCGTCGTCAGGAGCGAGAAGACACCCCATGGAGTAAGCATCGACTTACGGAGAACCGGAAAGGAGCAGCACGTGACCTGCGCACCACGTTGGAGTAGTCGTGGCACGAGAGGGCCGTCCATCGGCAGGATGACGTGCACCGTCCAGCTCGCCCCTATGATGGCGGTGACGGTCTCGAGTAGCTGCAGGTCCGAACCGTACACGTCTGCGGAGGGGTGAGCGATCAGGACTGATCTGTTGCGGGACACGACGAGCTCCTTCAGGCGGCCTGTTCTGGACGGGCGATGATTGTGATCCAGCTGTGTCCGACTTGGCTACGGCCACCCCCTCATCGGCACTATCATTCTAGGTGAGAGAGCCGGGGTGGTCCGACGAGCCAGCTCGAGTCGAGGACGGAGACAGCTGGTGGACACCATTCCGGCCCCAACGGGGTCCGGTGCCCGCGTGCAGAACATTCTGCGTCGTGTCCGCGACTGGCGTGTCGTTGGCGCCACAGCTGGCATGAAGGTGCTGGTCATGGGCATCTCGGGCGTCCTGGGGATCATCACGAGCCGCCTCATCATCGAACACTTCGGTGTGGAGAGCTACGCACAGTACGGCCTCTTGGCCTCGCTGCCTGCACTCATCCCGTTCGCCGATCTCGGCATCGGCGCAGCGATTGTCAACACGGTGGCGGGTTCGACGGACCCGCGCCGCGACGATGCCGTGCATCGTGTCCTGGTGAGCGCCCTGCGGGTCCTGCTCGGATCCGCATCGGTCATCGCAGCCCTGAGCGTGGCGCTCTTCCTGACCGGTATGTGGCCACGATTGTTGGGCCAAGGCCTGCTGCCCGACGGTGACGCCGTCGCGACGATCTGCGTCGTGGTCTTCGCGCTGACGCTTCCGTTGGGCATCGGCGCGAGAGTGCTCGTGGGTCTGAACCGCAATCCCAGTCAGGTCGCGGCGCAGGCAGTGGTCGCCCCGTTCATCCTGGTATGTGTCTCGACGTCGGTCGTCGCCGGCATTCACGCGGGCGGGTTCGTGGCGTTGTTCTCCTACCTTGCTGCCACGGCTTCAGCGTTGGTATGTCTCGCGCTGGCAGCACGGTCGGTCGGTCCTCAGATCAAGCGGGCGATCCGTGCGGTTCCGCGATGGCGAGCCGAGCCCGGTGTGCGCATCATGAACACGGCCTGGCCGATGCTCGTCCTCATGCTGTCCGAGGCTTTCGCGATGCAGACCGACCGCGTGCTGATCAGCAATCGAGCCGACAGTGCCACGCTCGCGCAGTACAACATCTCGTTCCAGTTGTTCGGGATCGTCCTCCAGACGGTGTCCGCGGCAGGGATAGCGCTGTGGCCGATGTATGCGCGCGCCCGATCACGAGGCGAGGTGCGCTCCCCGTTCAAGCCGGCACTCGTCTTCCTGGTGGTCGGGTTGGGCCTCGGACTGGTCATGGCTGCCCTCAGCCCTTGGCTGACGGCGCTGGTCTCAAATGGCAAGATCGAGATCGGAGGCTGGGTCCTGGTCGGATTCACCGCTTGGGTCGGAGTACAAGCGCTTAAGTACCCGCTCGGCATGTACATGACCGACGCCGTCGGTCTGCGTTTTCAGGTCGTGCCGTCCCTCATGATGATGGTCGTGTCGATCAGCCTGTCGTGGTGGCTCATCGGCGAGGTGGGTGCCGCTGGCCCGGCCATCGGAACAGCTGTCGCCGTCGGCGTCTGTCAGATTCCTGCGATGATCTTCTACATCGCGCGGGACGTACGTCGTCGGCGGTTCGAGCAGACGAGGTCTGCGTCTGCGCCCTGATATCGCTAAGGCGATGTCTTCATGGGGCAAACTGATCGAGAGCCATCGTGCGTTGTGTCCACTCGAGAGATTGCTAAACAGTTGTCACCGACCGTCGCTCGACGGCTCACTCCGTCACCAACAGGCCGGAGATCTCACAAGACCAGCCGGGACGAGTCATGTCGACCGAGTCGTCGGTGAGCCAATCCGCTGCTACGAACATCCGCGCCCTGGGTCGATGATCCGCGTCGACGTCACCAAGTTCGGCAATATCCCCGATGGCGGCGGGCATAAGTTCGTCGGCCGTCAGCAGGGCCGAGCGAACGCGATCACGACCGCCAACAGGACCGGAGTGCGCGGCAAACGTGGCCGCGCAGTCGTTGGCACCGCGTTTCTGCGCACCGTCATCGATGACCACTCCCGCGTCGCCTATGTCGAGATCTGCGACGACGAGAAAGCCGCAACCGCAGCGGGTGTCCTCGAGCGGGCCGTCACGTGGTTCGCTGAACGAGGCAGTCACCGTCGAGCGGGTGCTCTCAGACAACGGCAGCTGCTACCGCCCCTTTGCCTGGCGAGACGCATGCGCCGAGCTGAACATCAAGCACAAACGAACCCGCCCTACCGGCCCAGACCAACGGCAAGATCGAACGGTTCCACAGCACCCTCGCCGACGGCTGGGCCTACGCCCGCTTCTAGGACTCAGACACCACCCGCCGCAACGCACTGCAGCCCTGGATCCACTTCTACAATCACTACAGGATCCACTCCGCCATCGGCGGCGCACCCTTCAGCCGGCTAAACAACCTGCCTGGACATCACAGCTAGCCGAGCTGCACACGTCGAAGTGGCCAGCAGGGTGAAGACGACGTAGAGACCGTCAACCTCGTCGACCCGGCCGAGCACGGGCTCCCCGTCACCCGGGTTCGGCTTGGGTCCCATGCCGAACCAGTCGGCCTCCAGCCAGCAGGGCCGACGCTTCGGCCAATAGCTCGTCCATGACCTTCGTCGAGGTCAGGCTCATTACAGGGCAGTCCCTGGGCCCGGTCCCGGCCACCAGCGGGACCGGCTAGCCCGGCCCGGTCTCCAAACACCACCCGGGCCGACCAATCTCGGTTAGAATCGGTCCGGGTCGAGCGGGGTTCGCGTCGCGCAGCCTGAAAGCCGCGTCGCCGGACGTGCTCAGTCATCCTTCTGCGGGGAGAGGTGCTGGCGAATGAACACATGCCACGAAGGACCAGCCGTGACCACCTATCGCTCCGGAGCCCCGGACGCCCTCAGTGGGTTCGACGACCCGGGCTCGGCCAAGGGCACCACGCTGGAGCAGCTGGTCGCCTTCGCCGCGGTCTTCCTGATCACCCTGTCAAACCTGTTCTTCAGCCCGTTCTACTCCTCCACCCCGACGTTGATCGTCACCCTCGGATTGATCCTGCCGGTGCGTCGTGCCTGGCAGTCGGCGCGACCTGACGACCTACTCGGGCTCAATCCGGTCGTCCAGCCTCGGACGCGGGGCTAGCGGTGCGGACTCTCCAGCAGGTCTTCGACCCGCGGCTGAACGCGCTCAACCTGGTCCGGTTGGCGCTTGCCCTCGGTGTGGTGCTGCGGCACTCCTTCACCATGCTGGGAGCCCCCATCACCTGGGGGCCACTGGAGGTCCTGCTCCGCAGCGTCTTCGTCGACGGCTTCTTCGCCATCTCCGGTTATCTGATCGTCAGCAGCTGGGTCCGGCTACCGGACTGGCGCCGCTTCATGCGGGCCCGCTGCCTGCGCATCCTGCCGGGCTTCTGGGTCTGCTTGCTGCTGACTGCGTTCGTGTTCGCGCCGGTGCATGCCCTGCTGACCGGGACGCCGATGAACGCGGCGTTCTTCACCGACGGCTTCAGCTATGTCTGGCACAACGCCGCTTTGTGGATCTTCCAGGACGGCATCGCTGGGGGGCCGCTGGGCGCCGACCCGGCGGAGGCCGGGACCTGGAACGGGTCCCTGTGGACGCTGTCGTGGGAGTTCATCTGCTACCTCGGAGTGCTCGGGCTCGGCCTGACGGGGCTGATCACCCGGCGATGGGTCATCCCGTCGCTGTTCGTGGTCGCGGTGGCGGTGCTGGCCCTGACCGAGCTGCCCACCTTCGACATCTATCTGGTCCACCATGCATCTCGGTTCGCCACCATGTTCTTAGCCGGGGCGGTCATCTACCAGTTCCAGCACCGGCTGCCGGCGGCGGTGTGGCTGCTGCCGGTCGGCCTCGCGGTCGTGCTCGGTTCGGCGGCGTTCCTGCCCGACTATCGCCTGATCGGCGCGCTACCGCTCGCGTACGTGTGCATCGTGGCGGGCGCAGTTATCAAGGCGCCGGCGCTGCGGCTGAAGAACGACCTGTCCTACGGCACCTACATCTACGCCTATCCGGTCCAGCAGCTGCTGGTCGGCGCCGGGCTGGCCGGAGTCGGGGTCGGGGGCTACTTCCTGCTCTCGGTGCTCGGCACGCTACCGCTGGCCGCGGCCAGCTGGTTCGTCATCGAGCGCCCAGCCCTGCGACTCAAGACCAGCCGCAAGCCCGCCGGGGACCGGGCCCCGCAGGACCCGACGCCGGGCCCCGAACCCGCCTCGACTCCTCCGCCGCGCCACTGAGACCCACCTAGTTCCTGCGCTCCTCAGCAGGCGGAACTTGTGACGACGCCTTGGACGAGCTCAGCGAGCGCGAGGGTCAGAAGGCGTTGGGGGCGAAGGTGTTGCACGCGGCGGGGTCGCCGGTGGTGAAGCCCTTGGATGAGCCACTTCTGCCGGTTGGCGGCTGATCCGTGGGTCCAGGTCTCAGGCGACACCTGACCCTGGGGTCTTCTCCTGGATCCGGTCGTCGCCGACCGCCTGCGCTGGATCGATGGCGTTGTCCACGATCCCATGCCCGCGACGTCGGCGCGACCCGTTGTGCGGGCTGCTGACCCGTGCGGCGCAGCACCCGGGCGTCCGCTCGCGGCAACCAGGCAGCCCAACTGTGCGTTGTAGTCAGGTGACTCGAACTGGCGGCCAGGCATGGACGAGGTCTACAAGAACCCGTTGGCCCGCTCGACCACGCCTTTGGCTTCGGGGTCGCGGGTGGCGGTCTGATAGATCCGGGTGCCCAGCGTGCCGGCGGAACCCCGGGCGCCGACCGTCAAGGCGGTGGTGTTGGCTGATACCGGACTCGTTGTCCCAGACCAGCGTCTTGGGAACCCCGCCCAGGCCCGAGAGCAGCTGCCACATCCCAGCGACCAGATCGCCGGTCTTCTCGTCGGCAGCAACACGGCCATGATGGATCCTGAGAACGCTGCGACCATCGTCAGCACCGGCAAATCAGCTGCCGGCCGCCCACCGACCCAGCCCGCCGGCCGCGACGTCATCGCGGGCTCGACCGGGATGACCTTGCCGGGACAACCATAGGTCACACGGCACGATCTGCCCAGCGACATAGACCGTGCGATCGGCCGGGTCAGTCGGGGCATACAACGGCCGCAACTTCGCGACCTTGGCCCGCAGCACCGACGAGGACCGCTCCCACCCGATTCGCTCGGCGATCACCGTGGCCGGCATCTGGGGGGAACTCCGCCAGCAACGCCCGGATCGCTGGCTCGAACCCATCATCAGCCGAGCCCGCCGGATCCCGCTGATACTTCGGTGGTTCGTCCGCGACCAACGCCGCACGGATCGTGTTCCGCTCCAACCCCGTCCTGCGCACGATCGCCTTGATACTCATCTGCTCCGACTTATGCAGCCGCCGGATCTCAGCCCAAACTTCGGTCATGATCACTCCCTCACTGTGCCGAGAGGGTCAGACTTGGATCGGCATCAGGGGGTTAGTTTTCAGCAAGCAGCGATAGCTCGGGCGTCTCACCTCGATCGATCCGGTCCTGCCGGCGCCAGTTAAAGATCGTCTGATCACTGAGATCCAAGCCGTGCGCGACGCTCGCGACGCTACGGCCCTCAGCGAGCAGGTCAAGTACTCTGCGCCGGAACTCGGCCGAGTAACCATGTCGTCCCATCTGTTCCTCCTGAGGTCAGACACCAGAATCGACAAATTCCGACTCCGTGGAACCCCGGACGCACCTCTGTGGGCGGAGGTTCATTCATCAATTACGCGTGTTTCTTCGACCTATCCGCGTCGATCACCATTGGTCGGGACGTCGCGACTGGTTTCGCTGCTCGTTTGTGACCAGCAGTCATGAGATGGGCTCGGCGGCCAACCGCGCGGGATCGGTGATCAGCGCGCCTATCGTCATTGGGGATGGATGGTGGATCGGGGCAGACGTAGTCATCCAACCTGGAGTGACGATCGCCCCGGGTGCCGTCATCGTCGCAGGCAGCGTAGTCACGAAGAACGTCGAGACGGCTGGCATCTATGGCGGTGTGCCGGCCGCGCTCTTGCGTGAACCTACCTAGAACGCGAATTCCGCGCCGCCCGGGGACCTTGGAAAGTATGGGCGGTTGCGCGATGCGTTGCACCTACCCCTGCCGGTTGCAGCGCTGCTGTCATTCCCCACGCGCGTTCCTCCAGATCGTGTAGCGATCCGATTTAGTTCTTAAAGGGACGTATACCTCCGGCATAGGGCTGAGCTACTGAGAAAGTCGTTTCACGACCAGGAGGTCTTCATGCCTCAAGCTTGCTCTTTCCAACAGTCGTCAGACGCTAGGGGTCAGCCGCGTGAGACCGATACCGCGCGGCCGTCGGTGAACACGTTGCTCGTCAGGGTGAGGAGCTTGGCGGTCGAGCTCGGCGCGATGATCGCGCACCGGGAGTTGAGCTGGGCGGTTCCGAACACGTTGTCGGAGAAGCGCAGTCCTTGCAGGGGGCCATATGCCTTCTCGGCCAGGTTGACGCTGCACGCACCGTTGTCGACGCGGTTGTTCGAGAAGGTGAGGTTGCCGACGCGGCCGCGGTCCTGGGTGATCATGAGGACGGCGTTGCGGGTGCCGGTCATGATGTTGTTGTTGATGGTGATGTTGTGCCCGTTGCCGATCTGGATGTTGTCGTTGTGGGTGTCGCCACCGGACGGCACCTGGGCGTAGTACAGGTTGTCGTGCAGCCAGGAGTCCTTGACCACGACGTTGTCCCCGATGATCTTGATGGAGTCCACGACGCCGTGAATGTTGACCCTCGAGAAGGTCGCATTGCTTCCCACGAAACCGTCGATGTAGTAGGTCGGGTACTGCGCGACGAGCTCGGAGTCCTGGATCACGACGCCGGGCGAGGAGTTCTGGATCAGCGCCATCGAGGTGTTGCCCAGTCCGGCTCGGCCGCGGACGATCGAGTTCTTGACGGTGACGTTCGGGGCCATGATGCGCAGGTACCCGCGAACGTCCACCGAGTCGACCACGGTCCCAGCCTTCGTCACTGTCAGGTCACCGTGGTGAACCGTGAGCTTGACTCCCTTCGGGACACCTGTGGTGGCTGCTGATGGGGAGGCAGGTGTCGGAAGCGACGGTCGGGCGGTCACCGGCAACGCGGAGAATTTGTCGAACCTGACAGTCGTCGAGCGGGACTTGCCCAAGAGATACGCCGAGAAGCCAGGCGCACCTCGCCCCGAGATGCGCTTGGACGAGTCGTCCTTGACAGCAACCTGCCACTGCGGCGCTGCGGTGCCAGCTGGCCAGGCACGTGCCGAGAGGCGGACAGCTTTCCTGCCGGTGGTCTTGAGCTCGATGTTGAACTTGCGCTGCGACGTGTAACGCCAAGGAAGTGTGACGGTACGGGTCAAGCGGGCGTGGCGAGGACCGTCGAACCGGACGATGGTCAGCGTGATCTTCCGATCGGCACCGACCTTCGCAGTCGTGCGGTAATAGCGATCGCCGGTCTTGCGTGCGGCCACCCCGTAGTACACCGCGCCGGTCTCGGGCAGTCCTTTCACGCTGAACGTGGCGCGCACCTTGGTGTTGGCGATCTTCACGCGGGGCACGACCGCCCGGAAGATGGCGCCTCGAGACGTCATCTTCGCGATGCCCTGCCGGTTGCGCACGCTCAGCTTGGTCGACTTCGACGCCGTGAACTGGTAGGGGGCGCCGGAGCTCGTGGATCCCAGACCAGACTGAACGGTCCGACTGAACGTGTCGCGAGCGGAGTTCTCGACGGTACCGGCTCTGGCGGCGGAGGTGCTCCCGGTGACCAATAGGGTCGCCAGCGCGAGCAGGACCCAGCGCGACGAGTGCTGGGCGCGGTCGCGACGATGACGCGCGCGTGATGCGGTGCGGTCCTGTTGCATGGATGCAGGGTCCTTCGCGGGGGGTGTCAGGGGATACGTCGTTGCAGCCGGACTGCCCAGATCAACTGGTGAAAGTTGAAGGGCCCTCCGACTCTATCGGAACACCAGAAGAGGATGGGTCCCGGAAACACCAGGATCTTGGTCATGCATCTTGACACATCGACCTGAGACCCGCCGGCGACTCGAGGTGACCGCTCACCATGCACGGCCCTCAGCTCGCGCTCAACCGTTGCTGTCAACCCCGTAGGGGCGAGGGCCAGCGCAGGAATCCGTGCGCCGGGGGTCAGCCGCGCGAGACCGGCACGGGTTGCCCGTCGAGGAATAGGTTGTTCGTCAGGGTGAGCAGCCTCGTGGTCGACGACGGCGCGATGATGGCGCACCGCGAGTGGAGCTGGGCGGTCCCGAACACGTTGTCGATGAAGCTCAGTCCCTGCAGGGGACCGTAGGTCTTCTCGGCCAGGTTGATGCTGCAGGCGCCGTTGTCGACACGGTTGTTCGAGAAGGTGACGTTGCCGACGGGACCGCGGTCCTGGGTGATCATGAGGACGGCGTTGCGGGTGCCGGTCATGACATTGTTGTGAATGGTGATGTCCTTCCCGACGCCGATTTGGATGTTGTCGTTGTGGGTGTCACCACCGGACGGGACCTGGGCGTAGTACAGGTTGTCGTGCAGCCAGGAGTCCTTGACCACGACGTTGTCGCCGATGATCTTGACGGAGTCCACGACGCCGTGGATGTTGACGCGGGAGAAGGTCGTGTTGCTCCCCACGAAACCGTCGATGTAGTAGGTCGGGTACTGCGCGACGAGCTCGGAGTCCTCGATCACGACGCCGGGCGAGGAGTTCTGGATCAGCGCCATCGAGGTGTTGCCCAGTCCGGCTCGGCCGCGGACGATCGAGTTCTTGACCGTGACGTTCGCGGCCTTGATACGCAGGTACCCGCGGATGTCGAGCGAGTCCACCACGGTGCCCGCCTGTGTGACCGTCAGATCACCGTCGTGGACCGTCAGTCTGGTTCCCTCCGGAACGCCGGTGGTACCCACTGCCGGCGGCGGCGTCGATGTAGGTGGCGGGGTCTGCGGCCAGGTGGGCGTGGGCTCAGGTGTCGTCGTCGACGGACGCTCGGGGGCAGGCTTCGGCTCGGACCTGGGCGCCGTGCGCTCAGCGGCGGTTGCGACCGGACGCGATGGAACGGCCGAGAAGTCGTCGAACTGGACAGTGGCCGAGCGAGACTTGCCGGAGAGGTAGGCGGAGAAGCCCGGCGCGCCCCGGCTGGACAGTCTTCTCGCCGAGCTGTCGCTCGCGGTGAGCTGCCAGGTCGGCGCTGACGTGCCGGCTGGCCAAGCACGCGCCTGGAGAAGGACGTTCTTGCCGCCCGTGACGTTGAGCTCGAGGTTGATCTTGCCGTGCGGCGTGTAGCGCCAAGGAAGCGCGATGGTGCGTGTCAATCGAGCGTGGCCCCGACCGTCGTAGCGGGTGATGTTCAGAGTGATCTTCCGGCCGGCACCCACCTTCGCGGCGGCGCGATAGTACCCGCGGTGGGACTTGCGCGCCTCTACGCCGAAGTAGACGCCGCCTGACCTCGGAATCGATGCCAGCCCGAACGTGCTGCGTACTGATGCGTCATGCAGCTTGACGCTGGGGACAGCGGCTTGAAAGGCAGCTGCTCCCGAGGTCATACGCGCCACGCCGCGATGCCCCCTCACGCTGAGCTCTGTCTTCTTCGATGCTTTCGTCACGTAGCGGGATCCGGAACTTGTTACGCCCAAACCCGACTTGACCGTCCGCTTGAAGGTGTCGGAGATCTCGCGCGTGTTGTTCCTCGCGGCGGCCGGGGCGGCGGTGGCCGGTGCAGCGACGACGGCCGTACCAGCGATCAGCAGGCTCGCGGAAGCGAGCGCGATCCAGCGCAGCGGGCCTGTCGATGTCTCGGCGCGGCGGCGGGGGCTCTGCGAAGGTGCTGGGTTGGCGTCCTGTCCCATGGCGCTGGGTCCCTCTCTGAATCTCTCTGCGGCTTGACGTGGCATCCGATTGCGGGAGTAGGTCCTTTACTGAGTTGATATGAGCCGACCTCGCGCGCTTGACCTCATGACGAGTCCGTCATTTCGAGTAGCGAGCCGTTTGTCACATCAGGCGCATGACCTTAGTCCCGAAAGTAGTGTGCCCTATGTCATCGAGATGTTTCACCGATTGCCTCAATCACTGGTGGAGCTCCGGCGGAGCCGGGGGTAACGAGGGCTCGGAAGGGCGCGCAGTCCAGCGTGGACAGGGTGATCGCGGTGTCTGTCCATGGCGGAGATCACACCCGAGCGCGCCGCGAGACGGCGCGACGGTCGGGACGAACCCTGTCACTGTCTCGTTGACCTGCTGGGGGTTCGGACAGCTGCTTCAGGGGGTGCCTCGGCACCCGCGATGCGCTGTCAGCCGAATATACTGATCTCGGCCGATCCGGCCGTAGCCGACTGGAGAGAGCGTTCCTCTATGCAACGCACGACTGCGGCCCACGACGGTGCCTCAGCCGTTCGCGCCTCCGCCGCGCTCGGGATCCTGGCCTCGGTCGTGGGGTTCGCCTGGTCCTGGGTGCCCTCCCTGTGGACTGACGAGGCGGCGACCATCACGGCAGCGTCGATGTCGTGGCGCGACTTGTGGGCCATGCTGCACACCCTGGACGCCGTGCACGGCCTCGGCTACGCCTTCATGCACGTGTGGATCGACATGGCCGGCGTGTCCGAGGCCTCGATGCGATTGCCGAGCGCGATGGCAACGGGCGTCGCCGCAGCGGGGGCATACCTCGTCGGGCGTCAGCTCGCTGATCACAGGTTCGGGGTGTGGACGGCGATCGTGCTGACCGTTCTGCCGCGATCTACCTGGGCTGCTGTCGAGGCCAGGTCCTATCCGTTCACCGTCGCGGTGGGCGTGTGGGCCACTGCGGCGCTCCTGGTGGCTCTCGCGCGGCCCAGCACGTGGCGCTGGGTCGTCTACGGCGTCGTCATGGTGGTCGGAACCGTTCTCAACCTCTACGTGATCCTGCTGCTGCCCGCCCATGGTCTCGCGCTCCTGCTGACCCGCGGTCGGCGAGATCGAACGGTGCGGCAGTGGTCCGTCTGCGGCGTCCTGTCCGGTGCCGTCGCTCTGCCATTCGTGGCCTATGTGACGGGCCAGAAAGGACAGCTCGGCGAGCCGACCAGAGGCGTGTTGTCCGTCGCTCGTCAGGTGGTGGTCAATCAATACTTTCTCGGGGAGACCCCCACGCTGACGACGGGGACCTTCGGGCCGCAACGGCTTCCTCTGCTCGCCGAGCACTGGAAACCGGCTTCGGTGCTTCTGGCGGCGTTTGCGACGGTCCTGGTCGTGCTGGGTCTTGCGCGGGTGCTTCGTCGTGGAGCCGTCGACCTGCACGGGGATCGCCTCAGGCCCTGGGCCTGGGCCCTGTCACTGGTCGTCGTGCCCACTGTGCTCGCGGTTGCCTATTCCGTTGCAGCGTCGCCGACGTTCTACAATCCGCGCTACCTCACGTTCACGCTCATCGGTGCCTCGTTGTTGATCGCGGGAGCGCTGACCAGTCTGCCGCGCCGAGCGGCCATCACGGCCCTGGCAGTCATCGTCCTGCTGGCGGTTCCCGTGTATGCATCGCAACGGACGAGTCTGGCCAAGAGCGGCACGGACTGGTCGCAGGCGGCGGACTACCTCGGCACCCATCGCAGTGCTGGTGACGGTGTCTACTTCGCGCCTCGTTATGAGACCGGCTCGACGGTGGTGGGTCGCACCGCGAGAACGATCTCGGTGGCGTACCCGGATGCATTTGTCGGCCTCGTGGACCTCACGATCATCTCGACGCCTTCGCAGGCGCACGACCTGGTAGGGACCTCGAGACGACTGGCGGACTCGACTGCCGAGCTCGCCGGCGTCGATCGAGTCTGGCTCCTGGCTCGCCGCGACTACGATCTCCGCGCGGACGATCAGGTGCTTGCGCGGGCCGGGTTCACGCGCGGTGCAGCCTGGAACGGCCCGCTCACGACGGTCGTCGAGTACGTCAGGTAGACCGACAGCCATGGCCGTGCGGTGGCAGACCCGTGCGGGCACACGGTTCCCGTGCGATCGTTTGTCCAGGAGCATCGGCTCCGCGCTGGGTTCTTCGCGACGAGAACGACGAGGTCAGTGGCGAGCAGGTCGACGCCACTGTCTTCACGACCGATATCGTGAACGACGTCATGCTCGTTGCTCGCGACGCTCTACATCAGAGGACGTCGTTCTCGAACGGGAACGTCGCGTGCCGTGAGGCGGCCGACAATCGACGAGGGTGACGTGATGTTCTCGACCAGGACGCGCAGGTGGCTCGTCGCGATCTTTGCGACGACGTCGGTGTCGTGGACCCTGACGGTCTCGCCGGGTGCGGCCGACACGGACCCTGCCGATCCCTACGAGCCTGTCACGGTGTCGACCGATCCGCTGCCCACGGTGCAGGTCAATGGGACGGTGTGGGACCAGGCGATCGTGGGCAGCACGGTCTACGTCGTCGGGAGCTTCACGAGGGCGCGTCCGGCGGGCACGGAGGCGGGGGTCGATGAGGTGACTCGATCCAACATGCTGGCCTACGACCTCCAGACCGGCAAGCTCGTCGACGGTTTCGCACCGACCTTCAACGCACAGGTCCGCGTCGTGATGCCATCCGCGGACGGGACGCGCCTCTACGTCGGCGGCGAGTTCACGGTAGTGAACGGTGCCCCGGCTTCGACAATCGTGGCACTCAAGCCCTCGGGCGTGATCGACTCAAACTTCGCTCCGGTGCCGGATGGCGCCGTCCGGAGCATCGCCGTCAAGGACGGCACCGTCTACATCGGCGGCGCGTTCTCGTCCGTGCAGAAACGGATCGGAGAGGCGGCGGTCCAGCGCACGAAGGTGGCAGCACTGGAGAGCAACGATGGGGCTGTGCTTCCGTTCGCTCCGGTAGTCCGGGGCGGCACCGTATTTGGGATCGTCGTCTCGCCGGACGCGAGGTCCGTGGTGATCGGCGGCAGCTTCACGGAGGTCAACGGATCGAGCCGGCCGGGATACGGACTCGCGATGCTGGGTGCGTCGACCGCCGAGAGCAGGCCCCTGCCTGTCAACGCGCAGGTGCGCAACGGCGGTAGCGCCTCGGCGATCTTCTCCCTCAAGGCGGATGACCAAGGTTTCTACGGTTCGGGTTACGTGTTCGGAGCCGGTGGAAATCTCGAGGGATCGTTCAGCGCCACGTGGAACGGCACGATGCGGTGGGTCGATGACTGCCACGGCGACACCTACGACGTCCAGCCGATCGGGAACGTGGTCTACTCGGCCTCCCACAAGCACTACTGCGGCAACCTGGCGAACGGCGGCTTTCCACAGTCGGACTCAGTTGGTCACCACGCCGGGACCGCGACGACCAACTACGCCACGGGTACGTCCAAGCGCGACGTCTACGGCTATGCCGACCACGCGGGCGACCCCAGTCCCACGATGCTGACGTTCTTCCCGGACTTCAACATCGGTCCCGCGACGGGGCAAGGGCCGTGGACGGTGGAAGGCAACGACGATTTCGTGATCTACGGCGGTGAGTTCTCCAAGGTCAACGGGCGTCCCCAGCAGGGGCTGGTGAGGTTCGCGAAGCCGGCCAAGGCGCCCAACGCAGACGGGCCACGCCTGCCCGGTAGCGGCCTCGGTCTGACGTTGACCGAGGTAGGACAGGGGAAGGTCAAGATCACCTGGACCGGCAACTGGGATCGCGACAACTCGATGCTGACCTATGACCTCTACCGCGGGTCGACGTTGATCGCGACGCAACAGAAGAGGTCGTCCTTCTGGCAGCTGCCGTCGTTCCGGTACGTGGACGAGGGGCGTGGGATCGGCTCGACCGTCAGCTACAAGGTCAGGGTCACCGACGCACGGGGCAATCGCGGTCCCTCGGACGCAGCGGCGTCGATCACGCTCGACGGCAGCGTCGCCGACCAGGACTTCGGCACCTTCACGAGCAGCGGTCGGCCGGTGGTCACCGGTACCCGCTACGTGGGCCAGACGCTCTCCATCGACCCTTCGCAGGCGGTCGAGTGGACCCCTGTCCCCGCCGTCGAACCCACCTACCAGTGGATGCGCGAGGGTGCTCCCATCCCCGGGGCGACCGCGTCCGCGTACACCCTGGGACCTCTGGATGTCGGCCGAAGCATCTCGGTCGTCGAGACCGTCGAGGACCGGGCCGCGATCGGCTCGATCGAGAGTGACCGGGTCGACGGGATCGACGGGCCGGTGGTGACACAGGTGGAACCGGTACCAGTCCAGCCGCCGCCGGTCGCCGGGCCCGCCGACCCAGCGTTCGCCTCCACCGATCCGACGATCGTCGGCACGTCGACTGTTGGATCCGTCCTGCGCGCATCGCCCGGCGCGTACCCCGCCGGTGTCGTGCTGCGTTACGAGTGGCTCCGCAACGGAGCCGCCATTGCCGGCGGGACGACTCCGTCGTACACGGTGGTCACATCCGATGCTGGTCGCTCTGTCGAGGTGCGCGTCACCGCCGCGAATCGCAGCCACACGACGGTCCGCACCTCTGCGGCCCGTCAGGTACGCGCCTACAACAAGGTTCGCCCCAGGATCGTCGGCAAGCTCCGGGTCAAGAGGTTGATCCGCGTGTCCAAGGGAAAGTGGTACGCCGCAGGCCACTCGTATTCCTACCAGTGGTTCCGCAACGGCAAGCTCATCCGAGGCGCCTCGAAGTCGACGTACAAGCTGACAAGGTCTGACAAGGGCAAGCGGATGGTCGTGCGGGTGACGGCCAAGAAGAAGGGCTTTCCGCCCGTCGCGGTCAACACGGCCAGGTCCTCCAAGGTGAGGTGATCGCGTTCCACCCTTGGACCGCTCGTCAGACAGTCACCGCCGGCGTCCGGAGGCCATCGTGCGCTGACTCGTGCCCGAGACGAGGGCCGCCGCAAGGTCGGCGTACTTCTGGGACACGTCGTTCCAGTCGAAGCGTGTCGATGCTCGTGACCGCAAGGACGAGCCGACACCGGCGGTCGTGACCGGATCGCTCTCAGCCTCCTCGACCGCGACTGCCACGCCCGCGGGCGTGGAGAAGTACCAGCCCATCCCGTCAAGCACCTCGTGGTTGAAGTCGACGTCGTAGCCGATGACCGGCGTTCCGGCGCCCATCGCGCGCAGCAGAGACGGGTTCGTGCCGCCCACGGAATGACCGTGCAGGTAGGTGAGGGCGTTGGCGTACAGCTGGTCGAGCAGCTCCTGGTCCCACACGCCGCCCACCAGCTGGATCCGTGGGTCGTCACCGGCGGCCTCGTTGATCGCGGCCGTGTACTCGTCCGCGTAGGGCGCGGATCCGACCACGACGAGCGGCCGGGTCGCGGTGGACTGTCGGTAGCCCTGGACGATCTCGAGCACGTGGTTCTCGGGCTCGAACCGGGTCACGGCCACGTGGTACGACTGTGGGGCCAGACCCATCTCGATGATGCGGTCGTGGCCCGGTTCATGCTGGATCGGAGCGCCGTAGGCGATCAGGTCCGTCGCGACACCGAACTCGGCCGAGTAGTAGTCGGCGATGCCCTGGGCGTCGGCGATCAGGGCATCGGCCCAGCGGACCGAGAGGGACTCCGCCATGCGGTAGTACCGGCGGCCCCACGTGCCCCACTTGGCGCGCTTCCACTCCAGGCCGTCCACGTGCACGGCCACCGGGAGGCGGCGTATCCGTAGGACCGGGAGGAACACCGCGTTGGCGGCATTGAAGACGAAGGCGACGTCGTAGCGTCGGCGCGAGACCAGCAGGTGCAGCACCGACAAGAAAGTGTGGCTGAGGGTCTCGAGCGCCTTCTTGCGGGCAGCCGGGAGGTGGACCAGTCGCATGCCGAGGTGAGTGGCGGGCTTGTCCTTGGACCCGCGGCAGTACACCGTCACGTCGTGCCCGTCGGCCACCAACCTCCTGCCGATCTCCTCGATGGCTGTCTCGAAGCCGCCGTACGCCGCGGGCACGCCCCGCGTGCCCAGCATGACGATGCGCATCAGCTCGGGGCCTTCTCGGCAGCAGCCGCTGCGTCGATGGCCCGGGTCTCATGCCACCACTTCCGGAGTGCGATCGCCAGCGCCCCGGCTGCTGCTGCGAACACGAGGGCGTAGAGCACGACGAAGCCCTGGTCCCAGCCGAGCAGGACGAACGTCCAGCAGACGAACCCGTAGTCGGTCGGCAGCAGCAGGTACTTGCGGAGCGGGTTCTCCGGAGCGGTCTCCTCACTCAGTGTCGACCCGTGGGCGCCTGCGGGGCGCAGCGTCGGCATCAGGATCAGCCCGAAGTACGTCACGGCAGCCACGACCTCGAAACCGAGCGGGATCAGCAGCACCCGGTCGTCGTCGACCGGGGGGAACCGGTACCAGGAGATCAGCACCGCGAGGTGCAGGGTCGCCGTCTTGACGCAGTCGACCGTGTGGTCGAGCCACTCGCCGTTCTTCGACCCGCCGCCACGCAGACGCGCCAGCTGGCCGTCGACGGAGTCCATCACGTAGCCACCGGCCAGCAGTACGGCGACCAGGAAGCCCGTCCAGACGTGCGGTTCGGCCAGAGCGAGCAACGCGATACCTGCCCCGGAGAGCGTCGCGCTGATCGCGGTGGCCTGGTTCGGTGTCATCCCGATCGTGTTGACAGCAGCAGCGACCAGACGCCCGACCGGACGGTTGACCAAGCGCGAGTACGCGGCGGTGCCGCGGGCCGGCTTCTGCGCCGCGCGGAGCGCGCCGAGACCGGAGCGGAAGTCATGGGAGCTGGTCATGGTGGTCGGTCCTGTCGAGAGCGGGGGCGCGGTGCCCATGCTAGGGGTCGTCAGGTCGGCGCGGGGTCGGAACATCTGTGCGGCGCAGGTCACATCGCGCCGGCCTGTGGTCTGAGCGTCACCCGCGCCCGCGTAGGCTGATCGTACTCATGACTCTGCACGCCCTGGCCCGGATCGTCGCGGCTGAACCGACCATCGCCGCGGTCCTGGCCGAGCGGGCCGACGGCCTCGACACGCTCGACGTCCAGGCGCCGGAGCCGCTGCGCCCGTTCCTGACCTACGCCCTCGCGCAGCAGTCGACCGTCGTGGCCGCGACGGCCACGGCGCGCGAGGCCGAGGACCTGACGGCCCAGCTGGGCGAGCTGC
>Ga0247730_1000337_pt1 | contig 38371 bp, 20 predicted proteins | sample UWRJL073202C2_FD_180959 | JGI IMG/M metagenome (GOLD analysis project Ga0247730, IMG submission 180959) | Plant litter microbial communities from Arlington Agricultural Research Station in Wisconsin, United States - UWRJ-L073-202C-2 | ecosystem: Environmental > Terrestrial > Plant litter >... | reverse complement strand
AAAAAAAAACACTTTACTAAAGAAAGAGAAAAATGAAAATTATTTAGAAATAAAAAAAAATTCAATAGCTTAAATTTAAGCAAAAGAATAAAATTAATTAAATTATATAATTTTTCTTTAATTAATTTATATCCTAAAAAATTTGAAAGTTTATGTAATATTCTTAATTATTGTTTTAATAAAAATGTTGTAATTGATTTAACTAGAATTCATTATCCTTATAATGATGCTAATATTTTAGTTAATATGTTAGCTATTATGATTAGAAAAATTTCATTCAGAAGAATAACTAGAAAATTATTTAAAAAAACTATTATTAAAAATGTTAAAAAATTATTCTATTTCAATAATTATAATTTATTACCTTCTTTCTTAACTGGAATGAAAATTAAATTAGGTGGAAAAGTATTAAATTTTAGATCTAAATCACGTAATACTGTAAAAATAGCTGAAAAAGGTTCATCATCAATAGGAAAAGTTAATTATACTGATTTTGCAAGATATACTAATAAACATAAAAGAGGTTCATTCTCTATTTCTATATCTAATTCTCAGAATTTTTACTAATAGAATGTTTAATTAAAAGTAAATAAATAATTAATAAATTATTAATTTTAATTTAAAAGTATGAATTTTTAAATTTTTTGTAACAAAAACAAAAACAATAAAAAAATAACAAAATTATTTATACTTGGCTCTTTTTGAGATGTATTTACTTACTAGACGCTATCTTAAATTAAATTTTAACTTTTAAATTAACAAAATGTTAGCCGCAGCAAAATACTTAGGTGCAGGATTAGCTTGTTCAGGTTTAATTGGTGCTGGAGCAGGTATTGGGCAAATTTTTGCCTCTTTAATCTCTTCTACAGCTAGAAACCCTCAAGTTAAAGGACAATTATTTACTTACGCAATCTTAGGATTCGCTTTAGCAGAAGCTACAGGATTATTCGCATTGATGATTGCTTTCTTATTATTATTTTCTTAATTTATATTTAACAAAATAAAAAATAAAAGACAACATCTTAACCCACCTTTTTATAATAAAAATAAATAAATAAATAAATAAAAATAAATAAAGAATAGATAAAAATATATTTAAATTTAAAGGGGAAATCTGATAATGGTAATCAGTTGTATTTGCACTACAAATATGATAGTTCGACTCTATCTTTCTCCAATATGAAAAATTATATTATGCAAATCTTTGCTTATTGTAATATTTACTTTAATTACTACTTTAAAAAAAGGATAAATAACATTAAATATCTTTGCTTAAAAACGAAAAAAATTAATATTACAATTGCTAAATAAATAAATAAAAACTAACTTTATATTACAATAAATTTCATAAATATAATTTTTCATTTATTCCTAGTTATTACTGTTAATAATTAGTGAGGTAATGATTTTTTTAACGATAATAATATTAATCATGTCCAAGGCTCTTATGTATATAAATGTAAAATTCCCGGTAGTATATTTATGTAAAATTTCGACATTAATTTTACTTATGTGTGCTTTAATATCTTTTAATACTTTAAATTTAGAAGTTTTAAAATCTACCTTTTTAATATATGGAAAATTCTTTCATATTACTAATATAACAAATTGTATAGATATTTTTATTTATACTATGGGTGCTTTAATATTAGTATGTTGACCAAGAATTAATTTTAGTATATTAGAAGAAGTAGTATCTAAATTTAAAAATAATAAAGAAAATTATAGTATGCGATTCTCCACACTTCCAAATACAATTGAAAGTGTATATTATACTGAAAATATAGAATTAACTAATTCTAATAATTCAGGAACATTAGGGAGAAATTCAAATGATGAATATTTAGATATAATTGAAAGTGGTAAAGGAAATATAAATAATTACACAATATTAGTATTTTTTAGTGTTTTAGGTGGTACTTTATTAGTTTCAAGTTATGATTTAATTTCAATGTATTTAAGTATAGAATTACAATCTTTTTCAGTATATGTTTTAGCAACATTATATAAAAATTCTGAAAAATCAACTAATGCCGGTTTAAAATATTTCTTATTAGGAGGTTTATCTTCTTGTATTATTTTACTTGGTTCTAGTTTAATGTATAGTTATACAGGATTAACTAATTTTGATTCCTTTTATACAATGATTGACATATCAAATTTAAATTTATTAAAATTACATATTAGTGATATAAATTTATTTAATAATATAGTAAATAATAATAATGATTTATTTTTAGCTTTAAATGAATCTATTTTATATCATAAATGACAAATATTTTATTTAGGTTTATTATTACTTTTCACTGGTTATTTATTTAAAATTTCTGCTGCTCCATTTCACAGTTGAGCTCCAGATGTTTATGATAATTGTCCAACTATAGTAACAATTTGATTAACAATAATGCCTAAATTATCTATATTATTTTTTATATTAGAATTTTATTTAGAATCAAGTTTTACTTCAGTAAGTACATTAGATTATGAATGATCATTTAATGATTATCAAAATATTTTAAATGGAAATTTAAATCTAAATGAATTTATAAATATCTCAAATAATAATCCTTTTATCTCATTTATTAATGGTTTAAATAGTATTAGTAATAATTTATTATTAATTAGTTCATTATTATCTTTAATGGTTGGTAGTTTATTAGGTATTGTTCAAACAAGAGTAAAAAGATTATTAGCATTTAGTACAATATCTCATATAGGATTTATTTTATTAAGTTTAAGTTTAAAAAGTATTAGTTCAATTAGTGCTTTTTTCTTTTATATTTTCCAATATTCAATTACTAATTTAAATATATTTTTAATTATTATAGCTTTAAGTTATTTAATTAATAGAACTTTAATTTATGTTAATAAAATTCAAATTAAAGATATTAATCTAATTTCTGAATTAAAAGGTCAATTCTTTGCTAATCCATTATTTAGTTTAGGTATAACAATTTGTTTATATTCTTTTGCTGGAATACCTCCTTTTGTAGGTTTCTTTTCTAAATTATTTGTATTGAGTAGTGCAATACAAGAAAGTTATTATTTTGTAACTTTAATTTGTATTTTAATGAGTGTAATTAGTGCTTTTTACTATTTAAGTTTTATTAAAATACTTCATTTAGAAACAAATAATAGTAATGAAACTGAATTAAATAATAATTTTAATAATATTAATAATAATATTTCTAAATCTATTTTATTATCTAATAAATTCTTAAATCAAAAATTAAATGTTAATTTAATTAACTTTAAAAATAATACTGATAAATTATTTATTATTCAACAAAATAATTTAATAATTAATAATTATCACATTTATTTAATTAGTATGATCACTTTCTGAATTGTTTTATTTATATTATCACCTTCTTTTGTCTTAAATAGCACACAGTTGCTTTCTATTTTTACTATAACTTAATGAATAAATTAATTCTTTTATTTATAATTGTACCTATCTTAGGTATAGTGTTATTAGCTTTAAATATATTATTGGCACCACATAATCCTGATGAAGCTAAAAATTCTATTTATGAATGTGGATATGAAACTGTACCTGGACAAACTAGAAGTACTTTCCCAATTCAATTCTATTTAACTTGTTTATGTTTCTTAGTTTTTGATGTAGAAGTACTATTTATTTTCCCAATTGGATCTATATTATCTCTAGTTGAATCTTATGGTTATACTGTATTTTTAATATTTACTGTTATCTTAACTATTGGATTTGTTTATGAAATTGGAGCCAGTGCTATCTCAATTGATAAAATAATATTAAATAAAACAGAAACATTCAAAAAAAATGAAAATAATTAAATTTATTTTTAATTAATTTTTAATAAAATTTAATGTTAATTTGTATTTATTTAGTAAATATTTATAAACAAGTATTTAATTAATTAATTAAATATTACTTACCCCTTAATATATTTATATTTATATTTATATTTATATTTATATTTATATTTATATTTATATTTAAGGAATAAAGAATTGGGTAGAAGAAATAAATATTAAAATTACAAATAAATAGATAGTTTTTATTATTTGTTTATTTATATTTAAATTTATTTAAAGGCCCATAAATTAAGCAACCGTGTCTAACCTTAGTTAGATCACAAATATTATTAAAATTTATTTTTAATTTAGGTTTACGTTTTCGTAATAAAAAAGTATAAAAATATTATATAGATTATATTATTATTAAAGTTAAATTTGATTTACACTTGTGTGAAGCTTTTAATTATAATAGGAAAACCTGGTAATACTAATATAAATCTTTTAATAAATTTATTACAATAAATTAACCTCTAATAAATATAATAGTAGTTTAAATACTCTTTAAATTATTAAAATTAAAATTATTTTAAATTATTTGTGTTATGTTTCTTCATAGAACTTAAATATAAAATTAATTAAAAATATAATAATAATATTATTAATTAATCTTATCGTCTATAATTAAATAGCAGCTTATACGGTATATTCATATTTAATTTTAATTTAAAATAATATTAAATATCAGTCCAAACATTTGGTAAATTGAGTAATAAATTTTATAAATTATATAAAAATAAAAAAAAAATGATTACAATAAATAAAAATTTCAAAGCAGGTCTTAATAGTCAAAGAACTTCACAGGCACACCCTTATCATCTAGTAGATCAATCACCTTGACCAATGTTTATAAGTTGAACATTATTTATGATGGCAATTGGTGGTGTATTAACAATGCAAGGATATTCTTTTGGTAACAGTTTATTAACTACAGGTTTAGTTTTAACTTGTACAGTAATGTTCTTATGATTAGGAGACGTTAATTTAGAAGGAACCTTTTTAGGATTTCATACTAAAGAAGTTAAAAAAGGTATAATGTTAGGATTTATTCTTTTCATTGTTAGTGAAGGATTTGTATTTTTAGCTGTTTTCTGAGCTTTCTTCCATTCAGCACTAGTTCCTAGTGTAGAAATTGGAGTACAATGACCTCCATTAGGAATTACACCTTTAGATCCATTCGCTATTCCATTATTAAATACTTTCTTATTAGTATCTAGTGGTGCTTTTATAACTTATGGTCACCATTCATTAATAGCTGGTTCTAGAAAAGAAACTATAGTAAGTTTCTTTATTACAATCGTATTAGCAATAGTGTTTATGTTGTTTCAAGGATATGAATATTACACATCTACGTTCACTATTGCAGATAGTGTTTTTGGTACAGTTTTTTACTCTAGTACTGGTTTACACGGTTTCCACGTATTAGTAGGAGGTATTATGATTATATTTGGTTTTATTAGAATAGTAATTTATAATGTTACTAAAGAAACACATATGGGAATAGAAACAGGAATAGCTTATTGACATTTTGTTGATGTAGTTTGATTATTTTTATTCCTTAGTGTTTATTATTGAGGATGTAGTGTTTAAATTGCATAATCCTTTAAATCTAATAAATATTTATACCTTTAAAATATAATTCAATTCATACTTAAATAATAATTAAATTAATTTTTAATTATTTAATATTTAGCTTCACATATTATTGTGTAGGGAGAGGAGGTGGGCCACAATTAATTATTTAACTTATTTCGTAATAAAAATAATAAACTTATTCTAAAACTTTAATAAGTTAGAAAATTTGTTTATTAAACAATGGAAAAAAAAATTATATAATTTCTAATTTTAGATATTTAAAGCTTATATTTTTTAAACAATAAATTTAAAAAATAAATTAACAATTTTTACATGTTTAATTATCCTGTAATAATATAAATTAATAATTTATATAATCCATTAAAGCAAAACAAATAATAATTTGCTTTAATTAGGGGGATCTAAAACCAAAATTAAAAATAAAATAAAAAAAAATTAACTTTAATGATTACTTTACTAATACTTATACCTATTATAGGTTCTTTAATTATATTATTATTTCCTAATAATAATATTTCTTTAATAAATCCAATTTCTAATAATTTAAATATTGTAAATTATAATTTGGATTCTAATACAAATATAATAAATAATACTTTAACAACAAAAATAATAAAAATGAAAGAAATAGCATTAACAACATCAATAATAAATTTCTTTATATCTTTATTTATATGATATCAATTTGATTCTAGTATAACAGAATATCAATTTGTAGGTGAATTTTTACCTTCAAATATATTAAATATTACTGGTAGTGAATTAAGTAGTATGTTCCATTTTTATTTTGGTGTAGATGGAATTTCTTTATATTTTATTTTATTAACAACTTTTGTTACACCAGTAGCTTTATTATCAAATTATAATAATGTAAATAATAATATTAAATTATTTTTAATCTCAATATTATTATTAGAAAGTTTACAAATATGTGCTTTTGCTTCATTAGATTTATTATTATTTTATATCTTTTTTGAAAGTGTATTACCTATTTTATTTGTTATAATTATTGTATTTGGACACGGAAGTGATAAAATTAGATCATCATTTTTATTATTTTTATATACTTTAGCTGGAAGTTTACCAATGTTAATTAGTATTTTAGTAATTTATAATTTTGTTGGTAATACTGATTTCCAATATATTTCTTTAAATTCAATAAATTTTGAATATCAAAAATATTTATGAATAGGATTTTTCTTAGCTTTTGCATTTAAAACTCCACTTTATCCATTTGTAATTTGATTACCTAAAGCTCACGCTGATTCAGTATTAGCTGGAAGTATAATTTTAGCTGCTACAGTATTAAAATTAGCAGTATATGGAGAATTGAGAATATTAGTTAATTTTTTACCTGATGCTACTAATTATTTTAGTCCATTAGTACAAACTATTGCTGTAATTTCTATTATATATGCTAGTTTTTCTACAATAGTACAACAAGATACTAAAAGAGTTATAGCTTATTCTTCTATTGCACATATGGGTGTAATTACTTTAGGAGTATTTTCTAATAGTATTCAAGGTATTGAAGGTGCAATATTATTATCTATTGCTCACGGATTAGTTAGTCCAGCTTTATTTATTTGTGTTGGAGGAGTTATATTAGATAGAACTGGTACAAGAAATATTTTATATATTAGAGGATTAGCTTCTATTATGCCTATCTTTATTATTTTATTCTTTGTATTTACTTTAGCTAATGCCGGAGTACCTTTAAGTTTAAATTGATTAGGTGAAATAATGTCTTTAATTGGAATTTGACATAGAAATCCTTTAATTGCTGTATTAGGTAGTACCGGTATAGTATTATCTGCTTGCTATTCTCTTTTCTTATATAATAGATTAGCTTACGGAAGCTATTCACCTCATTTACAAATTTATAAAGATTTAAATAGAAGAGAATATTATTTATTATTATCTTTATTAGTACCTACTTTCTTATTAGGAATTTTCCCTAATGTATTATTAGATACTTTACATGTTTCTATTACAACTTTACTTTTTAATGTATAATTTTATTTTTATTTAATTATTCTTAAAATATTACCCTATCAAATTTCAAATATTAGACCAATTTTATTTTATATTTTTATAATTTAATTATTGGTAGAATACAAAGCATTTTAAACATTTATTTTATTATTTTTATAAATTTATTTATATTAGAATAGAATTTTATGAGTATTTAATATTTATTATTAAATATAATTAATTAAAAGCAGAAATAATTTATTTTTGTATTATAGTAATGCATAGTCATTTATAATTAATATTAATTTTTAATATTGATTAAACCATTTTTGGAAACCATTTCCTCAGCCTTAACTATTTAATATTTATTAAATAATTTTATTTTAAATTTGAAATTAAATATAAATAAATATTTATTATTTATAAGTATTAATTTCTTAATTAAATTAAAAAATAAGGATAAAATTGCATATAATTAATATATTATATATTTTTATATTATAATTAATTATTTACCAGTTTTAACTAAGTCTTAAAATTTAAAGTTATTAAATTTATAACTTTTATATTATAATTACAAGAATTTAATTAATTAAATTTATTTAATTATTGTTTTCTTTTTATTATTCGTAGACTTAAAAAAATATATATTTTATTATCCAATGAAATCAATCATCTTAAATTTTTTAGCTTTTTCTACTTTATTGTTTAGTGTTTTTTCTATTACTTCTAAAAATCCTGTTATATCCGTTTTATTTTTAATTTCTACTTTTGTTTTAGCTGCTAGTTATTTATTATTTGTAGGAATAGAATTTATAGGAATTTCTTATATTATTATTTATATTGGAGCCATTGCTGTATTATTCTTATTCGTAATTATGATGATTAATATCAGATTAACTGATATTTTAGAAACTGGTAGTCAATATACTAAAACTTTACCTTTAGCTTTAGCAATTATATCTTTATTTACTTACACTTTATATAATATATTACCTTATATTTATAATGTTTTACCAATACAAGATAATGTTAATTCTGGTATTACAGTTCTTTATAATTCTTCTTCTCAAAATATCTGAGATATTTTATATAATTTAAATGGACAAGGAATGTTCATTGTGAATTCTATTTTTAAAAATGTATGAATTTCTAGTTTTAATACTAATGATACTGTTTTTAATGTTTATAATTCAATGCCTCAAATAGCGGATCAAGTATTTACAAATTTTTTACAAATTGAAGCTATTGGTTTTAATTTATACGTTTATGGTGCAAGTTTATTAATATTAGTAAGTTTAATTTTACTATTAGCTATGTATTCTGCAATTATTATTACTAAAGATCTTAATACTAAAAATTAATTATTTAAATAGCTTTCTTTAAACTTTTTTAAAAAAACAAATTAAATAATAATTTAACCCTCCCAATAATAATAGAATAAAATATATTTATAATATAAAATATCTATTTATTTAAATAAATTTATTAATAAGGTAAATAATTATTTTTATATTTATGCATATTTATAACTCTCCTTTAGATCAATTTACAGTTCAAGAATTAATAGGAATCAAAGTACAATTATTAGGATTAGAAAACTTAGCTTTAACTAATCATTCTTTATATATGATTTTCGTATTAGTAACAATAGTAGGATTACATTTTTTCGGTGACAATGAAGCAAAATTAGTACCTAATAAATGATCAATAGCATTTGAAGCTTCTTATGGAAGTTTAAATACAATGGTTAGAGATCAAATAGGTTTATTAAGTGAAAGATATTTACCTTTTATTTATTCTATTTTTTTCTTAGTTTTAATTGGTAATTTAATTTCTAATATACCTTATTCATACGCTGTTAATGCTAGTGCAGTAACTACTTTAGGTATTTCTGTAACTATTTTTATTGGTGTAACTATATTAGGATTATCAATTCATAAAGTTAAATTCTTTTCTTACTTTATTCCTAGTGGAACTCCTTTAGCATTAGTACCTTTGATTGTTTTAATTGAAATAATTAGTTACTCAGCTAGAGCAGTATCTTTAGGTGTTCGATTATTTGCTAATATTACAGCTGGTCACGCACTATTAAAAATATTATCAACTTTCTTATTTAAATTATTCTCAAGTACATTATTAATTTCTGTTTTAACTTTAATTCCATTCTCTTTATTCCTTGGTTTAATTGGATTAGAATTAGCAGTATCATTAATACAAGCTTTTGTTTTAACTTTATTAGTTTGTTCATACTTAAAAGATGCTATTGATTTACACTAATCTTTTTATTATATTGTTTTTATTTAAAATATAATGTATTTAGTATAAGATCAATTAAATCTATTTTACAAGACCATTTTAATTTAAAGTATAAAATAATAATTTAACCCCCCTTAATGGGGGTTAAGTTAAAGTTATTTACTTATTTATAATTTCTTTATTTTCATTTAATAATGGAATTTCGGATTCTGGTAAAAAGTTACTTCTAAATATTGCAAATGCTAAGGAAGGTAATGTAGGATATTTACCAATATTTAATTTAAAATATTTAAATATATACTCATTATATTTAATTAATACATTATATAATAATTCACAGTCTAATAAACAATATTTTATTGTTTCTTCTTTAAGATTTCATTTAAGAATATCAAAAGAAAGTTCATCATATTGTTCATAGCTTAAATTATCATAATATCCAATATTAGGAATTTCACCAATGTAATTTAAATTAATATTAGTATTATACGAATCATTAACAAATTTATATGGAAATATTCCTTTATCATCTAATCCAAATGACTTAGCTAATTTAGATAATGAAACTGGTAATATTAACAATGAATCCTTAAAATTAATTGTATACTTATCATTATAAATTACTTTAATATTTATAAATTTTCCATCCTTTCTAACTATTTTTATTTCAGTGTTACCAATTCTTTTTAAAGCATTTAATAAAAATATTCCGTCAAATTTAGATAAGTTATGTACATATACATTATATAAATGATATTTAGATTTAATAATACTAATTAAAGCATGAAATAACATTCTTTCTTCATTTTCATAATCACTTAAATAATAGGATGTTTTCATTTTACCATCATATATTCCTACACAATAAGGTTTCATTATTCCATCAATAGTATAAGTTTCTATATCTAAAGTTATAAATTTATTACTTAATTTTCTACTTGGACTAATACTAGATAAACAATTAACTTTCTTTACAATCTTTTTAAGTATAATTTCTCCTTCTTCATAAATAAATGTTTTACCATTAATTATTCGAGTAAAAGTTCCAGATTCATCAGTTAAATAATCTTTGAATTCTATAATTAAATCATTATCTTTAAATACTTTAACTAAATTATGATCACTATTAATTATAATTTCATAATTAAGATTACTATTAACCTTTCTAACATAATATTTATTATTTTCCTGATCTAATATATCACCAAATTTAGTTATTTCTGTGGAATTAGGAAAATTATAACCAAAAATTCTAGTTGAAGGAATAATTTCTTTTGCAGGTTTAACTTCTATAATTTTAGATTTTTTAACTTTAAGTTTAGAATCAGAGATTAATTTATAAGATACTACGATATTAATTGCAGGTAAACTAGTATAATCTTCAGAATGAATATCTGATACTCTATCGAAAGCTTTTAATACTTTATCCAAGTCTTCATTATTTACTTTTTGCATGTGGGATAAGGAAGCAAATCTACCAGATTCAAATTCTACTCTAAGTAGAAACATTACATATTTATCACTACTTAATTTTACCATTTCATCATTTCAAAACTTAGTTAAGATATTATTAATTAAATTCTTATTAATATTCCCTGATATTGTATACTCTTTATTTATTCATTTGTTGTTCATTATTGTTTGTTATTATTGTTTTTTGTTTGTTTTTAATTTAAGATAGCGTCTAGTATCTGAAACATAATTTTTAATTTTAATATATAATTAATGATTTTTAGACTAGCCTTACAAGGCATTAAAAGCATCCCTAAAGTAATTAAAAGTAGATTAACTAAACCTCGATATTTATTATTTGGAGAAGCAATAAGTAAAACTAGTAAAGCTAGAAGTTTTATATCTAACTTTAGTATTAGACATTTATTTTTAGTTTGATTTTGAGAAATAATTTGAGCTTCTTTATTTAATATATTTTTTATATTAATATATCTAGCTGTAATATTAGTATGAGAATCTTTCATTGAAGCAGAAAGTTGATCTGGATTATTCCTTTCTTTATTTAGTTTAGTTGATTATTCTTTTTTATCTTCCTTTAATTTTAGTTATCTTTTTGATGTATGACAAAACTTTGAAATTCCATATTTAAATACTAATATTAAAAGTGTTGAACCAATAATTCCATTAGAAATAGAAGAAATTGTATTAGAAGAAATTCCAAAAGAAGAAAAAGTTAAAACATATAAATGATTGTATTTTACTTTAATTTGAGTAATTTCTAATGTAATTAGAACATCTAGTGAATGAATTATGGATTGAGAAACTTCTGGTATAATTGGTAAATTTTTAATGCCAATAAAAATATTTGCAACTTTTACTTTTGTAAATGTTATTGAATTATTTCAAATGACATTTGAAATTATATCTGATACTTTTAATCATGTATTGCCTGATACCACATTAGGACAAAATATTAAATATTGACTTTTTTTAATAATAGGAACTATTTGAACTTATATTAAAAATTGATATAATAATATATTAATTCCAATTTATGAAGTATTAGAACCTTTTATTATTGCATTTATTAAATGAATTAAAGAAAGAATATTTGGTTTTAATGGTGATGGTAATACTGGATCAAATTCTGATCTAAATAATTCTAATAATGGAAGTAATGAAACAACTCCTAAAGTTGAGAATATTAATTTGGATAAAGAAGAAGAGAAAATAAAAATATAAATTAAATAACATAAAAATAAAATATTAATTAATTTATTATTTAAATAAATATAAAAGAAGATAATAAATATTGCTTAAAGCATTTATAATATAACAAATTACAAATAGTTTGTTTAATTTGAAGTAAGAATTTAATTTTGGTTCTGATTGAACGTTTTTCAGTAGTTTTAAGACATGCAAATCGTTGTTTATAAAAAATAATATATTTAATATATTATAAATAAAAAATAAGGTGTAAAGGTGAGTATAATAGATTAGATACCTTATAGTCTTTTTAATTAGAAGATAAAATTTAATATAAATATATAATTGTATATAATTTTACTTAATAAAATAAGTAGAAAAAATAAAGATTATAAATTTAATTAAATAATAAATTAGCTGTTTATTTAATAAAGGAAATTTTCTGCTATAAGATTCAATCTATTCTGTTTAAAGGTAGTTGGTGGGATAATAGCCTACCAAGCCAACGATCAGAAGCTATATTTGATAGAATAAATGGCCACATTGGGAATGAAATGTCCTTAGTAGTATTAAAAACTACCAGCAGTCGAGAATATTAGTCAATGCTCGCAAGAGTGAACTAGCTAACTGAAATCATCGAAATATTAAAATGTAAAAGTTTTAATCTATCATTTTAATTAATGGTACGGTGATAATATTAGGGAAAAAATTTGATGTTACCTTTTTATTAGTGTTGTCCAACAACTGGTGCCAGAAGACTCGGTAATACCAGAAACGCAAACGTTAATCACATTAATCAGGCGTAAAGCGTGGGTAGGCATCTTAGAAATATTTATTATATTAAGCTCTTTAATTTAATTATTAAAGTAATGATAAGTATGTATATAAGATAGAATCATATAGAGGTTAAAATAATGCTAACTGGAGAGTTAAAATCCTTAGAGAATAAGTGGAATACTAATGGTGAAGACATTTATCTATTACTGATTGACGCTGAGAAACGAAGGTGAGAACAAAAAATAGGATTAGAGACCCAGATATCTCTCACTGTCAACGATGAATGGTAGTTGTTAATTTTAATTTTAATTAGTAACGACGCTAACGCTTTAACCATTCCGCCTTGAGAGTACGGTCGCAAGGCTGAAACCAAAAAAATTAGTCGGTCTCGAAGCAAACGAAGTGAAGCATGTTATTTAATACGAAAGTACGCGTATAACCTTACCAGTTCTTGTATATCCATTTTTTAATTAAAATGAGTAGTTATTTTTGTAAATATTTAAATTTATAAATATTTAATTAATAATTCGTTTACAGGTGTTGCATGGCTGTCGTCAGTCCGTGTTTTAAGAAGTTAGGTTAAATCCACTAACGGACAAAATCCCTGTTGTAAATTTATACTTTACAATTTATGATAATTAAATGTTATCATTTGGGGCTAAGACAAGTCGTTATGGCCCTCATGAACTGGGCTATAGACGTGCCGCGATAACTTTTACAAAGTGATGCAAAAACCGAATCCTTTAATTATTGTGTTCTAGAATTTATTTTAAATTTATTTAGGATTTATTACTAGAAGGTAAAATTTTATTTTACTCAATAATTATATATTTATATATTTGAAATTATTAATATATTAATACATGGGATACAAAGGAATAGCTAATCATCAAAGAAAGTTAATTTTATTAAATTTTTTTCGGATTGACGCCTGCAACTCGGCGTCATGAAATAGGAATTTCGAGTAATCGTTGATCACTATCGCAACGGTGAAGTATGCATTCGTGATGAACTAACTGTCTGTCACTGGGAAGAAATTCGGGTAGGGGGAAATTGCCTCTAATTAATCTCTTTTCAAAATTTAAACTATTTAATATTTTTATAATATTAATATAGTGTTTTAATAATAATTTTATATTTATATTTAATTATTGATTTATATTAAATTTTAATATTTATCTAATAAAAAATAAACATTTTTGTTAATTTAATTAGTATCTTTTAACCCACTTGGGTAACATCTCAAAAGTCATAGCAAGGTAGCCGTACTGGAAGGTGCTGCTGGAAAATAAAGAAACCAGAATATTAACCCCCCCATAAAATATTATTTGTACAATGAAAATATTATATTTTTATAGTAATATTTTTTTATTTAATTTTATTAAAGAGGATTAGCTGAGTGGTTTTAGCAGTAAATTTACACTTTACAGACAGAGTTTCGATTACTCTATCCTCTATCATTTCACTCTTTTTATTAAATATTAATTATATATTTAAAATATTTAAGGTTAATTAATGTACAATTAATTTATTTATTTACTATTTTTTAAATTTATATATTATTATAGCGAATATGCCGGAATCTGGTAGACGGGTGGGCTTTAGGCGCTCATAATATATTATTATTATAAGAGTTCAATTCTCTTTATTCGTACTTTAAATATAAAAATAATAAAATAAATTATAAAAATAAATAATAAAAAACAAATATATAAATATTATTCTCTCTTAAAAGATTAGATAAATAAAAATAAATAAACTTAAGCTTTTTTATTATTTTTATAATATTACATCTTTAGCTGAATTGGTACAGCAATTGCCTTCGAAGCAAAAGTTTATTGGTTCGAGTCCGATAAGATGTAATTATAAATTAATAATTTAATCCCATATTTTTATTATAATTTTAATTTATATGAGATTTAATTATTTTTAATAAAACGGCGAGATTGTGTAATTGGTTAGCACGTAAGTCTCATTAGCTTTAGGTTTAGGTTCAAATCCTAATTTCGCCTTTAAATATAATATCGCCTTTAAATATAATATAAACATAAAAATTAAACTAATTTTTTAATTATAGATATAAAATATTTATAAGATTAATAGGTCCTTTCGTATAGTGGTTCGTACAGCTCCCTTTCGAGAAGCTAGGACCAGTTCAATTCTGGTAGGGATCAATAAATTATTTTTAATATTTAAAAGAATATATAATAAACTATTAAAAATAATATAATTAATAGTTTTTTTTATAATCAAATAAAAGTATAGATATCAAAATTATTAAAATAATAAATATTTATTTATTATAATATACAAACGAATATAGTTAAGTGGTCTATAATTCTTAATTTCCAATTAGGCGTCACCAGTTCGAATCTGGTTATTCGTAAAATTAATAATATTATAATAAATAATATAAATAAAATTATTTAGCATTTTAATAAAGTTAAAAAGTATATTTATATTTTATATAATAAGTATTCTTTATAAATTAATAAATATATAAATATATAAATGTAGAATTAGTTTAATTGGTAAAATGACGTCTTGTGGCGACGATGATCAGAGTTCAAGTCTCTGATTCTACAATTAAAAAACAAAAGCAAAGGAAGCTTTTCTACTTTAAAAGTAGAAGTATTATTAAAATAATTATTTTATTTTAACTTTTAAGTTAATAAAGGTTGTGAAATCCCTTTATTGTAATTTAAGCTGAATGAGGGATTTGAACCTTCATTTTACCGTCATGAATGGTATGTTTTGACCGTTTAAACTATATCAGCATAATTTTTTATTATTTTTATATAAATAATAACTCTTACTTTTATTTGTAATTTAAATTTTAATTTTTTAAATAAATTTAAATCTTTTTATGGACTTCTTTTAAACACATATAAAAATATAAATATTTATTTTATAATATCCAAATAAAACTAAAAAAATAAATAAAATAAATAAAATATATAAAGGGTTAAGAATTTATTAATTTTATCTATAAGACGGATTCTGTATTTATTAATTAATAATAATATAATATTAATATATATTATTAATTAAATTACTGAGTTTAATCTAAATATTAATAGGTTAGAGTATAGGATATGTTATTTCATAACAATATAAACAATATAATTTAAACATACTAAAGTGTTAAATAAAATATATATTTTTGTAATGTTTAAATTTTCTCTACATTTATCCTCTAAAATCATTCTAGTCAACTTAAAAATATAATAAATAATAAATATTATTAAATTTTTGTGTCGTAACTACCCTTTAATTAACCTCGAACCTTCACTAAATTTTATAATTTTATTTATAAAAATACAGTATTAGATATCTTAACCCTTCTTTTAAATAAATATAAAATATATAAAATTATTTATATTTATTTAAATATTTTAATTTTTTCTTTTGGACTCGAACCAAAATTAGCACTTTAGAAGAATGCTGTTCTAACCATTTAAACTAAGAAAAAAAGTATTGTATGATATTTAAATTAAATTTATTTTTCTATTTAAATTAAATTTATTTTTCTATTTAAATTATTTTTGTTCTCTTTTATTTATTTTTATGAATGTCCAAATAATATATATTTTTAAGTTTTATAAAAATATTAAGAATTTATATTTTATATTATATAATATTCCTTACAAATAATAATAAAATTATCTTATTTTGATTATACTACAAATAATAAAATTATCTTATTTTGGAGGGGTAAATATTATATATTATATTTTTAATTTGACTTAATAAGGTGCAATATCAAAAGATAATAATAAACTAGGTACTAACACAATAAATGCTAATGCCACTGGTAAAAGATATAATCAACAAAGTTCAATTAATTGATCATATCTTAATCGAGGTAAAGTTGCACGAACTAAAATAAATACAAAAGTAAATATACAAGTTTTTAAACCTAAAAAAATCGATTGTAAATTAATTATAGATTCATTTACTATAATTTCAGGCATGTGATATCCTCCTAAGAATAATATAGCAGTAATACAACTAAATAATACAATAGAAGAATATTCACCAAGGAAGAAAAATACAAAAGGTACTGCTGAGTGTTCAGTCATAAATCCTGATACTAATTCAGATTCAGCTTCTTGTAAATCGAATGGTGTTCTAGAAGTTTCTGCTAAAATAGCAATAAAATAGAAAATAAATACACTACATAAAGGAATTATGAATCAAATAGCTTGTTGTAATTCAATTATAGTTGTAAAATTTAATGATCCTGTTAATAGTATTATTATTAATACAGCTGAACTTAATATTAATTCATAAGATATCATTGCAGCTGTAGATCTTAAAGAACCTACAAAAGCATATTTTGAATTAGCACTTCAACCTGAAAATAATATACCATAAACTCCTAATGAAGATAAAGCTAAAGTATATAATATACCCATATTAAAATCTGAAATAGCTAATCCATGTCCAAAAGGTATAATTGCTCAACCTAATAAACTAAAAACTAAAGTAGATACTGGAGCTAAAACAAATATTATTTTATTAGAATGTGAAGGTATAACCGTTTCTTTTAAAATTAATTTTAGAGCATCGGAAAAAGGTTGTAAAATACCATAGTAACCTACAGTATCTGGTCCCACTCTTCTTTGCATTGCAGCTAATTGTTTTCTTTCTTGGATTGTTACAAATGCAACACATAATAACATTGGTAATAGTACACATAAAACTTCTATGAAATTAAAAATCACAGAATCCATTGTACTAGATGCAAAATTAACATAATTTAAATGATTGAAATTGTTGAAAATCATAATAATTATTTTTATATTTTTATATTATCTTTTTAAATTTATTATTTTTTTAACTATTTAATTTAATATAAATTATATTTTTAATATTAATAGATAAAATTAAGATACTACAATTAAATATTTTACTTTTATAATATAAATTGTTAGTCAGATCAAATATCTTTTTTATGTAATAAAATTTAATAATTTTTTATGCTTTCTATATTATTTTTCCCATTAATAATTACTTTTTAAGTTATTTTTTAATTAAGGAAATATATTAATAGAAGTTATAAAAACAAACTAATACATTGCATTCTTTTCTTTTCAAAAAATAGAATACTTATTTTATATTTATTTTTATTTTTTATTTTTGTTTTTTAAGTTAATAACATTAGGACTAATTAAATAATTTTCAATTTTATTTTTATTATTTATTTTTTATTTTTTTTTTAGAATTAAGCCAAAGAAGATTCGAACTTCTACAGATTCCTCATCAAGAAATTATTCTACCATTAAATTATAGGCTTAAATTATAATATTTATTTTATTATATTTTATTTTATTTATTATAATTAAAGATTGTTTTATTTTTAATATATACGAGCCCTCCTCGATTCGAACGAAGATAATTCTAATTGACAATTAGGAGCTTTACCATTAAGCTAAGGGCCCTAAACACTCTAATAATAAAAATTCTGGTGTATTATTAGATAATAAATTATATTTATTTATAATTATTATAAATAAAAACTTCTTATTTTTAATTTATATTTTTATATTAAAATGCTCTGTAAATAATTTAGTTATTATATTTTAATTTTATATTACTGTTTTATTATTATTTTAAATTAATTAAATAAAATTATTTATATCAAGAATGAGGCGACTCGAACACCTACGATTGATTTTGGAGATCAAGATACTAACCAATTATATTACATTCTTTTTAATATTTATTTTTTAAGGTTTTAAATATAAAGTTTTTCTAAATTAATATCCTCTCTTTTATAAATATTATTATTATTTTTTTATTTTTATATAATTTTATTTTAAGGGTTTTCTAATATAAACCTTGTGTATAAGGGTTAATAAATTTATTATTTTTTTTGTAATAAATTAATTAAGGAAATAAGTTTTAATTATTTACTTAATTTAGTAATATATGTTCTAGTTACTTGTTGGAAAGTAAATAAAGGTAGAATATATTTAGATAAAATATAAACTAATAAGAAAAATGCTAAAAATGTAAATACTATTTGGTTAAAGAAAAAGAAAGGTACTAATTGTGGCATTATTTTAAATCTTTAATATTTATATTAAGGTACTAATTTTAGTACTATCTCTTTGAAGAATTAATTAATTATATTTAAATTTTTATTTTTATATAATTATACTCCTAATATTTTACTTGTTTTATTATTAAAGTAAAATATTATTTAAATTTTAAGATCATAAGGGTAAATATCAATAATATTCTATTGTTTAAAGGAAAATAAAATTAAATAAAACTTAATTAAAAATTAACAATTATTTATTTTTAATCATATAATGAAATAAGAAAATTAAACTTCTTACTTATATATAAATTTTATTTTTTCTACTTTTTTTTATTAAATAAATATAAAAGTATAATAAAAAATACAAATTATTTTGTATAATAATTTAATATTTTTACGTTTAAAAATTATACTTTATAATTTTATTATAAATACGGAGCTAAATAAATAATAGAGTAATGGATACAGACGGTACTGTAGTAGATTTGCAAAATCTATCCCTAAAGGTTCAATTCCTTCATTACTCTAATAAAAAAAAAATAACTTATAATATTTAATATTTAAACTAATTTAAAAGCCTTAAATCTATTTTAATATTATTTATTAAATTAAAGTTAAAAAACAAGTATAAAAAAAATAATACTTTGTTTTAATTGAATATATTCATTTATAATGAATTTATAATAGTAATTAAATTAAAAAATAAAACTATACAGGTAACCAACCTAAAAAAGATAAATATATATTTATACTTTAAAAAATTAGTCTTATTGTAAGTATTAAATAAATAAAAAATAGAATATAAGAAATAATTTAATTAAACAATTTTCTCGTTTTAACTAATAAAATTGTAATAAAAAAAAGTTAATGATTAATTTTTATATGTATTTATAAAAATTGATATTTATTATTTATATATATAATAAAATAAATACAAATAAATGTCTAAATCATTACAGTATTGAAATTCGAATTAATGTTAGCACCTATCTTTAATTTTATAAAGATTAATTATGAATAACTTACAAAATCGGAATAAAAAATATACAAATAGTACTTTTAATTCTTTGTATTTAATATATTTTCTTTTTTATTTATGAGATTGTTGAAGAATAATGTTTTATTAAGATTTGTTAATTCATATATAGTTGATTCTCCGCAACCAGCTAATCTAAGTTACTTGTGAAATTTTGGTTCTTTATTAGCAACTTGTTTAGTAATTCAAATATTAACTGGTTGTTTCTTAGCAATGCATTATCAACCTCATGTAGATTTTGCATTTTCATCTGTAGAACATATCATGAGAGATGTTCAAAATGGTTGAATTATTAGATATACACATGCTAATGTAGCTTCATTCTTTTTTATATTTGTATATGCTCACGTAGCTAGAGGATTATATTATGGTTCTTTTAAAACTCCTAGAGTTTTATTATGATCTATTGGAGTAATAATTTTAATTTTAATGATTGCTATTGCATTTTTAGGTTACGTTTTACCTTATGGTCAAATGTCATTATGAGGTGCTACCGTAATTACTAATTTATTATCAGCTATTCCAGTATTTGGACAAGATATTGTAGAATTAATTTGAGGAGGTTTCTCAGTAAGTAATGCAACATTAAATAGATTTTTCTCATTACATTACATTTTACCTTTTGTTTTAGCTGCTTTAGCTATAGCTCACTTAATTGTTCTACATATTCACGGTTCAAATAATCCTAATGGAGTAACTGGACACAGTGATAGATATGCAATGTATCCTTATTTTATCTTCAAAGATTTAGTAACTATATTTGCATTTTTCTTAGTATTATCAATTTTTGTATTCTTTTATCCTAATACTTTAGGTCATAGTGATAATTATATTCCAGCAAATCCAATGGTAACTCCAGCATCAATCGTACCTGAATGATACTTATTACCATTTTATGCTATTTTAAGATCTATACCAAATAAATTACTTGGAGTATTAGCTATGTTTGGATCATTGGTAATTTTCTTAATATTACCTTTAACTGATTTATCTAGAACAAGAAGTAATCAATTTAGACCAGCAATGAAATTAGCATTCTGATATTTTGTAGTTAATTTCTTTATTCTAATGTGAATTGGATCTCAACATCCAGCTACACCTTATTTAGAAATAGGTCAAGTATCAACTACTTTCTACTTCTTATGATTCTTATTCATTGTTCCTTTCTTAGGATTATGTGAAAATACTATAGCAGATCTTGCTACAAAACAATCTAAAATATAATTATAAAGATATATATTTTTAACAGATATTTTAGATAATTTTAGTTTAATAGAACTTACAATATCTGTTTTAATTAATACTTTATAAGGTTAAATTTTATTTCTAAATTTATTATTTCTTAGAAAAATTAGTATTACATATTAAATGCATTAATTATCATTTACTAATAATTATTATTATTAATCAATAAATATTTATTTTATTTTATTTTATTTTTATTTAAAAATAATTATTTAATAATGCTTATTCAAGGATAGTAGAATTATAGTTAATTATAATATTAATTATAATATATAGGTCCTTTCAAACAAACCCTTTATAATTTAAACTAATAAAAATATATTTAAAATAATTATTTAATATCTTTAACTATTTATAAAGGGTTATTATCGGTAATATATTTTTGTTATGTAATTAAAAAAATTAGTTTTAATCTTTATATAATAATTAAAAGGCTCCACCCTTAATATAAAGGTTCAAATCCTTTACTCTTTAGATTATATTAAATGAATAATTTATATATTAACTAATGAATATAATTTTATTTTATTTTTATAATTTAAAATTAATAGATAAATAAACTATTTAAATAATTTTGATATTTTTATGTTAAAGATTAAATATAAATAGAATTTTTAGAAATTCATAGTTAATTATTAATTAATTAAAAATATAAGAATAATCCCTCAAAGCTTGGCCTTAAAAAAAATAAAATCTATAAAATATATAATATAAATTTTATTTAAAGGCTTTTACTAATATATATACAAATATATAAATAATAAATATATTTAATGACAAATTTATTTTCTTTTTTCAATAATATAAATAATGATTTAGCTCAACCTTGACAAATGGGTTTTCAAGATAGTGCTGCTCCTGGATTTACAGGTTTAGTAACTTTACATGACAATATTGGATTCTACTTAGTTGTAATTAGTGTAGCAGTATTCTGAGTATTTTTTTCTTTAATTTATTATTATAATTATAATAAAAATCCTATTGCATACAAATACGCTACTCACGGTTCTATATTAGAATTAGTATGAACTATTACACCAGCAATAATATTAATGGCTATTGCTATACCTTCTTTCACTATGTTATATATAATGGATGAAGTGCTTTCACCTACTCTAACTATTAAAGTAGTGGGACACCAATGATACTGATCATATGAATATTCAGATTTTATTAGTGATAATGGTGATTCTATTGATTTTGACTCTTATATGATACCTGAATCAGATTTAGAATTAGGTCAATTCAGATTATTAGATGTAGATAATAAATTAATTGTTCCAGTAGATTGTCATATTAGATTAATAGTTACTGGAGCTGATGTAATTCACTCATTTGCAGTTCCTTCTTTAGGATTAAAATTAGATTGTATTCCTGGACGTTTAAATCAAGTATCATTCATTTGTGAAAGAGAAGGAACATTTTATGGACAATGTTCTGAAATTTGTGGAGTATGACATGGATTCATGCCAATACAAGTTGAAGCAGTAGAAAGTGATGCTTTCCTAGTTTGATTAGAATCACAATCTTAAAGTATAATTTATAAATTTACTAAATTTTACCTTTAAAAGTTAATTAATATTTTATACTTTTTAATTTTTAAATGTTTATATTTTATATATTTTACCTTTATATTACTTTTTATATTATTTAGATTTTATATTAAGTATTATTATTTTTTTTCCTTTTTATTAAAGATTTAGTTTTAAATTAAAGTAAATCTATAATAAAAATTAAAGGAAATAAATAATAAATTTACCCTACCATAAAGTAAAAGTGTATTGAAATTTAGTTAATTTAATTAAATAATTTAGATTTATTTATTCTCATTTAAAAGTAGTAAATGTAATTGTAATAAATTTTATTTATAAATTATTTATTTAGGTTTTCATTAATTAGAAACTTAAATTACAAAATTAGCCTCGGTTGCTTAGTGGTCAAAGCGCTATATTGAAGCTATAGATATGAAAGTTCAATTCTCTCCCGAGGCAAAAATTTATAAAAGTAATAAGTTAATAAAATAAACATAATTAAAGATAATAAAAACATAATAAGATTAAAGTTGATTTCAACCCTTATTATTTAAAATTATCCTGCCGAAATAGTTTAATTGGTAAAACAAGTTTTTTGTAAGAATTAGTTATTGGTTCAAGTCCATTTTTCGGCATTACATTAATATTATGAGTTGTAGTTTAATCTGGAAAAACACTATTTTTTGGTAATAGCTAATATCAGTTCAAATCTGGTCGACTCAAATCCTAATTGTATTTATTCTTTAAAATCGATTTAAAAACGTTTAAAGACTTAAAATTAAATTATATTATAGTTTTATTATTTTTTTAAATTAAATTTAAAATTTTAGTAAAAAGAAGGCAGAACTCGAGTGGTTGAGTGTCCCACTTTTAATGGGAAAGTTTTGGTTCAAGTCCAAGTGCTTTCAATACTTAATAAGAAAATTAAAAATTAAAATAAAAAAGAATAGAAATAATAAAATTAGTAAAATATGTTTAAAAGAAGAATTAGTAAAATTTAAAGTATTTCTAGGCAGGTGATCCGATTGGTAATGGTGGTTCTCTGTAAAAGAATTGGTTAATAACCGTATTGAGTTCGATTCTCAAACTGCTTATAAAATAATTATATAATTTAATTATATATCTTTAAATTTAATTATATTTATTTATTATTAAACACTTATTAATTAATAATAAAATACAAATATTATCTTAATATTTTTATAAGACTGTAGCATAATGGTTAATGCAATTCGCTCATAATGGATCAGATTAGGGTTCAAATCCCTGCAGTCTTAAATAAGTAACTTAATTTATTTATTTTTTATTATTATTACAATGGGGCATTTGGTCGAGTCTGGTTTATGTCGCTCGTTTTGAAAACGAGTACTCCTAAATGGAGTCGTCGGTTCAAATCCGACAGTGCCCGTTAAATAAAGTAATAATAAAACTCTTAAAAGTATTAAAGTTATATAAACAAATAAATATAAATATATCTTAAAATAATATTTAATTTATATTATAAACTTTATATAAATTAATTAAATAACTTTAAGGAATTTAAAATAAATAATTGTATAATAATTATAAAGAAAGAAATAAATTTATTACAAATCTTTTTATTTATATTAGTTTGGGTAAATTTATTTCTTTATAATTATTTATTTTTTATTTTGATTTTTATTATTTAAGGCGTCAAATGGAATCGAACCATTGAAAAAAGTAAATTAACAGTTTACCGCAATAACCACTCTGCCATGACACCGGAGGAATTAAAATTAATGTATAAATAAATATATTTGGGATTTTTTTTTGTTTTTGTTACGCGGTAGACGCGATTCGAACACGCTAGCTCTTCTACCCAAAAGAAGCGACAAACCAATTAGTCTTCTACCGCTAATGAGTAAAAAAAGAATAATTTATAAGTTTTAAATTTATTAAATTTATTAAATAAAATAATTAATTTTTAATAACTTCTTTTAAATCATAAATAAAAGAATTAAAAGTTTTTATTTTTTATATAATTAATATAAAAGAAGATATTATTGTTTAAAATGATAAATACTTAATTACGAACATGTTGAAATTGGTAAACAAACTTTTCTTAAGCAAAAGTGGAAGAAATTCCTTAAGAGTTCAAGTCTCTTTGTTCGTACTCGTGTTTCCTAGATAGTGTTCCATTTTATATTTTAATATATTAAAAAAAATAATTAAATTCGCTTTGCCTATTTAAATTATTGTGGTAAATATTCTTTTAATAAGTATAATTATCACCTTAGCATAGCTTTTTTAAGGAATAGTTTACATTGGTAAGTTAATGCAATTGCTAATTGTTAGGATTAATATCCTGGGATGTTCGATTCATCCCTATTCCGTATAAATAAATAAATAAAACAAAAATAAAAAATAAATAAATTAACTTAAATAAAAAATAAGTTAATTATTTATAAATTAATTATTTCAAAATAATTAACTGTTGTATTATAGTACTGAATTAGAATATTGATTAAAGTATATTTTATATAAAACCAAAATATACTTTTATGTTAATTCAGGGTCGAAATACTTGATTAACTAGATCTTCTTGAATAAACAGTACTAATGCTAAAGAAATTGGTACTCTATATTTAATATTTGCAGTATTTGCAGGAATGATTGGTACAGCTTTTTCTGTTTTAATTAGAGTAGAATTAGCGGGACCAGGTGTACAATTTTTAGCTGGAGATCATCAATTATTTAACGTAATTATTAGTGCTCACGCATTTATAATGATTTTCTTTATGGTTATGCCAGGTTTAGTTGGAGGTTTTGGTAATTACTTTTTACCTATTCATTGTGGAGCACCAGATATGGCATTTCCACGATTAAATAATGTATCATTTTGATTATTACCTCCTTCTTTATTATTATTATTAATAAGTGCTCTAGTTGAAAATGGAGCTGGAACTGGTTGAACTGTATATCCACCTCTATCTGGAGTACAATCACACTCCGGTGGATCAGTTGATCTAGCAATTTTCAGTTTACATTTAGCAGGAGTTTCATCATTATTAGGAGCAATTAATTTTATTTGTACAGCTCTAAATATGAGAACTAATGGAATGTCTTTACACAAATTACCATTATTTGTTTGAGCTATTTTCATTACTGCTATCTTATTATTGTTATCATTACCTGTATTAGCTGGTGCTATAACAATGTTATTAACTGATAGAAATTTTAATACTAGTTTCTACGATCCTGCTGGAGGAGGAGACCCAGTGCTTTATCAACACTTATTCTGATTCTTCGGACACCCTGAGGTTAAATTTGTAGGCCTCATAACGTTGCTGTATGCTGGGACCACTTCGTTATCTAGTTTTAAATACTCCATCAACGGTCTAATCTTTAACGGACTTAATGACATAGTAAAAAAGTTAAAACAAAGAAGTAAATCAGCAGGTAACATTCTGCTTTTAAAAAATATAGTAAAAAGTATATCGAATGGAACCTCAGAGACTATGCGCAACGAAATTGTAGTAAATTTAGAACATGTTAAATCAATATCAAAACACGTACCTAAACATTTAAAACCCTTAAATGATGAACAATTAGGACATTATTTGGCAGGACTTATAGATGGTGATGGCCATTTCAGTGATATACCTCAACTAGTAATAGTTTTTAGTTCACCAGACGCATTTTTAGCTTATTTTCTTAAAGAAAAATTAGTTTATGCTAATGTTAGAAAAGTAAAAAATAAAAATGCTTATTTATTAGTAGTGTCTAGTAAAAAAGGTATATTGAAAGTCCTTAACCTAATTAATGGTAAGTTGAGATTAGAACATAGATTTAATCAAGTTATTAACAACATAATAAATAACGACAAATATAAAGATATAAATTTAGATTTTTCCATGAATAATACGAATGATTTTCAAAATCATTGATTAGCAGGTTTTACTGATGCAGATGGAAGCTTTCAAATTAAAGTTATTAATCGTATTACGAGATCTAGACCAGAAATCAGATTAAATTATCAGATAGACCAAAAGAAAGCTTATATATTAGAAATGATTAAAAGCTTTATAGGAGGTAATGTTGGATATAGAAAATCACAAGATACTTATTATTATGGATCAACTAGTTTCGGCTCTGCTAAAAACGTGATACAATATTTTGATAAGTATCATCTTCAATCTAAAAAACATATAAGTTACTTAAGATGAAGAAAAGTCTATCTTTTAATAATGGATAAAGAACATTTGAATGAGAAAGGTCTATCAAAAATATTAATAATTAAATCTATAATAAATAAACATGAAATTACTACAATTTAAGATATAGTCCTAACAAGAATATAAAAAAGTTCTTGAGAATTAGATATAACAAATTTTATTAATTGTTATTCTAATCAAAATTATTGTTACATTTTAATTATTCCAGGTTTTGGAATAGTTAGCCATATTGTATCAACCTTTTCAGGTAAAACAATTTTTGGTTACATTGGAATGGTATATGCAATGTTCTCAATTGGAATCTTAGGATTTTTAGTATGATCTCACCACATGTTTGCCGTAGGTATGGATGTAGATACTAGAGCATACTTTACAGCAGCTACAATGGTAATTGCTGTTCCAACTGGAATTAAAATATTTAGTTGATTAGCTACATTATACGGAGGTAGTTTAAAATTCCATACACCTTTAGTATTTACATTAGGATTCTTAATGTTATTTACTATTGGAGGTTTAACTGGAGTAATTTTATCTAATGCTTCATTAGATGTTGCATTCCACGATACTTACTACGTAGTAGCTCATTTCCATTACGTATTATCTATGGGAGCTGTATTTGCATTATTTGCAGGATTCTATTATTGAACACCTAAAATAGTAGGTAAAGTTTATAATGATTTACATGGTAAAATCCATTTCTGAACATTATTCGTTGGAGTTAATATGACATTCTTCCCACAACATTTCTTAGGAATGGCTGGAATGCCAAGAAGAATACCTGATTATCCTGATGCTTATAGTGGTTGAAATGCTGTATCTAGTTTTGGATCTTTAATTTCTGTTATAGCAACAATGTATTTTATTTACATAATTTACACAATCTTTGTAAATGAAAATTATAGTTCTAAAAATCCATGAGCAATTGTATCATATTTTTTTGGATTAAATCCATTATTAAATGAAGAAATTACTAATATAGAAACACCTTCATCTAATACAATAGAATGAGCTTTAAAAAGTCCTATTCCATTACATGCTTTCAATTCTTTACCAGTTCAATCTTAATTAATATATTATTTTTTAATATATATTAATTAATTATTTATTTAATATTATAATAAATAAAAATAAAAACAAAGTATAAAAATCAAAAAAAAAAATAAATAAAATATATAAAAATAAAAACAAAGTATAAAGATCAAAAAATTAAATATTATAATATTTAAAAATATTTCTATTTTTTGAAAGAAATAATTATGTAAATATATATAATAAATAATATTATTTAATTATTAAAACAAACAAAAACTACTTACATAATATCATTTTTAATTACAATTTCCTTTAATTATAAATTAAAGAGTAAATTCATTTATTCAAAGATAATGAAAATAAATATAACACACAAAATTAATGAATTTTTCACTATTTTTATTTTTAATTGGTATTTTAGGTTTTATATTAAACCGGAAAAATATCATTTTAATGATTATTGCTATAGAAATAATGCTTTTAGCAGTTACACTAATAGTATTAATTAGCTCATATGGTTTCGATGATAATGCTGGACAAACTTTCAGTATTTATATAATATCTGTTGCAGGAGCAGAGTCCGTAATTGGATTAAGTATACTAGTTGCTTATTATAGATTAAGAGGTTCAATATCACTAAGATCATAAAATGTATTTAGCTATATTAATTTTACCTTTATTAGGTTCACTTTCATCAGGTTTCTTTGGTAGAAAATTAGGTATAACAGGATCTCAAATAATTACTTGTACATGTTTACTTCTTTCATCAGTATTAATTACTTTTGCTTTTTATGAAGTTTGTATTTCTAATTCACCAGTTTATATTAATTTAGGTTGTTGAATTAATACAGAAATATTAACTGTAAATTGAGAATTTAATTTTGATCAATTAACAGTATCTTTAGGATTAGCTGTATTATATTGTTCTACTTTAATTCATGTTTATAGTATTGATTATTTATCTACAGATCCTCATATTCAAAGATTTTTTTCTTACTTATCAGCTTTTACTTTTGGTATGTTAGTATTAATTTGTGGTGGTAATTATTTTGTAATGTTTGTAGGTTGAGAATTAATTGGAGTAGTATCATATCTATTAATTAATTTTTATTTTACTAGAATACAAGCTAATAAAGCAGCTATCTTAGCTTTTGTTATGAATAGAGGAGGAGATATGATGTTAAGTATTTCTTTCTTCGCTATTATTAGTTCAATGGGAACATTAGATTATAGTACTGTTTTTTCTTTAACTCCTTATATGAATGAAAATACTATTACAATTATTGCTCTATTATTATTTGCTGGTGCTAGTGCAAAAAGTGCTCAAATACCTTTCCATAGTTGATTACCAGGTTCTATGGAAGCTCCAACTCCAGTATCTGCTTTATTACATGCTGCTACTCTAGTTACTGCTGGAATATATTTATTAATTAGATGTTCAACTATTTTAGAATATAGTTCTACAGCTTTATTAGTAATTACTATTATAGGTGCTTCTACAGCATTCTTTGCTGCTACTTGTGGACTAGTTCAAAATGATTTAAAAAGAATTATTGCTATGTCAACAATTTCTCAATTAGGATATATGGTTATGGCTGTTGGATTAAGTCAATATAATGTTGCAATATTTCATACAGTAAATCATGCTTTCTTTAAAGCATTATTATTCTTAGGTGCTGGTGCAGTAATTCATTCCTTTGGTGATCAACAAGATGTTAGAAAAATGGGTGGATTATTGAAATTTTTACCTTTTACATATTCAGTAATGTTAGTAGGAACATTATCATTATTGGCTACACCTTTCTTAACAGGATTCTATAGTAAAGATTTAATTATAGAATTAGCTTATGGAAAATATGCTTTTAGTGGAATGTATGCTTACATTTTAGGTAGTGTTACAGCAGGTATTACAGCATTCTATAGTTTTAGATTAATTAGTTTAGTATTTTTAGGAGTTCCTAATGGAATGAAATCATCTTATTTAAATTCTCACGAATCTAGTACTTGAACTATAATTCCTTTAGCAGTTTTATCTATATTTAGTATATTTTTTGGTTATATTACTAGTGATATGTTTACTGGTATTGGATCAGATTTCTTTGGTAATTCATTATTTATTCATCCTAATAATATTACATTAGTAGAAGCAGAAAATTCTATTAATATATTAATTAAATTATTACCAACAATATTATCTTTCTTTGGAGTTTTATTAGCATTAATATTATATAATTATAATGGATATGTAGTTAATAATAGTAAAAATGGAATTAATAAAATTAATGAAATAATTACTAGTTTCATAGAAAGTCCTATATTATTTGGATTAAATAAAAAATTATATAATTTATTTAATAGTAAATATTACTTTGATGTAATTTATAATAATTATATATTTAATAGTGGATTTAAATTAGGATATGTAATATCAAAACAATTTGATAGAGGTGCAATAGAATTAGTTGGTCCTCATGGATTAAGTTCTTCTATTTATAGATTAAGTTCTAATTTATCTAAATTAGATACTGGAATTATAACATCTTATGCTCTTTATATTACATTAGGATTATTATTCTTTATTTGTGTTTTATTCAGCTCATTTATATTAGATGTTAATTTTAATTATATGACTAGATTAATTATTTTATTTACATTTACTACATATTTTATACTTAATAAAGTTAAATAATTATATTTTTTTTATAATTAATTTTTAAAGCTTTTTTAATAGATACTATTATATATTTTTATATTATTTAAATCTATGTATTTACCCTCCCCAAATATAAATTATTAGTTTTAATTTAATATTAAATTTAGAATTTTATATAATAATGATTTAAAAAGTTTTATTTCTTTAATTAAATCTATAAAAGTATCGATGACAATATTGTAGAAACATCAAAGTATTTTAAAGGGGTTATTAAGGATAACTAGCAAATTTATATATAAGGAGGTTTAATACCAAATGTTTTAACAAAAATAATATTAATTTATTATATTTGAATATATTATTAAAACAATCCTAAGGTAAACCTTTTATTTTAACTTCCTGAAGTAAAACATTTTATTAGGGAAAGGAAAGGAAATCAACCGAGACTCCGAAAGTAATGGTGAGTGAAATCGGATTAGCCAAAATATAATTTATAAATTGAAAATAAATTAGAAATAATTTATAACAATAGAATATTAATTTATTTTATTGTACTATATAGGTAATACGAAAGTCCTGTAAATTTATAAATTAATATTAAACAATAAGTACGATGAGAGAGAACTTGTCGGAATATAGGGGAACCATCCTCTAAGGCTAAGTATTATAAATTTAGCGATAGTGAAAAGTACTGTGAAGGAAAGTTTGAAAAAATGATTAACATTAAAAAAAAAATTGATTTAATGTTAATATTTAAGATAAATTATTATCTTAAATCGTTTGAAAAAAATTGAATTAGTAACTCTATAAGCAGTCGAAATTCTACTATATTATTGAAACTTAAATAATTAGGTTTTGAATATATAGATTAATGAATGACGGCGTACCTTTTGCATAATGGGTCAGCAAGTTAATAAGAGTAGCAAGGTTTAAAGCCCTAGCGAAAGCGACTTGACTATAATAATATAGTGGAGGATAAGTTACTTTTATTAGACCCGAAGCTAGGTGATCTTGCTAAGGCCAGATTATAATGGATCGAACGGGTGAATGTTGCATAATTCTCCGAAGAGCCTTGGCAAGCGGCGAAATACCAATCTGACCTAGTGCTATCTGGTTTTCTACCGAAACATATTTAAGTATGACATCTACCAAAAGATTTATGGAGGTACAGAAAGGCAACTCCCAACAAGAATTAGATAAATTTATTATTAAATTAATATTTATCTTTTAGGCGTTTAGGATGCGGGGACGTAGAACTCTTACCTTTGGAGGCGAATCTCGAAATTACATAAATTGATAGTAGATATTCAGACTATTCATGCTAAGTTGAATAGTCAAGACGGAAACAGCCGAGAACACAGATCAAGGTCCCAAATGATTGTTAAGTGAAATTAAGGATGTTACAAATCGTATACAGTTGTGAAGTGAGCTTGGTAGTTGCTACTTATAATGAACGTTGTAACAACGCATCAACAGTCTAGATTGTAGCACCGAAAATTTAACGGGTCTAAAACAATCAACCGATATCGTGTTGGTAAAAAATATATATTAAAATACTTAAAAAATATAAATTTATATTTATTTTTTATCTAGGTAGTAGAACATTCAGTTAACTTATAATTAAATAGTGTTTCATTATTTTTAGGACACTGAAGAGAGAATGCTGACATGAGTAACGTAAAAGAAGAAATATAATTCTTCTCGCCGAAAACGAAAGGGTTTCGATTCAATGTTAAACAGAATACGATTTAATGCGGCCTCTAAGGACCCTAACCAAAGTTAAGGCTGATGAGTAAATAATAGAAAGTCCCATTATTAGAATGGACCAGGAAATTCATATTATAAAAATAAATATATTGAAATTTAATAAATTTATTATTTTTGTTTACATTAATAATAATCTTTTTATTTATCATTATAAATTAATTTTTAACTACCGTACCCTAAACCGACACAGGTTCGTAGGTAGAGAATACTAAGGCGTAGAGCTAAAAGTTGTTAAGGAACTCGGCAAAATTACCTCATAAGTTTGACGACAAGAGGTACCACTTAATTATTTATAATAGTTTCTATTATATTTAAGTTAAGGAGGTGTCACATAATCGGGGGCCCCGACTGTTTACTAAAAACACAGATCGCTGCAATGATGAAAATCATAGTATAGCGGTCGAAATTTGCCCGATGCCATTAATATAAAAAAGGTCATTGAAAAATGTGACTGATTGAAAGTCTGGTTAATAGCGGTCTTAACCATGAGGATCCTAAGGTAGCAAAATCAGTTGGCCATTAAATGTGGTCCGGTATCAATAGTGTAACGATGGTCCCACTGTCTCTACAACTTGCTCAGTGAAATTGAATTAGGTGTGCAGATGCACCTTATCTTCAGATAGACGGGAAGACCCTATGCAGCTTTACTGTAGTTAGTTATCACATTTATCTAGAACAGCAATTATCAATAGTGAATAGGGAGTCGATAGACAAAGTTTAATTGTTTTTTGAAATTTTAGAAATTTAATTGTTATGCAATTATTTATCTTTTAATATTTTAAATAATATTAATTCTTAAAATCAAATTAAACTAGTGGAAACCTTAAGATAAAGGCTGGGTAAATGTTTACCCTATTTGTGAAAATTTAATATTTTCTTAAAACCAAAAGGGGAGCGTTGACTAATTGGCAGTTTGACTGGGGCGGTCGTCTTTAATATAGTAGCAAAGTACATCCACTTAATTTCAAATACTTTTATAAATTAAGTTAGTTATTAAGAAATTGATAATTAAACTAATTTATATCTTTAGAGTTAATATAAAACATTTATGTTATGCATAAGTGTTTATTTAGCTAATAATTTTTCTTATCTTTTTTAACCTAATTTAATAAAATAGTTAGGATCTAGTAAATATTTTATTTATTAGATGAAATAATAGTTTTAAAAAAGAAAGGAAAGATAAATGATATTTTTCATTTATTTATAAACTTTGTTTTATTCCGTTAATTCGGAGAATTATTATAAAAAATATATAATAATTTATCACCCTTTTCTTTATTATCTTTTGGATAATTAGTTGTAATTTGTTTAATTAATTTATTAGTTAATAGGGGTATATAGGGCATCGTAAAAAGAAATAATTTATTAATTAACTCTAATAAATTTATAATTTTAATTAGTTTACTAATTATTTTTATAAACAATAATAATTATATTATTTTAAATACATTTTTGTGTATTTGGTTTTATAGTTATCCTCCCAATAATTTTTTAATTTTTTTAAAATTCAAATGTTTTAACATTTTTTTGTTTTAAAGGTATGGCTAGAAATTGTATGGAGAACAATCAACCAGTGAAGGGTTGCGCAGGGTACAATGGCGGAAAGCATGCTTAACTGAAAGACCTAGAAGTCGCACAGATACGTAAGTAGGGCATAGTGACCCCCCGATTTAGAATGGAATTGTCGGGGATCAATCGATAAAAGTTACGCTAGGGATAACAGGCTGATCACCGGTGAGAGTACACATTGTCTCGGTGGTTTGGCACCTCGATGTCGACTCATCCTATCCTCCGGGGGTAGAAGCTTGGAAGGGTTCGGCTGTTCGCCGATTAAAAGGGTACGTGAGTTGGGTTTAATACGACGTGAGTCAGTATGGTCCCTATCTTCTGAAGAGATAAATAGTAAAAAGAGGCAGACCTTCTAGTACGAAAGGATCAATAGGCTGTGTTTCTCTAGTGCACCAATTGTTTTAAAAATAATTATTTATTTTAAATAATATTATAAGGCATAGTTGGGTAGCCACAAACATAATAGATAAGTGCTGAATGAATATAAAGCAAGAATCTAACCTCTGGATACTAATAATTGGACTTATTTAAATTTTAATAATTTTTTTAATAAAAAGAATTAATAAGTCCGTTAATTAAGAAATAGAACATTTCTAGATAGGCTGCAAATGAACTTACTGTGAAGTATTTAGTTTAGCAGTACTAATTTAAAAAATAAACTCGATGTTTTAGGTTGTCAATCATTTTTATTTACTTTTTTAAGTAAATTATAAAAAAATTAAATATAAATTAATATATAAATTTAAATAAATATATAAATTTAAATAAATATAAATATAAAAATAAATATAAATATAAATATAAATAAAAATTATTTTACAATAATAATAATAAATTATTAAATAGAATAAATAAAAATTTATAAAAATATATAAAAGTATAAACTATTAAGTACAGAATAAATAAAACAAAAAACTTAACTTTAATAAATTCCTCTTGAAAACCTCAAGCAAGTCTTTATTTAAATTAAAGTTAAAAAATTAATTTTATACTTGTTTATTACATATAAAAATATAAGAAATATTTATAAACTTTTTATATTTAAATAATTAAAATATTTATTTATTATTTAATAATTAAGATTATTTAATCAAAATAAAATATAATCAATAGACAATATAGGTGACGTATGTACAACCTGATTATAACAAAAATTAAATATTAGAGGTAAGTCTATTAATAAACTAAAAATTTATTAGCTTTAATACTTTAATGACAATCAATTAAATATAAAAATTTAACTTTTATGCAAGATTACAAAATAATCTTGGTATAGAAAAAATATAAAAAAAACTAAAAAAATGACAGATCATAATATTAACAATATTATCATAAATAATGATAATGAAAATAAAAAAGTAACTTATTTCGGTAGTGAAAGAATTGATTATAATTTAAATATAATACCTTTATTTAATAGTTCAATAGTATTAAAGAAAATAGATGATAATAATAGAAATTTATCTTTAGTATCTAATGAAGACAAATTAATTGTAAAAATAGTATCAATTAACGATAGATTATCATTAATAACAAATTCAATAAAAAACCTTCAATTAACTCAAAGTAATGAAATGATAAAAAATAATAAATTTAATTATTTTTATAATTTATTAATTAGAAAAAATGAATTTTATAAACTAAGATTTGAATTAATTAATTTAATCTTAAGAATAAAAATATTAATTGGTGTATTTTATTATTTAAATAATTCTGATCTTTCTAAATCAAAATTAAAAAGAATAAAAGTAGCAAGATTACTTAGAAAATTACTTAGAAAAGAAAATAATAAAAAAAATACTTTATTTATTCCTAAACATTTAATAACTACATTTAAAAAAGTAGAACATTCTACTGTAAGTATATTAAAAAATCAATATAAATGAAATAAAAAAGGGATAGTAGGAAACCAATTTAAACCATTAAGAAGAAAATTAATATTAAATAAAATCTATCCTGAATATAATTTCAGATTTAATAATCAAACTTATAAAAATTTAAATTTATTACAAAAAGATTATTTAAATAATACAGGAAATGAAATAAAAAAAATACAAAATTTACAACAAATAGAATTAAATAATTTATTAATCAAATTAAATATTATACAATCTAATATAGATAATTTAATTATTAAATTTAATGTTTTAATTGAAATATTTAACTTTAAAAAAATATACAATAATTTAAATTCAGCAGAAATATTAAATATAAATAATAATCAAAATTCTTTAAATAATAATTTAGAAACAAATATTAGTAATTTATCTTTAATAGAATTTTATGATTTATTAGAAGATAAACAAATAATAGAAAATAATTCTAAAATAGAAAATTATATCTTTAATTTAATTCCTTATATTTATAATATAAATAATGATTCTAATAAAAATATATTTAATTTTAATTTAAATAATAAATTTAATTTTGTTACAACTTTACCTTTAAATAATACAAATATATTAGAAAAAGAAATAAATACAAATAAAGAAAATAAAATAAAAATAGAAGAAACAATGAAAACAATATTTGATAAATATACTTTATCTAGTTCTAATGAATGAATTATGGAAAATACATTATTAAAAAGTAATAATCAATTTAATAGTTTAGAATTTAATAATGAATTAGAAAGTGATAATATTAATAAAATTAATACATTAAAAAGAAAAAACTATTTAAATGAAATGGTTAATGCTTTCTCTAAAGAGGATAATTTAAATAAAATTAATTTATTAACTGAAGAAAAAGATCTTTATAATACAAATAAAAACTTTGATAATTTAAATAATACTATAAATAATAGTTCTAAAGGTTTAAATAATATTTCACCAGTTAATGTTTATTATTATCCTTTAAATAAATATAGTGAATTCCAAAGAGGATTTATATTACAAAAATTATTAAATAAAAGTTTAAATAATGATAATACTAAATTAGAATTAGAAACAAAATCAGAATATTCTAATTGATTAAAAATTAATAAACGACCAATAATAAATCAATATTTAAAGGCAATGTCAAAATATAATTTAAGAAAAACTGGAACATTTATATATTTTACAAATATATTTAGTTATAACTTTATAAATAATAATAATAAAATTATTAAAAATATCTATAAATTATTAAGTTTTGTATTTAAATCAATGTATAGTTTAATTAGTAAACCTGTATTTTCAATTACACCTAATAAAGTTATTATTCATTTATTCTACTTTTTATTAATTCCTAATATTTTAAAAAAAAAATTAAGTTCTAAATCAATTAATAATAAAGCTTCAAATTTAAAAGTTAAAAAATTAAAATTAAATAGAAAAAGAACATTAAATAATTTACCTGTAATTAAAAAACAATTATTTAAATTATTAAATAGTAATTATAAAAATAATAATTCTTTAACAATTAATAAAATTAATCAATTTAAAAGTAAAAATAATAATTTTAATTTAATAAACTTTTTAACTCTTAATATTAAACCTTTACATAATAAAATAATTGATATTAAAATTAAAAATAATATTATTAAAATTAAATCACTAATAATTAAAATTAATTTAATTATTAATTTAATCTTTAAAAATTATTCACAAATTTCAAATAATACAATTAAAAGAACTTTAAAATTAAAATTAGTAGAACTTTATAGAATAAAAAATAGATTATTTAAAATATATTCTAATTATATTATATCTAACCAAGTTAATTTAGAATTTAATAATAATAATATAGAAGTTAATAATAATTTAGAATTAAATAATAAAATTAATGATAATTATAATACTATTTTAATTTCTAATTATAAAAAATATTATAATAAAAATATAAATGAAAATACATTTTTAAATAATAATTCAATATTTAAAACAAGAAAATATAATATATTCTTTAAAAATCATATAATTGATAATCTTAATATTAATAAAATATTTAGTTCTAATGAAAGTGATAATAGTAATTTATTATTAAATTCAACTTTATCTTTATCTGAAGATACTAATTTAGTAATTAACGATAATAATAAAAATAGAAATCTTTTAAATTTTAAAAAAAATCTATTAAATAAAAAAAAACACTTTACTAAAGAAAGAGAAAAATGAAAATTATTTAGAAATAAAAAAAAATTCAATAGCTTAAATTTAAGCAAAAGAATAAAATTAATTAAATTATATAATTTTTCTTTAATTAATT